>Ga0136846_1233666_pt1 | contig 43098 bp, 39 predicted proteins | sample HopSoiMetagenom2_FD_96841 | JGI IMG/M metagenome (GOLD analysis project Ga0136846, IMG submission 96841) | Grasslands soil microbial communities from Hopland, California, USA - 2 Assembly 2016 (version 4) | ecosystem: Environmental > Terrestrial > Soil > Grasslands | place: USA: Hopland...
TCGGCGGCCAACCCGATTCGGATACCCCCCTGGGCGATGCCATGGTGGCTTTCGCTCTTCCCACTCACTAGCCTGATCAGAAGGACGCTCATCAATCCGGTTGCCCCATCCTTCCCGCGTTTTGTGCGGGAGGATGGGCCTCCGTGAACCTCGACGGCATTCCACTTCATTCTCATTCTTGTTCGCCGGATTTTCCAGTTCGAGAATCAAGGTTGCCGCTTCACCTGGGGGCTAGCCCATGTTTTCGAATGCAAATCTGGTTGGCCCTGGCCCACCTTGAAAATGCTGTTGGCGTCTTACCATCGGGGAGGAGTGCCCCGTCTTTGCGCATTTGTCAGGGCGTGGCCCATGCTATTAGCACAAGAATTGTTTGTTTCGATGCGAGTATCTGGCATTTCCGCCGGTCGCAAACTGCGCGAAGGACGGAGTCATCCACGGCATGGTTTAAGAGCACCGCGCGGAACGACTGAAGTCCTGCTTTCTTCTCCCCAGCACGGCGGCTTCCGGGACAACACTAGGCGCAAAAAGGCTGGCTTCAACGGTGGGTAGCTGCCCGCGCGTGAGTACTGGTGCCGTCCCTCCGGACTCGGTCCGCTTCGCCGCATGTCCCAGGGCTTACGTCCTGGGCTAACATATTCTGCCCCTTCGGGCTTTGACACCTATCTGGTGAGTGTTGCGCGACTTGCGTCGGCGGCTGCATTTTCCCGCCGCTTCGCTGCTGGCAGCGCCATCCCATCGTGACAGCGCAAATGGAGACGGAACCGAATCGAATGCTGCGGGCGCTTGTGGAGGCCAACCCTCCCGCACGCCGGAAGGGTGGCGCAACCCTCATTAGAAATGATGATGGAAGGCTCGCGTTCTGAAGTGAGCTGTTTGGTGCCCCCCAAGAGAATGCAGAGATCCTTCGCGGCGAAAACATGCCGCGAAGGATGACAAGGGCGTGTGGGCTGTTCACTCGGCTCCCATGGTCCGCGGGGCAGGCCCTTTCTCTTTGCTCACGGGCGACCGCATTTACGAACCTATCCAATACTCTAGGCGTCAAAAAAAGGTGGGTGGTGGCGCGGTGAGTCTTCTTACGCCCCTTCGGGGCTTGCTGCTTTCTGCTGAGCCGACCCACGGCTTGCGCCGTGGGCTGTATTCTTTCGCCGCTTCGCGGCTGCAACCCAGCCTCTACCCTATTTGGGTTTTTGGGTAAGCTCAGCGAGTAAACCCTCCTCCCCGGTTTTATGCTGTCACCGGTCTTATGGCGTCACCATCCTTATCGGGGCTGGCCCATGCTTTCAGTTAAATCTGGTTGCCGCATCCTTCCCGCGCTTTGTGCGGGAGGGTGGGCCTCCGCGAACCTCGACGGCATTCCAGTTCATTCTCATTCTTGTTCGCCGGATTCTCCAGTTCGAGAATCAAACCGCTTCGGTTGCGCGGACGAATGCGTCCGCGTCTACATAGTGGTCCGGGCTCCAGGAATTCAAAAGCCCCATCCTGTCGCAAAATACGCGACAAGGATGGGGCATCCGGCGTTAGACAAACATCTGCGTCATCGTGCGATCAGGCTGCGGCGTGCTGTTGATAGGCCGGGACGAACGACTCGGCTACGAACGTTTCGTAGGTTGTAGGTGTAGTGTTCTGGGGTGTCCTCGGCTCGAGGGCATGCATTGTTCCTGCGTTGAGTGAGGCCGTCATCTCAAGCATGAGCGTGGCAGATTGATCGGACATTCCCATTTGAACCAGCGCGCCCCGCACCTGTTCATCGTTCAACTGGATGTACTTGAGGTCGGGCTTGCCGATTGCTTTAGCAATGATGGCGACGACTTCGGGATAGTTGAGATCGCGCTGGCCCTGCAGTTCGCGGACTTGTTTGCCGCGGAAGGCAGGGTGCAACAGCGAGTCGGACGCCGCAGTTCCAATGTCGCGCGTGGCGATCATGGGAAGACTGAGATCCGGACGGAGTGGTCCGACGCTGTATCCCATCTTTTGGATCGCAGCCACCTGGGGAAGTGTGTTTTCCATAAAGTAAGCTGCGCGAAGATAGAGCACATTCGCGCCATCGATCTGGTTGAGTTTTTGTTCGAGATTGTGCAGGCCGACGACGGGGCCGGTTCCAGTGGGCAGTTCGGCTCCGACGCTGCTGAGTGCGACTACGTTCTTCGTTCCCGCACTTCGCAATGCGGACGCGATCGCGTCGCTGGCACGATTCGCATATCCGAGCGGATCGTTGCTGGTCACATTCGGTGGAATGATCACATAGGCGGAATCGGCTTGCTGGAAGGCTTTGGCGAGAGCGCTCGCGTCGGTGACATCGGCGACGAAGGGCTCCGCGCCGATCGACACGAGAGACTGTAAGTGAGCTGCGTTTCTGCCGACGACACGAACTTTCTGCCCGCGGGTAAGAAGGTTGTTCGCCACTATGTGTCCAGTATTGCCGCCTGCTCCCAGTACAACGTACATAAGATCGCCTCCATGCCCCGCTTGGATGCAGGAGGGTGTGAGTTGGACTCTGGAGTTGGGAACACGCTGGGCTTGTGTGAACTGCGATCCTCGCCAGCGCTTAGAAAAGGCGACGTGGATTTGACCTGGACTGCGAACTGGGCCACCCTGTCGGGTCCAGCTAAATGGGTTGCCCATCCTTCCCGCGTTTTGTGCGGGAGGGTGGGGCTCCACGTTGACAATTCTCAAGTAAGATGCCAACCCCGCCTCCTTGCTCTTGTTTTGCTGGATCAGCGACCCAGGAAAGGTGACCATAGGAGGAACGGATGCTGATATCAGTTCTTGGGAGGACACTCAGATTCTCGCGGTGGTCCCAAGCGGTACGACGATTGGGAGTCCCAAAGTTGCGGTCTCACATAGTAAGAACGACGAAGTAACATATCAGGGCAAATTTGAAGTTAAAGCGCCAAACTATGACAAAAGTGCTTTCGAGGTTATCACGGGCGTAGGCGCATCATTTCTCCCGATTGAAAGTACCAGCTACAAACTTGATGCCACAAATAACGCACTCTCGCAGACTAATGTGGGAAGAAAGCATCTGGAGCTTTTACTCGGGGGAGGTTTTATTCTACCCTTTCACCTGAAGAACTATGGAGGAGCCGATCCAGACTATAAGAATTTTCATCCACTCGAGGCCTTCTTGAGCCTCCGGTTCGCACCAGGTTCGGACCAAGCCTTCACCGGTTTCGTCGTCGGGGGTGGGTGGCGAGTTCACAAATATTTCTCGCTCTTGGTCGGGTATTCGCTGACGCCCATCGATGAACTTAGTCTCGGGTTCCGGCGGGCCGCGACCGAAGTAGTTTCTGCTAATCCCACGATCTTTCCCTACAACCACTATAGCGCCAGTGACTTGGCTACTAACAAGCCAGGCGCCTTTCATGGCTTTCCGCTCTTTCTGTACAACGCAAGCGGCGTTACCACGACTAGAATTTTTCCAACTAGCCCGACCGTGACCCACTCCCACAGCGGAATTTTGTTTGGCGTGGGTATTCCCGTTAATCTCGGTGCGCTTCTGAAACCGAGCAGTGGAAAGTAGAGAGCGATCTTTTAGCCGGGGCTGGTCCACATTTTCCCCTCCAGTTATGTGGTTGCCCCACCGTCCACGCGTTTGTGCGGGAGGGGTGGGCGCCCACGGACCGTGGAATCGTTCCGATCCTGTTCTCATCTTCGTTCGCCCTTCCGGGAACCAGCGAGAAGGTTGCGCGAGTTATTGAGTTCGCTTTGACCGCTGACTCGATAGGCGTCGTCCGAAAAACTTCGATGCAAGGGCGTGGTATTTCCCGGCTGGGAGGTGCCCGCACTCGAAGGCATTAGTGGAGAACAGGCGAGAGAAGTCTGACGGTGCTGCCGTCTAACAGATCCCCTGATTAATTCAACTGCCCGATTCGAATAGAATCGTGTAGCCGCTGCCAGGCGAGCAGGAGAGATCCATGTCTAGAGTTAGAGTTGCTTCGTTTTCAGTTTCTGTTGACGGGTTCGGGGCTGGGGCTCGGCAGGACATCAACAATCCTCTCGGCGTACGCGGGCCGGAGATGTTCTCGTGGTTCTTTCAGACGGAAGTCTGGAACAAGATGCACGGGCAGAGCGGCGGCGGGCGAGGCGTCGATAACGAGATGGCGTTGCGCAGATTTGAAAACGTCGGCGCCTGGATACTCGGCCGGAACATGTTCGGTCCGGTGCGCGGACCTTGGCCGGACGAGTCATGGAAAGGATGGTGGGGCGAGGAGCCTCCGTACCATGTGCCCGTGTTTGTGCTGACGCATCATGCGCGGGCACCGCTTGCGATGAAGGGAGGAACGACATTCCAATTCGTTACGGATGGGATCGAGGCGGCACTGAAGCAGGCGAAAGAGGCTGCGCAAGGGAAAGATGTGCGGATCGGAGGAGGCGTTTCTACCATTCGGCAGTATCTGGCTACCGGGTTCATTGACGAGATGCATCTGGCGCTGTCCCCGGTGCTGCTGGGGGAAGGTGAGCTTCTATTCGCCGGAATTGATCTGCGCCAACTCGGGTATGCGGTGGCGCGCACTGTTGCGGGAGAGAACGCGACGCACGTGGTTATTCAGAAGAGCTGACTGACTGGAAAGTCAAAAGGCCCCTCGCCAATACGCGACAGGGATGGGACACCAACGCTAGTACCCGGCATTACAACTGGCGAGATGCCGGAGCTACGGCCAGAGTCGTACGTTTTTCCCTAAGCCTTCAAGGCTGCCGCCGGTTGACGGTGTGCTCCCACTATCTCTTTCAAAGAACCGAAGTGGAACAGTTTTCCCGTTTCGCACTCCTCATCCGCAGGTGGTCTCTTTTTGCGCCATCCGTAACTTCAAGGATGAAGCGTTCTCATCCGAAGCTTTGCACAGGAGGTCTTGCCTCTCGTGCAAAGCCGAATTCTGCGTTTGCTCTGTATTCCCGGGATACTGTTTTGTATCTCATGCGGCGGTGGAAAGATTGTCCCGAGGGGTGCGTCGGAGGCTGCACGCGTGCGCGTGTTGCATGCAAGTTTGTACGCCACCGCGGCGGCTGGCTCGCCGGGCACGCACCGATTCGCCGGGTCGATCCGGATCGTGAACAACGCGGCAACCACCGCGCGGGTTGGTATCTCGATCGACGGACATCTCTTCCGGGACCGGGGCGAAATGCTCTCCTATATTGCTGCGCTCCCGCCGATGTTCGAGGACGAGCCCGACTATCGGAAGGCGTGGCGTTTCCTGTCGGCGCGCGCGTACTTCTACACGCCTTACACAGGGCACAATGAGCAGCATGATCCGCTGCGGTTCGTGAACTCCTTTGGCTACGGATATTGCGATGACTTCGCCAGCGTGCTGGCTACGATCTGGCAGTGGCAGGGATACGAGAGCCGCGTCTGGTGGATGACGGGGCACGTTGTGCCGGAGGTCCTCATAGACGATCGCTGGATGATGTTTGACGCCGACATGGGCGTTTACTACGCGAACGGGTCAGGAGAAGCGGCGTCGGTCGAGGAATTGGCTGGGGATCCGCTGTTGATCTTACAGCCGCTTCGCCCAATGTATGATCCTTCTTACATCGCCTATGATCCTTTGCTCGCGGACATATACGCGAGCACTGCCGATAATCGACCGGAGACGCCGGGAACGGGCGAGATCCGTGGCATGCAGATGGATCTGCCGGCGGGCAGCGAATTGGTGTTCCCGGTAGAGAAGGCCGCCGACACCTCACTCTTCTGGGAGTCCACTCTCTCGCACCCGCTGTACTATGAGGCGCAATTGAGTGTCCCAGGTATTGCCGAGGACTGGGTTCTGCGGCTTCCGCTGTTTGTGACAGGAATTTCCGGATCGGGCAGGGTCGACATAGAAGATCAGAGCTACGAGATCGGATCGCCTGAACTGGAGGCACGCTTTGCGGCGTTCTGGATTCCTGACAGCTACATCGAGCCGGTCTCCACTGTGACGCTGCGGGCGGGGGCGAGCGATGTGGTGATCCGAATGTCGCTCAGCGCATTCGTCGTGAACGGCCCGACGATAGCACGCGTCCGTATGTTTCAGCAGAGTGGCGCTCCAGTTGAGGTCACATACACGAGAGCGCAGAACCGGAAGCAGGCGCCAGAGGCCGAGATTGTCTCCCGGTCTGACCGGCAACTCGATCACGCACCGTATGGATATGCGTCTCCACAGTTGGTGTTTTCAGAGTTGGGGCACCAGCTGTCGCAGTGAAGCTAGCCCTGCTGTGCGTTTGTCAAACAGCCTCGCACAAGAAAAACGCATTCAATTAGAATCGATCCCACTTCGTTTCCGGAAATACACGTGATCCTCACTGAAATCGAAACGCGCGTCCTCGGCTCTCTGATCGAAAAAGACATCACCACGCCGGATTATTACCCGATGTCTCTGAATGCACTCGTCAATGCCTGCAATCAGAAGAACAATCGCGATCCGGTGATGACGCTGGACGAAGGGGCCGTTCGTGATGCCTTAGCCACGCTGCAGGAGAAGCGCATGGCGGGACCGGCGAGCGGCGCCGACAGCCGCGTAACCAAGTACGAGCACCGTCTACAGGAAGCATTTAACTTCGACCGGCGCGAAATCGCGGTGATCTGCGTGCTGCTTCTTCGGGGTCCGCAAACTCCGGGAGAACTTCGCAGCCGCACCGATCGCATGTACCACTTCGAGGCTCTCGAAGATGTTGTCTCCACGCTCGATCGGCTGGCACACCGCGAGCCATCGTTGGTGGCGATGCTCCCACGGCAACCTGGCACCAAGGAATCCCGCTACATGCATCTGTTTTCGGGGGAGCCGCCCGAGCAAGTTCTCATGGAGAGGGCAGCGCCGGCCGTCACCACCGCAGGACAGACGTCAAGCGACCGAATAGGTGCGCTAGAAGAGGAAGTGGCACGCCTGCGATCGGCGCTCTCGGAAGTCCAGCAGCAGTTAGCTGCGTTCCGCAAGCAGTTCGAATAGAAGAACAAGCATTTTCAACTTCACGGAACATTCCACGCCTGTGGCACGTATTAATCGATAGAGCCGGAGGTCTCACCTATGTTCACGTTGCTGCTGTGGTGCATCCTCTTCGTACTCTGCTGGCCGATGGCGCTGTTGGCGTTGATTGCATACCCGTTCATCTGGCTGCTGCTGCTTCCTTTCCGCATCGTGGGCGTCGCGGTGCATGGTGTCCTGGAAGTCATCTATCTCGGGATCACGCTTCCATTCCGGCTTCTCGCCGCTCCATTTCGCATCTAGCGAGTACCACCGCCCGGCCCAGCGTACGAACTTTGTATGCTGACGACCCTCGACTTGACGCTCGTCTCTGGGGTGAAGAATTCGTCCCTGCAACCTTCCCGAGATTGCCCGAGTTGGTGTAGCCTTTTACAAAGCCACCGTCCTCAGGAGGACGCAATGCATCGCCGCGAATTCCTTATTCGCACCGCCACCGCCGCAGGCGCGGCCTGGCTCTCATCGAAATCGATCCTGAACGCGCTCGCCGAACAAGCCCTCGGGAAGAAGTTCTCCGCATCGGACACGGTGACGCTGGGCGGCACTGGAATCAAGACCAGCCGCCTCGCCATGGGTACCGGCACTGTCGGCGTGGGGCATCACTCGCACCAAACGGCCTTAGGCGTGAAAGGCCTCTCGGATCTTTTGCTCAACGGATACGATCACGGCCTTCGTTTCTTCGACGCGGCCGATTCCTACGGAAGCCATCCCCATGTCGCCGAAGCATTGAAGCACGTGCAACGGGACAAGGTGACAGTGCTTACGAAATCATGGGCGCGCGATCCCGACACCATGCGCGCCGATTTGGATCGCTTCCGCCGCGAACTCGGAGTGGACTACATCGACGTCTGTCTGATGCACTGCCTGACGGAAGGCGATTGGACCGAGCGATACAAGGGCGTCATGGACGTGCTTTCGGAGGCCAAGCAGAAACGCATTATCCGCGCTCATGGATGCTCGTGTCACAGCATTGAAGCGCTACGCGCAGCGGCGAAGTCTCCGTGGGTGGAAGTCGATCTCGCTCGCATTAATCCCATCGGCTCGCATATGGACGCCGATCCTGCCACGGTGGTTAGCGTTCTGAAAGAAATGAAGGCCGCAGGCAAGGCGGTGGTGGGAATGAAAATCCTGGGCCAGGGCGATCTAAGCAAACGTCAGAATGAAGCGATCAAGTACGCGCTATCGTTAGGCATACTCGACGCATTCACGATTGGCGCCGAAAGCAAGCAGGAACAAGAAGACCTGATCGGGCGAATCGCCGCCGCATAAACATCAAAGCTGAGCTTACCGCCGCCCCATGTCGGGACAGCCGCTTCGACTGTCCAGCCCGGGTAGCGGCGGCTTTCACGCGAATTGCACCAGCTCTATCCATCCCCGTACGCATTACAAAAAATCGCTTCGCACGTCCATTCAACGATATGAACGGCTGCCTCGGTATTCTCACCAGTCTGCTCGTGATCTACGCTAGCGTGTCCGCGCCCGGGCAGACTGCCGCAGTGAAGTCGCTTGGCGATGCAGATGAGGTCCGCATCGGCAGTCTACTGGCGAACCAGTTTGCCGAAGAGGAGGGTCTGCGGCCCAGTCCGCAGACGACGAAGATCGAAGCATATCTGCAGCAGGTCGGCGATCGCCTGGCTGCACATGCCAGCCGCAAGCTTCCGTATCACTTCCACTTTGATCCGGACCCAAGTTTCAAAAGCGCGTTCGCCCTTCCTGGAGGACAGATATTCGTAGGCGCAGGTGTGCTCGCGATGATGGACACGGAGGATCAACTTGCCGCCGTGCTCGGCCACGAACTGGAACATGTGGACCTGAACCAATGCCGCGACCGCCTCACTGAGGAGTTGGCGAAACAGCATCTCTCGCCCGAGACCGCTGACAAGCTGAAGGTGGACCCATTCCTTCCGGGGTATGGGCATGAGCGTGAATTCGCCGCCGACTGGCACGGGGTGAAACTCGCGGCACAGGCGGGCTATTCCCCACAAGGGGCTGTTCGTCTTCTGAATCTCTATGTGATTCTGGGCCAGCAGATGACGCACACTCCCAGTGAAGCGGAAAAGAACTTGAAGGACCGGATTGCGCAGATTCACAAACTGATCGAAGAAGAAAAACTCGCGATGCCAACGGAAAAAGATCTCGCCTTACCTTAACCTTCCATTGCTTTATGATTCGGACTGACAATCAGACGCGCTTCGGTCGCGCGCTGTACATCCTCAGCGGTCAATCCCGGAGCAATTTCCTCGAGCACCAAGCCATCTGTTGTGACGCGGATGTAGGCCATTTCAGTAGCAATCGTGTCGACCACGCGCACGCCCGTCAGCGGCAGCGTGCATTTCTTCAAGATTTTCGGAGCGCCTTCCCGGGTTGTGTGCTCCATGGCGACGACCACGCGCCGGGCACCGGCCACAAGATCCATGGCACCCCCCATGCCTTTGACCATCTTTCCCGGGATCATCCAGTTGGCGATGCTTCCGGTCTCGTCCACTTCCATTGCGCCGAGCACGCTCAGATCGATGTGCCCCCCGCGAATCATGGCGAAGGAATCTGCGCTCGAGAAGTAGGATGTGCCCGGCATCTCGCTGACAGTTTCCTTGCCTGCATTGATAAGATCGGGATCTTCCTGTCCTTCGATAGGATATGGACCGATGCCGAGCATGCCGTTCTCGGATTGCAGCGTGACGGTCATTCCGGCGGGAACATGGTTTGCAATCAGCGTGGGCATGCCGATCCCAAGGTTCACGTAAAATCCATCGCGCAGTTCCTGGGCGATGCGCTTCACAATGCGTTCGCGCTTATCGATGTCTTTGGCAGCTTTGTTCATGAGTACTCGTAAGTCGTTAGCCATGAGGAACTGGGTACTAGGTACTGGGTACTGACTTCCTGAGCGTGCGCCGCTCGATGCGCCGTTCATAAAGTTCGCCCTGGAAGATTCTGTTCACGTAGATGGACGGCGTATGAACCGTGTCTGCATCCAACTCGCCGACTGCAACGAGGTGCTCGACTTCCGCGATCGTCACCTTGGCCGCCGTTGCCATCATGGGATTGAAATTGCGCGCGGTCTTCCGGTAGATCAAGTTGCCGGAGCGGTCGCCTTTCCACGCCTTCACGAAAGCGAAATCCGCTTTAAGGCCGCGCTCCATTACATATGGGCGCCCGTCGAACTCGCGGGTTTCCTTACCTTCGGCGACGATCGTACCGACACCCGTTGGCGTAAAGAATGCGGGGATGCCCGCGCCGCCTGCTCGTATGCGCTCTGAGAATGTTCCTTGCGGAACCAGTTCAAGCTTGATTTTGCCGGTCAGCACCATATCTTCAAGCAATTTGTTCTCGCCGACGTAGGTCCCGACGTGGTGCACAATCTGTCCCGCGGCAAGCAGCAGCCCGTTGCCCACGCCATCGATTCCGACGTTATTGCTGATCGTATGCAGGTTCTTCGTGCCCTTGCGCACGAGGGCGCGGATCAGGTTCTCCGGCATGCCGCAGAGCCCGAAGCCCCCAATCATGATGGTTGCGCCATCAAACACGTCGCGGATAGCCTCGTCGGCATTGGCCACAACTTTATTCATAGCGAGGGAATTCTAAAGGCAAATTGAGTAATTGGGAAATTTGTACTTGTGAAGTTGCAGTCCACGGACACCAGGCTCAATTACTCGACTCCAAATTGCACAATTACTCAATCTTTTTCGGCACTCTCTTCTTCAGTTGATGGGCCTGTTCAAACTCCGCGGCCAAGCCACGCGTCGCGAGGTTCTCGCGAATATGCGCCAGCCGCTGCTCAACCTTGCAGAGAGCGTCTTCCAGATTCTTCTTATTGCTGATCGCCACATCCCGCCACATGGAATAGGGACTCGCCGAGATGCGTGTCATTTCCTGCAAGGCGCGCCCACCGGCCGGAAGGACGGGAGCCTCTGCTCCAAACTCCTCGACCAGAGCCGCAGCCAGCGCGGTGGACATCATTTGCGGAACGTGGCTGATCCAAGCGCATAGCCGATCGTGTTCATCGGCGGGCATCATGGCTACGCGCGCGCCAATCTGATCGATCCAGCTAACAAATTCACCGATGACTCCGTCATGGAAATTCTGATCTGGCAATGGCGTGAGAAACCATACCGCGTTGTGGAACAAATCCGGATCGGCGAAATCAACCCCGCTCAATTCCTTGCCCGCCATGGGATGCCCAGCAAGAAATCGCGCGCCTGCCGATTTCCCAAAGGCCTTCAGTGCGCGTTCCACAATTGCCGCCTTCGTGCTTCCGACATCCGTAAGGAGAGTCTTGGCGGGAAGCGAGGGCGCGAGCCGCTCGATAAGATCGATGATCGCAAGCACTGGAGTTGCGAGCACCACAACATCGCTGCCGCGGACTGCATCGGCCGGATTGGCAAATCCCTTATCAATGGCTCCCCGGTCACGCGCCTTCTCCAGAGCGGCTTCACGGTCGCATCCCACAATCTTTCCGGCAAACTTCTTCTTGCGCAGAGCGAGCGCAAGGGAGCCGCCTATCAGTCCGGTACCGACGATCGTGATTTGCCGAATGGACATAAGCAAGATTGAATCACTGAGAGATCGAGTCATTTGATCGGGTTCGCAGTGACTCAATCACCCAATCACTCGATGACGCAATCCACTAGATCTTCCGTCCCACTGCCGGTGCAATCATGCGCAGTTCGTCCATCAGCTTCGAGAACTGCTCGGGGAACAGCGACTGGGCTCCGTCGGACATCGCCTTGTCCGGATTGCAATGGACTTCGATCAGCAGCGCGTCAGCACCTGCGGCAACCGACGCTCGCGCCATAGGAGAAACCTTGTCTCGACGTCCGGTTCCATGTGAAGGATCTGCCGTAATCGGCAGATGTGACAGCTTGTGAACGATAGGTATGGCCGAGATGTCCATGGTGTTGCGCGTGTATGTCTCGAATGTGCGAATGCCACGCTCGCACAGGATCACATCGTAGTTCCCGCCGGCCATAATGTATTCCGCCGATAGCAGCAGTTCTTCCAGCGTCGCAGCGATTCCTCGCTTCAGCAGCACCGGCTTGCGGACTTTCCCGAGTTCGCGCAGCAGGTTGAAATTCTGCATGTTACGCGCGCCCACCTGCAGGATGTCGACGTACGGCACCAGTAGCGGAATCTGCGAGATTTCCATCACCTCGCTAATCACGAGCATTCCGAACTTGTCGCCAGCCTCACGGAGCAACTTCAGCGCGTCTTCTCCGTGCCCCTGAAAAGAGTAGGGAGAACTTCGTGGCTTGAATGCTCCGCCGCGCAGCACCTTTGCGCCGGCTTTGGCCACAGACTCCGCAGTTGAGAAAATCTGCTCGCGCGATTCGACCGAACAGGGTCCGGCCATGACGATGACCTCGTTCCCACCAACGCCGATCCCGTTGCCCAGCTTGACGACTGTGCCCTCGGGCCGGAAACTTCGCCCGGCCAATTTGTATGGCGAGCTGATGCGGTGAACTTCCTGCACACCAGGGAGTAACTCCAGAATGCGGATGTCGAATTCGACATTTGACCCAACAGCACCGAGCACAGTCATCCTTGCGCCAGTTGAGCGGTGAACTTCGAACCCCATCTTTACGAGGTTCTCAATTACCTGCTGAATCTGCGCTTCGTCAGCGCCTTCCTGCATGGCAACAATCATAGGAAAAGCCTTCAGCTTTCAGCTCTCAGCGCTCAGCTAAATCAGCTCAGTGAGAGCTGATCGTTGAAATCTGATAGCTATTTAGTCATTCACTTCCGAATCGAGTTCCGTCTCAGTCTCTACTGCTTGCGGAGTCGAGACAATTTCTTCCTTCTGGATATTGCGCATGACGTCGATGATGCGTTCGTAGATGCGCACCAGATCGCGCCCGGGCAGCGGGCCGGGATTCGCATGCTGGACGTTGTCGAACACAATACGCTCACGGTCCGGCTCGTAAATCGGCATCGAGGTATTACGCTTGAGCTTTCCAATCTCCACCGCAGCCCGCGCCCGCTCGCTCAGCAAATGCACGAGCTTGCGATCCAAATCGTCGATTTGCTTACGCCAGTCCTCGATGTCCATAAGAGCCCCGGGACAACTACGAATTGTTACCGCACCGCAGCCGACATCTCCGCACTCTCCGCGGTCAGGCCTCGAATAAACGCTCCCACAGCCGCTGCTTCTTGCCCGCGATTCTTCTCAATCGTCTCCACGATCGCGCTGCCAACCACAACCGCATCCGCAAACCCAGCTACCTCGGTGAACTGCGCGGCCGTCGAGATCCCAAAGCCCAACGCGACCGGCAACTTCGTCACCCGCCGCAACCGACTCACCAGCTTCTTCGCGTCGTCCGCAAGCTGCTGTCGCTGGCCGCTGACTCCCGTTCGCGAGACTGCATAGACGAATCCGCGGGATGCGGCGGCGATGCGCTTCAAGCGTTCATCTGGACTGGTTGGTGCCGCGAGAAATATCGGGGACAGATCATTCTTCCCCATGACTCGCAGATACTCGCCAGCCTCTTCCACGGGAAGATCTGTGACCAGCACGCCATCGAGTCCGGCAACCCGCGCGACCTTACAGAACTTCTGCAAGCCCATTCGGAGAATCGGGTTCAGGTACGAAAAGATAATCAGCCCTGTGGATTGCGCCTGCTCGCGGATCTCGGCGGCGAGAGTGAGAACCTGCGCCAAAGATGTTCCGCGACGAAGAGCCCGCTCACTCGCCCGCTGGATCACCGGACCGTCCGCCACGGGATCACTGAACGGCACGCCCAACTCAATCACGTCTGCACCAGCGTCAATCGCGGCGAGGACGATGTCACGCGTAGTCGCAATATCGGGATCGCCGCAGGTCACGTACGCTACCATGGCCGGCTTTTTGTAAAAGGTAAGAGGCATCTGATAATTTCACATTGAAAGACTTCAGATTGCAGATTGAAAATCGAAGTTGATCACGACGAGAAATCTGCAATCTTCAATCTGAGATCTTCAATCGATTTTTAGGTTCTCTCGCAAAATTCCAACGTCTTTGTCGCCGCGCCCCGACACATTCACAATCACTATTTCCGATTTCTTCATTCCAGGCGCGCGCTTGATTATTTCGGCCACGGCGTGCGCGGATTCGAGTGCGGGAATAATTCCTTCCGTACGAGCCAGGACTGTTGTCGCTTCAAGCGCCTCGGCATCGGAGGCCGGCACATACTCAGCCCGCCCCGCGTCGCGCAAAGCGGCGTGCTCCGGCCCGATCGACGGATAATCCAGCCCCGCCGAGACGGAGTGCGTGAGCGCGATCTGTCCGCCAGAGTCCTGCAGCACATAGGAATAGGTACCCTGCAGCACACCCGGCGATCCGCCACGGAACCTGGCCGCATGCTCTCCAAGCGCTTCGCCGCGGCCGCCGCCTTCAACCCCGATCAACTGCACTTTCTTGTCTTTGATGAACTCGTAGAATGCGCCAATGGCATTCGATCCGCCACCCACACACGCAATGACCGCAGCCGGGAGTTTCCCTTCAGCTTTCAATATCTGCGCGCGCGCCTCGCGCCCAATCACGCGATGGAAATCGCGGACCATTGTCGGATATGGATGCGCTCCCAGAACGCTTCCCAGCAGATAATGCGTCGTCCGCACATTGGTCACCCAGTCGCGCATCGCCTGGTTGATCGCATCTTTTAAGGTTCGCGATCCGGACTCCACTCCGCGCACCTCGGCGCCAAGCAATCTCATGCGGAAGACATTCAGTTCCTGCCGGCGCATGTCCTCGGTGCCCATGTACACGACGCACTGGAAGCCCATCAGCGCGCAGACGGTTGCTGTAGCTACACCGTGCTGCCCGGCGCCGGTTTCGGCGATGACCCGCTGCTTTCCCATGCGCTCCACCAGTAGCGCCTGGCCCAGGCAGTTGTTGATCTTGTGCGCGCCCGTGTGCAGCAGGTCTTCGCGCTTCAGATAGATCTTGGCTCCACCAAGTTTCTCGGTAAGCCGCCGCGCAAAAAACAATGGTGTCGGACGCCCAGCGTAAGTCTTCAGCAATCCGTCGAGACGCGCCCGAAAACTTGGATCCTTCTTCGCCTTCTCGTATTCGCGATTGAGTTCATCGAGCGCGGCCATGAGCGTCTCGGGAACATAACGGCCGCCGTAAACACCAAACCGTCCCGGTTCCTGTGACTGAGCGGACCGCGAATTCAAAGAAGAAGCGCGAGGGTGCCCGATGCTAACCGCGTTCTTCGCGGTCAGGATGGGGCTTTTGACTTTACTCGTTCGAGGAACCGTAGCCATACCTAACCAACCTTCCGATCCATCTCGCGCACCGCTCGCACAAACGCTCGCACCTTCTCCGGATCTTTTTTCCCGGGCGAAGTCTCAACGCCAGAGACGACATCGACGCCCCAAGGCTGGAGAGTTTCGGCAGCCCACGACACATTCGATGATGTGAGCCCTCCGGCAATGACAACTCGGTGGAACTCTTTCAAAGCCGAAACGAAGTGCCTCGCTTCTCCCCAGGCGAAAGGCTTGCCCGTCCCGCCACGCCGCTCGTGCGATCCCGAATCCAGAAGAACGCTCGCGCCCTGCGGAAACTTGGGGAATTCATAAGAACCCACCTGACCGCGGAGTTCGCGGAGTATGTCTGTCACCGGCATAGTGAAGAAGACCTTGCCGCCTATTGAGTAGCGCTCTGCACCTTTATATTCGTCTCCGTGCAACTGCACAGCTGTAAGACCTATGTCGTCAGCAATCTCCGAAACTCGCTGCGGCGATGCGTTCACGAACACCCCCACTTTATCTGCATGGCCCGGCAACTCTTTCACCATCGCGCGCGCCGCCTCCACGCTCACGTTCCGCGGACTCTTTTCATAGAACACGAATCCGACGGCGTCCGCCCCAGCCTCGACCGCAACCAGCGCGTCCTCCAAGTTCGTTGTTCCGCAGATCTTCACCCAAGTCATGTCTGTCATCCTGAGCCGCAGTCGAAGGATCTCTAGCCTCTGACCGGCTGCCGATCTGGCGCTTGGCGATCCGAGCTCGAAACCTGCAGCAACTCCCGCAATGCGTTTCCGGGTGATGCCGCTCGCATCAGCGACTCACCCACAAGAAACGCGTGATACCCCGCTTCCCTTAGTCGCGCAACATCGCCGGACGAGCGGATTCCGCTCTCTGCCACGCGCACTACCCCGTTGGGGAATTTGGATGACAGATCAAGCGCAGTCTGCAGCGAGACGGCGAACGTCCGCAGGTCCCGCGCATTTACGCCGATGAGATCGCCGCCTACGTCGAGCGCCCGCTGCAACTCCTCCTCATTGTGCACTTCACAAAGTACGTCCAAACCATTCGCCCGAGCGCCGCGATACAGAACAGTGAACTCTTTCTGCGTAAGTGCTGCCACAATGAGCAATATGGCATCGGCACAATTCGCACGCGCCTCGATCAGCTGAAACTCATCAATAATAAAGTCCTTACGCAAGCAGGCAATCGAAACCGCCGCGGACGCCTCGCGTAAATTCCGAAGTGATCCCTGAAAAAACTCTTCGTCCGTCAGGACGGATAGAGCCGCGGCTCCCGCTCCCGCTAACTCCCGCGCCAATTCCGCCGGATGGAACTCCGCCCGGATCAGTCCTTTCGACGGAGATGCTTTCTTCAACTCTGCAATGACCGCGATGCGCTCCTGGCTCTTCGCGTTTAAAGCTTTGCGAAATCCACGCGGGACATGCGATTCGGCTCGTCGCTCCAACGCAGGCAGATCCGCCGTCCGCCTAGACTCCGCCACCCGAGCCCGTGTAGCGGCGACAATCCTGTCCAGAACCGCAGCCATAGAGAATCTTTCGATTATAAGGGAGAAGGGCCCTAGCCGGGCCTAAAGAGACGGATCTTTGACCTTGTAAGAGTGGATTCAGACCAGCAGTCCTTCGGGCTCCCAGTAGTAAAGGAAATCCGGAACCTTTGGGAGCTTGAACCTTGAAACCTTGAACCTTGAAACCTTGTTCTTCCTATTTGCAAATCTCCGCAATCTGCTTGTACGGCTTCTCCATCACGGGCGGAAATTTCATCTTCTTCGCTTCCATCCACAACTCAAGCATGGTTCCCCCGTACTTGGATCCGACATCCGGGTCGCCTCTATACGCGGGATCGCTTTGGGCCTCGTCCAGAGTCACAAATGTGAATCCCTTCTTCTGGAGCAGGTCCAGAGCGTCGGGCAGGATGGTGCGGCTGAAAGCGCCCAGATGCAACAGGAGAACATGATTGATCTCATGTCCGTACACCATCGCAGCTAATTGCCGGGCGAGATCGACGTAGGCCGCCTCGGTCCCGAGATAACTTGAGCGCAACCAGGCAATCGACTGGGCGTCGTTTCTCGCGATGCAGCGAGCATAAGCCGAGTTCCAGAGGTAATCTTCCCAATCGAGCGTGACCTGTGCAATTCGATATCCGTGCGCCTGCAAATAAGCGCGCACTGCACGACGACTGTCGAGGGTGTCCCCTTCATGCAGAAATGGATAACGCAGCCAATGCCAGTTCACATCTCTTCCCGCCAATAACTCCAATGCAGGTTCGTTCTGAAGGATCTCCCGTTCGAAAGCCTCGGCTGGATTCTCACTCAGGTTGATATGCGAATACGTATGGTTCCCGAACGGCTCCGCCGCAGCCCACAGCTTGAGCGCCTCTGCCGCGTCCGCATTGCCTTTTAACTTCTTCGCATTGACAAATCCGTAGGCCGGAGGGATATGAAGGTTCTTTAGCACCGCGAGCGTCTCGCGTGTTATCTCAACGCGAGTCATGCCAGGAGGAAGCTCGCCATTCAACGGCAGATCGTCAAAAGTGATGGCGACTTTCTGCGCACGACACACGGAAATCAAAACGACGAACAGAAGCAGGAATTTCATTTAGGAGACTCACACCGGAACATGCAGCACTTGAATCTGGAATCTGAGATCTGAGACAAAATGCACCCATGTTCTACGCTCGTACTTCTGGCTTCTTAACTTCTTCACTTCTGACTTCTGGCTGGCTATTCCATGCCCAGCGACGCCTTCACCGATCTCCCATACTCCCGCGCCTTCTCCAGGATTTTCGGCTCGTCGAGCGTAAGCAGCTTTCGATCGCGCATCACCAGCTTGCCCCCGATGATCACCGTCTCCACATCACTGCCCTTCAGCGAATACGCGATCTGCGCGTAGATGTCATACATCGGGACGGCATGCGGTTCGTTCAGACCGATCAGCACAATATCGGCCTTCTTCCCCGCCTCCAGCGATCCGATCTCGTTGTCCAGATGCACCGCCCGCGCGCCGTCAATCGTCGCCATCTCGACGACAGCCTTGGCGTTCAGCGCCAGCGGATCCATTTTCGAAATCTTCGCCAGCTTGGCGGCCAGATCGATCTCCTCCATGATGTCGAGATCGTTGTTGCTGCCCGCCGGACCATCCGTACCCAGCCCCACGGCAATTCCCGCCGCGCGCTCTTCGGGAACCGGCGCCACTCCGCTCGCAATGATCATGTTGCTCGACGGATTGTGCACGCATCCTACGCCGCGCTCGCCCAGCGTCTTGCGATCTGTTGCATCAACGAAGATGCAGTGCGCCGCGACCACATCGGGCCCGAGAATGCGGAGCTTTTCCAGATATTGTACGGGCGACATCCCGTTCTGCTTCTCGCTGTCTTCCCATTCCTTCTTCATCTCGGCGACGTGAATCAAAATTGGCGAATGATATTTCCTCGCCAGGGCGGCTGCATCCTGCAGCGTCTTCTTTGAGCACGTATAGATCGAGTGCGGAGCTGGTGCGGCGTGGATCAGTGGATCTCCCTGCCACTTCTTCAGGAATTTTTCCGTGTACGCCAGCATCTCGGCTTCAGACTTGTTGTCAGGCGCCGGAAAGTCAATGAAGGTCTCTCCGAGCACTCCGCGCATCCCCGCCGCCTTGGTCTCTTCAGCGATGGCATCCTCGAAGTAATACATGTCGGCGAAGGTCGTGACTCCCGCGCGAATCTGCTCCGCAGCCGCAAGCCGTGTTCCCCAGCGTACGAACTCTTCATTCACGTTCTTGGCTTCGGCGGGGAAGATGTACTTGTATAGCCAATCATTCAGAGTGACGTCGTCATGCAACCCGCGAAACAAAGTCATCGGCACATGCGTGTGACCGTTCACGAATCCCGGCAGCACAAGCCCGGCATGTGCGTCTATCGTTTGGGCCGCGGAATACTTGCCTTCAATTTCCGCGCGCGGCCCCACAGCCATGATGCCGTCTCCCCGAACCGCGACGGCTCCATCCTGATAAATGGTGCGCGCCGAATTCATCGTGACCACGATCCCATGCGCCACGATCAAATCGACATTCTGCTTCTGTCCGAATGCAAACGTGCAAACCGCGAACAGAATTGAAACGATCCCAAGTATTTTCATCGATTCCTTGAACAGTTCGACGCTCTCAGCCCTGGGAACCTCACTGTCCTCTGTGCTGAATGCTTTTGACGTAGTTCCAGCGTCGCGTCGGCTAAATCTCCATCTTCTCAGTAGCCGCAACCTCCGTATCCGGCACCGGTTTGCTGCGAAACACGCTGAAGTCCTTCACGCTCTTCAATGCGAAAGCTGGTCGGCGGGGAATCTTCATTCTTCCAAATGTCGCGTCTTCGACATCCTCGAGCACGACCGCGGGGCGCGCATCTGCATTCGAGGATTCAATCTTCACGCTCTGCATCTCCAAGCCACGCGCGTGCCGAACAAAGAACCCGTATGCCGGAGTCGTTCCAAACATGTTTGGCTCAGGATACTGCTTCTCCTTTTCCGGCACCTGCAACTGAGCATCGGCACTCGTACCTCCGCCGCGATTCACGAGAATGACGTCACTGATCTTCACGTCCTCAATCGGGTGTTCGGGAATTCCAGCAAGAATGCACGCAATCTTCGGCGATCCTTCTGCCTGCATGCAAGTGATTCCGCTCAAGATCAAGCGCCGAATCGATCCAACCGTAACGCCACTGGGTCCACGCATTCGCGCCCCCAACCTGACGAAGATCGGGGCCTCGTACACGTCGCGCATTGTGATATTCGAGCAGGCCACGTCCTCAATGACAGCGCCATCGACGCTCTCAATCGCAAGGCCGCGGCATCCATCAAAAACACAATTGCATACCGTAATGTTCTTGAAACCGCCGTTCGATTCGGTTCCGAATTTGATTCGCCCGGTGCGCGGAACTTTCTCCTCTGCAGGAAATTTCTTCCAGCTACCATCGAGCGTCGCGCCTTCCTGGTAGTTGCCCGATAGCATGCAATTGGTAATTGTGACCATTTCCGTTGCCCTGGCATAGCCAAGCGCATACGAACTCTTCAGGCAAATGCCATCGTCCCAGGGAGAATTCACGCTGCAATTCGACACACGTACATTGCGACAGCAATCAATATCCATGCCATCGCGGTTTGTGTCGATTTTCAGATTGTCGATCGTGAAGTTATCTACGCCGGTCGCGAGAATCCCGAAGTGACCGCCATGCAGGATGGAAAAATCGCGAAAGATGACATTCCGACAATTCTTCAGAGCGATGGCCTTGTTCGCGACTCCCGGATTCTCCGCCTTGGGACCCGCGCCCCACCCGCGGCTCAATCCCTTGCCCCAGATCAAGCCCGGCCCCAGAATCGAAACGTCGTTTAGACTTTCCCCCCAGATCAAACTGTTGTGCCAGTGATTGTGGCCGTAATCCTGATAGTCCTCCCAAGGCTTATTGGATTCCGCAAGATCGTAGCTCTTGGAAACATCCGCGGCGGGATCTGCCGCGACGATTGTCGCGCCCTGATCAAGGTAGAGGGCAACCTTGCTCTTCAGGTGAATCGAATAGCAGAGGTACTCTCCGGGGCTGAAGAAAACTGTGCCTCCCCCTGCCGCGGAGGCAATGTCAATGGCACGATTGATGGCAGGAGTATCAATCGTCTTTCCGTCGCCCACAGCCCCGAGGGCACGCACGTCGTAGAACATAGCGTGTCCCTTGGTTGCCGCTTCCGGTGGCGTAGACGGAACGCCCGGAGTTGCGAGGGCCAAGCCCGGTACGGCAATCCCCGCCAATCCTGCTGCTCTCAGGAACTCACGCCGCTTGTTCTTTGGCGAGTCCATAGGCCTCCGAAGAATCAATGTGAAACTCTCAAACACGGGAGCGCCATTATCGTTCTGCGACTCTGCGTAAGTAAAACTGAAAGAAGCCCTCCTGATTTGAACTCAAACACACCTGTGCATTCGGCGCACCCGGTTCCTCGCGCGTATATCCCTTCTCATCCACACGGATGTGCAGCGGCGTGACCTGACACAGGCCGGGCCGGATCACAAACGTCACCGCCATGGGATCGAATAGAGTTGGTGTCTCCTGCGCCCAGAGGTGATACAGAATGGCCAGCTGATCCGTCATCGCGGTTCCACGCGTAAAGAGAAATGCGCGCTTCACCTCGTCCAGTTTCAACTGCGTGGAATCGAGCGGCATGACATACAGCGGCACGCCCGAGGTAAACAGTTTCTGCGCGGACTTCACATCGTTCAGGATGTTCCACTCGGGCGCGGGAGGGAAGTGCTCGTTGTATCCAAAATCTCCGTATCCTTTTCGGACGGAGCCGCCCATGATCACCACCCGCTTCAGTTTGCGGAACGCTGCGGCATCCCGATCAATGACCTCGCCCAAGTTCATCAGAGGCCCAATTGCCACGAGCGTGATTTCTGCCGGATATTTATTGATTTGCTGAAGGATGAACTCTGACGCATCCCCATGCGGGCTCTTTGCGAAATTGCCCTCCTCCCCATAGCGCCGCTGCGACATGGGAGTCTTTCCGCTTGCTTTGCCAGCCAGCACCGGGATGTTGCTCTTGCCCACCTCTGCGAGAAAGCGGTCGACAATCTTCGCTCGTGCTTCAGTCTCCGCAAATGTAGTAGTGATGCCGAGCACCTGCATCTCAGGACTCTTCACGGCCAATGCGAGCGCGAATGCGTCGTCCACATCGTCGCCAATATCCGTGTCAATGATGACCTTCTCCGCCTGTCCAAAAACGAAGATGGATGACAGACACACCACAATAGAAAGGATCCACCGAACTCGCATACCAGGCTCCCGCATTTTATTCAGTTCCACCAAGCCGACCACGATATCCGAAATTGCGGTTTTCGGCGAATGAGAGGCGAATGAGAGGGTCGCAGCGTACTTAGACTGCCAGAGCGGATCCCCGCAGCCCTCCTGGCGAATCTTGAAACGTTGGAACTTTGAAGCCTGCTCTTATGCAACTTTCTTCATCCCTTGACACTCGTGGCAGCGGGAGCACACTCCCGTTAACAACCCAGTTCGAGTAAACTCATTGCATAAACTCCGCGCTTCCCCCAGGGCCGGATACTCATTCGCAGGACAATAACTCTCGTGCGCGCAGAAATTCTGTGTGAGTGTCGACGAGGGCAAATTCAACCCAGGTTTCGCAAGACCCGAGGGACCGTCACAATCCAATAGGAGTCCATTTTCATGCAGAAGCTTGTGTTCACCTTCGTTGTGGCCGTACTGGTCGCCAGTGCCGCGTTCGCCCAGGAAGATACAGCCACCGAGTCGGTACAGCCCACGCGCTCTCTTGGTACGGTGACTCAAACCTCGATCACCTGCCACAGCGGAGGGATGACCGGGGCCACGTGCCAGCAGCTCACCGTGACCTGTCCCGGCGTCAATCCGGTCAAGGCCTATCTCAAGATCAATACGCCATCGAATCCCAAGGGCACAGTTCTCTACGGTACCGGCACCGATGGGAATGGCCTCTACGACACGATCTTCACCTATGGCAAGACTGCCGTGCAGAATGTGTACAACGCGGGATTTCGCACCGTGCAAGTCTCGTGGGGTACTCCATTCAACACCAGCCAGCCCGCAGGGTGGGTGCAAGGACCGGGCGGCGTTCTCGCCGGGTCTTGTCGTTGGGCTACTGTTGCAAACTATGTCTACACCAGGGTGCAGAACAACAGCACGAAACCCATGTGCGCTACCGCCAATAGCGGAGGCGCCGGTGCCCTCGCTTATGTTTTGTCCCAGTACCACAACAACATTTCGATGGCCGAGGTGACGAGCGGACCTCCGTCGGCCCGCCTCGACTGGGGATGCATGTGCAAGCAAGGGAAGATGCCGACGTTCTGCGGCAAGGGTAGTGTGGGCACATGTTTCGGACAAGTGGATGCCGGTGTGTGGGATCCAGCGTGGAGCCCCAATAACTATTGCTCAAGCGCGGTCAAAGGTACTCCGCCTCCCGGAGGTTCGACATTCTTCCTCAACAATAGCGTGGAAGCACCCGGCGCCGTGTACAACTTTCCGCATACGTACGTGAACGTCGTCTTTGGTGGAACGGACACCAGTTCGGCGATCCCGATCGGCCTTGACTGGTACAACAAAATCACCAGCAGCAAAGAACAGACCTGCATCGCCGACGCCCCGCATAGCATCCCGAATGTCCTCGACGGCGCGACGCAAATCGCCAATGACATCATCGGGCTCTGCAAGATCTACTGAAGCTGCGAGTGCCCCACTCTTGTCGAGCAGTTTGCGACAGGAGTGGGAGCCTTTAGAACGGGGACATTTAACCGCTCGGCAGACAAAAATTTGTGAATTCGTCCGTTCCCACGTTCTGATTCCTCGGTATTCCGGCGTTCCGTCTGTGGTGAATAACGGCTGCCAGAATATCGTGTCTCTCCAGCCACGGCCCGTGTCTCGTTCTCCACGGCAATTACCTACGCAGGCCAGCTAAACCGTTAAAAATCAATGCTCCGCGAATGGTCGCGCCCCTGCACTCTCCTAAGTCGCCGCGACCCGGCAGGAGGCAACCACAATGACCCGCATCAACGCCATTCGCAACACCGCAACTTCAGTAACCTGGGGTAAGAGTCTCGCAGGCCAGCTTCACGTTTATGCATTCGCTGCCCTGCTAATCATCTGCTCGGTATCCGTAGGATGCTCCAGCGACAAACCGAAGCCAGTCAGCAGCAACAACCAGATTCCCTCGACGCAGCCCGTTGTGCCGGCCCCCGCGCCCGCACCACTGATGCAGACTGACAATAAACCCGCGCCGAAAAAGCCCGTCCAGCGGCGCAAGCCCGCGACCGTGAACTATGCCGACAAAAGCTATGGCGTGACCTTCGAATATCCACGCCGTTACGCCATCGAGACCGGAGACGCTGCCTCGCAGCTCGTGTCCAGCAACCCCATCCCGATGAACTTCGTGCAGCCCGGCGGAGTCGCTCTCGCCGCAGTCGAGTTGCCTGAGACCAACTACATCAACACCGACTTCTCGTCGGCGTTCTTCAACGTGAGCGTCAACAAGACTCTCTCCGAGGATCAATGCAATCAGTTTGCGGTGCCGTCACCGAGGATGGAAGCGAAGTCTGACTCGGCGCCTGCGACGACCGAAGTTGCCAAGCAGGATACGCCGAAGTCCGATGCGCAGCCCGTGGCGGGCGGTGACAGCAGCAGCGTGAAGCCTGCGGACGATTCTCTGAAATCCAAGCTACTCATCGGTGACATGGAACTGCGTGCCACCGAAGCTGTCTCCGGCGAGGGCACGCGCCAGAGCGACTCCAAGTTCTTCCACATGTACCAGAACGGAGCCTGCTATGAGTTCGCACTGAACGTCACGACCAACGCCTCAGAAGAGGGACTCGTAAAGCATGTTGACCGCGACAAGGTCTTTAACCGCCTCGAACAGATTCTCGCGACAGTCAAGATCAATCCGGTTACCCCTGAAGTTACGGCCGAAGCTCCAAGTCCAGTGACTCCCGGAACGCCCGCACAGTAAGCATTAACAAAAGGAGGAGCGATACCTCACCCTGCGATGTCCGTAGGGTGAGTTTCGCTTTCGTTGAGGACATCCGCGACGCAGTGACCTCCGTCACTGATAAACTCTCCTCCCGTTCTCTATCCTTACCAGGGAGAATTCATCTTGACTCGTCCCTACTCGCGCAGAAATTTCCTTCAGACCACAGCTGCTGCTGGAGCCGCTCTCGCCGGGGCTCCGTGTTTGTCGCACGCTCTCGCTGCGGCGCCAGCCACCTCCTCCGCACCTGCCAAGCCCAGCTTCCCGGTCGCGGACTATCACGTTCACTTGAGCCCGACTCTCACGATTGAGCAGGCTGTCGCGCTAGGCAAAGAGCGTGGAGTGCAGATCGGCATCCTGGAGCATCCCGGACCCAAGGAGAAAATCCAGACTGAGGCTGATCTCCGGCACTACATCGACGGCCTGCGCAAGTACCCGGTCCGCATTGGCATTCAGCCCATCTACGCAGGATGGACAAAACCCTTCTCCAAGCCGCTTCTCGACGAACTCGATTACGTCCTGATGGACGCGCTTACCCTTCCTCGCCCCGACGGCACCTGGTGGGCAATCTGGCAGATCGACACCATGATCGATGACGAAGAAGAATTCATGACTGGCTACATGAAGTACATCGAGCAGGTGCTAACGACGGAGCCAATCGACGTCTTCGGATGGCCCACGTTCCTGCCGGTCCCCATCGCGCGCCAGTACAGTCGTCTCTGGACGCCTCAGCGCACCGGCCGCATCATCGAACTGGCAAAGGCAAGGAAGATTGCAATCGAAATCAACGAGGTGTCGCACGTCCCGGACGAAACATTCATACGCGCAGCCAAACGAGCCGGCGTGAAATTCACCTTCGGGACAGATTCAAGGAACGACCACGCCGCGCATTTCTATTACTGCTACCAGATGGCTCAGAGGTGTGGACTGGCTGAAGATGATATGTGGGCGCCCAAGAGGAAGTGAAATCTCGAATGGCCTCACTCTCCGCCATTGCACAATCCGCACCGCCGGACTAGACTTGCGACGCCTCACGCAGTCACGTCCATTCGCTTCCAAAACAGGAGAGAGCATGAAAACAAGATCCACCGTCTTGACGGTCGCGCTGTGCGTAGTTGGGTTCGCACTGAGTTTTGCTCAAAGCCCGGAGATGGGCACGTGGAAGCTGAACGAAGCGAAAAGCAAGATACCCGCGGGTTTCATGAAGAACACCGCCGTTGTTTATACCGCTGAGGGTGACAAGGTGAAAGTCACCACCGACGGCACCGATTCCAAAGGGGACCCCTTGCACACGGAGTGGGTCGGCAACTTCGATGGCAAGGACTATTCACTCACCGGCGATCCTACAGCCGACAGCCGTTCCTACACCCGAGTCAGCGCTCACGAGTTGACGCTGTCCAACAAGAAAGATGGCAAGGCCACGACCACAGGAAAGATCGTCGTCTCTGCCGACGGCAAGACGCGGACTCTGACCGTGCACGGAACCGATGCAAATGGGAAGAAGGTCAGTGGCACCGCTGTATACGACAAGCAATAGCCTCTAGGATCGAGTGAGATCTTCACAGCAAAGAAAGAGGTCGACCACATTTCCCTGGTCGGCCTCTTCTCATCGAGCGACTTGCAACCCTTCTAGAACAATGCGGTTGACCTACGTTTCCAGCTCTTACCTTTTTCTTTGGCGATGTTTTCCATGTCAGCCACATATGCTCCGGCCTGTGTGAGGACGTGATGCAGGTCGTTGCCGATGCTGATGAACGTGAATCCCTTGTCCAGAAATTCGCCGACACGAGACGTGCCAAATAAAAACAATCCGAGGATGACATTATTCTTGCGCGCGTGCTCGACCAAGCTCTTGGTCGCGGCTTCGAGCTCGGGCGAGGTGTACATGTGCGGGAACTCGTACTTGTTGTAGAGGCCCATGGACATGCACAGATCGTTCTGTCCCAGAAAGAGAATGTCAACGCCTGGAACGGCGGCGATCTCGGCAATGTTCTCGATGCACGATGCGGTCTCGACCTGCAGCGCGATAATGCTTTCGTTGTTCCAGTTGCCCGCATAGCCGAGCAGTCCGGCTCGGTTCATGCTGCGCTGTGGGAAGTACACCGACCGCGTGCCGACCGTGGGATATTTCGTGCAGCTTATGGCTTGGCGCGCCTCTTCGGCAGTATTGATGTAAGGGACAAGGACGCCGTCGGCGCCCATGTCGAGGGCCTGCTGGATTCCAGGGCGGTCATCGTATCCTCCCACGCGGACCAGGCTCTTTGCGCCTCCGTTTGAAATTCCGCTGAGCATGGCCGAGAGTTTCTCGTAACCCATGGGACCGTGCTGTGTGTCGACAAGCAGCCAATCGTATCCGCTGTGGGCAAGTTGTTCGCCGACTGTGGGACTGTGCGCATTCAGGAAGAGCCCCATCTTGGGCTGTCCGGCGCGCAATTGCTTTTTGAATTCTGATCCGCTGACTGTGGGGTCTGGCATTCGTCTCCTCCTTGCAATGGAATTGCGTAGTGTACCGTAAGCGCGTCCTCGCAAACGGAGCGGCCGTTGTAATTTTTCTGCCATGTGACCGGAGGATAGGGAACGCCGATTGTAGATTGCAAAGTTTTAAGTCTTAGATTGAAGCGGCATCGCTGAATGACAAACTGACTCGTTGGGCCTATGATTCGAGTCGGAGAACCGTATGCTACGGCTGCTGATCAATTGGGTACTGAGCGCGGTGGCTGTGTGGATCGTCGCTCAGTTGGTGCCGGGAGTTTCTGTCCATGGCGCACGCAACGCTCTCGTAGCGGCCCTGGTGATTGGATTCATCAACGCCACCATCGGATTGGTGCTGAAGGTCATCACCTTCCCGCTGACACTGGTCACGCTGGGATTGTTTTGGCTGCTGATCAATGCCCTGATGTTGGAATTGGCGTCCGCGCTGCTGGCCCCCGGCTTTCAGGTCCGCGGATTTCTGGCGGCGTTTATCGGAGCGATTGTATTGAGCCTGGTGAATATGTTGCTGAAGGCGATTGTGTCTCCGACAAAAGATCATCAGTAGCTACTTATCGCCACTAGTCGCCACCCACTATCGCTTTCTCGGCTTTAACGATTCCCAATCCTTATCGGTCAACGCTCTTCCAAGATTGCTAAATTCTCCGGCACCCTGCAGAAACTCGCCGCCATCCATGCGGATGACTTCGCCGTTGATGTATTCCGAGTGATCGCTGACCAGGAAGGCCGCGAGATTCGCAAGTTCTTCGACCGTGCCGAAGCGGTGCAGCGGGTTGCGATTGAGCGCGAGAGTTTCAAGGTCCGGACGCGGCAACAGCCGCGAAAACGCTCCCTGCGTTGGGATCGGTCCCGGCGCAATGGCATTCATGCGAATGCCGCGATTCCCCCACTCAACTGCAAGGCTGCGCATCAGTGCTTCGACGCCAGCCTTAGACACGGCCGAGGGAACTACATACGCCGACCCGACTGGTGCATATGTCGCGGAGATGCTCAGGACCGTGCCCCTGCGTGCTTCTTTGATCCAGCGGTTTCCGCATACCGTGGTGCAATTCAGCGTACCCATCAGCACGATGTTGATGACCGATTGCCATGCATTGGGAGAGAGATCTTCCGTGCGTGAAATAAAGTTCCCCGCGGCGTTGTTGATGAGGACGTCGAGCGGCCCGTCTTTCCAGATCTGATCAATCATTTGCTCGACAGATTCGAGATTGCGAACGTCGCAAGGGAATGGGTGGATCGGTCCTTTGGCAGAGAGTTCCACCGCGGTACTTTTGAGAACTTCTTCCCGCCGTCCGCAAATGTACACGGTTGCGCCGAGTTCGAGGAAACGGCTGGCCATGCCTTTGCCCAGGCCAGTGCCGCCCCCAGTGATCAGGATGCGTTTCGAGCGGAGAAGGTCGGGAGAAAACATACGTTGGCAGAAATTTTGCGATTAAGAACTTGAGTAGCTTCGATCCACAGACCAGCCGTCTTTTCAGTGACTGATTTACAACTTACACAATTACTCAATTGCAAGCGACACGGAATCCATAATCCGCATACTGAAACTCCGGCGGGATGCTGGAGCGGGCCGAGCATCGCGCAACCTTGATCTGGTGCCGCCAGGAGCCGCCGCGGGAAGCTTTGCGTGCAGGCTTCATCGGACTCTGGTCGGGACCTTGAGTATTGCGCTCGGGCGAGACGGCATAATAGTTCGGATCGTACCAGTCGCTGCACCACTCGTGGACATTGTCTCCGATATCGTAAAGCCCGAATCCATTTGGCGCGTACCGTGCGACTGGTTCTGGCCCTGATTGCCACCGCTTGGCGTAGTCCGGACGCGATTGCGGCGGATCGTCTCCCCAGGGAAATTGTTTCTGTTCAAGCCCTCCCCGGGCGGCACGTTCCCATTCAGCTTCGGTCGGCAGCCGAAACTTTCGGCTGGTTTGCTCGCTCAACCATTCGCAGTAGCGTGCAGCTTCCTGCCATGAAACGCCAGTGACGGGCTGATCGGGATGATTGAAATTCGGATCGTTCCAGAAAGGCGGCGTCGAGGCTGCGGTGGAGCGCAGAAAAATGCCGTACTCGGAGTTTGTAACCTGGGTGGCTCCAAGCAGGAACGAATCGATCCACACGCGATGGATGGGGCGCTCGCAGTCCTGCCCCGATTCGGATCCCATCCGGAACCATCCTGCCGGGATCTGTACGAGCTTTGGCTCAGTCGCAGCGAAACTCCCGCGAAGTGAGGTCGAGGTACTCATCTTGCTGTCACGTGAATCCCGAGCTAGAGTTTACCAGCGCCGGAGCATCCGTATGGCTGAGAAGAAACTGCGTTTCAAGGTGAAGCTCGAAGGCAAAGAGGGCAGTTCGGTAGCCTGGATGAACGCTCCATTCGATGTGCCGGAGACTTTCGGCACGAAAGCGCGAGTGCCTGTGCGTGGCACGATCAATGGATTCCCGTTTCGCTCCTCGTTGATGCCGATGGGCGGATGTCATGGCATGGCCGTCAACAAAACCATGCGCGATGGCGCCAAAGCCAAAGCTGCCAATGTAGTGGATATCGTCCTGGAGAGGGATCTCGACGAGCGCACAGTCGAACCCCCAGCGGAACTTCGACGAGACCTGGCGAAGAACAAACAGGCGAAACAACGGTGGGACTCTCTGGCGTTTACGCACAAGAAGGAAATGGCGAATTGCATAAAAGATGCGAAGCAGGAAGAGACGAAGAAGCGTCGGCTGGCGATGGTTATAGATGTACTGAAGAGCGGCAAGAAGTGGATGGGATAGAAAACAGCAGTGACCGGGCCCGTGATCAGTAAGGAAGTCAACTATTGATCACTGATCAAATCGCTGCAGTTCCCGAACAATGATCGAAATGTCATTCTCCTGAAACAGCCGGATTCCGGCGACTCCTGCGGCTCCGGCTTCAAGGCACGCGCGCGCATTCTCAAATGTGACTCCGCCCAGAGCGAGCACGGGGATGTCCGCCTTACAAGCTTCTTTCAATAGCGACAGACCTTTCGGTGGAATGCCCGAAGCATCTTTCTTTTCGTACACCGGAGCGAAGACAGCGAACGTCGCTCCCGTTGCCGCAGCTTGCGTCACTTCTTCCCGCGAGTGACAGGACACTCCCACGATGGGCGCGCCGGCCCCTTCAGCTTTCCTCCACATCGCTTTCACCTCTTGCGGCGAGATGTCATCTGAGCGCAGGTGAACCCCGTCGGCTCCCGTTGCAAGGGCTACGTCCGTACGGGAATTAATCAGAAGCGCAGTTCTCAGTTGGCGGTTCTCAGCTCTCAGCTTCGTCAGCACGGCAACTGCTTCTCGCGCGAGCGATTCCAATTGACCCGCGGGGAGATCTTGTTCCCGCAGCTGGATGTAATCGATTCCAGCGAGGGCGGCGTCCGAGATCTTTTGTAGAAGGAGCCTGCGGCGAGTGGACTCGTCTCCCCGAAACCCGCTGCGGTCAGTGATGTAGTACAGAAGCCCGCTGTCGGCCATCTAAAACCTGCAAGCACGAAGGCACGAAGGTTAACGAAGGAAACCTCTAAGGTCTCGTCTTCGCGATTTCCGGTGTCACTTCAGTCTTCTTCTTGGGCTGCTCGCCCAAGTGATGTTTCGTGAGCCCGTCGCGCAGGAATTCAAATGCGTCCTCTGGTGTGTCGGCGAACTTGAACAGTTCCGTATCCTGCGGAGCCACAGTCCCAGCGTCGACGAACGCCTGGAAGTTGATTACCCGGTTCCAGTATTCGCTCCCGTATATCACGACCAGAATTTTCTTCGCCAGCTTGTCGGTCTGCGCCAGCGTCAAGATCTCGAAAAGCTCATCCATGGTGCCGAAGCCGCCCGGGAAGATCACGAGTCCCTTCGCAAGATAGGCGAACCAGAACTTGCGCATGAAGAAGTAGTGAAACTGAAAGTTCAGCGCAGGAGTGATGTACTGGTTCGGATACTGCTCGAAAGGAAGCTGAATATTCAGTCCGATCGACTTTCCTCCGGCTTCATGCGCGCCGAGATTGGCCGCCTCCATGATCCCGGGGCCTCCGCCCGTAGTGACGACGAACCGGTGGCGGCGGGCGGGAATCTGGATCGACCACTTGGTCAGCATATGCGCGAGTTGCCGGGCATCTTCGTAGTAGCGTGCCATATTGACACCGGCCTGCGCCCGCTTGAGGTCCTGCTCGAGTTGAACCGGAGTCGAGGACGCGTGATTCTGTCCAACACTGGCCAGAGCCGCCGCCGCAATCTGGCTCCCGGTAAACCGTGCCGACCCAAAGAATACGACGGTGTCCTGGATCTGCTCGCGCCGGAAGCGCGCGAGCGGTTCCTGATATTCCGCCAGCATCCGCAGGATTCGCCCGTCGGGGCTGTTGAGGAACGGTTCGTTCTCGTATGCGACCGGAGCGGCTTTGAGATGTTCAGTCATGCTTGAACTCAGAGTTGAGAATGGGACTCGTGACAGTGTAGTGCAGCGGAGCTAGTGATGTTCGTGGTAGTGCAACGCCTCCCAAAAGCCGATCCAGATGTCGAGCAACCCTAGGCCGCTGCAGATGCCGCGAAAGAAGCCATTGGACACGATCGTCCGGAGGTTAGGAAATGAGAGCAGAAGATAGTTGTCCGTCCACTCTGGTGTCCACGGCAAGATGATCAGCAGCACCCCCGCCACCGCACTGATCAATACGAAAAGGAATACCGAGATGCGGTGCATCCACGTCTGCGCCAAGCTCGGCATAGGCGTAGCACCATCGGGCGCAGGCTCATCGCTCAGACCGAGAATCCCGGACGGAACCTTATGGGAGGACGGCGTCGGGTCGGGAGCACGGCCGGGCGCGCCTGAGAGTGCGGGATCCGTCATGCGCAGCGGCTCTCCGCGCTCCGAGAAGAAGCTTGGGTAATCAGCCTGGAACTCCGGGAAAGGCGTTTTGGCTCGACAGCCATCACGCTATTTTACGACTTCAGCGCCTTTATGCGCTCGGCGACGTCCCGGTAATCAATGTTCATGCCGTAAACGTCCATGAAATGCTTCAAGGCAGTGGCCTTGTCCCCGGCTGCTTCGTGCGCGGATGCAAGTTCGTAATTTAATGCGACGCGAGTCTCGTTATCGATTCCGTGGACGTTCAGAGCCTTTTCGTACCAGCGTACCGCGGCCTCAGGAACGCTCTTTTCCAGGAAGCATTGCGCGAGCCACGTGTACGTCTGCATGATCTGCGGGAACGGATGTCCCCGATCAAACGACTGACACGCCTTCTGCAGTTCGCCAATGGCCTCGTCGAGCAGTCCCATTTCCCGGAAGGCAATGCCAAGGTTGTAATGCGTTTCGGGATCCTCATCTCCCGCTGCGACATCGGCTTCGAGATCCTGTTTCAGCTCGCCAAACATCTCAGCCAGATCGACGCCGGTATCTTCCCCGAATGGCGACGCGCCCTTCGCGGCCACTGGCGCTGGAGCAGGAGGAGCGACAGGCGGAGCAGGCGGCATCGGCGGCTGCGGCCTCGTGACGTTGCCAATCGGGGCCGCCCACGCAACCGATGCTGCAGGTGTAGGTGGCGCTGCCACGCGACTTACAGGCGGAGCAACTGGAGTCGCGACACTATTGGTAGACGACGCCGACGCAGCAGCACTGGCGGCCATCGGCGGAGCAATCTTCGGCGCAGCCGGCGGAACTGCAGCCGGGGCAACGGGCTTCGCTGCAGCAGGCGCGATAGGCTTACGCTCTGGGACAGGCGCCGCCTTCAGGAAGTCTTCGCCGAGCGATGCCTCGATGTCGGCAACGAACTCGCCGAGTACCGGAGCAGGTTGCGCGGCGGCCACCGCGGGCTCCACGTGCACAGGTGCCGCGTCAGGTGAAGCAGCCTTAGTAGCCGTTCCGGGCAGGAATTTATCGCCCAGCGTCGATTCCAGATCGCTGACGAATTCTTTCAGGACGCTGGGAGCCGGCTCTGGCGTAGGCTCTGGTTCGGCACGGCGAGCGGCAGGTGCGTGGACTACAGGTGCTGCTTCCCCTCGCACAGGTATTTCGGCCACCACTGGTATTTCTTGTTCGACGACAGGGGGCTCGGGCTCTGCCGCAGGCGCCTCTATCGCAACTGGAGGTTCTTCAACCACCTCGATCGACGGCACGTCTTCCGCAGTAATCTCTTCGACAACGGGCTCTGCGGATGCCGCGGCTTCTGCTTCAGCCTCGGCCAGCGTCGCAGCGTCTACCTTCGCGCGCAGTTCCGCCACCCTGGGATGTCCCGGGTTCAACGCCTGCAGCTTGGCCAGCGCGGCCATGGCCTGCGGATTCATGCTGTGGCTGAGATAAAACTCGATCTCCTCGATTGTCTCGTCGGCTTCGCTCGTGTCAGCCGGCCCTTCTTCGGCAGCCGCGACGGTTTCGACCTGAGCTATCTCCGGTGCGGGGGCGTCCGCCTCCACAGTAATGGTGTCGTCCCACTCAGAGGAGAGATCAATTTCCGCTGCGGCTGGCTCGGCGTCAGTCGCGGCCGCCGACGATTCATCGACCACCGCGAACTCGGGCTCAGCGGCAATCGCTTCAGGAGCAACCGGCCACGGAGTCGCCGCAGCAGCGGCAGCCTCCTCCTGCGGGACTGCGTCGGGCTCGACGACGGAAATTTCTGCCGGAGCCTCCTCGATCGAGAATTCGGGAACCGCGTCTTCTGCCGGGGCAACTTCCAACTCGTTATCGTGAGAAGCGGGAGCACTGAGAACGATCGGAACTTCTTCCCCGTGAACGGGCGCTGGGGATGTCCGTTCCTCATACCGCTCCGCTAATTCACCGTAGCGGGTCGCTTCCTCGGGATAATCCGCGTCGGAATACACGCGCTGCAAAGTACGGCAACAGAGAGCAGCCTCGGCAAAGCGCCCCGCGCGCGTGTGCAAGGCAGCCAGTCGCTGATTGATGCGAAGATCGTTCGGCGCCAAAGGCAGAGCGCCGATGAGCGGCCCCAGAGCCTTGGCCGGCATGTTATAGGAGATGAAAAGTTCTGCGTCGGTTAATGCCGAGCGGATCGAGAGCGCAACTTCATCCGGGTAGTGCTGGTGAATCGATGGAGCGGTAGCCTCAAGATCATCCAGCAGAACGACTGCTTCCTCCGGCGTGATGAGCTTGTTCCCGGAGGTGCCGCCCATCTGCCCGACCACCTGCTGGTAGTTCTGCATGTGCAGGGGGTTCTGCGGCTCGAGTTGCGCCAGCTTCTGATACAGATCGCGCGAACGCGAAAGATCCCCACTCTGCACGCTGGCATGGGCCAGCAGTTCCATCACCTCGCTGACGTGCGTTGTCTCTCCCGCCTTGTGGAACAGGTCGAGTAATTTCTGCAGCGAATCTGGATTGTCGCGAACGTGGCCAATAATTGTGTGTAGCGAGTCGAGAACCTTGCTCGAGTTCTCGGCCAGCAGCCGTTCGGCATGCTGATCGAAAACCTGAAGCGCGTTCTCATACTGCCCCGCCTGCATCAGGGCATCAGCGAAGCTTGAGATCGCAGCAAGATCGTTGTGCACCGCCAGCAGCTTGCCGGCGATTGCACCCGCCTCGGAGAGCTGTCCCGTAAGCAGGTACGCCTTCAGCAAGTCGCGCAGGCCTTCCGGGTTGGAATCGAGATCGGCGACCTTCTGCAGCGTCGCGACCGCACCCGCGGCATCGCCCGATTCGAGCAGGTTCTTACCCTGCATCAGCAGCGCATACGTATTGCCCGGATCGAGCGTCAACATGCGTTGCAGAACTTCATCTGCAGGACCGAGTTGCCCCTTCGAGCGCAGGCTCTCGGCAGCCGCCGAGAAAATCTGCCACGCATCGGTCTTCTTCCCCAGGCGCACATACACTTCAGCCAGCTTGACGCGCATGGTGCTGTTTTCCGGATCCATCTCGAGAATCTTTTGGAAGATGCGAACGGCGTTCTCGAGCTCTCCGGCTTTCAGGAATTCTTCGGCGACTTGCAGATACTGCGCGCGGGCGTCGTTGAACAGGCCCTGCTGCGTATACAGTTCGGCCAGCTTCAGCAGGCTCTCAAGCGAAGGCTGGAGCTTGCAGATCTTTTTGTACATCGCGATCGCCTTAACCGTGAATCCCTGGCTGGCATAGGCGTCGCCCACAGTCTTGAAGCATTCGGTAGCTTTGCTGGTTTCGCCGAGGCGGGAATAGAGGTCGCCAACCGTGTTGGTGACGGTCAGGTCCTTGGCATCATTCTTGAGGATCTTCTCGTATTCTGAGATGGCATTCTGCAGCTTGCCCTGCTGGACATACTTCTCCGCACTGGCAAGTACCTTTTGCTTGTTGAAGCCAAACAATGCCATAAGAGCGCGAACTCCAGAACCTGGTCTTGACTGGACGCATCCGGAAATGCGCCGGAGCACTGTCCGGAGGGACATCCAAATAATCGGCAGACGGACCTGCCGGACAAGGCCAATTGTACGTCGGAGAATGACGAAAGCGATGGTTACTAAGGGTTACCAAAAGGGAGTGTACTGCCGGGTTACTTCCGGAATCGCACTTCAATCTTCATTGCCAATCCACGGATCCGGCTTGGATGGCATCTGACTAGGGCCCCATTTATTATGGCCACCATTTCGAGCCACATGGACTGTCGGGCCCATCAACTACGAACGAGCCGGAGTTTGTTGTGACGAAAGAGCAATCCAAAGAAGTACTTTCCATCGCAGGACGGGAAGTTCAGATCACCCATCCAGACAAGCTCTACTTCTCATCGCAGGTGAAAGTCACCAAGCTCGACCTGGTGAACTACTACCTTGCCGTGGCTTCGGGAGCGCTTGCCGGAATCCAGGATCGGCCCATCGTCCTCAAGCGCTTCGTGAACGGCGCTGAGGGCGAGGCCTTTTACCAGAAGCGCGCTCCCGAGCAGCGACCGGCTTGGTTGCGAACCGTAATCCTGTCATTCCCCTCAGGCCGCACAGCGGAAGAAATCGTCGTCGATGATGCCGCTGGACTCGCCTGGATTGTCAATCTCGGCTGCATCGAACTGCATCCGCATCCTGTACGGTCGGCGGATCTCGACCATCCGGACGAACTCCGGATCGATCTCGATCCAATTCCGGGCGTCTCGTGGACGGATGTTTGCCGTGTGGCCATGGAAGTCAAAGATTTTCTGGAGAGTGTCGGCCTCCGCGGATGGCCCAAAACCAGCGGATCACGGGGCATGCACGTGAATGTGAGGATCGAGCCGCGATGGACGTTCACGGAAGTGCGCCGCGCCGCGGTTGCTCTGTCGCGGGCCGTCGAGCGTCGCGTGCCCGCGCTCGCGACCTCGAAGTGGTGGAAAGAAGAACGGCACGGGGTTTTCCTCGACTACAACCAGAATGCGAAGGATCGGACCACATGCTCGGCATTCTCGGTGCGCCCGGTGCCGGATGCTCGCGTATCAACGCCTCTTCACTGGGAAGAGGTGCCTGACTATGATCCGGCCGCATTCACCATCTTCACCATGCCGAAACGTTTTTCAGAAGTTGGAAATCCGCACGCGGACATGGATAAATTTCCCGGTTCGCTGGAGCAGCTTCTTGAGCTTGCTGACAAGGACGAAGCGGCTGGTCTCGGAGATGCTCCCTGGCCACCGCATTTTCGGAAGACGAAATCCGAGGGCCCGCGCGTCGCGCCGTCGCGCGCAAAACCTGCCGCCAAAAAGCCGAGGATCAAGATGCCTCTGATCGTTGTGGCGAACTCTCCCGATAAATCAGCCGCGCTGGCGGGGCTAGAGCGCTGGAAAGAAAAGCACTCTGCCGTTCGAGACCTACTCGCCGTCGATGACGTACTCGTCGATTCCATGCGAGGCCGTTCCTCGACTTGGACTCGCATTCGCGTGAACTTGCGCCACGTGCCCGAAGATCTTCGGCCCAAGCAGGAAACGCCCGATCCGGATGAGGATCCTACGCGGGAATGGCGCGAAAGAAGTAACAAGAGAAAAGCGAAGAACTAGCGCCCGGACGGAAAAATCTCCGCGAGTTCCTGCGGGGGCACAACTTCCAGCTGCGCATACGTGCAGTCTGTCGGTTTCTTGTCGTACCGCCAGCGCCGGAATTGTGCGGTATGCCGAAAGCGGTCGCCCTGCATGTGGTCGTACGCGACTTCAACCACCAACTCGGGCCGCAGCGGCTCCCACGATAAATCTTTCCCCTGGCTCCAGCGGCTCTGACCTCCGGGCATGCGCTTTGTTCCATCCGCCTCCGTCAACTCGGCCCAATGCTTCCATGGATGAGACTCCCCCGCGTTTTTTCGCAATGGATCCAGAAACGTCACGAGTTCTTTGCGCTTGGCGTTACTGAAGCTGGCGCACACCCCGACGTGTTGCAGGGTTCCCGAATCATCAAACAATCCGAGCAGCAATGAGCCGACCAGATCGCGGTCGCCCTTCTTGTGCCAGCGAAATCCCGCTACCACGCAATCGCAATCGCGTTCGTGCTTCACCTTGAGCATCACGCGTTTATTGGCCTCGTACGTACCACCGGCGTCTTTGGCGACGACACCATCGAATCCCGCGCCTTCGAATCGGCGGAACCAGTCTGCAGCGACGCTATGGTCACGAGTCATGGGGGTGAGGTGAATCGGCGGCTTTGCTCCGGCGAGTAGCGACTCGAGCTTCTTTCGGCGGACCTCGAACGCTTCGCTGCAGAGGTCGCGGTCGCCTTCGCACAACAGATCGAAAAACACCACTGAAGACGGCGTTTGCTTCGCCAGAAGATTTACACGAGAAGCCGCCGGATGGAGCCGCAGCTGCAGTGCGTCGAAATCCAGCTCTCCATTCTGTACGATGACGATCTCTCCATCGAGCACGCATCGCGCAGGCAACGCGGTGCGTAACGGATCGATGAGCTCCGGAAAGTACCGGTTCAGCGGCTTCTCGTCCCGGCTCTGGATGAGGATCTCGTCTCCGTCGCGAAAGATTAACGCTCGAAACCCATCCCACTTGGGTTCAAAAATCCATCCCTCGCCGGGTGGCAGTTGGTCCACCCGCTTGGCGAGCATAGGCAAGACAGGCGGGTTCACTGGAAGGTTCATCTCTTAACGATTGTCGCCGCGAAGTAACTGGGAAACTAATTCTTTCCCAAGCTTAAGATTGCCTGTCACCCTCGAATGGTTGCGGTCGGTATTTTCCTCGTAGCCCGGCCCCCTCCGCGGCTTTAGTTTTCATTCCCGGTCGGCGACCGATACTAGGAATGCTCCTGCGTTGCCGAGGACTCCACGTAGGACTCACGCGCACGTGTTTGGCTCCTGCGCAAAGTATCGCGGAACTACATTGGATGGTACCCTAGCTCTCCGGTTACCATGCCTCGCTCGTCCCAACCGCTCCGTATTGCCATCGACACCGGAGGCACCTTCACCGATTGCATCTGGATGGATCCCGCGACCCGTCGCCTCCGGATGCTCAAACTATTCTCGACGCCCCAGGACCCCTCTCAAGCCATCGTTCAAGCTATAGAGAAGATCGCTACTTCAAACGACTTCACTCTCCTTCATGGAACAACCGTAGGCACAAACACACTCCTGGAACGAAAAGGCGCGCGAACCGCGCTCGTGACAACTCACGGTTTCGAAGACGCTATTGAGATCGGACGCCAAGCCCGTCCCAAACTCTACGATTTCTTCTTCGATCGAGTCGAGCCGTTGGTCCCGAAAGAACTTCGATTCGGAATTGACGAGCGCACTGCGGCCGATGGCGAAATCCTGACCGCTCCGACGAAAGAGAACCTGCTCTCGCTGGCGAAGCGGATCGCGCAAACCATCCCCGAATCGATTGCGATCTCGTTCCTGTTCTCATTCGCAAATCCGGACAACGAAGAAGCGGTTGCGCGTTCGCTGTTCCCTCTGAAGATCCCGCTCTCTGTCTCGCACGAGATCCTCCCGGAATTCCGCGAATACGAACGGACCTCAACGGTGGTAATCAACGCCTACCTGCAACCAGTCATGCAGCGCTACCTTGGAAACCTGCGTACAGACGTGGCTAGCAACGTCTCTCCACCGGCAAGCACACAAGCGAATCTCTCGACGACCAGTGTTTTGGGCATAGAAGAGCGGCGCTTCAGCGCCGCGAGACGCACCCGAAGGCAAGGGGCTTTAGCCCCGGTGCCCTCCCCACGCATCTTCCTGATGCAGTCGTCGGGCGGAATCACCGCGCTCTCGACCGCCGCCCACGAACCGGTTCGTACCGTCCTCTCCGGTCCCGCAGGAGGCGTAGTCGGCGCTCTCTCCACCTCAAAAGCCAGCGGCTTCCGAAAAATCATCGCCTTCGACATGGGAGGCACCTCCACCGACGTTTCTCTCGTCGAAGACGAAATCAAGACCGCCAACGATGCCCAGATTGCCGGCCTCCCCATTGGCGTTCCCATGCTCGACATCCACACTGTCGGCGCCGGCGGAGGCTCTCTCGCCCGCTTCGACGCAGCCGGTGTCCTCCGCGTTGGCCCCGAGTCCGCGGGAGCCGAGCCCGGTCCCATCTGCTATGGACGCGGCATGCAACCCACAGTAACCGACGCCAACCTCCTATTAGGACGCCTTCAGCCCACGCGCTTTCTCGGCGGTGACTTTACACTCGACCTCAGTCGCACACGCGCGGTCACAAAGGAGTGGCTGAAGAAACAGAACTCGAATCTCCCTCTCGAACAATTTGCCACAGGCGTAATTCGTGTCGTGAATGCCACCATGGAGAAAGCCATCCGCGTAGTTTCTATCGAGCGCGGACGCGATCCCCGTGAATTCGCGTTGGTCGCTTTCGGGGGAGCGGGTGGACTCCATGCCTGTTCGCTCGCGGAGTGTCTCCGTATTCCACACGTGATCGTGCCCGCATTCCCCGGTGCGCTCTCAGCCCTGGGAATTCTTGCGAGCGATGTAATTAAGGATTATTCCCGTACGGTCTTGTGGCGAGTCAAGAACAAGCTTCCGCAGCATGACCTAACCCGCGAATTGGCGAAACTGGAAGAAAATGCGAGCAGGGATTTCCGAACAGAAGCGTGGAAAGGACGTCCGCGCTATCGCCGCAGCGTTGACGTCCGCTATCGGGGCCAGGGATACGAATTGAACATCCCGCTATCGCCAACCCTGCTGAAAGACTTCGAGAAAGAGCACCACCGTCGCTACGGCTATACCCACCCCAGCCGCGAAGTAGAGTTAGTAACACTGCGCCTTCGTGCAAGCCTGCCGCAATCGATGACCGAACATGCAGGGGCGGACGCCTTTGTCCGCCCTGGCCGAGCAACACTTGGCGAGACTTCCCCACGCGAAGTCCAGGTGCTCTTCGAAAGCAAGAAGCAGAAGACGAAGATCTACGCCCGAGAAGAACTCCAACAGAAGAGGACGTATTCCGGCCCCGCCATCGTTACCGAATACAGCGCGACAACGGTGATTCCCCCAAAGAAGCAATTCCATATCGACCGGGCGATGAACTTAATCATCTCGGGATAGCTAGAGGGTTCCTCTGTCAGCCTCTGTGCTCCCTGCGGTGAGTGGTTTCACCTCTAAATTGTTAAAGTTCGATGAAAATCAGTCAGTTCGCTCCGTAACTGGGTACTCAGTACTAGGTACTCGGTACTAGCTTCGCTAAAATGATCCCGTGAAACCCAGCATCTATGTAGTCGAAGACGACCCGGACATTTCCCGTCTGGTTCGGCATCACCTCGAAAATGAAGGCTTCGCAGTTCGCATCTACGAGACGGGATCCAATGTCTTGCCCGACTCCGAACGCCAGCGGCCGGCGCTCTTCATTCTAGACATCATGGTCCCTGGCAAAGACGGACTCGAAATCTGCCGAAGCATCCGCGAAACCAATGGTCTCTCCACCATTCCAGTCATTTTTCTTACGGCGAAGAGCAGCGAAGCCGACCGCGTTCTCGGGCTCGAACTCGGCGCCGACGACTACATTGCCAAACCCTTCAGCCCACGCGAACTCGTAGCCCGTGTAAAAGCCGTCCTGCGCCGCTTCGAGCGTCCGTTACCGCCAACCCCTATGAAGGTCGGAGATATCGAAATCGATCCATCCGCGATGACTCTCACCGTCCGCGGAAGCACGGTTGCGACCACTGCCACTGAGTTCCGCCTGCTCGACTACTTTGCGCGCCACAAGGGACGCGTCTTCAGCCGTGACCACTTACTGGATTCCGTCTGGCGCGACACGGCGTATGTAACGCCGCGTTCGGTGGATGTGTACGTCCGCCGCATTCGCGAGAAGATCGAGCCCGACCCCGAGAACCCGCGCTATTTGAAAACCGTTCGCGGCGCCGGTTACCGCTTCGAGGCCCCCAAATGACTCGACAGCCACGTACAATCGCATCGTAATGTCAGTACAACCAGAAGGTTCGTATCAGGGCACGACTTCAGTCCTGCCATCGGTGATAAGTAAGATTGGGCTTTAGCCCCGGGCTTTCGTCCATGCAATAAACTCGACATCCTGAATCCCACTCCCGTGAAGAACCGCATCTTCTTCAAGCTGCTCGCTGTCTTCCTCATCATTATCGCTGCCACGGCCATTACCCTAGATGTGATGATCGGCAACGCCTGGGAAGCCTCCCTTCGCAACGAAATCGAGCGCGACCTGACCCAAAAGACCCTGCTGTTCGCGAACCGCGTCCAGAACGATCAGTCGCATTCCCTCGCGGATATCGCCGCCCAGGAAGGACAAGCCGCCGGAGCTCGAGCCACCATCATCGACTCGACCGGCAAGGTGCTCGCCGACTCCGAAGCCACTGCCGCGACCATGGAAAATCACGCGAGTCGGAACGAATTCGCCGCCGCCCTTTCCGGCAAGACCGGTGAAAACGAGCGCCGCAGCGCCACCCTCGGCATCTCTTTTCTCTATGTCGCCACCCCCATCACGGGAGGCGCGGTCCGTCTCGCATATCCCCTCTCCGAAATCGCCGCAGTTCAGGCGCAGGTGCGCAGACGATTGTTTTTCGCATCTCTCGTCGCCCTCCTGGTCGCTCTGATCGTCGCAGCCAGCGCGGCAGTTTGGACCTCGCGCCGCCTGCAGCACATCGTCGACGTCGCTCTGCGCATCGAGCAAGGAGACCTCCGGGCTCGCGTCGATGATCCGCACTTGGACGAAATCGGACACGTCGCATCCGCCCTCGACAAATCCGCCGAACAGGTCGAGCGCAGCTTCGCCGCAGTCCGTTCCAGCCAGCGCCAGCTGGAAACATTGCTCAACAGCATGCAGGATGCCGTCATCGCCGTCAGCTCCGATGGCCTGGTCCGCTGGGCCAACCAGCCCATGGATCGTCTTGTCCCACAGCGCACGCGGCTGAATGCGCCTGTCGTTGAAACTGTTCGCGATCCCGATTTCCTCGCCACAGTCAAAGCGGCCTCCGAAACGAAAGAGGTCAAAACAGCCCGCGCCACCTCCCTCGTCCCCGGACGCGCCTTCGACGTCACCGCGGCTCCTCTGCCGGACGGAGGCGCAGTCGCCGTGCTCCGCGACCTCACCGAAACCGAGCGCGTTGAAAAAACGCGTCGCGATTTCATCGCGAATGTTTCGCACGAACTCCGCACTCCACTGACATCGATTCAGGGATACTCAGAAACTCTGCTCGATACCATCCCCGAAAACTCCGGCTCCGCCCGCGAGTTCCTCGAAATCATCCGCAAGAATGCCGCCCGCATGGCGCGCCTCACCGAAGACTTGCTCACGCTGGCTCGAGTCGAATCCGGCGAAACCCGATTCGACACCGACCCGGTAACTCCGATCGAACTCCTCAACGATGCAGAAGAAAGTTTCCGCGAGATCGCACGCACCCAGGGAGTCGAACTGCAGATCGTCAATTCCAGCGGGACGGCGCGCTCCCTTGAATCCCTGCCGCAAGTCCTTGCCGATCGCGAAGCCATCCACCAGGTCTTCTCCAACCTGATCGATAACGCAATGAAGTACGGACGTTCGGGCGGCCGCGTCGAACTCGGAGCCCGTGCCGCGGAGCGCGGCA
>Ga0136846_1237333_pt1 | contig 43085 bp, 45 predicted proteins | sample HopSoiMetagenom2_FD_96841 | JGI IMG/M metagenome (GOLD analysis project Ga0136846, IMG submission 96841) | Grasslands soil microbial communities from Hopland, California, USA - 2 Assembly 2016 (version 4) | ecosystem: Environmental > Terrestrial > Soil > Grasslands | place: USA: Hopland...
AACCTCGACATCATGACCGCCGCCGCCAAGGCTACTGGCGAGCTGCTGGCCGCGCGCCGCATGGCCGCCGCGTGAAGGAGAACGGACGATGACCCCCACCTTCAACGTCGCAGCCGGCGACAAGCTCTACATTCAGGACGTGACGCTGCGCGACGGCATGCACGCCATCAAGCACATGTACGGCATCGAGCACGTCCGCGCGATCGCCGGCGTGATAGAAAAGAGCGGCGTCGATGCGATCGAGGTCGCACACGGCGATGGCCTGTCGGGCGCCAGCTTCAACTATGGCTTTGGTGCCCATACCGATTGGGAATGGCTGGAAGCCGTGGCCGATGTGCTCGACAAGTGCGTCCTGACGACGCTGATCCTGCCCGGCGTCGGCACAGTAGAGGAACTGCGCCGCGCCTATGATATTGGCGTGCGCTCGGTCCGTGTCGCCACGCATTGCACCGAGACTGATGTCAGCAAGCAGCACATCGGTATCGCCCGCGATCTGGGCATGGACGTGTCCGGCTTCCTAATGATGAGCCACATGATCGAACCCGACGCGCTGGCGCAGCAAGCGCTGCTCATGGAAAGCTACGGGGCGCAATGCGTCTATGTGACCGACAGTGGCGGAGCGCTCGACATGGACGGCGTGCGGGCGCGGTTCGAGGCCTATGACCGCGTGCTCAAGCCCGAAACCCAGCGCGGCATGCACGCCCACCACAACCTCGCGCTGGGCGTCGCCAATTCCATCGTTGCCGCGCAGTGCGGCGCGGTGCGCATCGACGCCTCGCTCACCGGCATGGGCGCAGGCGCGGGCAATGCTCCGCTCGAAGTCTTCATCGCCGCCGCCGACCGCAAGGGCTGGAACCACGGCTGCGACGTGATGATGTTGATGGATGCCGCCGAAGACCTCGTCCGCCCCTTGCAGGACCGTCCGGTTCGCGTCGACCGCGAGACGCTCGCCCTCGGCTACGCCGGCGTTTATTCAAGTTTCCTGCGCCACGCCGAAAAGGCGGCTGAAACCTATGGTCTCGACACCCGCACGATCCTGGTGGAACTCGGCCGCCGCAAGATGGTCGGAGGGCAAGAGGACATGATCGTCGACGTCGCGCTCGACATGCTCAAGGAACGCGCCTGATTATTTTGACGCATCCGAAGCCTCGGATCTTGCAGGCCGATCCGGCGCGCATGTCGACTGAAACAACCGACCAGTTCAGATCGCACTTTCATTCACGACAGGCCGATCCTCCCGAGTACCGACGTACCGCAGTTCCGGCCGTTGCGGATCCGGCAGGATCACGACATGGTCTTCATGGACTTCGGCGAGAGTGCCCACGAACGGCATGCCTTCCAGCGTGCCGGTAACGCGATAGCTGACCACGTCGCCGATTTTGAACGTCGATGGATCAAAGTTGAACTTGAACGGGCAGGACCCGTCACCCATTCCCAGCACGGCGCTCTCCCGGACGTTATGTGCTCGACTGTCTGCGTACCATTGCCTGTAGCTACGAGCATGACAATGCCGATCGCGACGTCCGGTCAGACGTCGCCATGGCTTTCGTCGACGATCCAGCGGCACATCCTGCGCCATGGCTCGATCGCGTCCTGTATGCCGTGTCCTGGCATGCCTATCGCGCGGCCCAGCGTGACCATGCGCTGCGCTCCCTGCAGTGCCAGACTATCGCGCAGGCGTTCCTTCAGGCTTTCCGGCCAGATCCCGATGGTCTGGGTATAGCTGGTGACCGCATCCACCGCGGTCGCGACATCGTCCATCGGCACCAGATTGAGCACCCTGTTCGTGAGAATGTCGGCAAAGTCGACGGGTTCGTCCGTGTGCGAGACGACAACGGATCCTTCCACGCCGCCGCCAATCACCGTGTACCAGTCGGCTCCGCCGATTTGCAGCGATTCGATCTCCTCGGCGAGCCTGGCATCCATCCGGACGGCCGGGCCTGAGAGATGTGCCGGCAGGGCTTGTATGGCTTCGTAGACCATGCCGCCGAACCGGGCGAGCTGCGCGATCCCCGCCTCATCGGTGCCGCATTCGGCCCAGACCACGCGGGCATTGACGCAACCTTCCTGGTTCAATCCGCCGCCATCCATCGCCAGCGCGTCGGCGACAGGTCGCATGCTCTTCTCGTCGCGGAAAGCGTCGCGCCCGATGATTGTCGAACTCAGTTTCGGGTCGAGCGCGATCAACTCTATTCCCGGCTGAATGTACTTTGCCACGTGCCGAATCGAGCTCATGCCGCCCCAGGCGACGATCTTTTCGATATTGCGAGGGGCATAGAGCCGTTCCTCCACGCTCGTATCGCCGCCTTTCCAATAGGCGACACTGACATGGCGCGTCAGCGGATGGTCGGGCGCCATCTCGATCATGGTTCGCGCAATCGCGGCGGCGGTCAGCGGATCGTTGCTCGGCGTCTTGATGATGGCATCGCCCCGCGTGATGGCATTGCGTGCGATCGTCAGCAGCGATGTGCCGGGCGCATTGCCGGCCACGATGTGAACCGCCCGCGCCCCGAAGGCCCGCACCCGCGCAGTGACGCCGTCGTGAAGGCGCCGCTCGACCCAGCCGTCGAGATAATCGATGCCGATCGCTGCATCGGCCACCTCGCGAAGCGCCACCGGGTCGAGTTGCCGGTCGAGGGTCTTGTACATCCCTTGCAGGATGTCTGGCCCAAGCCCAGAGGTGTGGCACGAAAGCCTGAAGGCTTCCTCGATCCAGCCGTTGCGGCCGAGCGGAAGGCGCTGCCCCAGCTCCTCGAGATAGTCGATGATTTCGGCAACGCTCAGGGCATGGAGATCTGCGAGCGTGTCGGGATTCGACAGACACAGCCCCTCCGCAAAGGCAGCCACGTCGGGGGCGGCAAAGGCTACGCTTCCCCCTCTACCGCCATGAACGAGGCTATTTTCCTCGATGATCTTGCCCCGGATGATCAGAGGTACGCGAAAAGCATCACCCTCCGTCATCATTCGATACCCGCGAGGAAAGCGAGTGCATTGTCGTGCGCTGCTGGCGCGCCCGCGCAAGTGATCTTGTCGTCGCCACCCTCCTGTTCCGAATAGCGCCTCACGGTATCGGCGATGAAGGCCCCATCCAGCCCGCATTCGCACTTACCGAAAGTCATCGTCACCTCGTCGCCGCTGAGAATGCCGCCCCATCGCGTCTCGTAGGAAAGGTCCACGACGCCGAACCGTCCCGTATGCGTGCCGGACCGGGTCGCGGGGTCTCCCGTCTGCGGGTCGAGCAGAAACAGTACCAACCACGGCCAGGCGTGATATTTGCCGGCAGAGCATTTGGGCATGAGAGCGCCCATTTCGCTCATGCCATAAAGTTCGCTGAGAACGGGAATGCCCAGAAAGCCGGGTATCGCGTTCCGATAGCCTTCCGGGAGAACCGCACCCTTGGTGCCGCCCGCGCAAAGCAAGAGGCTGTCCGGCGCAAACAGCCCGTCAATGCCGCGGGATTGTCCTGCCGTCATCATCTCGTCGTACATTGACCAGTTGCCCGACATCATCACGCGTTTGCCGGCAAAGCGATCGATGATCGTGTCGAAGAAGTGCGCGCGGCGTTCTGGCGCCGTTTTCCGCGCTTCGACAAGCTCGTCCATCCGCTGCCTGATAGCGGGCGACAGCGCGGATCGCGCGGTTTCGGCGCGGTTCCCGCCGGCGGTCAGACGCCCGGCAAGAGACATGACGTCGGCGCTGAGACGGCCCGGATTCATGGGAACGATCATCGTTTCGTCGCCGCCATAGAGATCGTCGACGAGGGCATCGAGCATGGCTCCGTAGCCGTTATAGGCGCGACGATGGCCGATCACGAGCGTGGGCACCGATTGCAGATCGTGCGGTTCAGGACTCCCAAGGGGCTGCTGCGCCAGCCGGGTCGATCGCAGTTGGCGCGTGCCATCGACCCAGCCGCGCGGCAGGAAAGACAGCTTTCCGCTAGTCCCGGTGGTGTGAATGACCCTTACGCCGCATTCCCGGTCTAGGTGATCGAGCCAGTCGTCGATTGATTCGATGCCCGCCGCCATATTGACCCCCGAAAGATCCTGCGCGGTGAGATTGTCAAACCATTGGGTCAGTCGGTCGAAGCGGTTGTTTTCGATCAGGGAGACCGGGTAGGACTTGTAGACCGAATGCTTGAACAGCAGCACCGCGGCATCGTTGATCTGCGAAATGGCGGTCAGGCCATGCTCGTCGGCCAGCCTGCGCAGCGGGGGCAGTTTTTCGCGGAGCTCCTCGAATCTGCGGCGAAGGGCATGAAGCTGGATCTGCTCCACTTCGGCAGCGGGCATGGCGAAGCTGTCGGCCTGCGATTGCCAGTACATCTCTTCCGGATGATCGGCGAACCGCTGCGGATCGACTGGGCGGGTGAATCCGGCTTCAGGCATGATCTTCTCCCGATGTCTTATGTTCTCGGTCGTGCCGACGTTGCGCCTGCCCATTGCTAAAACCGCCGGAAAGCCAGCGCATGAACTCTCTGGTAAGCTTTTGACAACTGGGTTGTCAAATAACGGCTCGGCACCGTCTCAGCGGAGCGGTTACCTCTCGACGGCGGCGGGCAGGGTTCCCTATCGTGGTGCCGAGAAGGAATGAGGTTTGCATGAGTGAGAACGACGAGCAGACTCTGACCGAACTCATTGAGCTGACTCGCGAACTGGCAAGAGCGTATCATCGCCTGCGCGTCTTCGGCGACCGGACGCGCGTATTCTATGATTATGGCAGCACGACCGCCGAGATCCTCAGCATGCTCTACGATTTCGGCGAGCACAGCATTTCCGAGATCGTGCGCAAGCGGAGCGTGTCCAGGCAGTTTGTAGTTAAACTGGCCCGGCAACTGGAAGCGCAGGGCGCCGTGAGCGTCAGCGAGCACGTCGCCGGAAAACGCGGTTACGTGATCGACCTGACCGAAGAGGGAAAAAGCGACTGGGAACAGCGACGTCAGCAGTTTGCGCTTGCCATGAGCGGTATGGAGCAGGCTTTCACAACGGACGAGCTGAAGTCGGCGTCCAGCGTACTGCGTCGTTTCGCAACATAGGCCCGGGATCAGATGGTCTGGAACGAACGGCCGCGGCCGCGGCCGGTTGTGCTCCTGATCTGGTCGCGTGCGGTTGGGCCAAGAGCAATCGCCCGCGCGATCGTCTCGCTCTGCGGGGCGCATGCTCGCTAGTCCTTCCGGACCATGTCTCGGCGAGGGATAGACGGGACTATGCGCATTCCGACATGGCTCGCGCGCAAGCCATGTCCGAATGCCGACAAAGGCGAAAGCAGAGGTATGGCGAATACGGCAATTGCAGCTTCGGGCGTCCCACGCACTGCGCCAAGCTCACCCGTCGCCCGGACCGTCGTGGGCGCGATGCAGGCGCATGCTCCCTGGCCCCGCGGCACCGTTGCAAGTTCAGGGCTTGTCGATTTCCTTGCGGGAAAGCGTCGTCGAGAGACCCTGGGCTGCGACGGACACGGTCGAGATCGGAATGCGCACGATCTTGGCGCAATAGATCATGCTGACCGCGTTGGCACTCACGACGGTGACGCGGCCGATAATACCGTGATCGACGCTGCTTGCGAGATCGGACTTGAGCGGCTCGAGATGGCCGCGCTGGCCGATCATCTCAACACGGGGGTCGCTACGCTCTACGGCTATGTCACCAACCGCGAGCATCTGATGCAGATGGTGGCGCAGCGCATGGCTATGGACGCGCTGCGAACGATCGGCTGGTCGACCTCGCAGGAGGTGCTACGCAATCACGCAGAATTCTGCTATTCGAATTTCCGCAGCGAGCCCGAACTGGCCGTCAGCCAGATAGAAGGCGAGAACGGCGACGAGGAAGTGAGCTATACACGGCGACTGGTCGACATGCTCACCGGGGGCGAGCTCGAACGGCCGACGCGGTCGAAGCCTATATCGCCGCCACGCAGAAGCGTTATCGGAGTCGTGGTCATGCGCTTGCGTCGCCACACGCTCGAGCAACGCCCTGTCAGCGACTCATGCTCCACGCCGTTGACCAGGTCGGCGACTGTCGCCCGGCGCTGGATCGCTACATTCGGGATCGGGAGAGCCAGCTGGCACCAGGTTCCCTGAAAGCGCCGACCGCTTGAGCGTCCGTCGGCAACCCAACAAACAAATCGTCCGAACCCGCTGGCGCGTGACGCCTGCCGGCTCCGGTAAGGAAAGGATCTCATGATGCGTGCAGCGATATTCGACAAAGTCGGCAGTCCCCTCCGGGTGGAGGACCTGCCCGATCCGGTTGCCGGAGAGGGTCAGGTCGTCGTGAAGGTATCGCGTTGCGGCATCTGCGGATCGGATCTGCACTTGGCAGAAGGCCATGGCTACGTCCCGCCCGGCGGGACCGTGTTCGGGCATGAGATCAGCGGCGAGATCGTCGAGCTCGGCAAGGGCGTCGAGGGCTTCCGCTTGGGCGACCGGATTGCCGTCATGCCCATCTTCGGATGCGGCACATGCCATGCCTGCGTGCAGGGCCGGCCAGCCCATTGCGCCGGGATGCAGTTCACGTCCGGTGGATACAGCGAATACGTCGCCGTCGATCCGTCGTCGGCCATCGTATTGCCGCGGGTGATTTCGATGGAGGACGGCGCTCTGGCGGAACCGCTTGCGGTTTCGCTGCACGGCGTGGTTGCCGCCCGGATCGAGCCGGGAGATGTCGTCACCATTGTCGGGGCGGGTCCGATCGGGCTCGCCGCCCTGTTCTGGGCGTTCCGGATGGGCGCGGCCCGGGTCTACGTCGTCGACCGGATAGCCGAGCGTAAGGCGATCGCGACCGCGATGGGCGCGACCGGCGTGTTCGAACCCGCCGCGCCGCCGACGGGAGAAAGCTTCGCGCGCTACTTCGGGGAACTTCCCGTCCCCGAACTGGCCGACGTGGTCTTCGAATGCGTCGGGCGACCGGGTCTGCTCATGCAGTCGGCAGCTTATGCGCGCCAAGGCGGCAAGCTGGTGTCATTGGGCTATTGCTTTGCCGACGACAGCGTGATTCCGGCGGGTCTCGGCATGCGCGAACTGCAGCTGTTCTTCCCCCAGCTCTATACGCGGCGCGAATTCGAACTTGCGGTCAATGCCCTTGACGGAGGCGCCACGGACCCGCGCCATATGATCACGCGCGTGGTCGGACTGGACGAGGTGCCCAAAGCGTTCGAGGCGCTGCAGACCAATCCGCGCGAGTGCAAGATCATGATCGCGCCCGCTGTGTGAGCCAACCGCCCGCTGCGCGAGGCCACGCATCACCAACGCCGGATCGAGATGGCGAGGCAACCATGAACACCCATCGCTATGTGCTCGAGCCACTGGCCGTGCCCGACCTTGGGGGAGCGAATCTCGTCAGGGTCGCAGCCCGGACCGGATACGACTTCGTCAGCATTTTCGCACATGCTCCATCGACGGATCTCCCCCTCGATCCCTCAGTACGCGATCCCGAGGCGCGCGAAGCCATGCGCGCGGCCTTGGCGGCAACCGGGGTCGGTCTGCTGAACCTGGAGTGCTTCAATCTTTTGCCGTCAGCCGATCCAGACGGCTTCGCTCCGGGGCTGGAATGCGGCGCGGCCCTCGGCGCGCGCACGGCAACGGCAATCGTCTGGGAAAATCCGGATATCGGCGATGCATGCGCCAAGTTTCAGCGCCTTTGCGACATGGCGGCGGAGCATGACATCAGGGTCAATGTCGAGTTCTTCGCCACTGCCCGCAGCCTGCCGTCCATCGTCGAAGTCGCGGACTTCCTGCGCCGCGCCGGGCGTCGTAACAGCGGTATCGTCCTCGACGTGCTTCACCTGATGCGGACCAGCGGAGGGCTGGAAGGCCTCGCCAAAGTCGATCCGGAACTGATCGGCTCACTGCAATTGTCCGACGGCATGCTGGTCCCGCCAGAGGACCTCGGTGCCGAGATGCTGAGCCGTATGCTGCCGGGTGCCGGCGAGTTTCCCTTGCGCGAAATCGTTGCATGGTGCCCGGCCGGTCTTCCGCTCGGTCTCGAGGCAGCAGACCTCGGCCTGATCGGCAAGGTGCCTCCGGAAGAGCGGGCAAGGGCCATGCGGCAGGCCGCGGGGCGGATCTTCGACTGACCGAGCATCAGCGGCCGACCAAGGCGGAGCCGCGCGACTAGTCCGGTGGGACGTTTGCGGCTCCCGCTCGCGATGGTTTGATCCCTGGATCATCTGTCGAAGAGTCTTGCAAGGAGTCGCATCGTGTCTGGAGCTGGCGGAAACATGTTGATCAAGGGCGGCATGATCGTCGATGGCACGGGAAGTGCCCCCTATGCTGCAGACCTGCGAATTTCAGGCGGGCGCATCGTCGAGATCGGCGCCGATCTTTCCGCCGATGGCGTCGAGGTTCATGACGCGGCGGGATGCTACGTCACTCCCGGTTTCATCGATTCTCACACGCATTATGACGGTTCGCTATATTGGGATCCGGCTTGCGACCCGATCCTGCAGCACGGCGTGACGACCGTCCTCATCGGCAACTGCTCGCTTGGCCTTGCTCCCGTCAGGAAGGAAAGCATTGGCGATCTCGCCACCTTGTTCAGCTATATCGAGGACCTGCCGCGCGACACGTTCGAGAACGAGATTCCATGGAAGTGGGAGACGTTTGGCGAATATGCCGACGACATGCGGTCGAGGCAGTTCGGCGTGAACGTCGTCGCGCTCGTCAGCCACTCGCTGCTACGAGGATATGAATTGGGCAAGGCCGCCTGGTCGCGGGCTTCCACCGGCGACGAAGTCGAGCGCATCGCCGCGAATTACGATGCCGCTCTGGCGGCCGGCGCCTACGGCATTTCGAGCTCGCGCTTTGACCGCAGTCCTTCGGGCGATCTCGTTCCCAGCTTTTATGCGGATGCGACCGAACTCGACCGCATCTTCGCCGTGACCGCAAAGCACAAGGGCATCTTCCAGATCATCCCCGACATGGGCAGCCTCGACCAGCAGGAGAAGGACCTTCGCGAATATTGCGGCTATTCGGTCCGCAATGCTCGTGTCCCCGTGATCTCCAACGGCATCTATCAGCGCCCCGACGATCCCGACTACCATCCGCGACTGCTCCAGATGGCGAAGGAAGAGCGCGCCAAGGGCGCGGATTTCCGTTTCCTGGCATCGCCGCGTTCGATCGAATTGCTCGTCAGCTTCCATCAGGCGATGGTGTTCATCTACGTCCCCAGTTGGAATGCGGTGGTGCAACCCGGCGTGGACATGGAGGAAAAGCGTCGACGGCTTGCCGACCCGGCATGGCGCGAGCAGGCCCGGGCCGACTGGGACGCGGTGAAGGAAGGCTTCCCCAGCGGCGGCATGATCCGCGGTTTCCGTATCGTGAAGGCCGGTAAGCCCGAAAATGAGAGGTACGTTGGCAAGACCTTCGACGTGGTTCTCGACGAGCGCGGCGGCCACCCGTCCGACGTGCTCGCCGACTGGGTTCTGGACAACGATTTCGAGCCGGAGTTCGTTTTCCCGTTCACCAATACAGATGACCGCATCGTTGGGCAGTTACTCGCCGCCGAGGAAAGCATCATCAGTGCAAGCGATGCCGGAGCGCATATCGGCATGTTCGATGGTGCGGGCGACACGACTCTGGTGCTGACGCGCCATGTCCGCGACAGTGCCGATATGACGCTCGAAACTGCCGTCAAGCGGATGACGCTGGAGCAGGCTGAGTTGCTCGGTCTCAAGGATCGCGGGGTGATCCGCCAGGGCGCAATTGCCGACATCGCCGTGTTCGACCTGGCCGAACTGCACTGGGACGTCGAACAGAAGGTCTTCGACGTTCCCGGTGGCAAGCCCCGCTTCAGGCGGCCGGTGGGCGGCATGCGCTATACGTTTGTCAACGGCGTGCTCGCCCAGAAGGACGGCGAATTAACCGGCCAGCTCGCGGCGCGCTTCCTCGACTCGAGAGACCGCGAAGCCGCCTGACGATGGCGCGGACAGGGCCGCCGGCCGGACTGCATTTTCGTGTCTCCGCATCTGCACGAAGGGGGCACGTTGCGGCGCCAGATCCCAACCCCACCCCCCTGGACAGGGAGAAGCCGTCATGGACAGGACCATCCCCGTCTGGAACGTGATCAAGGCCTGGAAAACCGACGACATCGATCAGATGATGGATCAATTGTCTGACGATGCGGTGTTCGAAAACGCGCCGATGGACGCGATAGTCGGCAAGGTATCGATCCGTGCAGCTGCGCCAGCATTTTGTCGGTGTGCAACCGGGCGCCTTGGGAGGTGCACAACATCGCCGTCAACGAAGCAACGAAGACGGTGCTGACCGAGCGCCTGGACATTTTCGAACGGAAGGACGGTCGCACTGTCTATGCCCCGTTTATGGGCGCCTGGGTCGTAAATGACGCCGGGCAGATCACGATCAGGCGAGATTATTTCGATCTTGCCAGCTGGAACCGTCAGATGGGAGTCGATGCGGATCTTGCTGCGGGTGGCGGTGTATTCGAAATGTTGCTGAAGCAGGCAGGTCGGTGATTTCCGCACCTCTGCCCGGGTCGTTCGGCAAGAGAATAAGGCGAGGCGGCGCCTATCATCTCGATGATTCCGGGCTGCGGCAGGTCGCGCCCCCACTGTTCGAAGGCCGTATACTGGTTATCGAGGATCAAGAGATCAATCTTCCCTCCCATGCCCGCTTCAGACGTCGCTGGGGCGAACCGGTCCTGCTGATCGCGCGGAAGAACCGTCAGGAGGACTATCTGGAACTGATCGTGCCATCGAATTCTGCTGCCGTGCCGGTGCCGCCGCGCAATGTCGCCAATCACTGGCATTGCGACAGTTCGTGCGCGTCGCCGCATCGGTCACGATGCTCTTGGGCGTCAATGCGCCCCTCCATGGGGGCGGGACGCTGTTTGCCGACATGATCGCGGCTTTCGAACACCTGCCTGTGGCTGAAAGGGCAAGGCTGGAACGCCTCAAGGTCCTGCATGCCGTCAGCGCGGCCAGACCCGGCGCCGATGAGCGCATCGTACGCCCGCAAGATCTTCCGCCGGAACTCAGCGGGGATACGGCGGTGCCGGAACCGGTAGTCCACCCGCTGGTCCGTCGGCATCCGGTCACGGGCAGCCAGGCGCTTTATGGACCGGGTGGCTCCGCCTTCGGCATCGTCGGCATGTCCGATGCGGACGGAGCGGGATTGATCGAGGAGCTCAAGCGCCACGCCACCCGGAGCCTCTTCGTCCAGTCGTGCAAGCTCCTGCCGAGACAGATTCCGATGTGGGACATTTTCGCAGTCATGCACCGAGCCACCCATATCGAATATACAGACGATTCCGCGCAGGCGCGGCTCAGCTACCGCGCCAGCGTGAAAGGGGGCCCTCCGTTCATGGCCCGGCGCTCGCCCTAATCGTCGACGACGCCAACGGCCGGCTGAATTTGGACAAGGCAAAGCAAATGCTCAGGCAACAGGATTTCTATCACGTCGGCATCATTGTCGACGACTTCGACGCTACGCTGGTCCGCATGTCGAGACAAATGGGGCTGACATGGACGCCCCGCATCGAAGTTGCGCTAACCATCTGGACAAAGGACACCGGGCTAATCGATTTCGTGTCCTGCGCCGTCTTCTCGCAGCAGGAACCCTGTATCGAGATCGTGCAGTCGCTGCCGGGAACGATCTGGACCGCAGTCACCGGCAGGCCTGTTCACCACCTCGGCTATTGGGTCGATGATCTTGCCGGCGTTTCGGCCCGGCTTGAGGATCAGGGTTGCCCCAAGGTCGCTTGCGCCATGTCCGACGGCCAGATGTTCGGCATGGCCTACCACGAGATGCCTGACGGCATGTACGTCGAACTGGTCGATCGCGCCTCGTTCGCCGACTGGCCGGCGTTTCTTGCCGGCAAGGTTATCCACGTCGTCGATTTCCCCGATTGAGGCATCGCCGCCACGAACCAGGGGCACGGCGCCCTCCGCACGGTCTGGCGTCAGCCGAGGTCCCGGGTGGTTCTACTGGATCGAGTGCGTCTGGCTGCGACCGAGCGGCACGAGGCTGTTGGTCAGCAGTGACACGAGTTGCGACTGGCGGCTCACGTCGGTCTTGACGAACATCGATCGCAAGTGGGCGCGGGCCGTGTTGTGGCGGATGTTGAGGTCCGCCTCGATCCTCTTGAGGCACAGCCCCTTGGCCAGACCGACGGCAAGTTGCGCCTCCGTAGCCGTGAACGAGAACAGCTGCTGCAGCAGTTTCACGTCGTCCCGGCCCACCACCTCGTGAACGCGCAGGAAGATCAGCGCGGAAACTTCCGGCTTGTCGTGCAACAAGGACTGATGGACCCGGGGACGGACGATGACGTGAAGGCGCTCACCTTCGTCGCTCGGCTCGAACAGCAATGCGCGCGCGCCTGATCCATCCTCTGCCTGGAAGGCAGCGCGGATCGCTGCCTGGAACGTGGTGTCCTCGTTGGAATTGATCGCGTGCAACCCGGCACCGTATTGCTTGAGGCCGATACGGTTCTCGATCGCGAAGCGCGCGGTCTCGTTGAGCAGCGAATGGCTGCCTGAGCGATTGATGAGAAATGCGGCGATGCCGAGGCTGTCGAGCGCTTCCGTCTGGAACTGCGAGAGAATGCGAGCCCTTGTGAGCGATCGGCGGATGCGCATGGCCTCGCGGAAATGCCGTCCGACAGCTTTGACCAGCTGCATTTCCTCGTTGTCGAACGGCTCACCTCCGTCACCACGGCAGCAGTTCAGGGTGCACTGGGCTCCGTCGATCATGTCGATGCACGCAACTGCGAGATACGCGATGTCGTGCTCCTTCAGCATCTCGTCGAACGGCGCTGAGCTTGTTGTCTGGCTCCAGTCGATCATTCGCGCTTCACCGACCGCTAGATCGATCGGCAGCAATTCGCGCGGATTGAAGCGTTGCACGTCCTCCAGCCCCGTCATCGATATGTTTGGCCCGCTCGCGTAGATGTGCTGGCGGGGCTTGGAGCCTTTTTGCGATATCCGCGTGCAGGTTGAGTTCGCGCCCAGCATGACCCGGAGCTTCTCAAGCGGATCCAGCCACGGCTGGTCGCTCTCGACGCTTTCATAAATGGCCGACACCAAGGCGTCATAGGCCGTGACTTCGGAATGCCGAATCAACACATCACCTCTCCCCACTGCGCCGTGCGCCGCTTGGAGGCGCATCGTCCATGTCCGGTCGAGATGAGTCGGCCTTACGCAATGATCAGCAATGTTTACAGATTGATCGGTATGTGTCAACTCTGTAGCTGCGGCGATAAGGCGTTATTAAGGCGGTTCCTTCATTCCAGGGTTACATGATCGGTTAAATGTGACTAGTTTTTTGCTGAGACCGTTTGGCGCTAGGTCAGACATGACCGCTGTATGTCCGGCTGTTGGAGTGAGGGTCGGAATTCTTGAGGACGAATGAAGACGCGACAATGGCAAAGGAAAATGCATCACCGACCCCTCGCACGGCGTCCCGACGCGCCGTGCCGAACGTCACGCATCGGGAAACCCCGCTCGCTGCCGAGGGACGGCCTTCGGTTGCTCGGGCAACCGAGACCAGGGAGCAGATCTTCGCGGCTGGGATGGCGGAGTTCAGCGATCGCGGTTTCAGGGGCGCGACGATCGCCAGTATCGCCCAGCGCGCCGGCGTCTCGCGGATGACGGTCTACAAGCATGTCGAGAGCAAGGAGCAGCTGCTCGATAAGCTCTCGGACTATTATAGCGGCCGCCTGCGCTCGGCGCTCGCGGATGTGATCGACGACGCCCGGCCATGCTGGGAGGTGCTCATGGCCATCGGCCGGAGTCTTTACGAAGATGGTCGCTATACCGATTCCCGCGCCATTGCGCGTGTTCTGGTGATCGAGGCCGAACACCTCCCGCACCTCGCCAAGCGGGGGCTTGCCCTGCGCGAAACAGTGCTCGAGCCACTCGCGGACTACCTTGCCCGGCTGTCTCTTGCCGGAGTGCTTGCGGTCGACAATGCCCAACGGGCGGCGCAGCAGTTCCTGAATCTCACCACCAATTCGGTCGACTATTTGTTCGGCGGCGCGGACGTTCAAGATGGCGAGCGCGAGAAGTACATCGCGGCAGCGGTGAAAATCTTTCTCTACGGCGTTCACGTTCGCCGCGACACCGCTCCTGCCGACCTCGCCGGTTAGGCGAGGAGCGGGGCGTTACCGGGCAGGGGTGTCGACGGTCTGGCACGTACCGATGGTCGACCGGACGCCGCCTCGTCTCTTTGGACGAAGGCCGATGCCAGACCGGGTGCTATCCACCGGATGATCGCGCGGACCTCCTGCCGAGGGTTCGCGCAGCGCGCTCCGCCGACAGCGGATCCGGCGTAGCGCGACGATCCGAGAGGCGGTCTGGGAGCAGCACGAACATGGCTACTGCAAAGGATTACGGGCTGGGCGAGTTCACCTTCCCGCGTGGATGGTTCATGGTTGCGGCGGCCGACAAGGTCACGCGGACCCCGCACAATGTCCGCTTCTTCGGTCGCGACATGGTGCTGTATCGCGGCGAAAGCGGGCAGGCGTACATGGTAGGGGCCTATTGCCCTCACATGCGCACTCACATCGGCAAGAGCGCCTCGTCTTTCATCGCGCAGCGCGGCGCCCAGATCGAAGGCGAATCGATCCATTGCCCCTATCACGCCTGGCGCTTCGGCTCGGACGGCATGTGCAACAAGATTCCCTATTCGGACAAGATTCCCCCTGCCGCCAAGCTCGGTGCCTATCCTGTGGTTGAACGCTATGGTGCGATTTTCCACTGGCACGACCCCGAAGGTGGCGAGCCCGACTACGACATCCCGCCCATCCCCGAATGGGATGATCAAGCCTATGTGCGGTGGGAGTTCGACGAACTCGGCGCGATGGAAATGCACCAGATAGAGGTGGTCGACAACATCTGCGACGTTCAGCACCTCTACCCGATCCATGCTTCGCATCAGGATTATTTCGAGAACATCATCAAAGGCCACATGGTCTGGCAGCTGCTCGGAGGAAAGCACGAGCTGCTCGGCGCGGACGCCGGGATTTCGGAGTTCAACACCTACTACACCGGCCCGGGTATTCTGATCTCGCGCTATGTCGCGGCCAATGCCAACGATTCGATCATGTACATCGCGCATACGCCGATCGACGATGGCTCGGTCTATGTGTGGCACGCCGTGCTGAGCAAGACCGCCGACCGCGATCCAACGCCCGAGGACGTGGCAAGCGCGCGGGAGCAGCAGCGGATGAGCTGCGAGGCCTTTGCGGCCGATTTCGAGATCTGGTCGAACAAGGAAGCCTGCCTGCGGCCGATGCAGATGCCCGGAGACGGCAACTTCCTCAAGGTGCGCACGTGGTACAAACAGTTCTACAGTCCCCGTAGCGGAGTGCCGGGAATTCTCGATCGCTGTGAGGGCCGATACAGGATACCGGGTATTCCCGATGCCAGAGAGGGCGGTGCGCGCAGGGAGATTCTTGAAGCGGTGCCGGCAGAGTAACGCCTGCCCCACCTTCGCGATGCCAGAATCACAAGAGGGACTCTCAATGGCTTACAGAATCGTCATCGATAAGGCGCAGTGCGTCGGCCATGCCCGCTGCGCACATTTTGCGCCGGATCTCTATCAGCTCGACGAAAGCGGCTACATCGCCACCGAGGGTTTCGATGTCCCTGCAGGCAAGGAAGTCGAGGCCTATCGTGGCGCGCGTGCGTGTCCCGAGCGTGTGATCACCATGCTCGACAGCGGCGGCAACGAAGTGAAAAAAACTCCCGTCGTCTGACCGCATTTCCGCCCCCAGGACCGTTACCGACGTTGCGGGCCTATTGGAGCCGGCCGCCCGCAAGGCCGTCGCTTGTCAGGAAGGAGCCGCCTCAGACAATCCGCACATCTTGTAAGGATTGCCGCGCCCCGTCCGACCGGGAAACCGCGTTGCCGCGTCCGATGGCAGGCGGCGATCGGACAAGGCATGCGGACCGTCAGATATAGGCGCCTTCGTGGTAGATCAGCGGCGCACTTGGTTCACCGATCGTCACGGCCATCACGCGCGCAACGACGATACTGTGGGTGCCGTAGCTCGTCATGGTTTCGATGCGGCAGGTCAGGTTCGCCTGCGCCTCGTCGAGCCTGGGTATGCCGCCTTCGTCCAACGACCATCGGCCTGCTTCGAACCGCCGCTCCCGCGGCAGGGCGCCGCCGAATGCTGCCGATATGTCCTGCTGATGCGCAGAGAGAAGACTCACGCCGATGTCTTTGCCCGGTGCAAGCGAGTAGTGGATTCCGGCTGACTGATTGATGCAAACGAGCACCGCCGGCGGGTCCATCGTCAGCGACGTGATCGAGCTTGCGGCCATCCCGATCGGCCCGGTATCCTCCATCGCCACCACGATGCCGACGCCGGAGGCGAGCCGACGCATGGCAAGCCTGAACCCTGTAGCCAGGTTGGAGTGGTCCTTAGCGGTTTCAGGCATCTTCGGTATCCTTGGCCGACAGTGATGGAGTGGGCCGCTGCGCCTGCGGCCGGGACCTGCCGGATGCGAACGCCCTGCTCCTGAAGGCGTTGGCACAGCGGGTTTCCAGACAAGCGTTTTACGCCCCGCAAATCGCCGCAGGGCCGTGTTCTTTGCATCGTCCGGTCGGACCATGATCGGTCTGGCGCGCCCGGCCAAGGTGAATTCAATCAAGCGCCGGTCGGTCGGAGGCCGGCTTCAATACAGGATGCGCCAATGCCCAGAATCATCTTTCGCGACGCCGATGGCGGGATTCGCGAGGTCAATGTCGATGCGGGCCGGTCGGTCATGCTCGGTGCGACGATGAACGGGGTACCCGGTATCGATGCCGATTGCGGCGGTACGCTTTCGTGCGCCACCTGCCACGTATATGTCGACGAGGCGTGGGCAGACCGCATTCCGCCGGTCGACGAAGTCGAGAACGATCTTCTCGAAAACGTCGCCTGCGAGCGCGCGGCAAACAGCCGTCTCAGCTGTCAGATTCTCGTCACCGAAGACCTAGACGGCATCACCGTGGACATTCCGGAACGGCAGTACTGATTCATGACAGGGCTGGCGATCGTCGGGGGGTCCTATGCTGCGCTCAATGTTGCTGCGTCAGCCCGACAGCATGGCTACGCGGAAAGCATAACCATCCTGACCGACGAACACGAACTGCCCTATCATCGTCCGCCGCTGTCCAAGGGCTTCCTGCTGGGAGCCACCGATCGCGAGACGCTCCCCTTAAGGGGCGAGGCGTTCTATCGCGACAACGTTATCAACATCGTGTTCGGGGCCCGCGCGAGTGCCGTCGATTGCGGTGCGTCGAGGATCGAGACCACAAAGGGCGCCTTCGCGTTTTCGAAGCTTGCGATCACTACTGGGACAAGAGCCCGGATCATTCCCATTCCCGGCGGTGATCTGCGGGGCGTGTTCACGCTCCGCTCGCTCGCCGACGCCGATGCCATTCGTGCGGTCTTGCCGGGGGTGCGCTCGGTGGTCGTCGTCGGGGGGGGCTTCATCGGGCTCGAAATGGCCGCCTCGATGGCCCAGAGCGGGGTCGAAGTCACCGTTTTGGAAGGGCTGGGGCGCGTGCTCGCCCGGGTGACTGGCGGAACCATATCCGGGTTCATCGAACGGGAGTTCGCCGGGCACGGCGTCAACCTCGCCTGTGGCACTGCCGTCGAGGCTTTCGAGGGCCAAAATGGGGCGGTTCGCTGCGTGCGTACCCGCAGCGGCCAACGTTACGCCGCGGATATGGTTATCCTCGCCGTTGGGGCAGAGCCGAACGTCGAACTGGCCGAGGATTTGGGGCTTGCCACGGCGCAAGGCGTGGTCGTCGATCTTTGCGGGCGCACCGCCAATCCCGCAGTCTTCGCTGCCGGGGACTGTGCGTTCGGCATGAACGCCTTCGCCGGGCGTTCGCTACGGCTGGAATCGGTGCAGAACGCGACCGATCAGGGGAAGGCTGCCGGGGCGGCAATTGCCGGGATCGATCTGCCCAACAGCGCGGTGCCGTGGTTCTGGTCGGACCAGTTCGATCTCAAGCTGCAGATGGTCGGCCTTTGCAATGGCTCGGACCGCGAGGTCATTCGTGGATCCATGGATGCACGCAAGTTCTCGATCTTCTACCTCAAGCGCGATCGGATCGTCGCGATCGATTCGGTCAACAATGCCAGCGACAACATGCTCGGGCGCAAGCTGCTGGGCCGGCCCCACAGCGTCTCGGCGGAACAGGTCTCAGATCCCGACTTCAATATGAGAAGCTTGATCTAAAGAACGCATGTTTTCCGGTCGCCGACACGGGCAACGACAAACCTCGTGAATGGAGAGAGCGATGACGGTTGTGACGCAGGTTTGCTACGCGACCCGCGACGTCGAGGCGACCGCACGAGAATTTGTGCGGATCGACAGGATCGGACCGTTCTACTTTGCGGAATTCCCACTGGCGAACCTGATTCTCAATGGTCGACCCGTCAGCTACGAGCCGATCAAGGTCGCATTCGGCTATAGCGGATCGCTGCAGTACGAACTGATCGAGGCGCCGGCGGGCGTCGAATCCTGCTATTCGATGGCGCTTGAGGGGCGACAGGAAGCGCTGCACCATACGTATGTCAGCACCGATGAGGATTTCGACGCAATCGTCGCGCTCCATGCCGAAGCCGGCGAAGAGATGATCTACCACGGCATCGCCGGTGAGGACATCCGCTTCGGATTCGTCGACGCGCGGAAGAGGCTGGGCCATTTCCTCGAACTGCTCGAAACGCGGAAGATGGTCGGGTCGGCTGGCATCATGTTCGAAAAATACACCATGATGGAAGCACAGGCCCGCTGCTGGCAGGGCGAGCGGCCCTTGCGCCGGCTTGACGAATTGTTCTGAACAGCCCAGGCCCTTGTTCAACTCCCGCGTGACACGGGAACCAACGCGCCGTTGATGGCCCGCGCTTGCGGCGAGGCTAAAAAGACGATCACGTCGGCGATGGCTGACGGCTTCACCCATTGGCCGAAATCCGCGTCCGGCATGTCCGCGCGGTTGGCAGGGGTGTCGATGATCGTGGGCAAGACGGCATTGACCGTGCAATCCTTGCCGGACAGTTCCGCCGCAAGACTCTCGGTCAACTTGTGGACGGCAGTCTTGGACGCGGCATAGGCACCCATTCCGGACCCCGCAGCCAGAGCGCCCGCTGCGCCGATATTGACGATGGCCGCGCCCCGCGTTGCGGACAGATGATCGAGCGCGGCCTTCGTCATTGACAGGCATGTAGTCGCGTTGATCGCGAACATCCTTGCCCAGGTCTCGGGTCCTCCATCATCCAGCGTCTGCCATGTAAATCCCCCGGCGACGTTGACCAGGACGTGGATTCCGCCAAAGGCGTCGACCACCTTGGCTGCCACCGCGCGTGCGGCCTCGGCATCGGTGAGGTCCACCCCGCCCAGGTCCAGTCCAGCCGGATTCCCGTCCGGGGCAGAGGTAGCGAAGTCGACCCGTACGACACGATCCCCGTTCTGCCGAAATGCCTCCGAAACCGCTCGGCCCAGCACCCCGAACCCGCCTGTTATGATGACCGTGCGCATGTGCTTCCTCACCTAAATCCGTCGGCGGTGGCTTCCCTAGCCGACCAAGTCCTTCAAAGGCACGCCAGCATCGGCGAGCAGCCCAGGCGCGATTTGAGCACGGGCTTCGACCAGCTTCTTGCCCTGAACATAATCCTTGACCATGTTCACGCAGTCGAGCGCGATCACCTTGCCGCACTTCAGATAGACCACTGAGAACGATCGCGCTGCCGGATCGCCGCGCAATACCGCCTGATCGTGGCCAGTGGACAGCCCCACTGTCTGCAATCGCAGGTCATATTGGTTCGACCAGAACCACGGGGTCGCGCCGTGGCGAACCGGCGCGCCGCAGATATCCTTGGCAGCCGTCGTCGCCATGTCATTGGCGTTCTGTACTGATTCCAAGCGGATCAGCGCGCCATCGGCAAAGGCACTGGCGTGCGCCGCGCAATCGCCGATCGCATAAACATCGGGCAGGGAAGTGCGGCAAAATTCGTCGACATCGACGCCGTTGGCGCCCGATGCGCCTGCTGCAAGCAGCGGCCCGATGCAGGGGACGATGCCGATGCCGACGATGACGATATCGGCCGGCAGGGTCGAGCCGTCCTGCATCTTCACACCGGTGACTGCGGTGCCATTGCCTTCGATACAGTCCATCGCGACCCCGGTGCGCAGGTCAACGCCCTGCGCGCGGTGTTCGGCCTGGTAGAATTCCGAAAGTGCCTCGCCTGCGACGCGCGCAAGCACGCGCGGAAGGGCTTCGAGCAAGGTCACCTGAACATCGAACTTGGTGAGCACTGCCGCCGCTTCGAGTCCGATGTACCCGCCGCCGACGACCACCGCCCGCTTAGCGCCGGCGTCAAGCTCGCGCATCAGCCGATCGGCGTCTTCCCTGGTGCGCACTTGATGCACGCCCGCGAGATCCGCGCCCGTGCACGAAAGGCGGCGCGGATCGCCGCCGGTTGCCCAGATCAGCTTGCCATATTGGACCTTGCTGCCGTCGCCCAGCGTCACTGCCTGCGCGGTCGGATCGAGCGAGATCACTTCCGTCCCGAGCCGCATCTCGATCGCCTTGTCCTCCCAGAACTGTGCCGGACGGATGCAGATGCGCTCGAATGTCTTCTCGCGCGCCAAATACTCTTTGGACAGCGGCGGACGCTCGTAGGGTATTTCCGGCTCGCGTCCGATCACCAGAACCCGGCCTTCGAAGCCGTTCTGGCGCAGCGCTATTGCCGCCTGCGCACCGCCGTGACCCGCGCCCACGATGACGACGTCTGCGTGATCGACCGTCATGCCGGCTCTCGCAGCTTCCCGGTAAGTTCCGGCACTAGCGTGAATAGGTCGCCCACAAGCCCGATGTCGGCGACCTGGAAGATCGGGGCGTCCTCGTCCTTGTTGATGGCGATGATGGTCTTGCTGTCCTTCATTCCGGCAAGATGTTGGATCGCGCCGGAGATGCCGATGGCGACGTAGATTTCGGGGGCGACGATCTTGCCGGTCTGACCGACCTGATAATCGTTGGGCGCATAGCCAGCGTCCACCGCGGCACGGCTTGCGCCGATAGCGGCGTTCAGCTTGTCAGCCAGGGGGGTGATGATGGCTTCGAAGGTCGCGGCATCCTTCAAGGCGCGGCCGCCCGAGACGATGATCTTGGCGCTGGTGAGTTCCGGGCGCTCGGACTTGGCGATCTCGGCACTGACGAAGGTGGAAAGGCCGCTATCGGCAGTGGCGTCGACCGCTTCGACGGTCGCATGGCCGCCGCTGGTGGCCGCCTTGGCAAAAGCGGTGCCGCGCACGGTGATCACCAGCTTGGCGTCGCGGCTTTCGACCGTGGCGATGGCGTTGCCGGCATAGATCGGACGGGTGAACGTCCTGGGCCCTTCGACGGAGAGAATATCGGACACCTGCATCACGTCGAGCAATGCGGCCACGCGCGGGGCGACGTTTTTGCCATTGGTCGTGGCCGGGGCGACGAAGGCGTCGTAATCGGCCATCAGGTTGGCCACCAGCGATGCAACGTTTTCCGCCAGGCCATTGGCCAACGCTGCGTCATTGGCTTTGAGCACCTTGCCGACGCCCGCGATCTGCGCCGCGGCCTGTGCCGCGCCATCGCAGTCCATGCCTGCAACCAGCGCGATCACGTCGCCCAGTTGGCCAGCAGCAGTGATGGCGGCAAACGTCGCATCCTTGACCGATGCATTGTCATGTTCGACCAGAACGAGAATCCTGGTCACCAGGCAGCTCCCATTTCCTTGAGCTTGGCGATCAGCGTATCGACATCGGGCACCTTGATGCCCGCGCTGTGCACCGGCGGTTCGGAGACCGTGAGCGTCTTGAGGCGCGGGGCGACGTCCACGCCGTAGTCGGCTGGTGTCTTGTTGACCAAGGGCTTGGACTTGGCTTTCATGATGTTGGGTAACGAGGCATAGCGTGGCGTGTTCAGGCGCAGATCGGAGGTGACCACCGCCGGGAGCGTCAGGCGCACCGTCTGCAATCCGCCGTCGATCTCGCGCGTGACCACTATCGCATCGCCTTCGACTGCAACCGAGTTCGCAAAAGTGCCCTGTGGCCGTCCCAGCAGCGCGGCGACCATCTGGCCGACTTGGTTCGAATCGTCGTCGATCGCTTGCTTGCCGGTGATGATCAGGCCGGGCGCTTCTTCGCCTGCGATCCCGGCGATGATCTTGGCAACCGCCAGAGGCTCGACCTCATCTTCGCTCGTCACCAGCACCGCGCGGTCGGCCCCCATCGCGAGTGCCGTGCGCAAGGTCTCCTGCGCCTTGGCAGGCCCGATCGAGACTGCCACGATCTCGGTCACCACGCCCTTCTCCTTCAGGCGAATGGCTTCCTCGACCGCGATCTCGTCGAACGGGTTCATGCTCATCTTCACGTTTGCGAGATCGACGCCCGATCCATCCGCTTTCACGCGAGGCTTCACGTTATAGTCGATCACTCGTTTCACGCAGATCAGGGCCTTCATGCCAAGCGTCCTTTCAATAACCCATGAGACTCAAGACTTCGCGCCGGCTGCGATTGTCTTCGAGAAATGCTCCGATCAGACGACTTGTGACTTGCCGACCCCCGGCATTCTGACCTCGCGTCCGATCATGCAGCGGTGCTGTGCTTCGGTCACAACAGCGACGCCCTGGGGTTCAAGATTGTCCCAGATGCGTTGCGCTATTTCAGCCGTCAGTCGCCCTTGAATCTGCAGCCTGCGCGCGAATCGATGAAGAACCCGAGCGAGCTTGGAGATGCCGACGACTTTACCCGCAGGGCGATAAGCGATCGCAGCCTTGCCGATGATGGGGGCCATATGGTGCTTGCAGTGCGACTGGAACGGAATGTCGCGCAGCAGCACTATCTCGTCATGATCGCACACTTCCTGGAACTGGCGCGAAAGGTGTGCGCCAGGATCTTCCCGATGCCCTTGACAATATTCGCGCCAGGCGCGGGCGACGCGCCTGGGCGTGTCGACGAGACCCTCGCGCTCCGGAGTATCTCCCGCCCATCGAATAAATGCGCGCGCCGCGTCGAGCACGTGTGACGGCACGTATCTGTCGGAAGGCGCAATTACTGTATGTTTCACAAGTTCCTCGGCTGGGGTCGCGCGGGCGGTTGAACGATGCCGTACCTGGCCATCATTGAGCTTTGCTCTCCGCATGTGGCCTGGCGGTGTGGCCAATTGCATCAAGCGCAATGTCATTGGATCGTCTGTCTGGACGAGGCCATTCTTTCGCCATCATCCTAGTCGCCGAACATGCTTCGCTGTCTTGCCGCCAGTGAAGCATTGGAAAGCCGTACTCGGCCAACAAGGGGCCAAAACCTTCGGTCGATGGGTAGCCCCTGAGTCGGACGCCTGGAGCAAACGATGAAGCAGAAGTTTAGAGGTCAAGAGTTCGACGCCGAAGCGCTGCGGGCGAGGTACGATGCTGAACGCGACAAGCGCATGCGTGCTGATGGTAACGATCAGTATGTCCACCTTCACGAGACAACATCGAATTGGCTGGACGACCCCTATACGCCGCGCATCGAGCGCGAAGCGGTAACTCGCGATGTCGAAGTGCTGATCATGGGCGGCGGCTTTGCCGCGTTGCTCGCCGCGGGGCGCCTGCGCGAAGCCGGGATCGACGATTTGCTGATGATCGAGAAGGCGGGCGACTTCGGCGGCACCTGGTACTGGAACCGCTACCCGGGCGCGGCTTGCGACGTGGAAAGCTACATCTACCTGCCGCTGCTCGAGGCGACCGGCTACATGCCGACGGAGAAGTATGCGCGCGGACCGGAGATCTACGAATATTCGCAGATGATCGGCAGGCGCTTCGGGCTTTATGAGCGCACGCTGTTCCAAACCCGCATTCACGCGTTCCGGTGGGATGCCGCGATCTCCCGCTGGCGGGTCGAAACCGATCGCGGGGATGCGATCACGGCGCGGTTCGTCGTAATCTGTCCGGGCCATTATCAGAATCCCAAGCTTCCGGGCATCCCCGGCGTCGAGACGTTCAAGGGCCATGCGTTTCATACGAGCCGTTGGGATTATGGCTATACCGGTGGCGACAGCCACGGTGCGCCGCTTGAGAAGCTCGCCGACAAGACCGTGGCGATCATCGGTACGGGGGCGACGGCCGTCCAGTGCGTGCCTCATCTGGGCGCTTCCGCCAAGAAGCTCTATGTCTTCCAGCGCACGCCTTCAGCTGTCGACGTGCGCAACGATCATCCGACCGATCCGGAGTGGTTCCGCTCGCTGGCGCCGGGCTGGCAGCGGGAGCGCATGGACAACTTCAACCTCGTCACGACGGGTCTTCCGGCAGACAATGATCAGGTCGACGATTCTTGGACGCGTGTCACTTTCGAGGCGATGTGCCAGCGCACCGACGTCGGTTCGCCCCAATGGTTCGAGACCTCGCAGCTCAACGACTTCGCGATCATGGAGATGGTGCGTAAGCGCGTCGATGAGATCGTGAAAGACAAGGAGACGGCCGAGGTACTGAAGCCCTGGTACAACCGCCTGTGCAAGCGCCCCTGCTTCCACGACGATTATCTGCCCACCTTCAACCGTTCCAACGTCCAGCTCGTCGACACCGCGGGCAGGGGGGTGCAGCGCATCACCGAGAGTGGGTTGGCCGTGGATGGCATCGAGTACCCGGTCGACTGCATCGTTTACGCTACCGGTTTCGACGTCACGCCCTATGCCGGGTTCTCCATGCCGGTTTTCGGCCGCGACGAGCTGAGTCTGAACGACAAGTGGAACAAAGGCGCAACCACGCTCCACGGTTTCCACGTCAACCAATTCCCGAACATGTTCATCGTCAGCACGACGCAGAGCGCATGGGGCTCCAACTTCCCGCACATGATGGACGAGCAAGCGCACCATGTTGCTTACATCGTCAAGGAAATCCGCGACCGGGGAGCCGGTACCGTCGAGGTCACTTCCGAAGGCGAGGCCGCATGGGTGGCGCATCACGAGGAGTTGGCCATCAACCTGACCCGCGTGTGGTCCGAATGCACGCCGAGTTACTTCAACAATGAAGGACAGGTCTCGCCGATCCTGAAGCGCAACGGCGGCTACGGCGGCGGGGTGGACGCTTTCATCCATATTCTCGCTGCCTGGCGAAAAGATGGATCGATGGCCGGGCTGGAGCTTGGCTGACTTCGGAACATCAGGCGCGTTTCGCTGAAAACGCCATTCAATCGAACGCGGGTTCAGTGATCAGCGTCAATGAAGGAGGTACGTTGTGGCCGAAGTCATCGCGATACTGGGCGCCCGCGGGTTTGGACTGCCTTGCGCCCGCCGGATGGGGAAGGGTCGCCAGCTGGTGCTGGGCGACAACAACCCCGAGACGCTCGCGGCAACGTCCGAGATTCTCTCACGCGAAGGGTATCGCCTAACGACTCACGTCGTCGACGTGTCCGACATGGACTCAGTATCGCGGTTTGCCGCGCAATCAGCCGCACTGGGAACGCTACGCAGTGTCGTTCACACCGCCGGAATCTCGCCACGCATGGGGACGCCGGAACGGATACTTGCGGTCAATCTCGTCGGCACGATCAACGTGATGGACGCCTTTCTGCCCTGCGCGGGCGAGGGCTGCGTCTGCGTGGTCATTGCGAGCAACGCCGGCAACTTTGCGCCCGTCCCGGCCGAACTCGAGGCGCTGATGGCTAACGGAAGGGCCGAGGAAATTCTCGCGGAAGCTAGCAAGGTAGCCGGCGCGGATACCGGGCTGGGCGCGTACTGGCTGGCCAAGCGCTGCAACCAGTTGCGCGTGCAGGCGGATGCGCCTGCCTGGGGCGCGCGGGGCGCGCGCATCGTTTCGGTCAGCCCCGGCATGATGTCGACCGAGATGATGCATTACGAGCGTGACATCGGTGCTCCGGTGGATGCCGCGGTGGGCGATCTGCCGCTCGGAAGGATCGGGCATCCCGACGAAATCGCCACGGCGGTCGAATGGTTGTGCAGCCCCGATGCCGCGTTCGTGACCGGCACGGACCTGCTGGTGGACGGTGGGCAAGTGGCCGCCATCCGCTGGGCCGCCACGATGATCGAGGATCCCAGGAACAGGGAAACACAGACTTCGGTCTGAGCGTGACCGAGACCTGCAACTGATACGAAACTGGAGTAGCCGGTATGGCGAATAAGAGCCGGGAGTTCGCACCGGGCGGCGCGTTCGTGCTCGGTGGGAGCGGAGGCCTTGGCTCAGCGGTGTGTCTTGCCTTTGCCCATGCCGGGGTGGAGGTGACCCTATCCTATCGCAGCGACCGGCAGGCCGCCGAGGATGTGGCAGAGCGGCTTCGCGCGACAGGCGCTGCGGCACACACCTTTCAGTTGGACGCCCGCGACCGCGACGCCGTGCAGACCACGCTTGCTCTGGCGGCGGAGGCGTGCGGCGGCCTCGGTAGTGTGGTTTATGCGGCGGGGCCGCCGTTCAAGCCGCAGTTCTTCGGCAAGACGAGCCCGGAAACCTGGCGAGATTGGCTCGAAGGCGATGTGCTCGCCGCGATCCAGCTAGCACAGGCCAGCATCCCCTACTTGCGCAGCAGCAAGGGCGCGTTCCTCGCGCTCAGCACCTATCAAGGCGACCTGATCGAGGTAAGGGGGGGCGTCTCCGCCATATCCAAGGCGGCGGTGGACCGGATGATCGCGGTCATCGCCAAGGAGGAGGGCCGATATGGCATCCGCGCCAACAGCCTGCGCTGTGGCTGGATAGAGAGCGAGACCAACGACCGGCTCTTTATCGAAATGCCCGAGCTTGCCCGGACGAAGGCGAAGGCGATTCCGCTCGGGCGGCTCGGCAAGCCCACGGAAATCGGCGAAGCGGCGGTGTTCCTATGTTCTCGGCAGGCGGGTTTTATCACCGGACAGGCAATTACGGCCGATGGCGGGGAATCCCTGTGAGCGGCTGGGGCAAGCCCGCAGCGGCAAGCCACGCGACAGGCCGCACACGGATCATTGAAACGGAAATCGGAGAAAAGACATGAAGGCAATTCGGTTCGATCGCCACGGGGCGCCGGACGTTCTCGAACTGGTGGAGATCGACGCGCCGCAACCCGCACCAGGCCAGGTGCAGGTTCGTGTACACGCCGCAGGGGTGAACCCTGCGGACTACAAATGGCGCAACGGTTTCAACCTGCGGTACATGCCGCTGCCGTTGCCGCACGTTCCGGGCTACGATGTGGCCGGCATTGTCTCTGGGGTGGGCCAGGGAGTGACGGCGTTTGCCCTGGGCGATCGGGTCGTGGCGACAGTGAACGAAGCCTATGCCGAATATGCCGTGGCCGAGGCGACCGCATGCGCCAAGCTGCCGGACCAGGTCGACTTCGTTCAGGCGGCTGCGCTCCCCTGCTCGGCGCTGACCGGTATGGAAATGATCGAGGAAGGTCTGTGCCCGTCAAGTGGCGATACCGTGCTGGTAACCGGCGCTACCGGGGGCGTAGGGCGCTTTGCCGCGAAGGCTGCCCGCGATCTGGGCGCCAGGGTCATCGTCGCGGTTCGCCCGACCTATGTTGACGAGGTGCGCAAGCTCGGCTTCGAGGACGTGGTCACCTTCGACAACGAACTGCCAGACGACCTTGCGTTCGACCACGTGGCCGACACCGTCGGCGGCGAAGCCGTCGCGAGGCTTTGCCGCAGGCTGAAGCCGGGCGGGCGGATCATCACCGTGGCGACGACGCCAATCGCCCCCGAGGGTCTTCCAGCCGCGCCCACGGTTTTTGGCTATCATGCTGATGGCGAGCGCCTTTCACGGATCGTGGCGGCGGTCGGCGACGGCAGCATGCAGATGCCGGTGGCGCGCACATTCCCGCTGGCCGAAGCGGCTGCCGCGCAGCAATGCGTCGAGGACGGCAGCAATCGCGGCCGCGTGGTGATCACGATCGATTGAAGAGGGGCGGGTGCGCGGACCGACTCCGCGCACCCGCCCGTGAGCTTGCCGTCAGGTTCCCTTGATGCGGAAGCCCCCTTCGGCCGCCTGGCGATGCACTCGATCCTTGGTGGCCTTGCGAAAGGCATCTTCCAGCTGACGCTGCACCGGCGGCAGATTGTGGGCTTGCTGCGAGGTGAAGCGGCTGGTGATCGGCGAATAGCAGGCGATCCGCACGCTGTCGGGCTCGACGTAGGGGCAGTCGAGGATCGTGTTGGTGTTGGCGAGGTGACTGTCCAGGCTTTCGACCGCGACCATCGGATCGGCGATATGATAGACTGCCGAGAACTCAAACGGCGCCTTTCCGTCGATCAGCTGGATGTCGGCTAGGCGAAACAGGTCACCGGCCTTGAAGCCGATCAGCTTCAGCGTCCGCGGCAGATAGTTTTCAGTGTACCATCTGACGAACTCGGCTTCCTTGTCAGACTTCGCGTTCATGCGGATGGTTATCAGATCACCGGCCCGCGAAGCAAAGGCCTTGACCGCATCCTTGCCGGGCCGTGCGGGTACGTAATAGAAGTCCTCTGCCGCTTCGCATCGCTGCGTCGAGGTAATCGGAAGCCGGTCGGTGAATGTATCGCGCACGTGGACGTTGATGTTCTCCTGCGTGTCGCCCACCTCGTAGATGCACAGCCAGGGCTGCCAAGGACCGAACCACGCTGCATTGTAGCGCAACTGATATCGCGAGAGCTTCCACCGCTGGACAGCAACGCTTCCTTTGAACCGCATGGTATCGTGGCAATGTATGTTGGTGTACCAATCGTTGAACTCGTCTTCCTGCCCTTCATAGGCATCGGTCATGACGATGAAGATCGACGAAAGTGGCGCGTCAGCTTGCACTGGGGAACTGGCTTCGACCGGGTCTTCCGCGCGGGTTGGTGTTGTAGCCTTGTTGCTCATTGCATCCTCCATGGCTTCTGATCGCCGCACGAGCCTGGTATCCCGATCCGCTGGCATGACCCGAAGCGGCAGTGTCGTCATTTGCGCCATGGGCCGGTCCGGGGTTGGCCGGGTGATGTCTCGTCAGGCGATATCGATCCAGCGACCTTCCTGGCGCGACCGTTCGGCCGCATCGATGACCTGCACGTGCGCCAGGCCATCGGCAAAGGTGGCGATGGCCGGGTTGCGATAGGCCGGATCGTTCACCCACGAACGAAAGGCCGAGGTCAGCCCTACCATTTCGGCGAAGCCATAATCACTGCTATGGGCCTGGACGTAGGGCGTCTCTTCCATGTCGGGCAGGCGCTCGTGCGGGGCGTCGATCGCGGGACCGCCACCGCGCAGTTCTTCGAGCAGATCCGCCGGGACCTCGGCCGGGGCAATGCCATTTGCGTCGCTTTTGGTGACCTCCTGCGTCCACCCCAGCGAAAGGCCGCCGCTGGTCCCGGTGATGCGGGTGCTTGAAAAGGGTTCCCACGACCGGCAGGTACCGGTCATCGCGCCTTGCGCGCCGTTCTCCATCACGAAAGCGAAGGCGTAACCATCATCGGCCGTCATGCCGCGATCGGTGCCAGGATGCACGGCGCCAGAGATCGCGCCGAACTCTCCGACCATGTAGCGCAGCAGATCGATGCCGTGTGCGTTGTAGTTTCGCAGCCAGCCGCCGCCGCCTTCGCGGGTCGTCCACCAGCCCGGCACGTCGAGTTCGGCGGGAGCGCAGAGCGTGTGGTCGAATTGCGCCACGACGTGGATCGGCGCACCGATCGCGCCTTCAAGAACTAGGCGGCGGGCAAGGGCGTTCTGGCGGAACCAGCGGAACTCGTGGCTGATCATGTTGGCAACGCCGGCGACGCTCGCGGCATCGCGCATTTCGCGGGCTTCGCCCACGTCGAGAGTCATCGCCTTTTCGCAGATCAGGTGCTTGCCGGCGGCAATGGCCTTCATAGCGAATGGAAAGTGGGTCTGCGGGGGCGTCGCCACAACGATCGCGTCGACATCGCTGTCGACGGCGGCTTCGAACGAGGTGATCGCGTTGGCAATGCCGAAGTGCTTTGCGCGAGCCGCGGTCTTTTCGGCGTTCTGCCCGACCAGCGTGGTTACCTCGAAGCCGGAAGCGCGCAGGGCGCGGATGTGCAGCGTGCAGCCGATATTGGTGCCGATCACTGCTGCGGTTGGCTTGCCCATGTCCCCGTTTCTCCCTTGGTCATTCCTGGCGGACCAGGATCGGCCCGACGGTTATTCTTTCACGACGAGGCTGCGCGCTACTGCACAGAAGCCATCAGTGATTGCCTTGTGCTGTCGATGCCGCCGACTGCTGCATTGAGGATGCGTGCCGCTTTGAGGAAAAGGTGCGCGTCGCATTCGTCGCTGAAGCCCATGCCGCCATGGATCTGGATGTTAAGCCCGGCATTGTCGCGAGCGGCGCGAAGCGCGAGATTGAGCGCGGCCATCGCCAGATGCTCCGATTCAGGCGCCTGCTCCACCAGCGAAAGGGCCGCAAAGCTGACGAGTTCACGCGCAGCGTGGGCGGTAATGGCCATGTTCGCGCAGTGATGCTTCACCGCCTGGAACGCGCCGATCGGTTGGCCGAACTGCTCGCGCACCTTTGCATATTCGACGGCGCGATCGCGGCATTCGCTCGCAATGCCAGCAAGCATGCCGGCGACGATCAGCTGCGCCTTGGCGGCAAGGTCGGGGCTGGCGACGGAGAGCAGTGGCTTCGCGCGCTTCGCTAGGCTCACCTCGCTCGCCCAATGCACACTATCATGTGCCGCAATGGCGGCGGCGTCGAACATGTCGACTCCCGAGCTGGTAATGACCACCAGGACGTCGCCCGGTTCGGCATCGAAGACGACGATCGTGCCCTCGTCCGCGGAACGCCGTGCGAGTGCCGCGCGCCTCGATCCATCCAACAGGCTGGCGGCAAGGTCCTGCCACCCCGACCGCAGGGAAGCGTCGGCGGCGAGCACCGTTGCCGGGTAGTTCGATGAGAGCAGATGGCGGCCGAAAGTCTGCGCGGCAAGCGCTTCTTCGAGCAGAGTCAGCCCGACTCCGCCCGACCCTTCGGGCAGGCCGATTGCCAACCAGCCCATTTCGACCATGTTCGCCCATCGGGCATTTTCGCCCGCGGCATCTTCGCGCAGGCGGGCCACGGGAAACAGTGATTGCGCCGGGCGGGTGAATGAATCAACTAGCTCGCGCGTTTCGGAAATGTCGCGAAAGATCGTCATGCTTTTCCTCGCGGCAATCCAAGTACCCGCTCGCCGATGATGTTGCGCTGGATCTCGGCCGTGCCACCGGCGATCGTTTCGGAATAGGCGTCGAGGAATTCGAACGCCCAGCCATGCTCACCGGCCAGTTCCGGCGAACCTATACCGTAGAGATCGACCGCCAGATCGGACGCACGCTTCGCCAGCTCGGCGAAATACAACCTGATCAGAGATCCTTCCGCGCCGGGCGTGCCGTGCTCGCTCGAAAGGGCGAAGCTGTAGGACATCGCCTTCAGTGCCGCAGCATCTGCCCGCAGGTCTGCAAGGCGGGGGGCGACGAACGGATCGATGCAGTCCGCAGCGAGTTGCTCAACCTTCCCGACGAGGCTGATCTGCAGCGCCAGCGAGGCCGTGCCGCGCTCGAAGCTCAGCGTGGCCATGGCGGTCTTCCAGCCTTCGCCGATGCCGCCGACCACCGATTCCCGGATAGGCACTCGTACCTGATCGTAGAAGACCTCGCAGAACTTCGCTGGGCCGGCCATGGTCTTGATCGGGCGCACCGTGATGCCGGGTAGGTCCATCGGACAGATCAGCCACGTCAGTCCCTTGTGCCTGGTGGATTCGGGGTCGGTACGGATCAGCAGTTCCTGATAATCGCCAATGTCGGCGTAACTGCTCCAGATCTTTTGTCCGTCGATGACGATCTCGTCTCCCTCGATGCGCCCTTTGGTGCGAAGGCTTGCAAGATCGGAGCCGGCACCAGGCTCGGAGAAGCCCTGGCACCAGATGACTTCGCCCGACAGGATCTTCGGGAGATGGAAAGCCTTTTGCTCGACCGAACCGCAGGCGATGATCGTCGGGCCCGCGTGGTTGATTCCCACGAACGAAGCGTTGTGAGTGCTCGGCGCGCCGCAGCGGGCATATTCCTCGAACCACACGATCTGCTGCGCGACCGACAGGCTGCGACCACCATATTCGCTTGGCCAGGTCAGTCCGGCCCAGCCGCCTTCGTACATGCAGCGCTGCCAGTCGAGCACAAAGGTCCGCGAATCCGGCCCATCGAGCGGAGCCGAATGGGCGGGTGTGTTGGCGTGAAGCCACGACCGCGCTTCTGCGCGAAATTGTGCGAGATCATCGCTGGGCATGGTCCTGCTCATCGACCCATCAGGCTGCGTCCTGCCACGTCGCAATGGCGGCGGCGCGGGCCTGTGCCGAACTTCCGCCGAGATCGCCGAGCATGGCTTTTAGGCGATAGGTCCAGAAGTGCAGCGGAAACTCCAGCGTCAGCCCCATGGCCCCGCAGAACTGGTGAAGATCGTAGACGATCGTGGGAATGCTGTCCTGCAGGTAGCTTGCGGCGAGTGCGCAGTCCGCTTCGCTATCGGACCATGCTGCCCTGAGGGCGAGCCAACGCGCCGACTGCTGCGTCCCTGCCGCTGTGGCGAGACGATGCTGGATTGCCTGGAATGAGCCCAGTGGGCGGTTGAACTGGTAGCGGTTGGTGACGTGTTCTATCACCGTATCGATCGCCGATTGCATCAGGCCGGAACCCTCGACGGCCAGCGCAAGCCGCCAGCGGCGGCGGACGCCGGTGGCTAGATCGGCACCCATCCGCCGGACCGCCATGCCCTCAAGCGACGCCAGCTTGCCATAAGGATATGCAAAGAGGCTCTCGACTTCTTCGACCTGCGAAGGGTCCACGTCGATCACCAGCAATTCGTCGCCCTTGTCGACCAGCAGCGTTCGCGCCACTGTGAGGAACCGGGCCGGACTGAGCGGGTTGGCCGTGACCAAAGCAAACGGCCGCTGGACGGTGTCGGTCGGGAAAAGCGGGCCGACCAGCGCGGAGAAGGCGACTTCCGCGCTTACCGGCAAGCGGGCGAGCCGTTCGACGACCAGTGCGGAGTCGAGCAGGGTAAATTCCGCTTCCCGCGCGATGTCGAGGAAGCCGGATGCTTCCAGTTCTGCATCGAGTCTTGTCGAGAAGGCGACGAGCACCCCTTCCTTGGGTGCTTCGACCTGCAGGCCGGCGATCAACTGCTCAAGACCGCCGAGAATAGCGGTTTGGTTTTCGTTTTGCTCAAAGTCCACGGGTATTCTCGCTTGGGAGCCCGAGGTAGCGGCGGGCGGCAAGGTTCAACTGGATTTCCGCAGCGCCAGCGCCGATGCCGGAATAGAGCGCGCGCTGGTGGTGCGCCTGTTGCAAGGGATCGCCGCCCAGCATGCCCGAGGGCATGAATTCGAGTACGAAGTCCGCCACGGCATGATCGGCCTGCACGAGGATGTAGCGGGCGAGGCTGCCATAGGCGCTGGCCGGTTGCTCCTTTGCGCGTTCGTCGACCACGCGATAGACCATCATCCGCGCCGCCTCGACCTTGGCGAGGACGCGGCCGGCACGGTCCTGGATCACCGGATCATCGAACCGGCCATCGGCTTTCAGTTCCTCGATCACGCCGTCGAGCACGCGTCGCGCGAAGGCGTAGCGGGCAATGCCGATGCGCTCGTTCTGGAGAGCGTAGCTGATGATTTCCCATGCCTGCCCTTCGGCGCCGAGGCAGTTTTGCTCGGGCACGAAGACATCGGTGAGGAAGAATTCGTGAATGTCGCCTTCGCCGATCAGCGCGGGAATCTGCTTCACCTGAATCCCCGCCGACTTCATGTCGACGAGCAGGATCATAATTCCCTCCTTGCCGCTGCCGCTCCGCGCGAGAAGGAAGCACTGGTCGGCATGGGTCGCAAACGAGGTCCAGACCTTCGCGCCGTTCACCACATAGCCGCCTTCGACCTTTTCGGCCTTGGTCCGTAGCGAAGCAAGGTCGGACCCGGCCGAGGGCTCGGAAAAGCCCTGGCACCAAATCACGTTCCCGTTGGTGATCGGCGGAAGGTAGCGCGCCTGCTGCTCGGCCGTGGCGTATCGCATCAGGACCGGCCCGATCCAGTTGACATTCATATATTGCGGCCCGCGCGGTTCACCGACCTGCCAGGCTTCTTCACCAAGGATGAAGTGGTTCCACGGCTGCGTGGCGGAACCGCCATACTCCACTGGCCAGTGCGGGATCAGCAGGTTCTGTGCGGCCAGAGTCTTGCAGAATTCAAACGAGAATTTGGTGACTGGCGTGGAGCCGGGGCCGTGAACAGCCCTCTCTTCCCAGTCTTCAGGCAGGTTATCGGCCAGCACGTCTTTGACGCGCTGCCGATAGGCTGACTGGTCATCGCTCCAGCCGAATTCCATCGAAGTGCTCTCCAAAATCATGCTGCGAGGTGCATGCAATACTTCTGGAAAGCTGCGCCTGCGGACACATCGTCCTATGAGACTATGCACCTCCGGTGCGCCGAAAAGCCCTGTTCCCGCGCGCTTTTTTGGTTGCACCGGTCTCTGTCAGCCGAAGGCTGGCAGACCTTGTCAGCAAAGAATTGTGCGTGTCGGGCCAGCTTCTCGAGCGGGTAGCCTGCCGGCGCCATAATGGCATGGCTTTCGATCGGCGCCATGGCTAGTTTGGCCTTGATGTGGGCGATCGACTGCTCGGGCGCCGTCACCGGGTTGTCGGCGGCCGGCAGCAGCTCCTCGCGCGTGACTCGCTTGAAGGTCGAGGTTACCAAATCCTCCATCCACTCCGCGTAGCGTCCGCTTGGCTGACGGGACGCGCGCGCCTTCGCCCCCCCCAGGCGGCTGCAGATTTTTCGTCGAAGCGCCAAGAGCCACAAAGTGCCTGGCGATCTCGTTGAACATTCCGATCAGAGCCGATGCCTCGGCGTACGCGGCTATCGCGGGATTCTCCAGCCCATGTTCATGCAGACCGCGACCCAATAACGAAAGCCGGCCCCAACCGGGAAGCGACGAGTCGCTTGATCGGTCGGTCGAGGCCGGGGACAACAGGGGGGCACATGACAGGTCACGGCTCGATTGAACGTCTCAAGATGTCATTTGTCAGGTGCGACTGTTGGTCGGAAACGGGTTGTCGAACAGCGGGATCGCGGAATAGCGCCCCTCTACTGCCAACTGCAGCTGCAGCAATGCCGAGCCGATTCCGGATGCGCCGATCATGTAGCCGGTTTCGGCATTGACGACCGCAGGGGCCAATCTGGTCCACGCGATATACCAGCGGTCGCCCTTGCCATCGAGGTTGCTTGCTCGGCTCGACAGAATGCGCCCGGCCCGTTGGGCGAGCGCGAGATGCTCAGGATTGCCAAAGGCGGCCCACAGACCGAGAAACAGTTCGACATGCGAAGCCGTGCCGCAGCACTGGTTCACCGTGTTCCACAGCCCGGGGCTTTCCAGTTCGGGCGCGCCGCTTGCGACGATTCCTTGCGCCAGCCGGTTGCACCAGTCGAGGTATTCGCGACCGCCGGTCAGGGCGTAAAGCTTGTAAAAAGCGCGCGTCGTACCAGCCGACCCATGACAGTAGCCCAGATAGAACAGGTCGGCGTGATCGGGCAAAGCGTAAGGCACCATGGCTATCTTACCATTCGTGACGGCGATATTCATCAGGTGCTGGGCCCCGCGTTTTGCCGCTTCCAGGAACCGCTTGTCGTCGGTTTCCTCAAATAGCGAGGCCAAGGTGAAGACCACCCCTGCCGTTCCCGTTTCGAAATTCGGATAATAGAGGTTAGGTGACTGCGGATTTTGCGGGCCGCGCCATGAAAGCGTTCCGTCGCTTTCCTCATGTGCCAGCGTGAGCAGCCGGTCACCGGCCTTGCGGGCGGTTTGCCGATAGCTTTCCCTGCCAAGCAACCTGGCGGCGTTGAGAAGATACAGGACCGTGCTGCTGTCGGCGATAATGCCGGCATATTCGGTCCAAGTACCTTTTGGATCGGTGTGATCGGCGGCCTTGACGATGCGATCCGCGATCGCGCTGAGGCCGCCAGAAAAGCGGGGCTCAGACAGCAGCTTGCCGACGTGGTGCAGCACCATGCCGGTCCCTGCGACGCCCATGTTAAGGCTCCAGCGCGCATCCACCGGCTCCATTTTGGTGTCCGCCCAATGCGGCCAGGCCACGAGCAATCGTTCGGCGCCGGCGCGGGCTGCTTCTCGATAGCGCTCTTCACCGGTGACATGCGCAAGTTCGGCAAGAAAAAGCACGGTGCCCGCCATTCCGCTGTAAATCGTCTCCGGCGGGGTCACGGTGATCTTCTGGGCTGGTTCGTCAGGGTCAGGCGGAAAAAAAGCTCCGAACTCGTCGCTCGTCCGGACCGAAAGTATCCAGTCGGCAGTGCTTTTGGCATTTGCGAGGAAGTCCGCTCCGGCGTTGATGCTCGGCGATGACCCGGCTGGAGAGGTGCCGGCCGGCGCGGCAAGCGATCCTGTGCCCAGCAGGACGCCGCTTCCTCCAGCCGTAAGCGAGGCCGATTGCAAAAAACTGCGGCGCGAAAACGTTGAGCCATGCGGCTCGTAACAACCCTCTATCTGCATTCTTCACCTTTCAGTTCGGTGCGATCATGCGCTCCACATTGTTCATGAAGTGCTTGTAATTCCTGGGCTCCGCGTTGATCTCCGGTCGGTAAAACGGCGAGAGGCCACGCAGGAATTGCTTGAGCATTCGATTGCTGGAACGCTTCGCTGCAGCTTTGGCGTTGATTTTCGAGATGCGCACGTCCTCAGCGGTCATCTTTTCGCGGTCGACGGAGAGGATGTACTTGTTCACCTTGGCGATATAGCTGAACAGGTAGTAGGCTTGGTACAACATAGCGTAGATGCGCATGAAGTAGCCGCCGTGAATTCGCTTGAACACGTTATAAGCTACAAACCGATGTTCGTACTCCTCCATGAGGTGCCACTTCCACATCGTCACGGCCCGGGGATCGGCCCCTTCGACCATGTCTTCGAGTTCATCCAGCCAGTTGATCGCGCTCGGCGGGCCAAGCATCTCGAACCCCTCGCAATAGGCAGTGAGGAACGCGAGCGATTTGGTTGCGAGGATATTCTGATAGTGTTCCGCCAGCTCCGCCTCGAACTCCAAGATCTTCGGGTATTCGCCCCGACGCAGGATCTGGTTGTACTGGACGTGGGTCTTGTAATGGACCGACTCCTGCTTGATGAACATCGAGATTTGACTGCGCAGCTCCACGTCAGCTGGGGTGTCGCCCTTGATGGTGGCGCGGGCGCGCGACATGACGCGGTTGAGGAAGGGTTCGAGATACGGAAACGCGGTCGAGGCCGCGTTGGCCGACTGGGCGAACTCCCCGTTCCGGGCCCAGCGCGTAGGCATGTCGGAAAAATCCAGCTGGGGTTGGCGTAGCTTCATCGTCTTATCCTTGGCTGCAAGGGGCCGGAACAAAGTGATTGGGCAGGTCCTCCTGCCTAGTGGTTGCCGACGAGCCGCCGGGGGCAAGGAACGAGCGGATCACCCGATCAAACATCTGCAAGGCCTGCTGCCGATCCATTCCCGGGTCGCGCAGGGCGAGCGACTGTGCTGAATCGACGAGGCTGATCAGCATGCTGGCGGCTTGGCGCGGATCCAGGCAGCGATCGACCTCGCCATCGACCTGCCCCTGGCGCACGACGGCACAAAGGCTATCCGCCATGCCGGCATGGCATTCGCGCACGATGCGCGCCGTGCTCTCGTTGCGGGCGCTGTCGGCAAGCACGTCGAACAGCAGGGCCGCGGTGGTAGCGCGGTTTCCGGCCGCCAGTGCCGTGACCTCGTCGACCAGGATCTCGATCGCCGGACTGCCGCGCGCCAAGGCGCTGTCGAGCGCATCGCGCGAGGTGTCGAGCCGGCTCTTGGCCAGCTCCTCGATGATGTCGTCCTTGCAGTCGAAATAGTGATAGAGGTGGCCGGGGCCGATCCCGGCCTCCGCGCAGATTTCGGACACCGAGATCGAGCGCAGCCCGGATCGGCAGAAGCAGCGGTTAGCTGCCTCCAGGATTTCCAGCCGTTTAGCGGCGTGCCGCACCGGGTCGATCGTTCGCGCCAAGGAAAGGCTCCTTTCCTAGAGTGATCACTCTAACATAAGAACAGTACCGGATGCAAATTCATAGAGTGATCGCTCGACATATAATTTCGGGGAAGTGCGGCATGGGCTGCCAGAGCCTTCCTCCTTCTGCGCGACGCGCGGCGAGATCGTCGCGGCCGGCGGAGGACTCAGCCGGTTCCGCGGTCGGCGATCGCTTCTCCCTGGCTGCCAGAACCGACAGTCGAGGAAGCTTTCTGGATAGGGGAAGACCCCCGACCCAAACCACGGCCGTTCGGACTATTCGCAAAGCGTCCGATAATATTTATCGTCGGACCAGGCACCGAACTAATGCCGTGCTGGGCTAAAGGCGGGAAGCGATCCCTCCCTTTGCCTGGTTGGTAGCCGGCACGCGGATGGGAACTCCGAGAGGTGGTGACAGATTTCGTCCAAGCGAGAAGACCCGACAATGCGCCCGAGGAGCTCGTCTATGATTATGATCTCTACGAGGCCCCGCGCTACATAGCCTCCGCCTATCAGGTCGATTTACCGCGCGAGTTCACCTGAAGCGCCGGACATTTTCTAGAGGCCGCTTCTAGGCCGCTTCTAGAGGCCGCGCCTCGGCGGTTTCTGGCTATCCACCCGAGCCGAGGACATCGACCTCGGCCAGCGCACCGGCGAGGTATTCTCGATGCGGGACGTGATCCTCCCTGCCGGAGCTAGCTCGCAGCAGAATATTCCGCTCGAGACCGACGGCCCGGAACACATGGCGTATCGGGGGATTCTGCAGCGGGTGTTCATGCCCGATCCCATCCTGCAACTCGAGCAGGACGTGCGCACCCTGGGGATCAAGCGGATCGAATCCTTCTAGTGCCGCGGGTGTTGCGAGTTCGTCAGCGAATTTCGGCCGTCCTGCGATCGTCATCTTTCTGAAGCTCGCGGCACTTCCCCTACTGGACTAGCAGGACCTCATGGCCTGGGCTGAACCCGGCGAAGCAGGAGGACCGGGTCTGGAGCTATCAACATGTCGAATTACATCGACGGACTGATGATGGAGCGTACCGACAGCAACGCCGATGACGTCATCTCGATTATCATGCGCTCAAGTCTTCGGACGGGACATGACGCGCGAGGCGCGCCGCAGCATGATCCTCAACGTACTGTTCGCCGGACTCGATACGGTGATGGCCACCATGGGTGTGATCGCCCGATTTCTGGCGGGCAGACCCGAACACCGCAGGCAATTGCGCGAAGACGCCAAGCTGGTCCCCAAGGCTATCGACGAACTCATGCGCTACCACGGGGCCACGGCAACGGCGCGTGTGATCACGCGGGATTGCGAATTCAAGGGGATTCTGTTCTGTAAGGATGATCGCGTCCTGACGCAGACGATGTTTCATGGCCAGGACGATCGCCGCTTTCCGAATGCTGACCGGTCGATTTTCCACCGGAAGGACGTGCGGCATGCCGCCTTCGGCCAAGGCAAGCACGGCTGCATCCGAGCGGTGCTGGCTCGGTTGGAGATCCGCATCTACATCGAGGAACGGCTGAAGCGGATTCCGGAATTCGGCATCGCCGCGGGAGAGCTTCCCTTGATCGAGCGGGGCATGGTCGACTCGATCCGCAGATTGCCGCTGACCTGGCTCGTCTGAAGGTAAGATCGGTCAGGCCGCATCAGGTCAATTCGTCAAGAGGTTTCCTGGGCCTGGGGGAGGCATCACTGCAACTTATTGCGCATGTCGCGGCCAAGCGGAACGAGGCTGCTGGTGATCAGGGAAACCAGTTGCGACTGGCGGCTAACCTCGGCTTTCAGGAACATGGAGCGAAGGTGCGCGCGGGCGGTATTGTGCAGAATGTTCAACTCCGCCTCGATGTCCTTTAGGCACATGCCCTTGGCCAGGCCGATGGCAAGTTGCGATTCGGTATTCGTGAAGCCGAAGAGCTGCTGGAGCATCTTGACGTCGCCGCGGCCGACGGGTTCGTGCACGCGAACGAAGATCAGCACCGAATGTTCTGGATCGCCGGTCAGGAACGAGGGGTGGGTGCGGCGCCGCACGATCACGTTGAGCCGTCCGCCGTTCTCGCCTCGCCCGATCCTCAGCGCCTTGCTTTCGAAGGGTATGTTAGGTTGCAGCGCTTCTCTCAAGGCTTTCTGGAACGTCGGATCGTCAGCCTCTTCGGTGGCATGCAAGCCCATTGCGAGGACGCGTAGGCCGATCTGGTGATCGAGCGCGAATTGCGCCGTCCGGTTCAGCAGATAGGTTTTCCGGGACGGCGTCAGCAGTATCGCCGCGATGCCCAGATTATCCAGCGCATCGGTCTGGAACCCGCCGACGATGCGCGCATGGGTCAATTCCCGCCGAATGCGCATGGCCTTGCGGAAATGCATGCCGATATGTCTAAGGAAGCTCTTGTCGAGCCGGCTGAACGGTTCCTCGCCGCGGCCCCTGGCGCAGTTGAGCGTCACTTGCGCGCCGTCCAGCACATCCACGCACGTGACGATCATATGGGCTATATCGTAATCGTTCAGCAGCGTGCCGATGGAACGCGAACTCGGCGTTTCGCGCCAGTCGAGGTTCTCCACCTCGCCGATCTTGAGATCGAAAGGCAAGAGATCTCGCGGATGATGATTTTCCCAGTCGTGCAGCGCTTGGGGCGACACCAGGGGCCCTGCGGCATAGAGTTGCTGGGGAGCCGTGCTGTTGCTCTCGGCAATTCGCAAGCATGCGACATTGGCCTGGAGCGAGCCCCTGAGCCGTTCGAGCGCGTCGATCCAGGGCGAGGCCTCGGCGGACTCCTGGTAGATCGAGAAAATCAGGTCGTCATAGGCGACCGCCATCTCGATCTCGACGAGGTCGCTTCCGTCGTCCCCACAGTGATGGGTATCCGGCGCGGGATCTGCTCCGGCCTCTCGCATCAATCCTGCTCCCACTGGAGCGTGGCAAGGACCGGCCCCGAGGGCTTCCGGCATCGGCGCTTGCCTGCTCAAAACCTCTTGCCGAGGCTCGGTTACCATCCGCTCGGCCGGTGGATAACGTCCTTCCAGACTATGGCGACGGGCTTGCCGCTCCTTATGCTCGCCTTCGAGCGACAGACTGCGGAGGGGCGGCATGGCAAATTCCAACTGGCTGGAGGGCGATGTCGCCTTGATCACCGGCGGGGGTTCCGGCCTTGGTCGGGCGCTGGTGGAACGGTTCATTGCGGAGGGCGCCAAAGTGGTTGTTCTCGAGTACTCGAAGGAAAAGTCCGACGCGCTGGTCGCCCGTTTCGGGGGTGAGGTCGCAGTTGTCACCGGCGACGTCAGGTCGATCGCAGACAACAAGCGGGCCGTGGCGCTTGCAGTCGACCGGTTCGGCAAGCTCGACGTGCTCGTCGGCAATGCCGGCATCATGGACATGCCGGCGCTGATGGTCGATCTGCCTGAAGACCGGCTCGACGATGCTTTCGACGAAGTGATGGGCGTCAACGTCAAGGGCTATATCCTTGCGGCTTACGCAGCGGCGCCGGAATTGCTCAAGACGCGCGGCTGCATGGTGTTCACGGCGTCGTCGGCCAGCTACATCCCAGGCGGGGGCGGCATCTTCTACACCACCTCGAAGCACGCCGTGACGGGCATTGTCCGCGAACTGGCCTACCAGCTTGCCCCTTCGGTTCGTGTCAACGCGGTCTGTCCCGGTCCGATGAAGACAGACCTGCGGGGCAGCAAGGCGCTCGGCATGCAGGACTTCATCTTCTCGCCGCAGGACGACAGCGTCAAGGAAGGTCTGGCGCAGCTATTTCCTCTGACCTGCGACGATCCCGCCGACTACGCCGGCCTCTTCGTGGCTCTGGCGTCACGCAACAACGCCGCCACCACCACCGGCGAGGTCATCAATGCCGCCGATGGCATCCGCATTCGCGGCCACATGGCCGTAACCGGACAAGGCGCGAGATCCTGGGTGAAGGAGTAATCTCCGCCCGCTTGTTCTATGGCCTAAAGCGTCCGGCCACCATCGGCGACCACCACCGCGCCTGTGACGTAGCTGGCGAGGTCGGACGCCAGGAACAGAATCACGTTGGCGATCTCTTCCGCGCGACCGAGGCGGCCAACTGGAATTGCGGAGATGAAATTCTCGTCCAGCGGTGCTCCGGCGATGAGTTGTGTTTCGATGACCCCCGGAGCGACCGCGTTGCAGCGAATTCCGTCCGCAGCATATTCGCAGGCGACGAGCCGGGTGAAATGGGCCAGTGCCGCCTTGGCGACGCTATAGGCACAGACATGAGGATCGGCGCGGAAAGAGGCTGTCGAGGCAGTGTTCACGATAGCGCCGGAGCGCTGGCGCTGCATCATTGGAATGAGCAGGCGGGTCAGGTGGAACGGCGCGTCGATTCCGATCCCCATGACGTGATCCCAATGCTCTTTGGTCACATGGGCGGTAAGGGCAAGTGAATCCGGGCCGGGCCATTTGCCGAAGGCGTTGTTGTGCAGGAAATCAATCCTGCCGAACTGCGCCTCGATCTCGCCGGCGAGCCGTTCCGGCTCCGCGGGATCGCGTAGATCGCAATACAGGAACGAGGCAGTTGTGCCGGTGGCGGCAATGGCCGCAGCGGCGCGCTGACCTGCCGCCTGGTCGAAATCGGCGATCACCGAATGCCCGCCACCGGCGGCAAAACCTCTCGCTACCGCGTTACCGATGCCGGTCGCGCCGCCCGTAATGACCCCGATCCTGTCTTTGAAGTCCATTCCACGCTCCCAGCCGAAGCTTCGCAGTTTTTCGATCGCCAACGGGGCTTAGGGCGCCGGACTCGCTCCGGCACCCTCGCTTCGGACTAGCCGCACATCGCGAGCCAGTTGGGGAGGGCACCCTCTTCACTGTACCGCCACGCCATCGGGCATTGACCAGTCCCAAGGCGAAGCGGGCGGGTGGACGTCGGCTGCGTCGCGCTCTTCGAGAAGCGGACTCTCACGCGCCGGCGTTGCGGCCCAAAAAAGTCGGGTGACCGGTCGCTTTCCTCGCCTTTGACGAAGCGGGTTCGTCGCCGGGCGATCGTTGCTGCGGATGGCGGCCTCTTTTCGGCACCTCTCCGGCGGCCTCGTCCAGTCGGACGAAAATGGAGGTGGGAAAAGGGGGTAGGGGGGCGGGACAGAGGTGTGCGCGGAAGGGGAAGATGCGGTGTTTGAGCT
>Ga0136846_1213371_pt1 | contig 43066 bp, 35 predicted proteins | sample HopSoiMetagenom2_FD_96841 | JGI IMG/M metagenome (GOLD analysis project Ga0136846, IMG submission 96841) | Grasslands soil microbial communities from Hopland, California, USA - 2 Assembly 2016 (version 4) | ecosystem: Environmental > Terrestrial > Soil > Grasslands | place: USA: Hopland...
GCCAACCTGCGCGACAAGCACGTCGCCGGCGCAACCGTCGCCGTCGTGAAGGACGGCGCGCTCTTCTACGCAAAAGGCTACGGCTACTCCGACGTCGACCGGCGAGCCCCGGTGGACGCCGAGCGGTCGCTCTTCCGCATTGGCTCGACGAGCAAGCTGTTCACGTGGACTGCAGTGATGCAGCTCGTCGAGCAGGGGAAGATCAACCTCGACACCGACGTCAATCAGTACCTCGACTTCAAGATCCCGGCGACCTACAAGCAGCCGATCACGATGCGTCACATCATGACGCACACGCCGGGATTCGAGGAGGATGGCCGCGATCTCATCACCGACGACACGTCCAGGATGATCCTGACTGGACAATGGGTGAAGACGCACATCCCAGGTCGCGTGCGGCCACCGGGCACCTTCTCGTCGTACTCCAACTATGCGACGGCGCTCGCGGGCTACATCGTCGAGCGCGTCTCCGGGCAGCCATTCGACACGTACATCGAGCAGCATATCCTCACGCCGTTGGGAATGACGCAGACGACGACACGCCAGCCGCTGCCGGCGAATCTGCGGAGCGACATGTCGAACGGGTACATCTATGCCGCGGGCAGTTACAGGCCGCAGAAGTTCGAGATCGTGAATGCGGCACCGGCGGGATCGATCGCCTCGAGCGCGACCGACATGGCCAAGTTCATGATCGCGCATCTCAACAATGGCCAGTACAACGGCCAGCGCATCCTTGCCGACTCCACCGCCCAGCGGATGCACAGCCGCGCTTTCACCCATGATCCGCGGCTCAACGGGTTCGCGTTAGGCTTCTACGAGAAATCGACTCACGGGCTCCATATCATTGGCCATGGCGGCGACACGCGCTTCTTCCACACCGATCTCGCTCTCGTTCCCGATGAGAAGCTCGGCGTCTTCGTCTCCTACAACACGGCGACCGGTGGGGAGCTGAGCTTCGGGCCATTCCTCACCCAGTTCCTCGACCATTACTATCCAACGCCGGCGCCGGCCGTGAACCCGCCCGCGACGGCCGTCAAGGAGACACAGAGGGTCGCCGGTGAGTACGAGTTCAATCGGCGCTCGTACACCACCTTTCAGAAGGCGATCGGACTCGCCGGCGACATTCGCATCAGCGCCGCCGACAGCGGGCGTCTCGTCATGCATTCGGCGTTAGGCGACATGCGGCTCGTCCCCGTCGGGCCGCTTCTCTACCGCGACGATCTCGGCGGCGACCTCGTTTCGTTCCAGGCTGACGACAAGGGACACATCACCCGCGGCTTCCTCGGCGAGGCGCCGATGATGACGATGGAGCGCGTTCCCTTCAGCCAGTCCGTGACCTTGCACTGGATCCTGCTCGGTCTGGGCATCCTCGTCTTCGTCGGTGTGGTACTGGCCGCGATCGGGCGATTCGTTAGGCGACGGCTCGGCGAGGCGCGTGCCGATGACGCGCTGCCGGGTCGCTGGCTCGTCATCACCTTCGCGCTCCTCGATCTCGTCTTCATCGTCGCCGTCGTCGTGATCGTCGGTGGATCGGGCGGCCTCCTCCAGGGACCGCTCACGTCGCTCAAGATCGCCCTCGCGCTGCCGATCATCGGCACGCTCTGCACCCTGGGCGCGGTGTACGTCGCGGCGCGACAGTGGCGAATGCGCGCCGGCACACGCGGCGCGCGCCTCCGCTACAGCGGCGCCGTCTTCGTTGCCCTCCTCTTCACCTGGTCGCTCGCCCAGTGGAATCTCCTCGGCTGGCACATGTAGCACCGCGATGTTGAGGGTTGCCGAAGGGGACTACTTGTCGTCGACAGCATGTCCCCTTCGGCGAGGCCTCCGTGGCCACTTCACATGTGAGAGTGAATGTCGTCACACGCTTCGTCCGGCTGAATCCGGAGACGACGCGCGGTGGCAGCGCGCCTGGCCTCCGCATGACGTGGTTCGCTCTCGCGGTGGCAGTCCTGGGGATCGTTCAGATGGGCTACGGAATCTGGGGCGAATACAGCGACCGTGCCGCCGGCGAGCTCTATCGCCAGGATCGCAGCTGCCTCCCCAGCATGCTCGATTCGGCAGGCTGGAGACCGAATGCCGCATGCCGAATCGAGCCCGCTGTTGTCTACGACCGGCACACTCATAGTGCCCGCAGCCGCACGCATTACTACCTGCTCACTGTCGCCCGGAATGGCACACGCGACGTGACGCCCCTCTTCGGGCCAGGTAGTACAGAGCTCTGGGAGCGTGTCCGGCCCACTCAGCAAATCCTCATTCAGCGCTTCGTGGCGCCCGGCTATCACAAGACAGGCGACGTAATGGCGGTCGCGGATTCCTCCGGCTGGAGCCTAACGAGCGACAATCCCGACGCTGCCAGGCACTACAGTGTCATGACGGTGCTCCTCGGCTGTCTGCTCTTCGCCATCGGCGCGGGGCTCTTCACGAGCAGGCTCAGAGCTTCTCGCCTGACGGAAGCCAGGGCCTGAGCCGCTCGCGCATGACGCGCAGCGCCTTGCCCATTTGCACCTCGACGGTCTTCACCGAGATGCCCAGCCGCGCCGCGATCTCGGCGTACTTGAGCCCATCGATCCGGCTCAGCTCGAAGACCTGACGGCAGCGGTCCGGCAGCTCCCCGATCGCCGCCTGAATGGCGACCTCGATCTCTCGCTCCCGCACCGACGCGTCGGTCGACGGCAGCCTCGAGATGCCATCGGCCAGTTGCGGCTCGCTGCGCCGTTCTATGGCACGGTGTCGCAGCGCATTCAGCGACCGGTTGCGCGTCGCCTGAAGCAGGTAGCCGCGCACCGATTCCGTGACGTCGAGCGACTCGCGCCGACGCCACAGCTCGAGCATTACATCCTGTGCGATCTCCTCGGCAGACGCCCTGTCGCGGAGCATCGCCTCGGCCACGCGCACGAGGAGTGCATAGTTCGCGCGGAAGATCGCGTCGAATGCGCTCGTATCACCCGCGCGAAGTCGGGCGAGCAGTTCGCGATCGTCGATCGCGGACGCGGTCACCGAAGGCTCGGTAGTATCATTGGACCAAGTCCCAATTGCTGGCTGCAGGAGCAATATCGTGTAGCCCGCGGTGGACATTCGCTGCGTCGATAAGGGGACACCCTGGTTGGCGTGTCTCCATCACAACCTATGCAAAACCGATTGCCGTCCTCGCCCAACTCCGATCCCTCCGGACCTTCCACCGACTGGGAAGCAATCGCCCGCTATCTGGCCGGCGAGAGCTCCGCGGAGGAATCGGAGCGGATCGGACAGTGGCTGGCAGAGCATAAAGCAGACGCGGCGCTCCTTGCGGCGCTCGACAAAACCCTGTCGGGTCTCGCGCTCCCCGAGCAGGCCGGCATCGATGTCGACACTGCGCTCGCCCGTGTCGTCGAGCGACGAGACTCGCCGACTGGGCAGCCAGCGACACCTGTTCGGCGCTCTCCGCGTGAGTTGCGCTACACTCGAAGGACCGCCTCCATATGGCGCGCCGCGGCCATACTCGCTGCTGCGGCCGCGGTCGTCGTTGCGGCGCGTCTCGTGCTCCAGCGTAATGGTGAGGAGCGCTCGTCGCTGGCGGATGCCGGCAGGGGCCGGACCTTCGCGACCACGATTGGCAGACGGGATTCCCTGCGTCTTCCGGATGGTGGACGCGTCGTTCTCGGGCCTGCGAGCAAGCTCGTCGTGGCCGCCGGCTATGGTCGTGAGACGCGAGAGGTCGAGCTGCATGGGGAAGCCTATTTCGACGTGGTGCACGACACCACGCGGCCATTCGTGGTTCGCACGGGCCAGGTCAGTGTCCGCGACGTCGGAACCAGCTTCGCGGTGCGGGCCGACAGCGGAAGGGTCGTGCAGGTCGTGGTGACCTCGGGCTCCGTGATGCTGCGCTCAGCCGCCACCGCCGACAGCGGCGTTTTGCTCGCGGCTGGCGACATGGGAACGGTCCAGCAGGATGGCCGCGTCACGAGCCGACACCTGGTCGAGGCCGGGCAGTATCTCGCGTGGATGCGCGACAGCCTCGTCTTCCGCGACGCGCCGCTGGCCGAAGTGAGTGACGAGCTTCGACGCTGGTACGGCATCGTGCTGCGCGTCGACGATTCCAGTCTTGTCGAGCGGCACCTGACGATGACGTTCGCCGGCGACCCACTCGATCGCGTGTTGCGCGTCATCGGTTTAGGCCTTGGCGCCGACATCGAGCGGCACGGTGACACCGCTTTCGTCAGGCGTTCGGTGCCGGCCGCCCGCACGCAATGACTCACGCGCTCCGCGCGCGCGCCGGGCGTCATCGTCTGCTGCTTCGCGCTCTCCCGATGATGCTCGCCGCCGGCGCGCTGCCTGCCGTGGTGCTCGGCGAGCCGCCGTGCGTTGTCCCGACACGTGCGCCGTCTCGAGAGACCCGTGCGTGGCCGGCGCCGCTCGATCGTCCCGTAACACTTCACGGCCGCGACCTGGCGCTACGCGACGTGCTCGATCGACTCGCGGTGGCGGCACGTCTCCGCCTGTCGTACTCGGCGGAGCTCGTCGCGCTCGACCGACGCGTGTGCGTGTCGTACGACTCCGTTGCCGTCGGCACCGTCCTCACCGACCTATTGGATGGCAGCGTCGTCGCGCCGGTTGTTGCTGGGGACGACCAGGTTGTCCTCGCGCCGGCGGCCACGCGGTCCGGCGCCACTCGCGCGGCGCAGCGCGCCAGTGTGAGCGTGCTCGATCGCGTGCTCGTCACCGGCAAGGCGGTCGGCGCATCGCCGCGCGTGATCACGAGCTCCACAGACGTGATCGATCGCGCGCAGCTGGCAAAACAGAGCGGGGGCGGGGGCACACTCTCGGAAACGTTGAATGGCGTCATTCCCGGACTCTGGGTCTGGGATCAGGCGCCGTCGAGCGTCATCGCGCGCTACGGCAGCTTGCGTGGCGCGAGCTCGTTTCAGGTGAGCTATCCCAAGATCTACATCGACGGGATCGAGGTCGCGAATCCGCTGCTTCTCACCGAGATGAGCCCGGACGCCGTCGAGCGCGTCGAGGTGATTCGTGGGCCGCAGGGCGCGGCACTATATGGAGCCGACGCGATTGGCGGCGTGATCAACATCATCATGCGCCACGACGGCGCTGACGGTGAGCCGGCGCAGATTCGGGGAAGCGTGGGAGTCGCACACAGCGCCTTCGCCACCGGACCGGTGCTCGTGCAGGAGCACGCACTCAACCTGCGCGGCGGCGACAACCTCAGGTCCTCGGCGTTGTCGCTCTCCGTGGGCAGCGTCGGCTCCTACGTGCCGGGCGGGCGAAGCTGGGATGCGCGCGGTGACGGAGGGTTCCGGCTCGTGGGTGCGCGGAGCACGCTCACCGGCACGGCGCGCTTTTACACCAAAGAGGCCGGTCAGGGCACGAATCCCCTGATCACTCCGGTCCAGTCGCCGGTCACGACGCAATCGGAGCGCGCGCCCTGGCGTGACGCACACTCTCCCGATCGCGACCGCCTCGAGAGTCGCAGTGGATTGGTGACTCAGTCCATCCGCGAGTACACGTTAGGCACGACGGCGAGTGTCTTCGCCAACGAGGCGTGGACGCACGCGCTGACGGTGGGCGTTGACGGCTACCGCCTCTCTGGGGACCCGTCCTCCCTGCTCACGCCGATCCCGAGCGCCGCGGATTCCGCGTTGCGCGCGGCTACGGGCGCCGCCGACCGCGCGACCGTGCGCGCCAGCAGCGAGGGCCACTTCGGTTCCGCCGCCGGCGCTTCGACGACGCTGAGCGTCGCCGCCGAGCATTCGGTGCTCAGCCAACGATCATCCGAGGTCGCGCCGTTAGGCGGACGGCTCTCGTCGTACACCGGATGGCAGTCGAGCACGGGTGTGGTCGGTCAGCTCGACGCATCGTGGCGGAGCGCGCTCTTCGTGACGGGCGGACTTCGCGTGGAGCGTGACGCCGGCCTCGCGGCGACGGGTGGTCTTTTGAGCCTGCCGATGGTCGGGGGCGCCGTCCTTCACGATTTCGGGCTCCTGATCACGAAGCTGCGCGCTTCGTATGGAAGGAGCATTCGGCCGGCCGGATCGGCGGTCCGCGCGTCGTGGTTGGCACGCCAGGCGATCGTGCAGGGAAGGCTCTCGCCCGAGGAGCAGTCGGGGATCGAGGTGGGCCTCGATGCCACCGTCGCCCAGCGCTGGACGCTCCGCGCGACGCGCTTCGACCAGGCGGCGTACAATCTCATTCAGTCCGTCGCGATCACCTCGTCGCTGATGCCGGGCCCCACCGACGGGCGTTTGCTCTATGCGCTTCAGAATGTGGGGGAGATCGGTAATCGCGGATGGGAGCTCGAGAGCGCGCTGCTCGCGGGCCGGCTGTCGCTGACCGGAACGCTCTCGCTCGTCGACAGCCGCGTACGGCGTTTAGCATACGCTTACAGCGGCGATCTCCGCGCCGGCGACCGGATGCTCGGCGTTCCGGCGCGAAGCGGCGGCGTGACCGCCGCCTGGGCCGCGGCACGGTGGTCATCCTCGCTCACCGTCGCCCGCGCCTCGAACTGGATCGGCTATGACGGTCTCGCGCTCGCCGCCGCGTCCGCGGCCCCGCAGCCCATCACGGGTGTACAGCTTCGCGATTACTGGCGCACGTATCCCGGGGTGACCCGTGTGGATATGCTGCTGACGCGCCAGCTCGTTGGTGCGCTCGGCCTCACGCTTTCGGGCCGCAACCTCCTCGACGTTCAGCGCGGCGAGCCCGATGATCTCACGGTGCTTCCGGGCCGCACCCTCACCGCTGGGCTCACCGCGAAGTTCTAGCTCACTGGCACTGCAGGTGGCCGAAGGGTAACGGCAGCGTACACTGCTTCGTCGTGCCATCCTTCGTGATCACGACCTTCGCCGTTGACGAGCCGTCGTACGTGATCACCTCGCGCCGCGCCTTCGTCACCTGATCCTTTCCGTCGACGGTAATCGTCGCCGTCATCTCGCGGATGACCGTGCCAGCGGTCGGGAAAGTGGGACGGCCGTCCTGGAGCGGGATCAGCAAGCCTGTGGTCGTATCGCCGACGACGCGCGATGCCGTGAACGCCGCTCCCTCCCGAGTCTTTCCGGAGGAGCTCTCTTTCCCTTTGGACGCTCCGTTGACGGTGCGCTGGGTGCTGCCGGACGCGAGCCCGCTCACCGTGCGATTGCTGGTGTGCTCGACCGTCGAGGTCACATCCCCGTCATGACGCGTCACGGTACCGCTCACGACGACCTGTTCGTTGATGGTGTTGGTGGAGGAGCTCGGCGCTGCCTGCGCGGTACCAGCGGCATCGGTGAACGAGAATGAACGCGACACAGTGAGGCCATGGCGCGTTGCGTCGGGGCAGTTCACTCGCCCCGTGGCCGACGAGAGCGTGCAATTCTCGAGAAAGTCACCGAGCCCGAATGGCCCGCGGTCCCAACCGCGTCCGATGCCGATGCCGCCGAAGAATTCGGGACGCAGGCCTCCACCCATCATGCTGCCGTCATCGTGCGCGTTGCGGTCGGGCATCCACGGCTCGCCGGCGTCGCCGCTCGCCGAGAAGCTGTTGTCCGTCGAGCTGAAGCCGGCCGGCGTCGACTGAAATGCCGCGACGAGGAACGGCGACAAGCTGCCGGAAGGCGCGGTGGAGTCCGAGCATGCGGCGGTCGCGGCGATCGCGGCCGCCACGATACCGAAGTTACGTCGAATCATCGTTTCTCTCCGTGCTATTAGTGCCCGCGGTGAAATTGTGTCGACAGGAAGACACGCAACGCAGGTTTGACCCCCGCGGCGCCGTGATGTTAACACGGGTTTCACCTGCCGGCATAGGAGCGCTCGTCACGAGCGCTGCAGAGTCGCGAGCGCGACCTCGTTAGACGGGACAAGAAAAAACCGCCGTGATCATGCTCACACGGCGGTCCGATCTTTGTTTCTTCTTTGTCGAACGACGGTCGTGCTGCTACCGCGCTCGGGATTGTGAGCGCGAGGTCGATCGCGACTTGCCGCGGCCTCCGCGGCTGCCACCGGACGACCGACTGCGCGTCCCTTCGGTCGCGACGGATCGGGAGACCTGACGATCGCCGCGACGGCTGGTCGACTCTTCCTCCTCTTCCGAGCCTTCTTCCGCCTCGAGGTTCACCGACGACTCGGCGATCTGGGTCAGCAGCTCGTTCGCGTTGCTCTCCTCTTCGAGCGTCTGCTGCAGAAGCTCCGCCTGATCCTCCAGGCCGAGCTGCCGCGCGTACGTGCGCACGGTGCCGTAGCCCGCGATCTCATAGTGCTCCACATGCTGCGCCTTCGAGATCATTCCTGCGTCGAGCACTTCCTCCGAGGCATCCTCCTCGAGCAGCTCCTTCGCTTCCTCGATGAGACCTTCCATGCCCTTGCACTTCTTGCCGCCGGCGCGTTCGCCGAGCATCTCGAAGATCTGCTCGAGGCGCTCGACGTGGCCTTCGGTCTCCTCGAGATGTTGGGTGAATGCCTGCTGCAGCTCGGGGTTCGTGGCGTTCTTCGCCATCTTCGGCAGCGCCTTCACCAGCTGCTTCTCGGCGCTGTACAGGTCTTTCAGCTCGTCCACATAGAGCTCTTTCAGTGATTCCATCTCCATAGTGTCCCTCTCCCGCACCCGATGGTGAATTGGCGATCCCGGCCCCGTAGGGCGAGGCAAAACGCATTCCGGCAGCAGCGCTGGGAGGCGGGTTGCGGGACGCGGGATGAGGGGCGCGGGATGCGGGATGCGGGATGCGGGACGCAGGATGCGACCACTTCCCACTCACCACTATTCACTTTTGAACTGAAGCTCTCGCTGTCAACAACGAGAGTCATCAGTGAGAAGTGGGCAGTGGCGCGTTTAGAGTTTTTCATTCGCCCCGCGCCCCGCGCCCCGCTATTGACACCACTCTTGTACCAGTACTACAATCCGGAAGGCCCTCACGGAGTCGGCTCATGCGCAACGGTGATTTTGCTGTCGAAGTGGTGCCACGCGGAAAGGGTGTTGGCCTTCGCGAGACTGGATCAGGACACGTCCTTGCCCGTCCGGGGCAGATCTACGCGCTCCGCATTCGCAACTTCGGCCCGCTCCGCTGTGTCGCCGAGGTGACGATCGATGGGCAGAACGTGACGGCCGGCGGGCTCGTGATCGAGCCGTGGTGCACCGAGGAGCTGGAACGTCCCATCACGCCTGACGAAGATGGACGCTTCACCGTCGTTGCTGAGGGCGATGAGCGCGTGTTCGGAGCTGACGGTGGGCGCGAGAACCCCGACCTCGGTCTGATCGAGGTGCATTTCCGGCGTGAGCTGCCAGGAGGGCCGGAACGCGCCCGCCCACTCCCGCCTACCCTCATGGATACGCTCGACCGCGGACCGCGGCTCCCACTCGGAGCACCGCCGTCGCGGCTCCGGCCCGAGGTCTTTCCGATCTGGAACGTCTCCGCGAGTGCCCGCATGCCTAACGGGAGAGGCGGTCGTCTCCCCCTCGGCTTCATCGACCCGTCGTTGGATTCCCCCGTCGAGCCCGAGCCACTGCTGGATGCGGAGATCCTCGACGACGCCGAGCGTGCCGCGGGCACCGGCCTCACGGGTCACTCCGAGCAGCGCTTCACGCCGACGCAACTCGGGCCGCTCGAGAGCGAGGCGACGCTGATCCAGCTGCGTCTCGTGATCGCGAGCGTCGAGACGATCCAGGCGACTCCCTCGCCCGCTGACGAGCAGTCCTCGCCGGCGCGTCCGGCCGCTCGGCCGTAGCCCCGCATGTCCGCCGATCAGCGACCGCCGATACGAGCGTCTCGGCGCGCGGGCGTCCGGCGCGCGGAACCGGCGGCGCCGGCCCGGAGCGCGGCCCGTGCCGACGCAGTGCGCGAGATCGAGCACGAGCTCGGGGCGTGGCGCGCACGCGCCGTCCCCGATCCGTCCATGCCTCTCGAGGCGGACGACGTCGCACGTCTCGTCGGCGACTGCCTAACGGCGCTCGCGCTCGACGAGGCTGCATCGTCGAGCTTCACCATCAACACGGTACACTTCTACCGCCGCAAGGAGATTCTCGACGCGCCCGAAGGGCGCACGTCGGCGGCGCGCTATACGGTGCGTCATCTCTGGCAGGCGGTGGGCGCCCGGCTCGCGGGCCAGCTCGGGCTGTTGACACTCGCCGAGGCGCGCGTCGCAATGAGCGGTCGCGCCGAGCGCGTGCTCCTCGCCTTCGTTGCCGAGCGCGTGCTCGACGCGAGAGCGCGACAGGTGGCGCGCCGCGGCGCGTCGCCGGTGGTGATGGCGCGGCCACTCGCTCCCGCGACGAGCGCGAGCAGCATAACGACTCCAAGGCCCCTCGGCGCGCCCTCCAGTCCGAACACGCCCGCGGTCACTCAGGCGGCAATGATCGCCCTGCCCGGTGGTGCGTGGTGCGTTGTGCCCGCGGCACACCCAGCGCATCGATCCGAGGCGGCCGCGCGTGCGCTGGGTCGCGCGCTCGCCGACGCGCTCACGGCCGCCACCGCGGCTGCCCTGGATTCGTAGTCCGATCGCGCGCCAGATCCCGACTTTGACCCGACCGTTCACGAGAGACAACTCATGACGACCCTGCACGTACCCTACATCATCGAGCGCTCCAATCGCGGCGAGCGGACGTACGACATCTATTCACGTCTGCTCATGGACCGGATCATCTTCCTCGGCACCCAGATCAACGACGACGTCGCGAACATCATCATCGCGCAGCTGCTCTTTCTGGAGGCGGACGCGCCGGGAAAGGACATCCAGCTCTACATCAACTCGCCGGGCGGCGACGTGTCGTCGGGGCTCGCGATCTATGACACGATGCAGCACCTCACCTCGCCCGTCGCGACGATCTGCATGGGCATGGCCGCGAGCATGGGCTGCTTCCTCCTAGCGACTGGCCGCAAGGGGAAGCGCAGCGCCCTGCCGCACGCGCGGATCATGATGCATCAGCCCTCGGGCGGCGCGGCGAGGGGCACGGCATCGGACATCGAGATCGCGGCGAAGGAGATTCTCTACATGCGCGGGAAGATGTTCGAGCTGCTCGGAAAGCACACCGGTCAGCCGCTGGAACGCATCGAGCGCGAGTTCGATCGCGATTACTACATGTCGGCCGAAGATGCGCGTCGCTACGGCATCATCGACACCGTCGTCGAGCCGACGAGCACCGTGCTCGCGGCTGCGAGCGCGATCGAGAAGAGCGCCTAGAGGCGCGCGGCTCGCATCTCCCGCGCCGTCTCCGAGCGCGCCCGCAGCCAGAGCACCCAGAGCACGAGCGGAGGAATCGCGACCCAGAGCGCGGCCGTGAGAAAGTGAACGGAGCCGGTCCAGGTGACCTGTCCCATCTCCTTCACCGTGAAGCTCAGGACGGTGTTGGAGAAGCTCGCATTGATCTCACCGTGGTTCCCGTCGGCGCGCGTTGCGCGGAGAATGGCCGGTAAGGCTGGGCCGAGTGTCGCCGCCAGAAGAACGACCCAGTACGCGGTCCAGGCGAGGAGCAGCTGATAGGGACGCCAGCGAGACAGGAAGCTCATGGTGACAGCGCGCCGAGGTGATCGATCGATGCCTTTCTCGTCTGATACGCCGCGGACCACGCGGTGTTTCCGCGACCTCAGCCCGTTCCCAGAATCTCCGACAGCGCACCGGCGAATCGACGCCAGCTGTCGCGCTCCTCGGTGAGCTGAGTGCGGCCGGCGGCGGTGAGCGAATACACCTTCGCCTTGCGGCCGGCGGTCGTTTCGGCCCATTCGGAGCGCACGAGGCCGCGGCCTTCGAGCCGATACAGCGCGGGATAGAGCGAGCCGGCGTTGACGTTGAGAACGTCCTTGGAGATGGCCTGAATGCGCAGCATCAGGTCGTAGCCGTTCGTCGGCTCCGCCCGCAGCAATTGCAGCACGATCAGGTCGAGCGTACCCTGAAGCAACGTCGTCTTCGAGCGAGGCATGGCTGCCCACTAGCTGGTCGAGTGGAGGATGTTGCTCTACCACTAGACTGTCAAGTGATAGGCTCCGCGGCAGCCGCCGCTGCTCGACACCCGCCACTCGTTGCTACCGAGGCCAGATCCGTGATCGCTCGCTCCGTCATTCTCGCCGCCCTGCTCGCCATCGGGGCCGTCCCCGTCCATGCACAGGATTCGGAACGGAGCGCCGTGCTGGCGACCGTTCAGAAGGTGTTCGACGCCATGCGGACGCGTGACACGGCGCTGCTCCGTCAGGCGTTCGACACGTCGGCACGGCTGGCTGGTGTCGCGACGCGCGGCACACCAACGGTACGCCTAACGGCTCCGTCGGCGTTCGGCGCCGCGATCGCGTCCGCACCGGCCGGCGACGTCTGGAACGAGCGGATCTGGGAGCCGGAGGTCCGCATCGACGGCGATGTTGCGCAGGTGTGGGCTTACTACACGTTCCACCTCAACAAGACGTTCAGTCACTGCGGTGTCGACGCGTTCATGCTGCTGAAGGTCGGGACGGAGTGGAAGATCACCCAGCTCGCCGACTCGCGCCGGAAGACGGGCTGCACGCACACGGAGTAGAGCGCGGGATGCGGGGCGCGGGACGCGGGACGAGGGATGCGGGACGCGGGACGCGGGATCTGGATGTGAGGCCCGGGCGCGGCGGGGCGCAGTCAGCGTTCGCCCCGGCGACGTGCCAGGAGTGATCCGCGGGCGGCTCGGCGAGGTTGGGCAGTGAGTGTCTGCCGGAGCCGCCAGAGCTTGCGACTCACATGATCAGCGAGTTCCAGCGGATGCTGGAGTTGCGCGTCTGTCAGATGGTGCCGCTGGTGAGCGAAGAGAAGGTGCGTCTCGAGTTCCTGGACCGAGCCGCGCGATGTGGAAATGAAGCTCAGGAAATCACCGGTGTGCTCGCGTCCTCGGCCTTCAGCGATATTGGCCGGTATTGACAGCGCAGCTCTTCGAACCTGCGGCAGTAGCACGAACCGCTCGATCGAAGGAAAGAGGTTTGTGCAGTCGTACGCGGCATGGGCGAGCTGCATCGCCAGTTGCCACACCTCGAGGTCGCGATACGAGTTGATAGTCATCGTGGGGCTCCTTTGAGTGGAGGAAACCTAACGATGAGCAGTGCCGCATCCTGAATCCTGGCATTTCAGCGGCAATCGTTTTATATCGCCCCGCGTCCCGCAACCCGCTAATGCATCTCCGCTGGCGCCGCGCGACCTCGCGGCTTGCGAATCACCAGGATCGCCGGCGCGGTGATGACGAAGCTCTTCAGGATGAGCATCCACGTATCATTGTAGCTCAGCATCAGCGCCTGCGCCGTGAGCGCCTGATCGATCGACGCGTACGCGGCCGCCTGAGCCTTCGCGAAGGAGAAGCCAAGCGCGATGAAATGCTGGAGCGCGCCCTGCAGACGCTCGGCGAATGCCGGATTCGAAGCGTAGGTGTTGGCGACGAGATCGGCACGGTGCAGCGCGGTGCGACTCTGTAGATACGTCGAGATGATCGCGATGCCGAATGAGCCGCCGAGCTGTCGCGCGAGATTGATCAGTCCAGACGCCTCCTGCGCCTCACTCGGCTTCAGATTCGCGTACGCGACGTTGTTGATCGGCGTGAAGAGGAAGCCGAGTGCTACGCCGCGAATGATCAACGGATAGCGCGCGTCCGCTTCGCCGGCCACCGTCGTCAGGTGGCCGAGCTTCCACATCGAGAACACGAAGATTGCGATGCCGAGATAGATCAGCGCTCGCGCGTCCACGAGCGGACGCGCACCATTGAGCAGTCGACCACAGAGAATGGCTGTGCACGCCGTCGCGATGCCGCCCGGCATCAGCGTGAGACCGGTCTCGGTGGGCGTGAAGTGCAGCAGGTTCTGCGTGAAGAGCGGGAAGAGAAAGACGCCGCCATAGAGGCCGAAGCCGAGCGTCACGAAGAGAAAGATCGAGCCGGCGAGATCGCGATTCTTGAGGACGCGAAAGTTCACCACGGGGTGCTCGTTTCGCTTCGACAGCTCCCACCAGATCATCGTCGCGAGTGAGATCGCCGCGACGAGACTCAGGCGGACGATGAGTGCATCGTTGAACCAATCCTTCTCGCGCCCCTCCTCGAGCACGTATTGCAATGACGCGAGGCCGACTGTGAGGAGGCCGATGCCAAGCCAATCCACGGGACCGGAGCGCCGCTTCGCGTTCGGCGAGTCATGCAGGAAGCTGGTCACGAGAAAGACCGCCACGATGCCAATGGGGATGTTGATGTAAAAGCACCATCCCCAGTGGTAGTTGTCGGTGATCCACCCGCCCAATGTCGGCCCAAGCGTAGGTGCGACGATGATTCCCATCATGAAGATCGCCTGCACCATTCCCTGCTGTTCGCGGGGGAAGATCTGACGCAGCGTCGCCTGCGCCGTGGAGAGCAGCGCCGCGCCGCCGGCACCTTGCACAATGCGCCAGAGCACGAGCTCGCCCAGGCTGTTCGACGTCCCGCACAGGAACGAAGCGACGACGAAGAGCACGATCGAAAAAGCGAGGTAGTTCTTTCGCCCGAATGTCGCGGTGAAAAAGGCGGTCATCGGCAGCACGACGACATTCGACAGGATGTAGCCGGTGCTGACCCACGCGATCTCCTGGATCGTCGCGCCGAGGTTTCCCGCCATCTGCGGGAGGGCGACGTTGATGATCGTGGTGTCGAGCACCTCCATGATCGCGGCCGTGATGAGACCGAGGAGGATGAGCCAGCGATACTCCTCGACCTCAGACTCGGCCTCTACAGCACGCGGCGCTGGGGCGACCGCTGTATCTCGAATCGCGGGACTGGACACGGTTGCGGAAAACTGGTCTACGCAGAGGGAACGTAGCGGCAAGGGCAAGAAGCCTGCGCGCGTCGATCGCCAGTGGCCGACGCCGGTGAGGAATGCCATGATGATGGCGCTCATCCTCGCCCCGAGACTCTCATGCGCATCGCCGTCGCCGTCCTTGCTGTCGTTGCCACTCCTTTCATCACTGCGATAGCCCAACCACTGCGGCCGACGCAGCCACCCGCCGTGCCTGCGCAGCGTGTCGAGTCTGCATGGCCGGGCTCGGCGAGCTGGAGGCACATCGGGCCCGCGTCATTCGGCGGACGCATCGACGACATCGAGGCTGTGCCGGACAATCCGAGCATCGTCTTCGTCGGGACCGCGTCGGGTGGAATCTTCCGAAGCCGGAACAATGGTGTCACCTGGGACCCGGTTTTCGACGCGTACGGAACGGCGCTCTCCATTGGCGACATCGCCATCGCGCCGAGCGATCCGAACGTCGTGTGGGCGGGAACGGGCGAGCCGAACAGTCGGCAGAGCTCGACCTGGGGCGACGGCGTGTACCGATCGCTGGACGGCGGCACGACGTGGAAGCACATGGGGCTTCGCGAGACGCAGACGATCGGCCGCATCGTTATCGATCCGCGCGATCCGAACGTCGTCTTCGTCGCGGCCGCGGGTCACTTGTGGGGGTCTAACGAGCAGCGTGGTCTCTATCGGACGAAGGACGCTGGCAAGAGCTGGCAGAAGGTGCTCGGCGTCGACGAGAACACGGGCGTCATCGACGTCGCGATCGACCGCGATGGGAGAACCCTCTTCGCCGCGACCTATCAGCGGCGCCGCCGCGCGTGGGGGTTCGCGGGCGGCGGCCCGGGGAGCGCGCTCTGGCGCTCACTCGACGGCGGCGACAGTTGGGAGCGCCTAACGAGTGGGCTGCCGGCGGGAAACACGGGCCGCATCGGCATCGACATCTCGCGCAGCGATCCGAACGTCGTCTTCGCCGTAATTGAGAACAAGAGTGGCGGCGTCTTCCGCTCGGCCGATCGCGGCGCGACGTGGACGCGGCAGAACCCGATCGACCCGCGCCCGAGCTACTACAGCCAGATACGCGTCGACCCGCAGCATCCGGATCGCGTCTGGCTGCTCGGCACACCGCTCTTCGTATCGGTGGATGGCGGCAAGACGTTCAGCAGCGATTCGACGTACGAGCGGATCCATGTCGATCATCATGCTCTCTGGATCGATCCGCGGCATCCCGACCACATGATGCTCGGCAACGACGGCGGTCTGTACTTCACCTACGACGGCGCGCGCCACTGGGACTTCGTCGACAACCTGCCCATCGGTCAGTTCTACGACATCGCCATCGACGGGCGCGATCCGTACTGGATTTATGGCGGCGCGCAGGACAACGGGACGTGGGGCGTACCGAGCCGGACGTACGCCAAGGTCGGGATCACGAACATGGACGTGGTGAACATCGCGTATGGTGACGGCTTCCAGGCCGCCGTCGATCCGCGCGATCCGCGGCTGATCTACGCGAACTCGCAGAGCGGCCGCGCCTACGTCGTCGATCTGGAGACCCGCGAGGAGAAGGGGATCACGCCCGTCCCCGCCGATCGAAAGGAGAAGTATCGCTTCAACTGGAACACCGCGATTCTCCTCTCGCCTAACGATCCGAATACGTACTACGTCGGCGGCAACAAGCTCTTCAAGACGAGCGATCGTGGCTCGACATGGAAAGAGGTGAGCCCCGATCTCACCAGGAATCAGGACTGGAAGAAGCTCCCGTTAGGCGGCGGCTTCCCGGACCGGGAAGCCATGACACCGTCGCGCGACGACGGCGTCAGCGACTACGGAACGATCACGACGATCACGGAGTCGCCCAGGACCGCCGGCACGCTCTACGTGGGCACCGACGACGGCAATGTGCAGATGACGAGCGATGGCGGCGCGCACTGGACCGACCTCACGCCGCGCTTCCGCCTTGCCGGCGCGCGATGGGTGAGCAAGGTGCTCGCGTCGCGCCATCAGCCACGCACGGCGTACGTCGCGTTCGACGGCCACAACGATGACGACATGAAGCCGTATGTCTTCAGGACAGTCGACGGCGGCGCAACGTGGGTGTCGATCGCGGGCGACCTCCCGGATGGAATCGTCGTCAAGACGCTGGCGGAGGATCCGCGCAATCCCAACCTGCTCTTCGCGGGAACGGAGTTCGGCCTCTACTGGACGTACGATGGTGGCCGCCACTGGTCGATCGCGAGCGGGAACATGCCGCGCGTCATCGTCGATCGCGTGATCGTGAATGAACGCAACAACGACCTCGTGCTCGGTACTCACGGCCGCAGCATCATCGTCCTCGATGACATCGCTCCGCTCGAGGCGGGAGATCCCGTGGTGGCGAGTGAGGACGTTCAGCTCTTCCCGATCCGCCCCGCGACCGAGATCTACGAGTGGCGGATGCTTCCATTTCCAGGCTCGGCGAAGTTCGCGGCGCCAAATCCACCGACGGGAGCGCTCATTTCGTATTCGCTCAAGAGCGAGGGAACGGTCACCATGGCCGGCGCGCCCGCGCTCGGGGCGAACGCGCCGCGTAGCGCGCGCACGGACAGCGTTGCGTCCGTGAAGATCCAGGTCCTCGCGGCCGACGGCTCGCTGGTCCAGGAAATCGCCGCCTCCGGGACGCCTGGTGTGCATCGCGTTGTCTGGGACCTCAGGCATCAGTTCAAGGTGCCGCCTCCGCCTGACGAGGAGGGCTGGTTCGGCACGTTGCGCGCGCCGTACGTGCTGCCGGGCGAGTACACCGTGAAGCTCGTCGCACGTGGACGCGAGGCGACACAGAAGGTGCAGGTGCGCGCCGATCCGCGGGTGGTCGCGACGCCCGAGGCACTACGCGCGCGCATCGATGCCGGCATGAAGATCGGGGAGCTGCACCGCGCCTTCGTCGACGCGTCCCAAGCGTTCGAGCGCGCCGACGCCGAGCTCGGTCGCCTTCGCTCCGCGATGAAGGAGAGCCGAAACACGTCGGCTGCCGCCGACAGCGCCCTTCGTGACCTCGGCGTCCGCGTCGATTCGCTGCGCCCTCGCTTTCGCCCACAGGGATTCGGCAGCCCGATGGGCCGCGCCTTCGACTTGTTAGGCGCCCTCGAGGCGACCTCCGCCGCGCCAACGGAGGCACAGCAGCGAACGCTCGATCATCTCACGACCGAGCTGCGCGAGAACATCACGCAGCTGAACGAAGTGATAGCGACGCGTCTGCCAGACGTGCGCGCGAAGGTCAGCGCGGTCGTTGGAAATGTCGAGCCGGTGAAGCCGCCGGAGTGATGACAGCCGATTAGCGAGGCGGCTGGTCGTGACCCGTGGCGATGGCGGCGTTCGTGCGCGCTTCCTTCACCATCTGCAGCGCCTTCTGCAGTTGCACGCCCGATAGAACCTCGTACGCATCGAGCTCGGCGTTGTGGAGGTTCGTCCGGAGCTGGCCTAGTGTCTCGGTGAGAACGGGATCGGGCGGCTCAGGGAGATCGCCCTTGGAGTGCGGCGCCTTCTCGCGGCCGCGGCCCGCGCGCTCGAGCGAATCCAGCTCGCGCATTAGTGGCGTGTTGAGCGAATCGAGCTTGCGCTTGATCACGACGACGCTCGCGAGCTGCTCGCTCGTGAGTGAGAGCTCCCTGGCGTGTCCGATGATGATGTTCACGCCGTTCGCGAGCCGGAGCTCGAGCCCCGAGCCGATCTCCTTCATCGCCGGGTCGTCGCGATTGGGCGAACGGCCCACGCTCATGCTGCTGCCGCGCCCGCCGGGAAGCTGCGCGCGCCCCACCGCGCCGCTGGCGAGCAGCAGCACGGTGGCAATCGCCAATGTCGATGTCCTCATGCCATGGAAGCTACTCTGCGCGCATGGCGATGATCGGGTCCACCGCGGCGGCCCGGCGGGCCGGGAGATAACTGGCAATGCAGGCGACGGCAACGAACACGAGACCCACCACCGCGAAGGTCAGAGGGTCGGCCGGACCAACACCGAAGAGCAGGGACGCTATGAGCCGCATCAACGCGAACGCGCCCGCGATGCCGATGAGGATCCCGACGAGCGTCAGCGCCAATCCCTGGCCGATGACGAGCCGCACCACGCGCTCGCGCTGCGCGCCGAGGGCGATGCGGATTCCCAACTCGCGCGTTCGCTGACTCACTGCGTAGGAGATGACGCCGTAGATGCCTAACGCCGCGATGATCAACGCGATGGCGGCGAACGAGCCGAGCAGGATGGCGTAGAAGCGCGGCTGCGCTACGGACTCGGAGAGTGCCTCCGTCATCGTCTTCACGTCGAAGATCGGGAGATCAGGATCCACCCCTCGGATCGCGGCGCGGGCGCCGCTGATGATCAGCGACGGCGCGGCACTCGACCTCACGAGGAGGCTCACGTCGGTGAGTGGCGCCTGATCGAAGGGGAGGTACACGATTGCCGGAGGCGCCTCGCTCGGCCCGTACGCCTTCACGTCACCGACGATGCCGACGATCTCCCCGCCCGCGCTTACCGTGTCGGCCTTGCTCTCCGAGCGCTGCCGTCCCCAACCGATCGTGATGCGCTTTCCGATCGCATTCTCGTTCGGAAAGTACTGCCGTGCGAACGCCTGACTCACGACCACCACCTGGGGAGCGTTAGGCAGATCGCCGTTCTGAAATCCGCGTCCGGCGAGCAGCGGAATGCCGAGCGTCGCGAAGAAACCGGGGGTGACCACTCGTGTGTCGGCAACCGTGCGCCGGTCCGGGGTGCTCGGTGGCTGGTCATCACGGTCGAAGGTCACGCGCATCCCGTTCTCGGACAGCGGCCGGCCAAAGGCGATGGCCGCGTGATCCACGTTAGGCATCGCCTGCACCAACTCCAACAGCCGGTCCGTGAACGCGATTTCTTGGCGATCCCACGGGTATTTTGTCGCGGGGAGCGAGACACTCATCGTGACCACGTTGCTGGCGCGATAGCCGAGGTCCACGGTCGTGAGCGCGACGAAGCTGCGCGCCAGCAGCCCTGCCCCGATGAGGAGGACGACGGCAAGGGCCATCTCCGTGACGACCAGCATCCCGCGCGTTCGCCGGGTGCCGCGACGACCGCTCGAGCCGCGCGTGCTCTCCTTCAACATCTGGCCGACGTTGGTCTTCGCCGCATGGAGCGCGGGAACGAGGCCGAAGAGCAGCCCCGTCACGATCGCGAGCGCAATGCTGAAGCCGAGCACACGCGCGTCGATCGAGACCTCGGCGAGGCGTGGAACGCCGGCGGGGCCGAACGCCTTGACGGCATCCACGGCCCATGCCGCGAGGGAGGTCCCGATCACGGCGCCCGCAAGCGACAGCAGCATGCTTTCGGTTACGAGTTGCCGTACGAGGACGCGACGTCCCGCGCCTAACGCGGTGCGGACCGCGATCTCCGTCTCGCGTGTCGAGGCGCGAACGAGGAGCAGATTGGCCACGTTGGCGCAAGCGATGAGGAGCACGAAGCCGACGCCACCGAGCATGACGAGCAGTGCCGGGCGGACCTTGCCGACGATGGATTCGCGCAGCGGGATCGCTGTCGCGCTGAAATGCGTGTTGCTCTGGGGATACCGTTGCTCCAGGCCTTTCGCGATCTGCGCCAGCTCGGTCGCCGCGCGTTCGACGCTCGCACCGGGCGCGAGACGTCCGACCGCTCGCAGATAATGGGCACCGCGATTCGACGGGTCGTCCTCGTCAGGCTCGGGAATGAGTGGAAGCCAGATATCCGTCGGACGAGGGACGTCGATCTGCGGCGCGACGCCGATGACCGTGTACGCACGGCCGTCGATAGTGATCTCGCTTCCGATGACGTGCGGATTCGCGCCGAATCGCGACTGCCAGAGACCATCCGACAGGACTGCCGTGCGCGCGGCGTTCTTCGCATCCTCGCTCGGTGCAAAGGCACGCCCGAGAATGGGCGAGACGCCGAGCACACCGAAGAAGTTCGCGTTCACGCGCGCGCCCGAAAGCCGGAGCGGCTCGCCCGACGTGCCCGTGAGGTTGTGTGTACCGATGTCGACCGCGGCCATCGCCGGCACGAGCTGGCTCTGGGCGCGGTAGTCCATGAAATCCTGATACGAGATCGGATTGCGCTTGCCGTCGCGCCCGATCGATGACACCGCGACGACGCGATTCGCATCGCGCAGCGGGAGCCCTTCGAGGAGCACGCCGTTCACGATGCTGAAGACGGCAGTCGTCGCGCCGATGGCGAGCGAGAGAGTGCCGATCACGATTGCCGTGAAGCCGGGCGTTCGCATCAGCTTCCGCACGGAGTAGCGGACGTCGCGGACGAGAGTATCCACTTTGGTGATTGGTGGTCGGTGGTCGGTGGTCCGTCGATGGTTGACGGTCGACGGTCAACGGTGGCAGTGGAACTAGCATGCCGAAGTCGAGCGGGGTCAACTCGCCGACTGATAACGGTTTGCTCATTCGCGCTCGGGTGGTGAGCGTCCGGTCGTGGGACCAGCGTTCCGAAAGCGGACAGCCGACCGCGACACGGAGCCCGTTCATCCGGCGGCCCAACCGCCTTGGCCACCGCGGCTTGACGCGGCCTGAGGGTGTAGACACCATACACCCTCGTGGGTGTAGGTGATCTACACCCTCACGCACTCCCTCTCGACCAACGAACGAATGCCGCTCTCCCGCATCGAGCTCCTGCAGGGCACGCTCGACATGATTGTCCTCCAGACGCTGCGCTGGGGCCCGCGGCACGGCTATGGACTCGTGCAGATGATCCGCACCAACTCGCGCGGCGTGCTGCAGGTCGACACCGGCTCGCTCTATCCCGCGCTGCATCGGCTCGAGCGTGAAGGCTCCATCGCCGCCTCCTGGGAGATCTCGGAGAACCGGCAGCGGGTTCGCGTCTACCGCCTCACGCCCGCCGGTCGCAAGCGGCTCGCAGCCGAGCGATCGAAGTGGGATCAGCTATCGGAAGCCATCGCCGGCATCTTCACGCCGCCCGTTCCGGAGGAGACATGAGCAACGTCTGGCGAAGCCATACGCGGCGTCAGGAGGAGCTGGATGAGGAGATCCGCGGGCACCTCGAGATGGCGATTCGCGACCGGATGGCGCGCGGCGAGACACGGGAGGAGGCGGAGCGCGCGGCGCGGCGCGAGTTCGGCGACGTCACGACCGTGCGCGAGGTGACGGGCGACATGTGGTCGGGTCAGAGCGTCGAACGCGTCGTGCAGGACGCGCGCTGGGCGTTTCGCGGCCTCTTGCGCGCGCCGGGCTTCACCGCCGTCGCGATCCTCACCTTGGCGTTAGGCATCGGCGCCAACACGGCGATCTTCAGCGTCGTTAACGGCGTGCTCCTCGAACCGCTGCCGTATCCCCAGTCGCACGAGCTGGTCTTCATCACGAGCCAGTTCCCGACGCTCGGTTTCGACCAGTTTCCCGTGGACGCCGCCGAGTATCTCGAGCTCAAGGAACGCAACCGGTCCTTTCAGGACCTTGGTGCGTACGTCACCAGCGCGGCGAATATCGGCGGGGACGGACAGCAGCCGGCGCGCGTCACGTCGGCGATCGCCACGTCGAGTCTCTTCACGACGCTCGGCGTGCCGGCGCGGGTCGGACGGACCTTCACACCGGCGGAGATGCTGCCTAACGCCGCTCCCGTGGCCGTGCTCTCGTCAGAGCTCTGGGAGAGCGTCTTCGGCGGCCAGCGCGACATCGTTGGCAAGCAGATCGACATCGAGGGGGTGAAGACGACCGTCGTCGGCATCATGCCGCCTGGCTTCGATATCCACGATCAGGGCGTGAAGCTCTGGCAGCCGCTCACGCTCGATCCCGCGCAACGCAATCAGTATCGCGGCAGCCACTTTCTCCTGCTCGTCGGCCGGCTCGCGCCTAACGTGACGCTCGCGCGCGCGAAGTCGGAGCTCCAGACGCTGCTCGCGCAGTGGCCGGCCGCGGACGGTGCAGACGCCAACGCCGCTCCGGGCGCGCCAGGGTTCGTGCACACGCCAACGACGAAGAACCACCGCCTGCGCTACGACGACTTGCGGAAGGACATCGTCGGCAGCATCGGCACGGCGCTCGTCGTTCTCCAGGCCGCGGTCGCGCTCGTGCTCCTCATCGCGTGCGCCAACATGGCGAACCTGCTGCTGATGCGCGCCGAGACGCGCCACAAGGAGCTCGCGGTGCGCGCCGCGTTAGGCGCCGGGCGCGGGCGGCTCATGCGCCAGTTCCTCGCCGAAGGGCTCGTGCTCTCCTTCGGCGGCGCCATCGCGGGTGTCGCGCTCGCGTACTGGGGGCTGCATGCGCTCGTGGCCGCCAATGCCGGCAGCATCCCACGCGCCGCCTCGGTCGCACTCGACGGTCGCGTGCTGCTCTTCACACTGGTCCTCGCTATTGGCACGGGGCTGCTCTTCGGCCTCGCACCGCTTCTGCACCTCAGCACGAACAGCATCGGGCTCACTCTCCGCGACGCAGGCAGCCGGACCACTGCCGGCGCGGCTCGGAATCGCGTGCGACGCGCGCTCGTCATCGCCGAGATGGCGTTCGCAGTGATGCTCGTCGTCGGTGCTGGCCTTCTCTTGCGCAGCTTCTGGAACCTGATGCGCGTCGACTCCGGCTTCGACCGCAGCAGTCTGACAACGTTCAACGTCGTGCTGCCGGCGGCGCCATACAAAGACAGCACGCGTCGCGTCGCGTTCTTCAGCGATCTCATGACGAAGCTGGGGGCGGTGCCGGGAGTGAAAGCGGTTGCCGCGATGAGCGGTCTGCCGCCCCGTCGTCAGGTGAACGCGAACGATACGGATATCGAGGGCTATGTGCCCGAGCCGAACGGGCCGGCGCAGAACGTCGACTATTACCAGTACGTGACGCCGAGCTACGTCTCGACGATGGGCATCCCAGTCGTCGAGGGCCGTTCCTTCGGACCAGCTGACGGGCCGCTGTCGACGCCGGTGGCGATGATCAACCAGAGGATGGCGAATCTTTTCTATGGCAAGACCAGCCCGATTGGGCGCCGCGTTAAGCCCGGCGGCTCGAAGAACTGGTTCACGATCGTTGGTGTTTTAAAGGATGTGAAACAGGGAGGCGTCGATTCGCGGACGGGCTCCGAGCTCTACCTGGACTACGAGCAGGCGCCGGTGGCTTTGGGGTTCGCGCCGCGCAACATGAACGTCGTCATCCGGTCGCCGCTCGAGCCGGCGTCGCTCGCGGCCACCGTACGAAGGACGGTCTCCTCACTCGACCCAACGCTCCCCGTTGTGAAATTCCGCACGATGGACGACGTCTTCTCGGATTCCGTGAGTCGGCCGCGTTTCCTCGCTCAGTTGTTAGGCATCTTCGCCGCGGTCGCGCTCGCGCTGGCGGCGATCGGCACCTACGGAGTCCTTGCCTACTCTGTCACCGTGCGCCGGCGCGAGCTCGGTATTCGGATGGCGCTCGGCTCCAGTCAGCAGGGACTGCTGTCGCTGGTGCTGGGGCAGGGGATGGGGCTCGCCGTGATCGGTCTCATCGCGGGGCTGGTCGGCGCGTTCGCCGTGACGCGGCTCGCGTCGTCGTTGCTGTTCGGGGTGAAGCCCGCGGACCCGCTCACCTTCATTGGCGTGTCGGCGTTCATGCTCGCCGTCGCGTTCGTCGCCTGTCTGGTTCCGGCGCGCCGAGCGACACACGTCGACCCCCTCGTCGCGCTGCGAACCGAATAGAAAGAGCGGAGGGATGTGAGACTGAGCTCTCAGATCTGAGAGCTCAGACTCGAGTCCATCTGACGTCTACCAATCCCACTGCTGGAAAGGACTGAACGGCTTCTGCGTCATCTGCCAGCCGAAGGCGCTGCTCTGCAGCATGCTCGACATTTGGCGCGTAGCCCGCGGGTTGTGCTGGCCGTAGATGACCATCGACTCGGCCTGATATCCCAGCTCCCGTCCGTTCTCGCGCGCGCGGGCCGAAACGTGGAAGCAGCCCGCAAGCGCCGAGGCCGTGGCGACCGCGATGAGGAGTTTGGCAATGCCCAGGGCTCGACTGTCACGCATCCGGACCTCCACGTTGGAATTTGTATGCAAAGTCGTCGTGCATAGGACGTTCCGCAAGATTCCAGGAAACGCCTTTACTCTGGGACACGCGATTCGCGTTTCACCCTCATTCGGGGCTTTGCCAAGATCGATGTCGGCGCTCGTGCGCTATCTTGTGCACCGATGCCAGACCTCGTCTTCCACGACACGCCGCGTTTCCCGCGCGGCTTTCGCTGCGCGAGCCGACTCGTCGGCCTGAAGAGCAGCGGGAAGGATCTCGCGCTCTTCGTCAGCGACGTCGACGCGGCGGCCGCGGCTGTCTTCACCCGTAATCATTTTCCCGGCGCGCCCGTCATTGTGGGCCGCGAGACAATTCGCGGTGGACGGCTCCGGGCGGTCGTCGTGAACAGCAAGGTGAGCAACGTTGCGACTGGCGCCCGCGGCATCGACGACGCGCGACGGATGGCCGGCGCCGCGGCAGCAGAGATTGGTACGACCGCCGACCGCGTGCTCGTGAGCTCTACGGGAGTGATCGGCGTGCGCCTCCCGATCGAGAAAATCGAGGCTGGGCTCCGTGGGATCGCACACGATCTCCAGGACGACCCACTCGTCGGCGCCGCGGGGATCATGACGACCGATACACATCCCAAGGCTCTCTCCGCGAGCGTGGGGGGCGCGACGATCACGTGGGTGGCGAAGGGCTCGGGAATGATCGAGCCCAACATGGCGACGATGCTCGCATACATCTTCACCGACGCGCGTATCGATCGCGCGACGCTCGACCGGATGCTTCGCGGGGCAGTACGCGATTCCTTCAACATGCTTTCGGTCGATACGGACACGAGCACCTCCGATACCTGTGCGATCCTCGCAAACGGCCATGCCGGTGCAATCCAGATCGCGGATCTCGAGCAAACGCTCATCGGTGGCTGCGTTCGCATGACGGAGATTCTCGCCCGTGACGGCGAAGGCGCGTCGCATCTTCTCCGCGCCACCGCGCGCGGCGCGGCGAACGACGAGGATGCGCGGCGCGTCGCGAAATCCCTCGTGAACTCGCCGCTCGTGAAGACGATGGTGCACGGCGCGGATCCGAACGTGGGACGTCTCCTCATGGCCGTCGGCAAGTGCTTCGACTGCACGATTCGGCCGGAGTCGACCGACGTGTGGATCAATGGCCATCAGGTGGTGCGCGGCGGCGCGCGAGTGGATTTCGAGGACGCGGCGGTCCGCGACGCGCTCCGAGCGGACGTCATCGATCTCGAGGTCGATCTCGGCATTGGGACGGCGTCGGCGCGCGCGTATGGTTGCGATCTCACCAAAGGCTACATCGAGGAGAACGCAGCGTACTACTCGAGTTGAGCAGGCACATTCATCAGCGGAGGCACGGTCTCGTTATGCGGAAAGGGATGATCGCATCAGCACTTCTCCTGGGCGCGACGGCGGCCGCGGCGCAGCAGCCCGCGCTCGTGGTGCTCAACAAAGCCCAGGCATCGGCGTCGATCATCTCACTCGCCGACGGCCGCACGATCGCGACGATGCCGGTGGGCGACGGTCCCCACGAGCTCGCGATCTCACCCGATGGTCGGTGGGCGGTCGCGGCCAACTACGGCGGCCGCACTCCCGGCAACTCCCTCACCGTGCTCGATCTCAAGACGCGCCGTCCCGTACGCACCATCGACCTTGGGAGCTACACGCGTCCGCACGGAATCGCGTGGCTGCCGGACGGAAAGCGCGTCGTCGTCACGTCCGAGCAGGCGAAGGCACTCGTCGTCGTCGACGTGCCTAACGGGCGCGTCGATCGCGCGATCAGCACCGGACAGCCGGGGCACCTGATGACCCTCTCGCGGGACGGCCACCGCGCGTGGACAGCGAACATCGCTACCGGAAGCATGTCGCTCGTCGACCTGGATCGCGGCGCGGTCGTGAAAACGGTCGTTACCGGCAAGGGTCCCGAGGGACACGACGTCTCGCCTGACGGTCGCGAGCTGTGGGCCGCCGATCGCACGCTCAACCGCATCACGGTGCTCGATGCGAGCACGCTCGATTCACTCGCGAGCATCCCGACGGGCGAGTTCCCCAATCGCGTCCATTTCACTCCAGATGGACGATGGGTGCTCGTGTCGAACATTCGGTCCGGGACAGTCGACGTCATCGATGCCACCACGCGTCAGCCGATCGACAAGATCTCCTTCGCCTTCGACTCCACCCAGGCGAATGCAACGATGCTCGGCGCGATGGGTCGGTCACCGCAGCCGGAAGGGATTCTCATCGCGCCAGACGGCAAGCGCGCATGGATCGCCCTGTCCGCGAAGAACCGGCTGGCCGAGGTCGATCTTTCGACGAGAAAGGTCGTTCGGTACCTGACTACGGGTCAGGAGCCGGACGGGATGGGATACGTCGCGGCGCTCCCGACACCCTGACTCCTATCGGTGACTACATGTAGCGCGCGATCGCCATCGTCGTCGCGGACAGCACGAGAAGGACGCTCATGATCGTGAGCGCGCGCTGCATCTTCCGCTGCAGCGGCTCTGCTTCGGCGACGAGACTGGACGGAGGCGCGCCGCCACTGCGTTGCGCCTCCTGCATCCGCTGCGCGATCTCACCGAGCTTTTTGCCGGTGGGCTTACCCATTGCACCGCCGACGCCGGCGGCGGCAATGGCGAGGAGAGCGCCGAGGCCGAGCGTCATTCCCGTCCGCGATCTTCCGAAACCGCCGCCGGACATCCGCGAATCCAGGCCGTAGAGCGCGAATCCGGCGAGGATCGCGAGCGTCATCGCGACGTTGATCCAGAGCTGGAGACGCTGCCGTTGCATCAGCTGGCCCATGAGCGGTCCCGCGCCCGGACCGATTGCGCGCGCGGCCGGCATGAGGAACGCCGCGAGGAAGAGTGTGGCGCCGACCCAGAAAATGCCGGCGAGGATGTGCACGAGACGCAGCAACGCCATGACGGTGTTGTTCATGCGCTCAACTATACACCGCCAGGGCGTCCACCGCTGCCCGCTCGTCCTCCGGCAGTCGCCAGGCCGCCGCGGATGCGTTTCCGCGCGCCTGCTCCGGCTTGGTCGCACCGGCGATCACCGAAGCAACCGCCGGGTGCGCGAGGAGCCATCCGATTGCAAGCTCGAGGAGCGTGTGTCGCTTGCGCTCCGCGAAGTGCATCAGCTCCTCGACCGCGGCGAGGTTCTCGTCGGCGAGCAGACCGCTTCCTTCGGCGAGGCGCGTTCCCTTCGGCAGAGGGTGGCCGCGGCGATACTTGCCCGTAAGGAGGCCACTCGCGAGCGGGTAGTACGGGATGAAGGCCAGGCCCAACCGCTCACATTCCGGGAGCACTTCGGTCTCGGGCTCGCGATGCATGAGACTATACTCATTCTGCACACTGGCGAATCCCGCGCAACCGGGCTTCACCGCCTGCGCGGCCTCGCGCAGCTGCGCCGCCGAGAAGTTCGAGCATCCGATCTCGCGCACCTTGCCCTGCTTGACCAGCTCGTCGAGCGCGCCGAGGGTGTCGGCAATGGGAACGCTCGGGTCGGGTGAGTGGAGTTGAAAGAGGTCTATATAGTCGGTGGCGAGACGCTGAAGACTCGCTTCGGCCGCGCGGCGCACATTGTCGGGATGGCCGCGCCGGTGGGGCGGTGCCGTCTTGTAGCCGAACTTCGTCGCCACGACAACGCTCTGCCGCCGTCCGCGCAGAGCACGTCCGAGGTATTCCTCGCTCAGTCCGTCGCCATAGAGCTCGGCCGTATCCAAGAAATCGATGCCCGCATCCAGCGCTGCGTGAACGACCGCGGCGGTTGCGTCAGCATCGAGACGCCAGCCGAAGTTGTTGCATCCCAAGCCGATGACCGAGACCTCGAGCGAGCCGATGCGTCTGTGCTCCATCTTGATTCTCCCCTGGACGTGGCTCCCCCATGGGCATGCTGCGTTCCCGAAATGTGTCGGAGGTCACGACCATCGGCTCTCGGCTGAGAGATCGGCGATCAGTACGCTTCTTGCTTCAGCCACTGACGCTGTCGACCGGCGTCGCGGATGAACGCCGGCAACTTCAACGGACCTGGAGGAAACCACCATGACCACGAGATACGGGCGTCACTGCATGATCGCGCTTTCAGCGGCGACCCTGCTCGTTGCCTGCAAGCCCAAGGACAACGCCACAGGCGACACGACCACCGCGGCTGGCGCGGTCGCCACGGGTTCCGACTCCGCGAATCGTGCGCGGACGGACAGCGCGAACAACGCCGCGAATGCCAGCAACAGCAACTGGTCCGATGCGCAGATTCTCGCGTTCACGGCTGCAGCCAACCGCGGTGAGATCGCCGAAGGCAAAGTCGCCGAGACAAAGGCGACGAACGCGAAAGTGAAGGCGTTCGCGCGACAGATGGTGACCGATCATCAGGCGATGCTGACCGAGGGCAACTCGTTCGCGAAGAAGAACAACATCACGCCCGATTCGACGAAGGGCGATGTGCAGGACCTTCAGAAGGACGCGAACAACGAGCTTCAGGACCTGAACTCGAAGGCGAAGGGCGCCGATTGGGACAAGGAGTTCGTCGAGAAGGAAATCGACGGGCACAAGAAAGTGCTCGACAAGATTCAGAGCTTCCAGAACTCGACGCAGAACGCGCAGCTGAAGGACATGCTGACCAAGGCGTCGCAGAAGGTCCAGCAGCACCTCGACAAGGCGCAGGCGCTGAAGGACAGCACGCTCAAGAGCTAGTGGTCGGTGGTCGGTGAACCGTGGACCGTGCACCGTGAATCGTGCACGGTTCACCGTTCACCGACCACGGTTCACGCGTTCAGCCACTGCATCGCCGCGCGGGCCATATCGGGTGGCACCATGTGCGGTCCCGTGAACTCGTGGAAGTCGACATCGTAGCCACTCGAGACGAGCTGCGCGGCGAGTCGGCGGCCGCAGTTGTCGATCGGCAGGATGCGGTCGTTCGTCCCGTGCGAGATGAAGATCTTCGGCCGGCCAACGCGCGCGGCTGGCGCGAGAATGCACGGCGAGAAGGCGACGATTCGGGAGAAGAAATCCCCGTTCGTCAGGCCTAACGAGAGCGCGTACGAGGCGCCATCCGAGAATCCCTCGATGATGATCCGGCTCGGATCGACGGCGCAGCGCTCGAACACGTGCGCGAGCGCGCGATCGATGAACGCCACGTCGGCGCCGTACGGCCCATAGAGAAAATCCCAGGTGCTGCCGCGCGAGTCCGGCGCGACGAGAATCGCCCCCGCGGCGTCCGCGAGCGGCAGGAAAGGCCTGATCCCGATCTCCGCCGACTGACCAGCTCCGTGCAGCATGAGAACAAGCGGTGCCGGCACCGCTGCGTCGTAGGATGTGGGGACGTACAGGAGCCCATCACGCCCGGTGGCGAGGCCGAGCGACGATTTTCCCAGCACCGGCTTGCCGGTCGGCGGAGCCGGCCTCGCGACGAGCCGGCCGGCCGGCGCCAGCTTCGTGTCCGCGTTCGGAGCAGAGCGGCAGCTGCCTGCGAGCGCGGCCGCGCCGGCGGCAAGCACGAGCCGAATCGCGTCGCGGCGACTGACCGGCTTACCGTCAGATCCATCCTCTCCGAGAAAGCTCGCGCGCGGACGCATTGCGCCCGAAGCTAGCCGTGCCCGCGCTCGTGTCCATCGGCGCGGGACGAAGCGACCGCGCGCCGGGGCGAGGCTCCATCGCCTCGGCATCTTCCGTCGCGCGGTATCTTGCGGCCATCCGGGAGCTCACATGTCGATCGAATCCGCCGAGCCGGCAGCACCCAGCGTTCGCACCCAGCCCGTCGCGCCGACTGCCGCCGCGATCGAGCCCGACGAGTTGCGCGCCGTCGAGATGTTCGCCGATCTCCGGCCCGACGAGATCGCGTGGATCGCCGCGCACTGCGAGCGTATCGTCCTCACCCCGGGTCAGCTCCTCCTGGTCTCGGGGCAGCCGGCCGAATGGATGTTCATCGGCCTCCGCGGCACGATCGAGGTCCGGCGCGAGCAGCTCGGCGCGAGTGTGCCCGCGTACGTCTTTCATGCGGGCGATGTCGCGGGCGTGATTCCGTACTCCCGGATGAAGGAGTTCGTCGGCAACGGACGCGCGGCGACGCACGCCGCCGTTGCGCGCTTTCCACGCACGCTTTTCCCGGAGCTCCTGCGACGCGTCCCCACGCTGGCACCCCGCTTCGTCGCGCTCCTCGCCGATCGCGTGCGTGACGCGACGCGCCGCGAGGCTCAGCTCGAGCGGCTGCTCGCGTTAGGCAAGCTCTCCGCCGGTATCGCCCACGAGTTGAACAATCCCGTCTCGGCGATCATCAACTCGTTCGCCGAGGCGGGTCGCCGGCTGCGTCACCGTGGCCAGCTCGTCGTGGAGCTCGTGCGGTGCGGCGCGTCGCCCGAAGTGCTCGAGCGGCTCGCAGCGCTGCGCCCGACCGCTGACGCGCATGCACGCGGCCTCGACCCGATCGCGCGCAGCGATCGGCTCGACAAGGTCGACGGGTGGCTGCGGAGTGTCGGGCTCGCCGAGCCGTGGACGTATGCCGCCACCTTCGTCGACGCGGGCCTCGACATCCCCGACCTCGAGGCGGCAACGGCCGATCTGCCTAACGCGGCACGTCCGGCCGCGCTGAAATGGCTGGAGGCGGGACTCGCTCTCGACGGGTTGTTCACGTCTGCGGAGCGCGCCGGCACTCGCGTCGCGGAGATTGTAGAAGCGGTGAAGGGCTACACGAACCGCGACCGCGGGCGCGACATGACTGACGTCGACCTCCGCGACGGGCTCGACGCGACGATCGCGCTCTTCGCCAGCCGCTTTCGCGAGCGCGGGGTAACGCTCGAGCGTGAGCTCGACGTCCCGCTGCCGCGCTTGCGCGCATATGCCGGCGATCTGAATCAGGCCTGGTCGCACCTCATCGAAAACGCGTTGGACGCCGTGTCCGCGCTCGGTACCGCGGGGCGCGTCGTCGTCCGCGCGTGGCCCGAGGACGGTGTCATAGTCGTGGAGGTGCGGGACAACGGGCCCGGAATTCCCGAGCCGCTGCAGGAGCGCATCTTCGAGCCGTTCTTCACGACGAAGGAGCCGGGCCATGGCACTGGCCTCGGCCTCGACATCGCGCGACGGATCATCACCGATCTGCACGGTGGCGAGTTGATTGTGGAGTCGACGCCCGGCGACACGCGCTTCATCGTTAGGCTGAAGCTCACCACGGTCGCTACCCTCGGCGTCTGATCGCGATCAGCCGAGCCCGCGCTCGAAAGCGCCAACGTCCTGAAAGTACGTGACGACGGTGTCGGGCTGACCGGGTTGCGTGTATAGCTCCTCTCGGGGCGAAGCGATCAGCTCCTCGATGGCGGCGGCAATTTCGTCGGCGTTCTGGATCGGCGGTCCACCGCCCGGACGCGAGGCCCAGGTGACGGCCGGTGTGCCGCCGAGCGCGTTGCGCGCGAACTCGGTCGTCACCATGCCGGGCATGACGAGCGAGACGTAGATCTCCGGATACTCGCGCCGAAGGTCCATCCGCAGATTCGCGGTGAGCGCGTTGAGCGCTGCCTTGGCCGCGTTGTACGCGGAGCGATACGTCGCGAGCGGCACGCGTGACAGAAATGAGGAAACGTTGATCAGGTGCCCGTGGCCACGCGCTTTGAAGTGTGGAACGATCGCCTGCATGCCGTAGAGCGCCGACTTCACGTTTACCGCCATCATCTCGTCGAACTGCTCGTCGGTGAGCTCGAGCACCGGAGCGTTGATCCCACGGCCGGCGTTGTTCACCCAGACGTCGACGCAACCGAATTGCGCGAAGGCTTCGTCGCGCAGACGCTCGACGTCCGCGCGCCGCGTCACGTCCACCGTGACCGTCTTCGCATTGCCGGCCTCGATGGCCACCGCGCGGAGCGCGTCAGGCCGACGTGCACCGAGGACAAGCCGGAAGCCCTGACGGCCGAGCCGGCGGGCGAGGGCAGCGCCGATGCCGCTGCTCGCGCCGGTGATGACGACCACGGGTTGATCAGACATTTGCAATTGTGTCCTGGTCCTAGCGAGAGAGGGTATACGCCGATGTAGGTTACACGCTCCATGCCCAGGATTCTCACTTCGATAGCGGTCGCGGCGCTCGCGATCGCCACCAATTACTCGTCTGCGTCGGCGCAGACCGCCGCCAGCGTCAACTCCGACTCCGGCGCGGGCTTTGGCCTGCACGCTCCGTCCATATACGGCGCGTGGATCGCCGGGGCGCGGCACTCGGCGTTCCACACGCGAACCGGTGCTACGGGCTACCGCAACTTCTACCTCACGAGCGTACGCTTCGCCTGGTCGATTGGAGACCCTCAGTCACGACCGGTGAGCGGATCGTACTTCATCGACCTCATCCCCGCGGCCGTGTCGACGGACATGCCCGAGTATCACTGGAACTCGCACTGTCGGCCGGAGACGCTCTGTCCGGGTGCGACGCCGATTCCGCATAGCGTTTACGCTTTTGGTCTGACGCCGATCGGCTGGGCAGTCGGCGTCGGCCGCGGGCCGGCGCACCTAACGATCGAGGCGAGCGGCGGCGGGCTCTGGTTCCGGCGGCGCATTCCCGATCCGGTGGCGACCCGATTCAATTTCACCGCGTCGGCGGGCCCGACCCTCGAGCTGCGCGTCACGCAGTCGCAGACGGTGCGCATCGGCTACCTCTGGCATCACACGTCGAACGGCGGCACGGGGAAGGTGAACCCGGGACTCAACTCCGGAATCCTCGCCGCCGGTCTCCTCTGGAGATCCCCGGCGAGCCACCGCTGAGATCAGCCCGGCGCCGGTGTGAGCGCCGCGGAGCGAACGACGTCGACGGTGTAACCGTTGCGGCTGAGCAGCTCCTTGAGCACGCGCGCGGCGCTGCTGTCGGCGTGGACGAGGAGTCCGGATTGCTCGCCCGCCGTGTACAGCTGATGGCGGACCTGCCGCTGGATCGCGTCGCGATCTTCTGGCTGGAACGGATTGAAGAGCCCCGCGCGCTCGTCGTACGTGCGGACATCGAGAACCTCGACGCTCATCAGTCGCGCCCGCGGCAGTGTGATCGTTATGCGTCGCGCCGCGTCGTCGATCTGGACGTTGGTCGCCGCACCGAGGTCGATGCCGGCGCTCACCTTGCCGGTGACGACGAGCAGAGCGCGCTTCGTGAAGCCGTAGCGGGACGCGTCATACACGACGACGTCTCGCAGCGTCATCTCCGTCGAAACGAGCTTCGCGACGTCCTGCAGCTGCTGCACGACGAGACTATGGGACACACGCGGCGGCTCGGGCTTCGGCAGCAGGCTGAAATTCGCTGCGCCGCGCGCGATGCCGAGGCCGAGTCCGAGGATCAGCACGAGCCCCGCGGCGAACACAAGCCACCCGATGGTGTGTTTCAGCCGCATCGATCGCCTCGCGTCGTTGTCATACATTGAACGTAGTGGACGTTCGCGTCGCTGATTGCCACCAGAACTGACGACGACCATTATCCGGGCGTCATCCACCCCACCCATCATGCTCCGACAATTCGTCTCGCTGCTCGCGCTCGCCGCGACGATCGCATTCGACGCGCGCGCGCAGGCGCCAGACACGCTCTACGACATCGTCATCCGCAACGGCCGCGTGCTCGACGGCCAGGGCAATCCATGGATTGCCGCGGATGTGGCCATCAGGGATGGCCACTTCGTAAGGATCGGGCGCGTGAGCGGCCACGGAAAAACCGAGATCGATGCGCGCGGCAAGTATGTCTCCCCTGGATGGATAGACATGATGGACCAATCGGGGCAGGTGCTGCCGCACAACGGACTGGCCGAGAACAAAGTGAAGGAGGGCGTCACGACGGCAATCGGCGGCGAAGGCGGGACGCCCGTACCGGCGGCCCAAATTCCGCAGTACTTCGCGACGCTCGAGCGGCAGGGGATCAGCATCAACTTCGGCACGTATTTCAGCGAGACGCAGACACGAGTTGCGGTCATCGGCCGCTCGGCGCGCGCACCGACGGCGGCGGAGCTCGATCGCATGCGCGCCATCATGGACACCGCCATGCGCGCCGGTGCGATGGGGATGACGACGGCGCTCATCTATCCGCCGTCGAGCTACGCGACGACCGACGAGCTGGTGGAGGTCGGCAAAGCGGCTGCGTCGTTAGGCGGCATCTACGCCAGCCACATTCGCGGGGAAGGGAAGGAGGTCGTGCAGGCCGTCGGCGAAGCGATCGCGGTCGGCGAGCGCGCGGGGATGCCAGTGGAAGTCTTCCATCTGAAGGTCGCGCACAAACCCGGGTGGGGCGTGCTGATGGATTCGGTGCGCATGGAAGTCGAAGCGGCGCGGGCGCGCGGCGTGGACGTGGCGGCCGACATGTACGTCTACACGGCGGGCGGCACGGGACTCGAGGCCACGATCCCGAGCTGGGCGCACGAGGGCGGGACGGACTCGCTGAAGGCACGTCTCGCCAATGCGACTATTCGCGCGCGGCTCAAGAACGAGCTCACGACCGGCTCGCCGGGGTGGTGGAACATCATCGAGGCGGCGGGTGGCTGGGACGGCGTGGTGCTGGTGAACGCGCGCAACCCCGCGAACAAGAAGTACGAGACCAAGAGCATCGCCCAGATCGCGAAGGAGATGGGGAAAGATCCAGCCGACGTCGCGTTCGATCTCGTTATGCAAGGGCAGGGACGCGTCATGGCGATCTACCACATGATGGGGGAGCAGGACATCGAGACGGCGCTCCGCTTTCCGTGGACGAGCATCGGCAGTGACGCGGGCGCGATTCTCAAGTACGGCGAGCCGGACGAGACAGGGCTGCCGCACCCTCGCAGCTTCGGGAACTTCCCGCGTGTGATCGCGCGCTACGTGAAGGAGCGAAAGGTCCTCACGCTCGAGGACGCGATTCGCAAGATGACCTCCTGGCCGGCGACGCGGATGCGTCTCGCCAACCGCGGCGCGATCCGCGAGGGGAACTGGGCGGACGTCACGATCTTCGATCTCGACCAGTTACAAGATCGCTCAACTTACGAAAGCCCGATGGAGTTCCCGACGGGGATCGAGTGGGTGCTCGTGAACGGCGTCGTCACCGTCGATCATGGGAAGCACACAGACGCGAAAGCCGGGCGTGTGCTGAGGGGACCGGGGTATACCCCGGGTCGAGACTGAGGTGCGCTGCCGGGCGAGACTGAGATCTCAGATCTGAGAGCTCAGATCGGTCCTTCTCGGAGCCCCTAACGAGCATCTCACCCACGACAGCGAGTCCAGAATCGAGACGTCAGCGCCGAGTCCTCAGACGTGAGACTCTGAATCTCGATCTCACGTCTGCCATCTCGAGGCCGAGATCTCGATTCTGGACTCGCCGTACCGGGTGAGATGCCGATCCGGCGCAGCGAGGAAGCCCGATCTCGGAACTGAGATCCGAGATCTCAGTCTCATCTCAGGTCTGAAGGAAAAAAATTCGCGGGGCACGGACCGAAGTCCGTGCCCCGCGAACTCGCTCAGGGTCGAGCGATTACTTGCCGTACGAGAGGTTCAGACCGAGCACGGTCTTGCCGTTCTCGATGAACACCTTCTGCATGCCGACGCTGACGCCCCAACCATTGCGGTGCGTCATGCCGAGGCCCGCGCCCATCATGAAGCGCGTGCCGCTCTCCGAAGCGCCGTTGGCGCTGAGACGGCCCCAGCCGAAGCCAGGCGTCACGAACGGGGCCCACGTCATATCGCCGTTCTTGAGCACGAGCGCGAGGGGCGCGCCAGCGCTGAACGAGAGGGCGGTGATGCTGTTGTCCGTGCCCGTGCCGTCATCAGGATTTGCCCAACCGAGATCACCGCGAGCACTCAGGGTGAACAGGTTGGCATTCTTGCCCTGGCCCAGTGCCCAGGCACCGAGATTGGTCTCGGCATTGGCGCCGAGCATCAGGTTGCTCTTCGATCCATCCGCGCTCGGGCTCATGAAGCCCAGGCTGCCGCCGAGCGAGAACCCGCTCAATGGCATCGAGATGGACGCGCCGAACGAATTGAAGCCGGCGGCGTCATCGGAGAGATGGCCGTACTGGCCCGTGACCGAATAACCCTTGGCAATTCTGCCGAGCATGGCGCTGCTGACGACCGGCGTCATCGCGCCGACCGGCGTCGTCGAGAGCGCGAGGTACGCTGCCGCGTCGCCCAGGCTCGTTTGCGCCTGAGCAGACGCAGCGACTCCCAGCGACGTGAGCGAAGTCAGAACGATGGCGAACTTCCGCATGATCCGTCCTCCAAGAGGAGTGGGTGTGATCGTGTTCACATCTGACGGGGACTGACCCGTCGCTAGGGGGACGACCCGCCAAGTTGCAAGGCAACTAATGACTCCTTTGTCAGGACACTTCCGACCCTCTTGACTTTTCGAGCGAAGTGTTGAAAAATCAACACACCTGATCCCCTGAGGCTATTCTGGTGTCACCCCATCGCGCGGACGAAGCGCTCACGCGCCGCGAGCGGCAGGTCATGGACATTCTCTTCCGCCGCGGCGAAGCAACCGTGTCGGAAGTCATGGCCGAGCTGCCCGATCCGCCCACCTACTCGGCGGTTCGGTCCATCCTCCGCATCCTCACGGAGAAAGGACAGATCACCCACCGCGACGACGGCCCTCGTTATGTGTACCTGCCGTCGAAGAGCGCGGAGCGCGCGCAGGAAGATGCGCTCGAGCACGTGGTGCGCACGTTCTTCGATGGGTCCCACGAGCAGGCGATGACCGCGCTGCTCCGCATCTCCGACGCCGAGCTGTCCGACGCCGAGATCGATCGTCTTCGTGACCGCATTCGCCGCGCTCGCTCGAGCGGGAGATGATGATGAACACTCTCATAACGACACTCGCCCAGCCCGCGCTGGTCACGTGGCTTCTGAAGGCGACCGCGCTCCTCGTGCTCGCGCTCGCGGTGACCTCACTGCTGCGCCGCGCGACGGCGGGTACGCGACACCTCGTCTGGCTCGCCACACTGGCCGGCATTCTTGCCCTACCGGCGGTCTCGGTATGGGCGCCGCTCCGGCTCGCAATCCTGCCGGCCGAGCTGCTGCCCTCACTGGTGCAGGTCGCGACTCCCGAACGCGCCGTCGTTCCATCTGTGCCGTCGATCACCAGCGAGCCCGCGCGAGCTGTCTCCAGTCCCGCGGTGACCTCTCGGCAGTTGCCGACCACCGACCACGGGACACGGATCACCGATTCAGCGCCTAACGAACGATCGTTCCCGCTCTGGGCGGCGCTGCTCGCGGCTTGGGGCGCCGTCGCCGTCCTCCTCCTCGGCTGGCTGGGCTTCGGGGCGTTATCGGTGCGTCGCATCGTACGCGCCGGCCGCGAGCTCGACGAGCGTGCCTGGACGGCGCCGCTCTGCGAGATCGCGGACCGACTCGACCTCGACGCGGTTCCGCGGCTTCTTTCGAGTCCACTCATCGAGATGCCCTTCGCGTGTGGCGTCGTGCAGCCGACGATCGTGCTGCCGGCGAGCGCCGAGGAGTGGAGCGACAGCCGACGTCGCGCGGTGCTCTTCCACGAGCTCGCGCACGTCAAGCGCCGGGATCTTGTTGGCCACACCCTGGGGCGTGTCGCCTGCGCGCTGTACTGGTTCCATCCGCTCGTGTGGACCGCCGCGCGGCGGCTGCGCGCCGAGAGTGAACGTGCATGTGACGACCTCGTGCTGTCCTGCGGAGCGCGCGCAAGCGACTACGCCGATCATCTGCTCGACATCGTGATCAGCGTCCGGCACCACGGCGCGCCGGCGACGGCCATGCCGATGGCGCGGCGTCGTGAGCTGGAAGGCCGTGTTCTCGCGATTCTCGATCCGGCGGTCGCCCGAATCGCGCCCGGTCGCCTGCAATCCGCGGCGCTCGTCGCGGGCATCGGCCTGCTCGCGTTGAGTGTGGCAGCGATGGCCCCAGCGCGGCGTGTCACGCGCGTCGTTCCAACGATCGCGACGCATCCGTCTGCCGATTCGTCGACAGCTGGGCGCGCGGCGTTGCGGAAGCCTAACGAGTCGAGGACCGGCGGGCCGACAAGGATGACTCGAGTCGGCGCCCCGCAGTCGACTGAAGTGACGGCGTCACCGGCTCCTCAGCCCTCGCCTAAGCCGTCACCGGCGATGTCGGGGGCGAGTGCCAACTCCGTCCTCAGCGACGCGGTCGGCGCTATCACGACTGTTGCTGTTCGTAATGCGGCGGCAGCGATCGCGGGCCTTGTGAAGGGCGAGCAAACGAAGAGTGTCGATTCGGCGAAGGTCGCCCTGCTCCTCAAGGTGCTGCGGAGCGATCCCGACGCGAGCGTGCGGCGCATGGCCGCGTGGGGTCTCGCCGACGCCGGGAATGCGCTCGGTGCCGTCGACGTGCTCGCGGAAGCTGTTCGGAGCGACGAGGACGACGGCGTGCGTGAGATGGCCGCATGGGCATTGGCCGATTCGCCGCGACGCGAGTCGGCGCGGCGCGCCCTGAGTGCCGCCGTGCGTCGCGATCCCAGCGAGCACGTACGCGAGACTGCTGCGTGGGCGCTCGCCAACGACCTGCGCGACGATGATCGCGCGGTGCTCGAGGAAGCGTTGACCTCGGACGCGAACGAAGAGGTGCGCGAGACGGCGGCCTGGGCACTCGGCAGCTCGCCCGAGCGGCCGGCGTCACGAGCGCTCGTGACCGCGTTAGGCGACCGGAGCCCGCACGTGCGCGAGAGCGCGGCGTGGGCGCTGGCCGAGATCGAGGACGAGGATGCTGGTCCCGCGGTCGAAGCAGCGTTCAAGCGCGAGACGAACGCCGAGGTCCGCATGGCGGAGTTGCGCGCGCTCACGTTCATGCACGTGGAGGATCGCTCGATCCTCGACGCGGCGCTCGAATCGAAGGACCCGGAGCTGCGGGCCCGCGCCGTGCGGGTGATCGCGGGATCGTCCGGCTCCTGGCCGGAGCCGCGCCCGCGTCCGCGGCCCCGCCCAATGCCCTGATCGATCGTTAGGCCGCCCGGAGCATCCCTCCGGGCGCTGCTCATGTGGCTTAGTGCTGAAGATTCAGCATCACTTTCTGGAGGAGATCATGTTGCGTTCGAGCTTGCTCATCATGAGCGTTTTCGTGACTGGTGGCGCGGTTCGGTTCGCGCCCGGTTCGGTCGCGACGGCGATGCACCATCACACACCGGATGTACGCGAAGTGCTCGGCAGCGCGCGCGGCGTGGCGCCCGTGGTCTGTCTGCTCGCTGGTGATGGCGTCGCGTCGACCGGGCGCTGGGGCGGCGGGTACTGGGACGCGCCCGCGATGGCGATCGGGGGCGAGGTCCGGATGCGCGTGCGCGAGATGCTGCGCACCCGACTCACCGCCGAGGACGAGCGTGCGCTCCTCGAGGGGATCGCATCCGATGACGCGTGCGTCCGGCATCTCGCGGCGACGATCGTCGGCCGGAGCGACGACAAGGCTTTCGTCGCGCCGCTCACGACGCGCTCGACCTCTGCTTCGGCAGGCGAGCGACAGGCCGCGGTGATGGCACTCGGTCTCCTCGGCGCACGTGACGCCGTGACGCCGCTCCTGCGCGTGCTGCGCGACCCGTCGCCCGACGTGCGCGCGAACGGCGCATGGGCGCTCGGCCGCATTGGTGACAAGAGCGCGGCGCGGAACGTCGCGACGCTGCTTCGCGATCAGTACCCCGACGTGCGCGCGGCGTCCGTGGTCGCGCTGGGACACATGGAGGCGCGCGACAACGTCGACGAGCTGCTGCGCGTGCTCCGTGACGATAGCAGCCCCGAGGTCCGCCGCGTGGCGGCGTGGGCCCTTGGCGAGATGGAATCTCGCGCCGCGATCGGTGGCCTCACGGCCGCGCTCCGAAGCGATCGCAGTGGCGACGTGCGTGAGATGTGCGCGTGGGCGCTCGGCCAGATGCACTCCCGCGAGGCGATCGAGGGCCTAACGACCGCGCTTCGCGGCGACGACAGTCCCGACGTGCGCGAGACCGCGGCGTGGGCGCTCGGCGAGATGAATGTGCGCTCGAGCGCGGAGGTTCTCGCCGAAGTCCTGGCGCACGATCGCGAGTCGGAGGTGCGAGCGACCGCGGCCTGGGCGCTCGGACAGGTCCATTCCGAGAAGGCACCTGCTTCCCTCATCGCAGCGCTCAAGGACTCGGACGACGATGTTCGAATGAAGGCTGCATGGGCGCTGAGTCAGATCGGCGACCCGGCTGCCGTGCCGGCGGTAACGGCTGCCCTTAAGCAGGACCAGCCTGACGGTGTTCGTCAGGCGCTCGTGCGCGCGCTGCTGGAATCGGGTGAGCACTCCGAGGAAGCGCTCGAGGGATTGCTGCAATCGAAGGACGACAAGACGCGCGAGCTCGCGGTGCGCGCATTGTCAGGTCGCAAAGGCCCCTGGCCCTGGCCATGGCCCTGGCCGCGTCCGCGACCGACGCCGTAGCGCGGGACGTGCGACGCGGGACGAGGAGGGCGTCCCGCGTCCCGCAACCCTCGTCCCGCTACTCGCTTCGCAGAGCCCTCATCGGATCTACGCTCGCAGCACGGCGTGCGGGAATCCATATCGCGAGCATTGCCACCGACAAAAGCACCAAAGGCACCGTCGTGAAGGCGACGGCGTCGATTGTGGACGTTCCATAGAGAATGCCACGAAGCAGCCGGGCGGCCACGAGCGCGCCGGCGAGGCCGATCACCGTGCCGATGACGACCAGCTGCATCCCCTGGCGCATAACGAGCCGCACCACCTGCTCGCGCGCGGCGCCGATCGCCATGCGAATGCCAATCTCGCGCGTGCGCTGCGAGACCGAGTAGGACATCACACCGTACACACCGACCGCGGCGAGCAGGAGCCCGAGGAGGCCGAAGACTCCGAGCACCGTGCCGACGATTCGCGCCGGGAAGAGCGCGATGCCGAGGAAGTTGCTCATCGTGCGCAAATCTGAGAGCGGGAGGTCGGGATCCAGGGCGGCAACCTCGGCGCGGAGACGCGGCGCAAAGGCCGCCGGATCGCCGGCGGTGCGGATTTGAATCGCAAGCGAGCCGTGCCGGCTCTGCGACAGCGGGAGATACATGTAGCTCATCGGTGCCTCACCTAACGAGTAATACTTGGCCATCGCCGCGACGCCCACGATCACCCGGTCCTGGCCGCCGATCTTGATCCGCTTCCCAACCACGTCCTGTCCCGGCATGAAGCGGTCGACGAAGCGCTGGTTCACGATCAGCACGCGCTGTGCGCTGCTGTCGTCAGCCGCCGTGAAGTCACGTCCACGGAGGAGCTTCATGTCGAGCGCGGCGAAGTATTGAGGTGTGACGATGTTGTAGGCCACGTTCATGCTCTCGTTCTTTGCCGGCGTGTAGCCGGGCACCTCAATACCCGTATCGGAGTGGCCCATGCCGAGGATGACCTGCTCGGCGAGGGCGACTGCCTTCACACCGGGCATATCACGCAATCGCGCGAGCAATCGGCGGTAGAACTCATCGACGCGGGCGCGATTGTAGCCGTTCATCGCCGGGTCGAGTCCCGCGAGGAGGAGATTGTCGCTCGTGAAGCCTTTGTCGAGCGTCGACGCCGCGCGGAGGTTGCGAACGAACAGCCCCGAGCAGACGAGCAGCACGAGCGAGAGCGCCACCTGCGCAACGACCAGCGGACGGCTCATGCGTGATCGCGAGCCACCCGCGGGTGCTTCGCCCTTGAGCGCTGGCACGAGCGACGGCCGCGTCGCCTGAAGCGCGGGGACGAGTCCGAAAAGCATCCCGGTCACCAGCGCGATGGCGAGGGTGAACAGCAGCACCGTGCCATTGAGCCGGAGATCCGGGTCGAACGGAAAATCGATCGGGAGACGGATGCGATTGACCAGCGCGATCACGCCCCAGCCCACGAGCAGGCCGGCGGCACCGGCGAGAAGCGAGAAGACGAGGGTCTCGGTAAGGAGCTGCCTGACGAGTCGCCCGCGGCTCGCGCCGAGACTCAAGCGCACCGCCATCTCGCGAGCGCGATCGCGCGCTCGCGCCAGAAAGAGATTCGCGACGTTCACGCAGGCGATGAGGAGCAGCAGCACCACCACCGCCATCACGACCGTGGAGAGTGCGACCTGGGTGCCGTGAAGACGCGGGTGGATGCCCGCCTCGGATTGGCTGAGCAGGAGGATCCCCGCATCTTTGTAGTCGTTCGGATAGAGCTCCTTCAGCTCGTTGACGATTGCCTTCATCCGATCCTGCGCGCGCTGGATCGTGACGCCAGGCTGCAGCCGGGCGACAGTGTTGAGATAATTGTTACTGCGGTCCTCGAGGCGACGCTCACGGCTGGGATCGATCTCGGCGATCTGCATCAGCGGCACCCACAGCACCGGCACGACGACTGACACGGGCCCGCGAAAGGCCGCCGGAGCGACGCCGACGATGGTGTAGCGGTGGCCATTCAATAGAACGGTGCGTCCCACGATCTGCGGATCGCCGCCGAAGACGGACTGCCAGCCGGCGTGGCTCAGCACCGC
>Ga0136846_1231880_pt1 | contig 43046 bp, 33 predicted proteins | sample HopSoiMetagenom2_FD_96841 | JGI IMG/M metagenome (GOLD analysis project Ga0136846, IMG submission 96841) | Grasslands soil microbial communities from Hopland, California, USA - 2 Assembly 2016 (version 4) | ecosystem: Environmental > Terrestrial > Soil > Grasslands | place: USA: Hopland...
CCGGCGATGATACGGCCGGCGTCGCCGCGGCCCTCGAAATTGCCCGGGCGCTCAAGGCTTCCGGGCCGCATCGGCGAACCGTGCTGTTCCTGTTCACCGACGGGGAAGAGCCGGGCCTGCTGGGGTCGGCGGCCTTTTTCGCTGAGGACCCGCTGCGCAAGCGGGTCGGCGTGGTGCTCAACCTCGAAGCGCGCGGCGACAGGGGTCGCGCCGCGATGTTCGAGGTCAGTCCGGGAACCGGCGACCTCGTGGCGTTCTACGCCGCTCACGCCCCGTCGATCTCCGCAGATTCGCTGGCCACGACGCTCTACCACCTCGCGCCGAACAACACCGACCTGACCAACGCCCTGACGCGGAACTACCCGGGCATGAACTTCGCCTTCACCGGGGATGAGGCGTCCTACCATACGGCTCTGATGACGCCGGCGCGCCTGGACCTGGGCAGCGTCCAGGACATGGGCGACCAGGTCCTGGCGACGGCCCGCGGTCTTGCCGACGTCGCGCGGCTGCCCACGAGAGGGCCCGATCGGGTCTATTCGGATATTCCTGGCGGACGGCTGATCGTCTATCCCGTTTGGCTCAACTGGCTGCTGCTCGTCGCTGCCGGCGCCATGACGATCCTGGTGATCGTGCGCGCGCGGCGCAGGGAGCGCCTGTTCTGGGGCGGCCTTGCGCGAAGCGTGGGGCTGCTGCCCCTGTTTGTGGTGGCCAACGCCCTGGCGCTTCAGCTCGACGGGCGCCTGGTAAAGGTCCTGGCGCGCAACGTCTCGACCGTGCATCCGCTGCTGGAGCGCTTTGACCTTCTGTGGGTTGGCGGCGTGTTGCTGGTTATCGGCGTGAGCGCCCTTCTGTTTGTCGCCCTCGTCCGCGGCGCGAAGTACCGGGTCGCGCTCGTCGCGCTGCTCGCGGCCGTCACCTGCAGTCTGCTGGGGGGCTTCGACCCACTGGCGACGGGTTTGGCGGTGGCCGCGGCGGCGCTGGCCCTGGCCACGCTCTGGAAACCCGCATCCCTTTGGAGTGGCTGGAGCGGCGTGATCACGTTCGGCCTGGCCTTGGCGCTCGCCTTACAGATCCTGATCCCGCTCGGCGCTCACCTGGTGATATGGCCGCTGCTCCTTTCGGCCTCCGCCGCGGCCGTCCTGGCCTGGGTCGATCCTGACAACAGCAGCCTGCGGGCCAGGTTCATCGCCTTGGCCGGCGGCGCCCCTGCCTTGGTCCTGATCGGCTCGCAGGCGAGCGGCTTCTTCACCGCCATGGGACCCGGCCTGCCGTTGGTGATGGCGCCGTTCGCGGGCTTGGCGGCGCTGGCGCTGTTCCCCCTCGCCTGGGCCTGGACCGCGAGCTGGCGGCCGGGGATCCAGGGTAGCGGGGCTTTGGCGCTGGGCCTGACGACGTTGGCTTGGTGCGGAGTCGCGGCGACGCAGGCCACCGCCCAGGCGCCGCAGATGACGGAAGTCTTCTACCTCGCCGACCTGGATTCGAACCGCTTCTACCGCGCCAGCGGGCTGCCGCGCCTGGATGGTTGGGCCGAAAGCGCCCTGGCGGCGGCGGGCGACAGGCCGCGTCAGGTCGATTTGACCCCGCTGTTCGACGAAAGGCTTTGGGTCGCGCGCGCAGCGCCGGCGCCCTTGCGCAAGCCCGAGATCCGCCTGGAGGCATCGCCCCTGGCGGACGGACAGAGACTGACGCTGCATGTGCGCGGTGGGAATGGCGGTCGAGCGGTCTGGATTATGGTCAAGTCCGCCGGGCCCCTGCGGGGCGTCACCGTGCAGGACCGCCCGGCGGGTATCGATATCGCTGCGGCCCAGTGGGGCCAGGTCCGCTACTACGCGCCAGGCCCCCAGGGGGTGACCTTGTCCTTCTCAGGGCCTGCGCACGGGGCGCTTGAGGTCCGGACCCTTGAGGCCCGGGATGGATGGCCTGATGCAGCGCCCGCGCCATCCCCACGCCCGGCCCATGTCCTGGCCTGGCGCAATGCCGACACCACCTGGGCGGCCGATCGGGCGGCGTTCACCTGGTGACCGGGACTAGTAGCGGACGCTGAAGCTCGCCAGGCGGAACGTCAGGATGAACCAGGCAACGTAGAGACCGCCCGCCAGCATCAGGGTCTCGAAAAGCAGCCGGAGCGACGGGTACCGGCGGCGCCATGCCGAGACGAGGTTCAGGGTCATCGGGACCAAGCCGGCCACCGCCGCGAGGCTCGCCGCATAGAGGCCGTACATCCATGGGTCCGCACCGCCCGACATGCGAAGCTGTAGGTCGCCGCCCATCACCTGCATGAGGGCCGGCCAGCCCGCCGCCGCCAGGAGTTGGACCGCGACCGCGGCACGGCTGAGGCTCGCCAGCGCGCGTTCACGCGCCGTGAGCCTCGCCGGCTGGCCGCCCCGCAGGTCGGGGACGACGGGCCCAAGAAGCCCGAGCCCGAGCACCGCCGCCGAAAGCGGAACAAGGGCGTACACTGCCGTCTTGGTCTGCAGGCCGCGCACGCGCTGGAAGAGCTCTATGGGCGTCTCGTCGTCGTTCACGAAGTAGCGGACGCGTCCCTTGGCGTCGGCCACGAACGACAGCTCCGCCTGGCCACCGGACTCGCGATAGGTGAGCGGGCCGACTTCCCGCCATGTCTTGCTGCGACCCTGGCTGTCGCCCCAGATGGGAATCGTAATTCGGCCATCCGGCAGGGCCGTTACCCGGAACTGGTAGAAAACCCGGCGCAGCCCCAAGGTCGTCTGGTTGCGCCGGCTGGTCTCGTACCAGCCCGCCACGCGCCAGGCGTCACGGCCGGCGCTCGCGGGCGTCACGGCCGGCGGCGGCAGATAGGGAAAGTAACGATCCATGAAGGCCCGGAACAGCTCGCGCCTTACGTCCACCCCATTGCCCGCACTGTTCAAGGACACATAGAAGCCCACGTCCTTTGACGGGATCAGATGCAGATCGCTGTGGAACCACAGCGTGTCGCCGTCGTGGCCAAGCACCCGCAGGCCGTTCCGAGTCTGGTCGAAGAAGCCGAGCGTAAACCCCTCGCGACCGGGCGCTGGCGAGGAGGCCCGGGCGTGCATCAACGCCATGGTGGCGGGCCGCAGGATCCGGGCGTCCCCGCCCCTGCCCTCCTGCAGATGGGCGATCATGAAGCGGGCCATGTCATCGGCCGAGGTCGCCATAGCCCCCGCGGGCGCCGGTTCGATCAGCTCGTAGGGCTCGGCCTTGGCGCTCGCCGCCGATGCGTAGCCCTTGGACACTTCCGCCGCGAGGTCCGCCGCCGGCGGTTGACGGAGCGTCGTGTGGGTCATGCCCAGCGGCTGCAAGATGTGACGGCTGACATAGGCGTCGTAAGGCTCTCCCGACACCCGCTGCACGATGTAGCCGGCCAGGGCCGTGCCATAGTTGGAATAGGCCACGATCTCGCCAGGCGGGTAGATGCGCTCGGGGCGCCGGCGCCTCAAATAATCGCCGAGCGGATAGAGCGCGCTTGGCGAGGCCGCGAACAGATCCTTGCTGGTCTCCTCGAACCCTGCCGTGTGCGTCATCAGGCGCCGCAGCGTGATCGGCTGGGCAAAGTCCCGGGGAAGCTGGAAGTCGAGGTAGGTCTGCACATCCGCGTCCAGGTCGAGTTGGCCTTGCTCGACCAGCTGCATCACAGCGGTCCAGGTGAAGAGCTTGGTGATCGAGCCGGGGCGGAACAGGACCTGCGGCGTGACGGGCGCCTTGGCCGCCAGGTCCGCGTACCCATAGCCCTTGGCAAAAACCACGCGGCCGTCTTTCACCACGGTGACCACGCCGCCCGCGATGTCGCCCTTTCGGAGCAGCGCAGGCATGGCGTGGTCGAAGAATGCCTGCAGATCGCTGGGGGTCAGATCGGGCTGTGCCGCGGCCGCGCCCGGGACAGCCAAGGCGAGGGCGAGGAAGGCGGCCAGGGTTCGCGGCGCGTTGAATCGGAAGATGTTCATTTTCCGGGCGCCTCTCGCAAATGGCGGTGTCGGCCCAGCAGCGTTGCTGGGCCGAGCTCGCACGCCAATGCCGGTCAGAAGCGCGCGTCGAGGCTGACGCCAATGGTTCGCGGTTGCAGGATCGTGGTCTCGGCGTGATCGCGTGCGCCGGTCAGCGGATCGGTCAGCAGGCTCGGGCTGAGATAGGCCCGCGTATCCGTGAGGTTTCGGGCGTAGAGGCGCAGACTCCAGCGATCGTTTGAGACCCCCGCGTTGAGATCAAGCGCCGTGTAGGACTTGGCGTGCACGACCAGGGGAGAGCTCTCTGGATCCGAGAACCGGTCGCCCACGTAGCGGAATCCGCCGCCGACGTGCCCCGACCACGCGGCCGCAATGGGAAAGTCATAGTCCGCGGTCAGCGCCCCGTTCCACTTCGGCGCATAGGGAAGACGATCCCCCTTGCGCCAGCCGAGCGGCGGCGAATTGGCGGGCAGGTTCGAGGTGAGGGTCGCGTCGGTGTAGGCGGCGTTGAGGCCGAGCACCAGGCCACGGACCGGCGCGTAGCTGGTGGTGAACTCCACGCCTTTGCTCTGGGCGCTGCTCGCGTTGGCGCTATAGCTGATGCTGGTCGCCGGGTCGGTCACGTTGATCTGGATCCCGCTCCACTCGATGTAGAACACCGACAGGTCCACCACGGCGCGGTGGTCGAGGAGTTCCGACTTCAGCCCGACTTCGTAGTTGACCAGCGTATCCGCCGCGACCTGCGGCGGCACGCCCTTCACGCCCACATTCGGGCCGCCGGGCCGGTAGCCGCTGGCCACCCGAGCGTAGACCATTGTGTCGGGCGTGAGGTGGTAGCGCGGGCTGACCATATAGGTCGTCACGCTCTCGGAGGACTTGCCACGGGAAATCTGAGGCGGCGGGGCCGGAAGGATCAGGAAGCCAAAGGCCCCGTCGACCAATTCGTCGAACTTCTGCGAGTTGTGCGACCATCGCAAGCCGGCGGTGACGTCGAACCTGTCGGTGAATCTGTAGGTGAGATCGCCGAAGGCGGCGTACTCGTCATAGGCGTCATGCTGCTGCACGACCAGGAAGGGGTTGAGGCTCGGAATCGGGGCTCCAGCGAGCGTTTCGGCAGTGCCGTTCTGCTCGATGAACGCCCGCTCGCGCGTATAGAAGACGCCGGCAAGCCATTCGAACTTGCCGCCGCTCGGCGACGCAAGGCGAAGCTCTTGGGTGTACTTCTTGGAAGCGATGGGCTCGTAGAGTTGCGACGCTCCCGGCCCGACCGCCGGGTCCAGCAGGGGCAGATACTGGCCCCAGGCGAACGTCTCGTCGAAGCGGACCTCATGCAGTGACTTCTGATAGCTGCTGGCTGAGGTGAAATTACCCCAGCCGAGGTCCCAGTCGACGGTCGCGGAATAGATCTCGAGCCGCTGATGGAAGGGCTGTCGCCGGGAATATCGGCTGGCGAGGTCTCCGAAGGTCTCCTCCAAAGCCGGCCCGCGCCACACAGCGGTGGTGTCCTTGGTCTTGATGTCCTGGATCACTGCCCCCAGCTTGACGCTCACCTCATCCGAGGGCCGCCAGAGCAGAGTGATCCGCCCGCCCTTCTGGTCCACCGCGTTGACGTCTTTCAGCCCGAGGACCGGATTGTCGATGTACCCGGGCGTGTGCTGATCATAGACGCTCGCCCGCAACGCCAGCTGACCTGAGACGATGGGCAGATTGAGGCTTCCGCGCAGACCCCATCCCGCGTCGCCGGCGCTCTTCACCGCAAGGGTCTCGCCGCCGATCCGACCCTCGAACTTGGTCAGGTCGGGCGCGATGGTGACGTATTTCAGGAGCCCCCCCATGGTGCTTGCGCCGTAGAGCGTTCCTTGCGGACCCCGCAGGACTTCGACGCGCTGGATATCGTAGGGCATCAGGTCGAGCGCCAATTGGCTGCCGCCTGAGTGCTGCGTGCTGGACCCCACGGGGACGTCGTCGAGGTAGCTGCCGACGGCCGAGCCGGAACCGATCGGCGCTATTCCGCGCAGCGTGATCCGCGCTTCTCCGGGATTGCCCAAGGTGTCGACGCTGAGCCCTGGAACGTAGCCGGCATATTGGGTGAGGTTGGTGGCCCCGAGTTGTTCGAGCTGGTCGCCCCCGAGGACGCTTATCGAGGTGGGCACCTCCTGCAGGTTCTCGGATCGCTTCTGCGCGGTGACGACGACCTCTTCCAACTGTCCAGCTGGCGTCGGGGCCTCAGCGAACGCCGGTCCCGCACAAAGCCACGCAAGCAGCGTCAGGGAGCCGCCGTTTGCAAACCGCTTCGACCGGTGCGTGTTCATGTCTCTCCACCCCGCATTTGGCGGCCCGCGCCCAGGGGCGCAGCCAGCCGCCGACGCTTCATTGATTGAAGCTAATTGAATTAGCTAATGGGATCGAGCGGAGGGCGCTGTCAAGTGCGCTGGGGGCCAGATAAGACGGCGCTCCACAAATAGAAGCCGCTTGAACCCCGCGCGCCCTGTGCTAATTGCCGTAGCTGGAGAAGCACCCCATGGCCGCAAAGCCCTCACGACGCAGACATCGGCAAAACGAGCCGCAAGGCACGCGCGAGCTCATCCTCGCCGAAGCCATGCGGCTCATCGCGCGCGACGGCGTTGAGGAGATGAAGGTGAAAGACGTCGCCGACGCCGTCGGCATCCAGACACCGTCCATCTACAAGCACTTCGAAAACCGCGACGCGATCATCGCCGAGCTGTCGAGGAACATGGTCGAAGAGCTGGCTCAGTTCCTCAACCCTGATCCGGACTTGCCGCCGCTGGCCTGGCTGGAAACCTGGGTGAAAGGACTCGTCTGGTTCTACGCCTCGCGGCCGGCCTATGTGCGGATGGTTCTGCGCGACTTGGCGACTCCCGGCGGTTTCGAGCCCATGGTCGCGGCGCTGGGGCCCGTCGAAGAGACGGCGAACATCGATGCGGTCGCGCGCTTCGACGATGCTTTCCGGGCCGCTTACGCCAAAGGCGTGGACGCCGGCGTGTTCCAGCCGATCGATCACTCGACCTTCTACTCGATGTTGTTCGGGGCGGTTCTGGTTTCCCTGGCCTGGCCCTACTCCGCCACCCGCAAGCCCTTCGGCGCAGCCGAATTGGATCGGCTCCAGTCGATCGCCGTCGCAGCCGCGCTTCACCTGGCCAAGAAGATCTGAGCGGTTCGGCGTGCGCCTGGCGTGGGTCTACCTTCTGATCGCGGGCCTTTTGGAAATCGTCTGGGCCTCGGCGCTGAAACAATCGGCGGGCCTCACCCGGCCGCTCCCGACGGCCGTGACGCTCGCCGGCCTCGTCGGCAGCTTCGCCTTGTTGAGCCTGGCCATGAGGACGCTTCCCCTTGGCGTCGCCTACGCCGCCTGGACGGGCGTCGGAGCCGTCGGGACCATTGTCGTGGGGGCCGCGGTTCTCGGTGAACCTTTGAGCCTGTTAAGGTTGGCCAGCCTCTCGGCGATCATCCTTGGCCTGGCGGGGCTGAGGCTATCGAGCCCAGGCTAGGCGCCGGGTCGGCGCGCTCCACAGAGGTCAGTCGTTCTGCGAGATACCGCGAGAACTCGGCGACGGTGCGTTCCAACGGCGATAGCGGTCCCGACGCCGCATCGCGGCTGCCAAGTCCAAGCTGCACGCCGGCGCAGGACGCGCGATCCTCCGAAAGGACCCGCTCAAGGATTTCGCGGTCGCGCGCCAGGCGCGAACCGTCGGCATGCTGGCCCCCTTTCGGGGTCAGCCAGCCGACGCGGATGCGGGTCCGCGTCACGCCGACGGGTGCGAAGGCGAACCAGCTGACGGTGCGGCCGGAGAGCACCAGCACCAGTGCGGGATAGACGCCGATGATCAGCAATTGCGCGCTCTGCGCGGATTGCGCGTCCCCCCCTGTGGCCGGCTCGAAGCTGAAGCCCGCGATGGCGGGCACGACATGCAGGTTGAAGCCGGCCCCCCCGGCTTCGCAGCGTGCGCCGAGCGTTGGGAAGAAGGGTTCAAGGCTGCTGGGGTGGACTCCCATGTGGTGGTAGGTTTCGCAGCTGTTCTCGAAGGCCACTTTCCAGTTGGCCTCCCAGACGTCTTCCAGCACGAACCCTGTCGTCAGCTCAGCGAGGTCGTAGCTGCGAACCCGCTCCGCCACTTGGTCCAAGCGCGGCGCCAGCGGAGCGGCGGCAGGATCTGCACAGAAGAAGATGAAACCCAGCCATACCTCAGTCCGGAAGCTCGGCAGACCGCAGTCTTCGCGCCGGAACCCGGGGTTCTGCTCCAGGGTGGGCGCGCCACGAAGCGTCCCATCGAGTTCGTAGACCCACTTGTGGTAGGGGCATACGAAGAGCTTGGTCGAGCCACCTCCGGATGTGCCGAGCAGTGCGGCGCGGTGGCGGCAAACCCGGCTCAAGACGGCGATCTCGCCGTTCCTCTGGCGAACGGCCATGACCTGGGCGTTGGCAAGCTCGAGGGTGAGGTGGTCGCCGGGTTCGGGAATATCCGAGGCTCGGCCGATGCAGATCCACTCGCGCCCGAACAGTCGCTCCATCTCCAGGGCGAAAAAGGCCTCGTCCGTGTAGCAGCCGGGCGGCAGGGCCTGGGCGCGGTCCAGCGGCGCATGGGCTATTCGGCTGAGGCCTTCAAGCAGTCGCTCCGCCCCCACATTCCTCGTCATAGGCAGCATCAGTTTCTCCAAACGGGTCATCGTCGGCGCACCGGGCGCACTCATCGGCTAGGCTCTGCGGTCCCGGCGCGGCCGGTAGGTCGGGGCGAGCGCCGGTGCGCCGCGATCAGGCTGGCCACCGACAGCGCCGAGGTGACCGCCGCAAGCACGGCCAAGGCCCGGAACGAGCCCTTCGACAGCAGAAGACCGCCGATGAAGGGCGCCACCGCGCCGGCCAGCATCTGTGCGCCCTGCGCCGCCCCCGCCAGCCCGCCGCTGGCGTCGATGCGCACCGCGATCGAAAGAATGAACGGACCAACGAAGACGAAGGCGAAGGACAGGACGCTGAGGGCCGCCGCGTATTGCAGCGGGCCCGTGGCCAGAGCCAGCGTCGCCACCGAACCGCCGAAGACCACAGCGCCGGCCCCGACGACGAGGAAGTCGCGTCCCAGGCGCGCCATGGCTACCGCGACCGCGCCACCGACCACGCCGGCGAGGGATGTGAAGGCGATGGTCGCCGCGACGGCGGCCGGCGTGAGTCCAGCCTGCAGTCCGATCCGCTCGGAGAAATTCCAGATCGCGCCCGCACTGAGGAACATCAGCCCGGCCGCGCCGATGATCGGAATCGCGGCAGGCCAGTTGTAGGCTTTGGGTTCACCGGAGGGATCGGCCGACGTGCGCCGCCCATGCGTCCTCGGAATGAAGAGCGACAGGCCCGCGCCGAGCATTCCTACGGCCGCGAGATAGAAGCAGCCTCGACTATACCCGCCAGCCGCCACGACCAGGCCGGCGCCAAGCGCGAGCATCGTCCCGAAGACCGCCAGCGCCACGGCGACACGGGCGCTGAGACGGGCAGGAGATGGCGCCATGGCCAGGGCCCGCCCACCTGCGGCGAGCGCCACGCCCTCCCCCGCGCCGGCCAAGAGCCGGGCGGCGATCAGAGCGTGTCCCCCGGCGTTTGCGGCCATCAGGCCTCCCACGGCGAAGAGGCAGCACCCGGCCAGGCCAAGGCTTCGCGGCGCGAGGTTCAGCGATGGGCGCGACAGCGCCAGTGCGACGAGCGCGCTGACCAACAATTCGGCGCTGATGAGCAGGCCGGCCTCGGTCGCGCTCATTCCGCGGCCGTCGATCAATCCGCCCGCCAGGAACGGAAAGGTGTTGAGGACAGCGGTGTTGATGAGCCCGACGCCGAATACGCCAAGGCCGAGGGACAGGGCGCCTTGCAGCGCCTGCGGCTTCGCATCGGCGCCGCCGTGACGCGCCGCGATCGGCTCGGCGACCGGGACCGTCATGCGCCGAGGCCGCCCAGCTGCTCGCGAAGGCGCCACGAACGGCTCGTCCACGCCCGGCTAGAGGTTTCAGGGATCAATCCGCTGACCAGGGAAGCCTGCCGCCAGGCCTCGGGCGGGCCCGGAACCTGGGGTCTGCCGACCGCCCTGACCGGCCGCCAATGAGCGCCTTCGCGGCGGAACTCGGCCGCGCCGAACCCGCGGCCCTGTCGCCGCTCGTCGAGCAGAACAATGGCGATGTCGTCGACCTGCACCAACCGCATCGAGGTCGCGCGCTCGCCCGTCGTCTTGCCGTCCAGGACGCGACCCGCCCTTGCCGGCCCGCCCGGTCGGACCCAGGTCTCTTCATAGGCGACGGGCCGACCCCCGACCTGGACTTCACCGCGCTCGATCAGCAAGTCATCCTTCAGATCGAGCCGAGCCCGATCGTCGATCGCGGCTGCGTCGAGGTCCAGATCGCGGTGGAAGACGATCTCGGGCGCCATCCAACACGTACGGCCGGAAAAGGCCGCGCAACGGGACATGCCTTGGGCGCGGCGCGGCGTTCGCAGATCCGCGAAGAGATCGCCCAGCTGCAGCCAGATCACGTCGCTGTCCTCGAGCGGCGCACCTCCGCCGACCGCCAACGAGCGCCGGGTCCAGGCCCCGTTCAGCGCGTGGGGCGTGAAGCCGGACTCGCCCACGCAACTCATCTCCATTAGTCGAATTAGGATAATTCAATTAGCTTCATGATCAACCATCCCGTGACGCTGTCAAGAGGGACTCTCGACTCCCATAGGGGACAGTCGCCACCTGGAGCGGGCTTCTTGCTAATCATCTTAGCCTATGAGATCAAGGCCGCGCCTGGAGACGCGCGGACGCAGAATGAGATCGCTCAAGACAAGCTTCCTGGCGTGCGCCATGATCGCTGCGGCCGGCCCTGTCCGTGCGCAGGCGCCCCAGGTCCCAGGGCGACCCACCCCGACCCTTCCTGCAGGCGTGCGCTCGCCCAAGCTTGCCGTCACTCAGCCACTGCCGGCACAGGATCTCGCCGCGTTCGTGGACGGGGTGATCGCCGAGGCCATGGCGAGCGATCACATCGCCGGGGCGGCGGTGGCCATCGTGCAGGACGGTCGGATCCTGCTCCTGAGGGGCTATGGCGTCTCCCACCTTGACCCGTCTCGGGCGGTAGATCCGCAGCGCACGCTCTTCCAGGTCGGGTCCCTGAGCAAGACCTTCACCTGGATCGCCGTGATGAAGGAGGTCGAGCGCCGGCGCCTTCGGCTCGAAGCGCCGGTGAACGACTACTTGCCTGACGACCTCAAGATTCCCGCGCAGGGTTTCCGCAAGCCCATCCGCGTGATCGATCTGATGAGCCATGCGGCGGGGTTCGAGGACAGCGCGTACGGCCATCTGATCGTCGACAAGCCCGAGCGCATCGTCGATGTCGCCGACTACCTCAAGCGACATCGCCCGCGTCGGGTCCGTGAGCCCGGCCTGGCCTCGAACTACTCGAACTACGGCGCCAATCTGGCAGGCTACATCGTCGCGCGGCTGAACGGGACCAGCTATCAGGCGCTGATCGAACGGGAGATATTGCGGCCCCTGGGCCTCGCCGACACCTCGTTCCGCGAGGCCTACCCCGCCCGCGCCGACCTGCCGTCCCCCATGCCGCCCGCCCTGACGGCCCGACTGTCGACGGGCTTCGAATGGTCGGGCGCGCGGTTCACGCCGGCGGGCCGGGAATACATGACGCAGGGCGCCCCGGCCGGGGCCGCGTCGATGACCGCCGCGGACGCCGCTCGCTACATGCTGATGCAGCTGGGCGACGGAACCTTGGGCGACGTCACGATCTATGGCGCAGCCACCGCCCGCGCCTTCCGCACGCCGATCCTCGACATGCCGGAAGGCTTCAACGGATGGGCGCACGGCTTCGCCGTCACGCGCCTGCCGGGCGGGTTCCGGGGCTACGGCCACAGCGGCGCGACCCAGTTCTTCTTCACCAATCTGGTGGTCGTGCCGCAGCTCAGATTGGGGGTGTTCGTCACCACCAACACCAGCACCGGCCGGTCAATCGGCCAGCGCCTGCCGCGCCTGATCACTGGCCGATACTACGCCGCGCCCAAGGCTATCGAGCGTCCCGGCGATCCCACGCTGGTGAGGAACGCCGCCCGCTATGCCGGAGCATATCTCACCGCGCGGCGGCCCTATCACGGGTTGGAGAAATTCGTGGAGCTGATGGGCGGAACCGGCAGCGTCGCCGTGACCGGCGATGGTCGGCTGGTGACCAGCTATGGCGTCGTCCAAACCTGGGTTCCCGCCGGCGCGCCGGGCCAGTTCCTGGCTTCAGACGGGGACGACCGCCTGGTCTTCCAGTTGGACAAGACGGGCCGGGCCGTGAGTTTCCCGACGCCGTCCGGCAACCAGACGATGGAACGCGTGTCCCCGATCTGGACCCGGGCCGTCTTCGACCGTGTCGCCGCGCTGGCGATGTTCGCGGCGGCGACGACCTGGATCGTGGCCGCGGCGCGAATCGCACGAGGCCAGCCGGCGACGCGCGCACAGGCGATCGCTGGGGCGGCAAGTCTTGTGGTGTCGACCCTTTGGGTCTCGGCCGCCGTGGCGACTTGGACGTGGCGGCCCGAAGCCGACAGCGTCGGCATCATGTACCGCTTCCCTGGGCCGTGGCTGGCGACCGCTTCTAGCCTGGCTTTGCTCGCAACGGTGGGCGCGGCGGGTCTGACCATCGGCCTTCCCATGACCTGGCGCGGCGGAGGCTGGCCCATTTGGCGCAGAGCCGTCCATTCGGCGTCGACGCTGGTGTTCCTGGCGCTCGGCGTCTTGGTCGGTCTCTGGGGCGGGCTGCTTCCGTGGCGCTAGCCTCGCCCCCCCGCGTCTCCGTGCGAGGCCATCCGGCCGGCCTGGCGGTGCTGATCTCGCTCAAGGTCTGGGAGCTCTTCAGCTACCAGGGCATGCGCGCCTTCCTCGTCTTCTATCTGATCGAGGCCTTCGCCCTTGGCGATGCCCAGGCAGCCATGATGTTCGGCAGCTATGCGGCGCTGGTGCTGGCGACGTCGGTGCTCGGCGGCTATTGCGCCGATCGTTGGCTGGGCCCCAAGGAACCTATGGGCGTGGGCGCCATCCTGATCATGGCCGGTCACTCGACCTTGGCCGCCGAGAACGCCCTCACGGGTCTTCACCTCGTCAACCGGCCGGTTGCATTCCAGATCTTCTGTCTCGCTCTGGCGCTGATCGCCGTTGGGACGGGTCTGCTGAAGCCCAATGTCCTAACCATGATCGGCCGCCTCTATCGGGCCGACGATCCGAAACGCGAATTCGGCTACTACGGCTACTATGTCGGCGTAAACATCGGCAGCTTCCTGGCCCCGATTGTCTGCGGAGGACTGGCCAGCCATTTCGGATGGGGCTGGGGGTTCGGAGCCGCCGCCATTGGGATGGCCCTGGGGCTGATCTCCTTCCTGCTGGGCCGGGGATTGGTCCGCCCGGCCGAGGGGACCCTGATCGCCGCCGGGAAGTCGACGCCGCGCGCGCGCATCTATCTGTTGGTCGCAGCCGCCGTGGCCGTCGCCGCCTGGCTGGTGCAGCACGGCCTGGCCCTCGGCATACTGCTCGCCGCGACCGTGGCGGCCGGATCGGGGATCCTGATCATGCGGGCTCGCTCGAGCGAGGATCCGAACGACCTTCCAAAGGTGATGCGGTTCTTCCTGCTTCTGCCGGTGCCGATCTTCTTCGAACTGCTGTTCGAGCAGCTGTCCATCACGGTGAACCTGTTCTCTGACCGGGCCGTGGAGCGGTCGCTGTTCGGCATACCGGTCACCGCGCCGCAACTGCTCTCCCTGAACAGCCTGTTCGTCCTGGCCTTGCTGCCGCTGCTCGGCGGGCTGTGGGCAAGGCTGGCCCGCTGGGGACGCGAGCCGACGCCCTTCGCCAAGTTCGCGATCGGGTTCGTCTTCGTGGCGCTGGCGTTCGCCATTCTCATCGTCGCCGCGGGCAGCGGGGCTTCGGGCGCGAGGATTCCGCTCCTGTGGATCGTAACCGCGTACCTGGCAATGACGCTGGGTGAGCTCTGCATCGCACCATCGACCTTTGCCATGGTGGGCAAGATGGTGCCCGACCGATACGCCGGCGTTGCGATGGGGCTGACGCTCCTATCCTTCTCAGCCGGCAACTTCCTGGCCTCGGTGCTGGCTGGAACCGTGGTTCTGCCGAAAGCCTTCTCCGTTCAGGATGCCAAACTGTCCTACGGCGCATTCTTCGCCGCGCCGATGGTCATCGCCCTGGTGTTCGCCGCGACCTGCCGTCTCTTCGGCCAACTGGCTCAGGGCAGCCACGGTAGGAGTCTCGGCGCGCGTCGCTAGGGTCATGGGGCTTTCCCCGCCTCTCGACACTGGGAACGGCCGCCGGGCGTGCTCGGTCCTGCCTTGTGCCGTGGCCAGGCGGATAACGTCCGCGGTCGCTTAGCGGTTGAGGTCGCCGGGTTGGCCGACTGAAGGCGGACCAGGAGCCGCCGGCGGCGCTTGCCCAGTCCACCAAGGCCGAATGACCCCTCGCAGGAACCGACGACAGGAACCAACGACGGAACCCAGAAGGCGACATGAGAGCGCCACCACGCCCTCTCGGGACAAATTCCCCTTATCTTACAAAGGGAGAAAATGGTGGGTGCTGGGGGATTCGAACCCACGACCCGCTGATTAAGAGTCAGCTGCTCTACCAACTGAGCTAAGCACCCGTCCCGGCTCCAGCGCCCTAACAGGGCCCCGGCGGCGAGGGCGCGGAACATACGCAAAATATCGGCCTTGGCAAGGCGCGTCTGTCGCGCCTGCTTTGAAGCCGGGCGCGCCGCGCCGGCGTATTCTCCTGATGCGCGCGGGCGCTTGACCGCGGCGCCCCGGAGTGGGCGAATCCCGCGCAAGACTGAGAGGACACGGCATGCGCATCGCCCTTCCACGCAACGCCCTTCCAATCGTCCGGTCCGCCGTCCTGGCGGCCGTCCTGGCCCTGGGCGCGGCTGGCGCGGCGGCCGCCGCCGACTATGTGCTGGTGTCCTCGACCGATCCCGAGCTCAAGCCTGGCCTGGAACTGGACAGCGGCCAGCACCTGGCGCTCGCCGCCGGCAAGACCGCGACCCTGATGGCCGCCGCCGGCGACATCACCACCCTCCACGGGGCCGCCTCCGGGGCGGTCGTCCCCTCGCGCAAGGGCGGGGACCCCGCGCGCCTGGCCGCCCTGAAGGTGCTGGTGGCGCCGCCCACCGGGGGCCGGACGTTCGGCGGCCGCCGCGGCGGCGTCTGCCCGGATGCGGCCAACCTCGCCAACCTGGACGATATCCTGCAGGCCCAGGAGGCCGGCTGCGTCACCGAGGCCCGGCGCGCGTTCGACGACCTGGTGGCCCGCCAGTCGCGCTGAGACGCGCCCGGCCAATCGGCCCTTCCTACTGACCGGTGTAGAGCTCGCCCAGCGCCAGGGCCGCGCGGCCATGAGCCTGGTCCAGCTCGTCGCGCACCGCCGCGGCGGCCGCCGTGGCCTCGCGCTTGCCGTTCATGCGTGAGAGCGCGCCCCGCAGGGCCGTCGGCGGGCCGGCCGTGGCCACCGCCACCACATTGTCCACCCCGAACGGCGGGGCGGCGCGGGTGCGGGTGAGCGAGACGCGGGCGTCCCCGGCCGTCATCTTGCCATCGCCGTCGCCATCCAGCGGATAGAGCACCTGCACCGTGCCGTCGCTGGCGAGGTTGAAGGCCGTGAGATAGGCCGGCTCGCCCCGGTGGGTGACCGCCAGGTCCACGGTCTCGCCCTTCTTGTAGAGCTGGCCCTTGGGCTTGGGCCCCACCTGCACCTGCAGCACCCGCTCGTTGGCCGAGCCGGCCAGGTCGCCGATCGCCTTGCGCTTGCTGATGACGCCCGCCAGGGCCTCGGCGCTGCGCAGGTCCTCGGCCACGCGGTCGCCGTGCGAATCGGTGACCACGCCGTCCTTCGCCGACCAGGTGAGGTCCGGCACGCCGCGGGGGATCGAGGCCCACGGGCCGCGGCCCGACAGGATGTCGGCGGCGGTGTCGTCGGCGGCCTTCACCTCGACCGGGCGCTCGTCGGCCGGCGGCGGCTTCAGCGGCTGGAACACCACGCTGCGCTCGTTGCGGGGCGGCACCACGGTGGAGGCCCATTGCTGGGTGCTGGAGAGCTCGCGGGTGCGGGTCTCCAGGCTGGCGGCCAGCTCGGCCAGCGACAGCTTGCCGTCGTCGTCGAGGTCGGCGGCCAGGTGACCATTGGGCCGGCGCTCCTGCAGCGCGCCCTCCAGGGCGTAGGTGAGCAGGCCCCGCGGCGGCGACTCGCCCAGCGGCAGGGGCCCCTCCAGGGCGAACTGGTTGTCCTGGGCGGCGCCCACATAGACCAGGTTGGGCTGATCGCCGGGCGGGGCCGCGGCGGACGGGTCCTTCGGGCCAGGCGGAAGCTGGATGGCCATGGGGTTCTTCGACGCCGCCCGCGCCTTGAAGTGGTTCGGCCCCACGGCCCGGTTCATCGAGCCCGAGTGGCAGGCGTCGGCGATCTGCAGCACGTTCACGGTCTTGGGGAAGAAGTTGACCAGCCAGCCGTGCAGGTCGTTGTCGACGATGAATTGCTGCGGATCGGGGTGGGACACCGAAAAGCCGCTCAGCACGATGAACTCGTCCAGGCCGTCGGCCTCGGCCGGATCGGTGCTCGGCGCCTGGGCCCCGTGGCCCGCGTAGTAGAAGATCACCCAGTCGCCGGGCTTGGCCCGCTTGCCCAGCGCCTCGAGGGCGCCGCGGATGCTGGCGCGGGTGGCGTCGGCGTCCTTCAGCTCGATGACGTCCTTGGCGCCCTCGTCGCGCAGCACCTTGGTCAGGGCGGCCGCGTCATTGGCGGTGCCGTCCAGCGAGGGGATCGGCGCGGCATAGTGGGACACCGCCACGATCAGGGCGCGGATCTCCGCCTGCGCCGGGACCGCCGAGAGCGCGGCGCCGGCCGCGCCCAGCAGAAGGGCCGTAAGGCCCGTGGCCAGCCTCTTCATGATCTTGCCCCTTCGCCCTCGAACACGCCGCAGTTTAAGGACTCCCCGGCCCGCCGGCACAAGCGGACTTCCTTGCGGAGCCTTTCCGCCTTATACGCGCGGTCCCCGATCTTGGGTGCGGCGCTCCTGCGCTTGCCCTTGGCCGAAGGTCGTCCATGCTAAGGCTGCCCATGCTGAGGCCGGGCGGAATCGGACGGCGCGACGAGACGCGAACCACTGGAAGGCTGCGTTGATCCCTACCTCGAATGCTTCGGGCCCGACGGCTCCGGCCCCGACCGCCCCGGACCGCCCGTTCCGGCTAGGCGGCTTTGCGACCCTGATCGCCGCGCTGGACTTCGCCGCGGCGGGCCCGACCGGCCTCACCCTCTACGGCCTGCGCGGCGAACTGGTCGAGACGCTGAGCTACGCCGAGCTGCGCGAGCGCGCCCGCGCCCTGGCGGGCCGGCTGCTGGCCGCCGGCCTGAAGACGCACGACCGGGTGGGCCTGGTCGCCGAGACCGACGCGGACTTCATCACCGCCTTCTTCGCCTGCCAGTACGCCCGCCTGACCCCGGCGCCCCTGCCGCTGCCCGCCCCGCTGGGCGGGCGCGAGGCCTATGTGGAGCAGATCGGCCGCATGCTGGCCTCGGCCCAGGCCGGGGCGGTGTTCGGGCCCGAGAGCCTGCTGCCGTGGCTGAAGGACGCCGCCGCCGCGGCCGGGACGCCTCTGGCGGCCACGATCGCGGAGCTGCCTGAGGCGCCTGCGAGCGACCTCGCGCCGCCGACGCCGGACGATCCCTGCTACGTGCAGTTCTCCTCGGGCAGCACGCGCACCCCCACCGGCGTGCTCTGCACCCACCGCGCCCTGATGGCCAACACCTTCGCCATCACCGCCCACGGCCTGAACGTCACCGCCGAGGACCGCGCGTTCTCGTGGCTGCCGCTCTATCACGACATGGGGCTGGTCGGGTTCCTGCTGGCGCCGCTGTCGGCGCAGATGACCATCGACCTGATGCCCACCGGCGCCTTCGTGCGGCGGCCGCTGATGTGGCTGGACCTGATCTCCAGGAACCGCGCCACCATCTCGTTCAGCCCCACCTTCGGCTATGAGCTCTGCGCGCGCCGCGGCGACGGCAGCCGCGAGGGCCTGGACCTGTCGCACTGGCGCGCGGCCGGCTGCGGCGGCGACATGGTGCGCCCGGGCCCGCTGATGGACTTCGCCGAGCGCTATGCGCCCGCCGGCTTCAAGGCCACCGCCTTTTCACCCTGCTACGGCATGGCCGAGGCCACCCTGGCCCTGACCATGGGCAGCCCCGGCCGCGAGCTCTCCTTCGACACGGTGGACGTGGACCGGATGGAACGCGACGGGGTGGTGCAGCCGGGCGCCGGCCCGCGCGCGCGGATGTTCGTCCGCTGCGGCTCGGTGCTGCCCGGCCATGAGCTGCAGGTGCGCGACGATGACGGCGCGGTGCTGCCGGAGGGCCGGGTCGGACGCATCTTCGTGCGCGGCCCCAGCCTGATGCGCGAATACTTCGGCGATCCCGAGGCCTCGGCGCGGGTGCTGTCGCCCGACGGCTGGCTGGACACCGGCGACCTCGGCTATGTCTCCGGCGGCGAGATCGTGCCCACCGGGCGCGCCAAGGACCTGATCCTGCTGAACGGCCGCAACGTGTGGCCGCAGGACCTGGAATGGACCGCCGAGTCGGAGATCGAGCGCCTGCGCAGCGGCGACGTAGCCGCCTTCTCCGTCGACCAGGACGCCGCCGAGCAGCTGGTGGTGCTGGTCCAGTCGCGCAGCAGCGACCCGGACGTGCGCCGCACCCTGGTCGAGGATGTGGCCGCTCTGCTCCGCGCCCGTCACGGTGTCGAGGCCCGCGTCGAGCTGGTGGGCGCCCACGCCCTGCCCCAGACCTCGTCCGGCAAGCTCAGCCGCGCCAAGGCCCGCGCCCTGTTCCTGGCCGGCGCCTTCGGCCAGGAGGAGCCGGCCTGACTGCGCGACTCGCGGCGGTCACCGGCGCCACCGGGTTCCTCGGCCGCCAGCTCCTGCGCACCCTTGCCGCCGACGGCTGGCGCCTGCGGGTGCTGGCCCGGCGCGATCCGGGCGATGCGGACTGGCGCGGGCTCGGGCTCGAGGTTGTGCCCGGCGACATGGCCGACACCCAGGCCCTGGCGCGCCTGGCGAGCGGCGCGGACGTGGTGATCCATACCGCCGGCCTGGTGAAGGCCCGCAGCCGCGCGGCCTTCGACGCGGTGAACGTAGAAGGCGCCCGGCGCCTGGCCGAGGCGGCGCGCGACGCCCCGCACGTGGTGATGGTCTCCAGCCTGACCGCCCGCGAGCCGCAGCTGTCGCACTACAGCGCCTCCAAGGCCGCCGGCGAGGTCGCCATGGCCGCGGTTCTGGGCGATCGCCTGACCATCGCCCGCCCCTGCGCCATCTACGGCCCCGGCGACCGCGAGCTCCTGCCGGTGTTCCAGGCCGCGGCCGCCAGCCCCATCCTGCCCCTCCTGGACGCCCGGGCGCGGGTGGCGATGATCCATGTGGAGGACGCAGCCCGGCAGATTGCCGCCCTCGCCACCGAGCCGCCTGCGAGTCGCCGCGTCGCGCTTAGCGACTCACGCCCGGACGGTTACGGCTGGCGCGAGCTGATGCAGGCCGCTGCGCGCGCCTGCGGCCGCAGGCCGGTCTTCGCGCCGGTTCCAGGCGCCCTGGTGCGCGCGATTGGAATCACAAATGATTTCACCATGCTGCTGGGCCGCACGCCGATGCTCTCGTCGGCCAAGGCCCGCGAACTGCTGCATCTGAATTGGGCAGTTGCCCCGGAAGAACGCCCGTGGGATGCGCCGCGGGCATTATGCGATCTCGACACTGGGTTTTCGGCCACCGTGGCGTGGTACCGGGCGGCCGGATGGATGAAACAATAGCTGCGGTTTTGTGACCCGGATTCGAACCAGCGGTGGAAATCCGGGGCGGACATGCTTAGTTACCGCGCTGGCGTAAGCAGTTGAATGAGCCATTGGGGGGCTCGTGAATGGTGGAACTGGCGACGGATCTGACCGTCCGGGAAGTCGCGCGAGCGGCCGAGACGGTCCTGGGCCGAACCGTCCAGGTCACCCATGCGACCGACATCGCGAGAGATCTCGCGGTGGATTCGCTTGCGCTGATGAACATCGTCATGGAGCTTGAGGATCGCTTCGACCTCTCGATTCCCCTGGACCGTCTGGCGACCGTCCAAACGGTTGGCGATCTCTCCGAACTGATCAACAAGCTGCGGGTGAAGGCTTAACGATGGGGCTGCTCGACAAGCACCTGGGCTATCGCGCCCCGTTGGACGGCATCCGTGCGGCGGGCGCCGATCCATTCAACGTGCGATTCGACGCCGTGCTCTCGCCGACCGAGGGCATGCTGGACGGCCGGCAGGTCATCCTGCTGGGCACGAACAACTACCTGGGCCTGACGTTCGACCCGGACTGCATCGAGGCTTCGGCCACGGCCGTCCGCGAATGGGGCACGGGCACCACCGGTTCGCGGTTCGCCAACGGCACCTTCGCCGGGCATGCGGCGCTGGAAACGGCGCTGGCCAGCTTCTACGGCCGCAAGCACGCCATGGTGTTCACCACCGGCTACCAGGCCAACCTGGGCGGCATCTCCGGCCTCGTGGGCCGCGGCGACCACCTGATCCTGGACGCCGACAGCCACGCCTCGATCTATGACGCCGCGCGCCTGTCCCAGGCCGAGGTGATCCGCTTCCGCCACAACGACCCGGAAGACCTCTACAAGCGCCTGCGCCGCCTGGGCGACCAGGCCGCCGGCAGCCTGATCGTCGTCGAGGGCATCTACTCGATGATGGGCGACGTGGCGCCGCTGAAGGAGATCGCCGCGGTCAAGAAGGAGATGGGCGCCTACCTGCTGGTGGACGAGGCCCACTCCATGGGCGTGCTGGGCGAGAAGGGCCGCGGCCTGGCCGAGGCGGCCGGCGTCGAGGCCGACGTCGACTTCATCGTCGGCACCTTCTCCAAGAGCCTGGGCGCCGTGGGCGGCTTCCTGGTCTCCGACGACGACAACTTCGACCTGCTGCGCATCGTCAGCCGGCCGTACATGTTCACCGCCTCGCTGCCGCCGGCGGTGATCGCCTCCACCCTGACCGCCCTGAAGCGCCTGGAAGCGGACTCCTCGCTGCGCCTGCGGCTCGAGGCCAACGCCATGCAGCTGTGGGAAGGCCTGCGCGACATGGGCTATGCCGTGGGGCCGCACGCCAGCCCGATCACGGCGGTGGTGATGCCGGACCAGGCCATGGCCGTGACCATGTGGAACGCCCTGCTGGCCAACGGGGTCTATCTGAACCTCGCCATCCCGCCGGCCACGCCGGATAACCGTCCGCTGCTGCGCTCCAGCGTGAGCGCCGCCCATACGCCCCAGCAAATTGAGACCGTGCTGTCGGTCTTCGAGCAGCTGGGTCAGGAGTTCGGGCTGCTGAAGCGCGCACGCCGCGCCTCGGCCTAGGTTTTCGGAACGGCGCGCCCCGCGCGCCGACGCCGCCGCAGCTCCAGCCACGCGCCCGGCGCCGCCAGGATCGGATGGCGCTCGCGGAAGGGCGTCACCGCCAGCTCCACCCCCGTGTGCCGCGCAACCTTCCAGGCCGCATAGCGGCTCGCGCCCTCGAAGGTGAAGGCGGCCTTGGCCAGCCGGGCGATGTTGAGCGGCTTGCCGGCCAGGTTGCGCAGGGTCCAGCCTGGCAGCCCGCGCTTGTCCGGCGCCACCTCCCCGTCCCGCGCCTCGAACGCCACGCCGCCCTCGCGCCAGGCGATGGGCAGAAGCTCCGCATAGCGCCCCTCCGCGGCCGCCATCACCTGGTCGGGCCGTCCCTGGCTCTCCAGGCGGAACTCGGCCGCATAGGTGTGGCGGAACAGGGCCCGCCAGAACGCCTCGGGCGGGCCGCGGTCCGGGCCGAGCTTGGCCGCATAGCGCGCCGCCGTCACCACGGCCGCCGCGCAGGCTTCCGCCGCTGCCAGCGCCTCGACCGGCCCAGCGCGCCAGACCAGCTGCGTCGGCTGGACGAACCGCGCCCAGATGGTGGTGTCCAGCGTCCGCCCCTCGGCCGCGCGCCGGAACTGCGCCAGCGGCAGGGTGGCCACCTTGGCGCGCAGCACGCGGCCCTCGACGGCGACCTCGTGGTAGCTGACCTCCGGCCACAGCACCCGCTCCACCAGGCCGCGGAGGCCCCGGCGGTGCGGCTCGCGGGTCAGCCGGTAGAAGTCGAGCACGCCCGAGAGGTCGCCGGTCCGCAGGGTCGAGCCGTAGTAGAGGATCGCCGCATCCCGCGCCGGGTCCGCCAGGCGGGCCGCCAGCGCGCGCACCGCGTCCGGCGCCGGGCTCGCCAGCTCCGCCGCCAGCCGCTGGACCAGCGCGCTCACGGGACCACGAACTCCAGCTCAGGCCCCTCGCGCACGGAGAGGTCCCCGCCCTCGAAGATCTCGCCGTCCAGGACGAAGGCGCCGGGCAGGTCGACGGCGAAGGCGGCAAGGTCGTGACGATGGTAGCCCTGCTGGGCCAGCCAGGGCGCGTCCGCGCCGCGCAGGATGATCGGCAGGGCGCTGAGCAGTCGCCGCGGCGGCGCAGTCACCGCCAGCAGCTTCAGGCCCTCGTGCGGCGGCCCGAACGGGCGCAGGCCCAGCGGCAGGCGCTTCAGCGTCGAGGCCATCAGGATGAACCAGGGGCCGTCCGAGGCCTGCGGCGTGCAGAGCCTGGCCGACTCGCCGCGCCGCCAGGGATCGCTCGGGGCGCCCAGCAGGGTGCGCACGGTGGCGCCGGCCAGGGTGACGCCGATCGCGGCGTTGTCGAACAGGCCAAGGCCGTGGTTGCGCTGCGCCAGCTCGGTCGCCCGCACGAAGGCGCCCGTGCCGAACAGGAAGCCGCGCCGCTCGGGCAGCCCCTGGCCGGGCCGCAGGACCTCCAGGCAACGCCGGCGCTTGGTCTTGCCGGCCAGCGCTGCCGCCATCATCCGCTCCAGCGGCGTGCCCAGGGGCACCCCGAGGTCGAGGGCGAGCGCATTGGTCTTGCCGCTGGGCGCCAGGGCGATCGGCGGCAGGGCCCCGCCCCAGGCCTCCGGCAGCCGGGTCAGCACCTCGCGGATGGTGCCGTCCCCGCCGTCGATGGCGATCAGCTCCACGCCCGCGGCCTTGAAGCGGCGCAGCTCGGCGAACAGCTGGCTCTCGTCCTCGGGCACGACGTCGAGGACGCTGTCCGGGAGCGGACTGCGACCGGCCCCGCGGTTGCGGTGGCTGTGCTGGTTCCAGATGAGGCCGGTGCGGATCAACGGTCCGACGTACGACGGCGCAACGCCGATCCGCAAGGCGCAAGAGGGCCCGCCACAGCTCAGCTCCGCCACACTCTCGCCGCCGAAGCCCGGCACCGACGTCCGTGGGCCTTGCGTCGGCGCGCGCGCTGCGCGAGGAGGAGGCTTCCGGGCGCGCCTCGCGCCTGCTTCACCGCGCGCCGGCGGGCCAGGGCCCGACCGCGAACCGGGGGACTGATTGAGTCTCATCGACCGTTACCTGCTGCGACTGGCGCTGTGGCCCATGGTGGCCGCCACCGGGGTGACTCTGGTCGCGCTCCTGCTGGAACGCGTCCTGCGGCTGCTCGACATGCTGTCGAACTCCTCGGGCCGCTTCGGGTTCGTCGCCCAGCTCGCGGTGAACCTGGTGCCCCACTACATGGGCCTGACCCTGCCGGCGGCGTTCTTCGTGGCGCTGGTCATCGTCGTGAACCGCATGAACCAGTCGTCGGAAGTGGACGCCTTCCTGGCCGCGGGCGTCTCGCTGACCCGGCTGACGGCGCCCTACCTGTGGCTGGCGGCGGTGCTGATGGTGGTCAGCATGGCGGTGTTCGGCTTCCTGCAGCCCTACAGCCGCTACGCCTATCGCGCGGTGCTGCATTCGGCGCAGAACGCCGGCTGGAACGGCCTGGTGCCCGCCGAGACCATCCTGTCGCCGTCCAAGGACCTCACGGTCACGACCGACGAGGCCGACCCCGCGGGCCAGAAGCTGTCGCGCATCTTCATCCGCCGGATCACGGCCGGCGGCCGCGAGGAGATCACCACCGCCGGCATGGCCGAGGTGCAGCGCACCACCGACGGACGCAGCGTGCGGCTGATGCTGCAGAACGGCCAGCAGCTGCGGTTCAACGAGAAGGGCCAGCCGGAAGTCCTGAGCTTCAAGGACTTCACCATGCAGTTCCCGATCAGTGGGCCGGCCAAGCTGCTGCGCGCCCGTGGCGGCGACGAGCGGGAGCTGACCCTGATCGAGCTGGCGCAGCAGGCGACGTCACGCCATTCGCTGATCTCGCGCGGGGCCCTGAAGGGCGAGCTCTATGGCCGCCTGGCCCGGGCGCTTTCGCTGCCGCTGCTACCCCTGCTGGCGGTGCCGCTGGGTTTGGCGGCCAAGCGCAGCGGCCGCGCGCCGGGCGTGCTGGTGGGCGGCATCCTGCTGCTCGGCTTCCACCACCTCGTGCAGCTGGGCCAGGGCCTGGCGTCCACCGGCCGCGCGCCGGCGGAGCTGTCGGTGGGCGGGCCCTTCCTGGTCTTCACCGCCATCTGCTGCACGGTGTTCTTCACCAGCCGCAAGCGGCCGGGCGAGACGCCGGTCGGCCGCGCCATGGAGCATATCGGCACGGCCATCGCGCGCCTGCGGGCCAACCGCCGCGCGGCCCAGGCCAGCGCATGACCCTCGCCGCCTACCTCGCCCGCCTGATGGCGGTGCGCATCCTGGCGGCGCTCGCGGTGCTGGTCGGGGTGCTGCAGATCCTGGACCTCCTGGAGGTCACCACCGACATCCTGGACCGCAAGCTCGGCGCGGCGGGCGTGGTCTACTACGCCCTGCTGCGCCTGCCGCGGCTGATCGAGCAGTCGGCGCCGGTGGCGGTGCTGGCCGGCTCGCTGTTCGCCTTCGCCAAGCTCGCCGGCGAGAGCGCGGTGACGGCCATGCGCTCGACCGGCATCTCGGCCTACCGCGTCACCCTGATGGCCGCGCCGGCCGCGGTGGTGATCGCTGTGGTGCAGCTGACCATCGGCATGGTGATCGCGCCCAAGACCGATCACATGCTCACCGAATGGTGGCGGGAGACCACGCCGCGGGACCCCACCAAGGTGGTCGATCCGATCACCTTCCGGGTCGGCTCGGAGATCGTCGTCGCCCTGCCCCGTGATCCCGACGGCCGCGGCCTGGAGAAGGTGACCATCTATCGGCGCGACGCGGGCGGGCGGCTGGTCCAGCGCACCGATGCGCCGGCGGCGGTCTATCAGGACGGCGCCTGGACCCTGATCCAGCCGCACTTCCAGACGGTGGAGGCCGCGGGCCTGGCCGAGGGGCAGGCCAAGCAGATGAGCTGGACCCGCGACCTGAAGCCGTCGGACGTGCGCACCCTGGCCAATGGCCAGACCACCGTCACGCCCGCCGAGGCCCGCCGCGCCCTGGCCGGCGGGCTGTCGGTGAAGCCGCGGGCCTTCTACGACACCCAGCTGCAGCGGGCCTGGGCCGCGCCGATCGCCTGCCTCGTCATGCTGCTCCTGGCCGCGCCCGTGGCCCTGGCGAACTTCCGCGGCGGGGGCGCGACGCTGATGGCCCAGTGCCTGGCGGTGGGCCTCCTGTTCCTCGTCTTCGACGGGGCGATCACCGCCCTGGGCGAGAGCGGCGCTGCGCCCGCCATCCTGGCGGCCTGGGCGGCGCCGGCGATGTTCGCCGCGCTGGGCGCGACCATCCTGCTTTACCTCGAGGGCTGATCATGGCGGGGGCCATCGAGATCCAACCGGTCACCGGCAAGGCGATGCTGGACCGTTTCATCAAGGTCGCCATGCGGCTGGGCGCGTCCGACCCGAACTACATCCCGCCGCTGATCCTGGAGCGACAGGAGAGCCTGACGCCCAAGACCAATCCGTTCTTCCAGCATGCCGACGTGCAGTTCTGGCTGGCGGTGAAGGACGGCCGCGACGTGGGCCGCATCAGCGCCCAGATCGACCACCTCAACCCGCAGACGGCCGAGGGCGTCGGCCACTTCGGCATGATCGCCGCCGAGGACGACCCGGCGATCTTCGCCGGCCTCTTCGCCGCGGCCGAGGCCTGGCTGAAGGCTCACGGGTGCAAGACCGCGCTTGGGCCCGTGAACCTCTCCACCAACGAGGAAGTCGGCCTCCTGGTGGAGGGCGCCGATAGTCCGCCCATGTTCATGATGAGCCACGATGCGCGACACACTGGGCCGCGCATCGAGGAGCAGGGCTACGGCCGGGCCAAGGACATCTACGCCTACATCTGCAGCGTCGCCGACGACCTGCCCGAGCCGATCCTGAAGCGCATCCGCAAGGGCCTGCCGGCGGGCGTGACCCTGCGCATGGTCGACATGAAGTGCTTCAGCCGCGACGTGGGCATCCTCACCGAGATCCTCAACGACGCCTGGTCGGGCAACTGGGGATTCACGCCCACGACCGAGGCCGAGACCCTGGCCCTGGCCAACAACCTGCGCCTGCTGATCGACAAGCGGCTGACCTGGTTCGCGGAGATCGACGGCGAGCCGGCCGGCTTCATGGTGCTGCTGCCCAACATCAACGAGGCGATTCGCGACCTGGGCGGCAAGCTGCTGCCGTTCGGCTGGGCCAAGCTGCTCTGGCGGCTCAAGGTCAAGGGACCCAAGACCGGCCGCGTGCCGTTGATGGGCGTGAAGCGCAAGTTCGCCGCCTCGCGCCGCGGCCAGCTGCTGCCATTCCTGCTGATCGATGCGGTGGCGCAGGCGGCGCGCAAGCTGGGTTACGAGCGCTACGAGCTGTCGTGGGTGCTGGAGGACAACCTCGCCATGCGCCGGATCTGCGATGCGGGCGGGGCCAAGGTCTACAAGACCTACCGGCTCTATGAGAAGGCGCTGGGGTGAGCGGCTTCCAGGCGCTGGTGCTGGCCGGCTCGCGTCCGGGCGCGCCGGAGCCGGTGGCCGAATACGCCCATGCGGCGCACAAGGCGCTGATCCGGCTGGAGGGCCAGACCCTGCTGGCGCGCGTGACGGCCGCGCTGCGGGCCGCCGGCGCCGGGCGCATCTGCGCGGTCACCAGCGACGCCGCGGTCGAGGCGGAGGCGGCGCGGCTGGGGATCGAGACCCTGCCCCAGGCCGCCGGCCCCAGCCTCAGCGTGCGGGCCGGCGCCGAGGCCCTGGGCACGCCGCTGCTGATCACCACCGCCGACCATGCCCTGTTGCGGCCGGAATGGGTGAGCCGCTTCCTGGCCGACGTGCCGCCGGGCGCAGACATCGCAGCCCTGGTGGCGGCGCGGGCCACGGTGGAGGCGGCGGCGCCCTCGACGAAGCGCACCTGGCTGCGGCTGGCCGACGGCGACTGGTCGGCCTGCAACCTGTTCTTCCTGCGCACCGAGCGGGCGCTGCGTGTCGTGGACCTCTGGCGGCGGGTGGAGGCCGAGCGCAAGCGGCCCTGGAAGATGGCCCAGATCCTGGGGCCCGGCATGCTGCTGCGCTACGCCACCGGCCGCCTGGGGCTGAAGGACGGCGCCGAGCGGCTGGGTCGCATGGCGGGGGTTTCCGCCGCCGTGGTGGAGACGCCCTATGGCCTGGCCTCAGTGGACGTGGACAAGCCCGCCGACCTGGACCTGGTGCGCCAGTTGGTGGGCGAAGCGGCGCCGTAAGGCGCCCCACAAATGAAGAAATCTACAAACGAAGAGATCTACAAATGAAGAGACCTCGCAGGGCGAGCGGCCCGCGAGGTCCCAATTCTGAATAGGAAGCCTTCGGGCGCGGCGTCGCGCCCTGCAACGCCTACTTCAGGTGTGCGGCCAGGTGCTTGTTCATCTCGAACATGCTGACCTTGTCCTTGCCGCCGAACACCGGCTTCAGCTTGGCGTCGGCCAGGATCTCGCGCTTGTTCGCGGGATTCTGCAGGTTGTTCTTCTTGATGTAGTCCCAGATCTTCGACACGGTTTCACCGCGCGAGAGTTGACCGGCGCCCACCACAGCGGCCAGTTCGGCGGAGGGCGTCAGCGGCTTCTGCAGGGCGTTCGTGTTCTTACCAGTGGCCATAGGCTCCCCCAGCTAGATGTTGTCGCGAGGTTCCCGCGGGGGTCGCTGGAACCGAGTCGCTTGACGCATCCTAGCGCGGCGCGCGCGACGCGCTACAGAAGAAGCGACCTCACGCGTCATATCGGTCGCCCATCGGTTGAGCCAGGGGCTATTCGCGCCGCGATCGCAGGCGCCGGCGGCGGCCGAAGCGTGCGCGCCAGCAGGTCCAGCAGGCCCGCCCAGTCCGGCTGGTCCTCATAGATCTCCACCTCGAAGTCGGCGCCGGCCAGCGCCAACGCGGTCTCCAGCACCCCGATGCGGGCCGAGGGCCGGCCGATCGGATAGCCCACCCGGATCACCGCGTTCAGCCGCTGGGCCACGTCGGCCGCCGCGGCTGCGCCCAGCCCCTGCCCGCCGAACGCCGCCACCGCCGCGATCCGCTCGGCCCGCCACGCCGCCAGCCGCAGCGCCAGGTCCGCGCCCTCGCCGAACCCCAGCACCGCCACCCGCGCGTCGTCGGTGCGCCGGTCAGCGGCCAGATGGTCGAACCAGGCCTCCGCGTCCTCGCGGCGGTCGAGGGCACGGCGCGCGCACCAGTCGGGGGCCAGCACATAGTAGCCCTGGGCGCTGAGGCGCCGCGCCAGCCGCTGGACCTGGAGCGGAAAACCCGCGGGCGCACCCAGCAGCAGCACCGGGGGCGACGGGCCCGGCCCGTCCGGACAGGCGACGAAGGCCTCCAGGTGCGCCTCGTCGCCGGGGATTTCGATCTGCGCCTCCGCCATGGCCGCGCCTCCTCTGCGATCCCGGGAAGCGTATTCCTACTTATCTGATAGGATTATGCCGAAAGTCTGGGTTGGCTGTGAGAATTGCTGCGCGACAGGCTCTGGCCACGCCGACGCGATTCCGTAGAATGCCATTCTCCACCGCGAGGCATTTCCATGGACGTGGTTCTCGATTCCATCGACCGGCGGATATTGCGGGAGCTGCAGCGCGACGCCACGATCCCCATCGCCGACCTGGCCCTGCGGGTGGGCCTGTCACAGACGCCCTGCTGGAAGCGCATCAAGCGGCTGACCGACGCCGGAGTGGTCACCAAGCGGGTGGCCCTCCTGGACCGCGAGAAGCTGGACCTCGGCCTGGCGGTGTTCGTCTCGGTGCGCACCAACCGCCACGACCAGGAGTGGCTCGACGCCTTCGCCGGCGCGGCGGCTTCCATGCCGGAGGTGGTGGAGTTCTACCGGCTCTCCGGCGACACGGACTACCTGCTGAAGGTGCTGGTCCGAGACATCGCGGCCTACGACGCCTTTTATCGCAAGCTGATCTCCGCCGTGCCGCTCTCCGACGTCTCCTCGGCCTTCGCCATGGAGCAGATCAAGTGCACCACCGCGATCCCGGTTTGACATGACCCTGCGGCAGGCGCCCAACTTGGCGCAAACGACAACAAGCAGTTGGGAGGCGCCTGCGCCATGGCGTGGATGTTTGCGGACGTGTGGGAGGCCATCGCGGCGGCGCAGCCGGACCAGCCGGCGGCGGTGCACGGCGAGCGGGTGGTTACGTGGGCGCAGTTCGACACCCGCGCCGACGCCCTGGCCGCCCACCTCATCGACCGCGGCCTGAGCTACCAGGGCAAGGTCGCCGCGTTCCTCTACAACGGCCCGGAATACCTCGAGACCTACTTCGCCGCCTTCAAGGGCGGCTTCGCCCCGGTGAACACCAACTACCGCTATGGGGCCGAGGAGCTGGTCTACCTGTTCGACAACGCCGACGCCGAGGCGGTGGTCTTCCACGCCGGCTTCAGCGAAGTGGTCGAGGCGATCCGCCCCCGCCTGCCCAAGGTGCGGGCCTGGATCGCGGTGGCCGAGCCCGGCCATCCGGCGCCCAACTGGGCCGACGACTACGACGCCATCGTGGCCCGCGTCCCGGCGGAGCGGCCGGTGAAGGCCGGCTGGGGCCGCTCGGGCGATGACCTGCTGCTGCTCTACACCGGCGGCACCACCGGCATGCCCAAGGGCGTGATGTGGCGCCAGGACGACCTCTTCCAGGTGATCGGCGCGGGCGGCAATGCGGCCCTGGGCATCCCGCCGGCGACGTCGATCCCCGAGCTTATCGGGCGTCACACCCAGCCGGACCATCAGAAGCCCACGGCCCTGGTCGCCTGCCCCCTGATGCACGGCACCGGCCAGTTCTCCTCGTTCATCGCCTACAACGCCGGCGGGACGGTCGCCTTCCTGCCCTCGCGCAAGTTCGACGCAGTGGAGCTGTGGAACGAGGCCGAGCGGCTCTCGGCCACCAATATCGTCATCGTGGGCCTGGCCTTCTCCACGCCCATGCTGGAGGCGCTGGAGGCCAACCCCGGCCGTTGGGACCTCTCCTCGGTGCGGGTGATGAGCTCGTCCGGCTCGATGTGGAGCCAGGAGAACAAGCGCGGGCTCCTGAGCCACGCCACCAACGCCGTGATCATGGACAGCTTCGGCTCGTCGGAGGCCGTCGGCATGGGCATGTCAGCCTCCGCCCCCGGCGCGGAGATGCAGACGGCGGCCTTCATGCTCGGGCCGAACTGCGCGGTCTTCACCGAGGACGGCCGGCGCGTGGAGCCCGGCTCGGCCGAGCGCGGGCAGGTGGCGGTCAGCGGTTTCATACCGGTGGGCTATTACAAGGACCCCGACAAGAGCGCGCAGACCTTCAAGACCATCGAGGGCCAGCGGTGGAGCATCCCCGGCGACTGGGCCGAGGTGAACGCCGACGGGTCGCTGAAGCTGCTGGGCCGCGGCTCGGTCTGCATCAACACCGGCGGCGAGAAGGTCTTCCCAGAAGAGGTGGAGGAGGCCCTGAAGCGCCACGCCAGCGTGCGCGACGCGGTGGTGGTGGGCGTGCCTGACGCCCGCTTCGGCGAGCGCATCTGTGCGGTGGTGGAGCCGGAGACCGGCGCGGCGCCGACGCTCGGCGAGCTGGTCCAGTACGTCCACACCCAGCTGGCGGGCTACAAGGCCCCGCGCGAGCTGGTGGTGGTGGAGAGCATCGGCCGGGCCCCGAACGGCAAGGTCGACTACAAGGCGATCAAGGACCGGGCGCTGAAGGCGCTGGGCGTGGCGGCCTAATCCAGAGCGGCGAACACCGCGTCCGCCAGGCCCTTGCCGCGCGGGTCGCCGACCAGCTCGGGGCCCATGTGGTTCAGCACATAGCCTATGGCCACGCGCGCGTCGGGGTCGGCGCAGCCGAACGAGCCGCCCCAGCCTGAGTGACCGAAGGCGCGCGGGTTGGGGCCGTAGACACCGATCAGGTTGTGCGCCACGCCCATGCCCCACTGCGGATTGAACCCCAGCAGCAGGTCCTCGCGGTCGGCGGCGATCGCGGTCATCTGCGCCAGCGTCTGCGGCCCCAGCACGCGCACGCCGGCCAGGGTCCCGCCCTCGGCCAGGGCGGCGCAGAGGCGGGCGACGCCGCGGGCGCTGGCGTGGCCGTTCAGCGCCGGCAGCTCGGCCGCGCGCCAGGCCCGGGTGTTCACACGCGCCGGATCCTGGGCGGGATTGGAGAGCCCCAGGCGCACCGGGAGCGGCAGCTGGTCCAGCGGCGGTTCGATGGGATGGTCGGCAGCCAGCAGTTCGGCCACGCGGCCATCTTCGCTGGCGGGAAGGCCGATGTGGATGTCCGCGCCCAGCGGCCCGGCGATCTCCTCGGCCAGCAGCGCCCCCAGAGTCCTGCCACTGGCCCGGCGCACAATCTCGCCCGCCAGGAAGCCGTAGGTGGAGGCGTGGTAGGAGTTGGCGGTCCCGGGCGCGAACACCGGAGCCTGGGCGGCGAGCCGGTCGGTGACGCGGTCCCAGTCGTAGAAGTCGTCCAGCGTCGTGGGCTCGAGGAATCCAGGCAGGCCCGCCTGGTGCGACATCACCTGGGCGATGGTGATCGCGCCCTTCCCGGCCGCCGCGAACTCAGGCCAGACCTCGGCCACCGGCTGGTCGTAGGCGATGCGCCCGGCGTCCACGAGCCGCGCCACGCAAGCCGCCGTGGCGGTCTTGGTGGTGGACCAGACATTGACCAGGGTGTCGGCCTGCCAGGGCCGCGTGCGGGCCGCATCGGCGAAGCCGCCCCAGAGATCGACCACCACCTCGCCGCGCCGATAGACGCAGAGGGCCGCGCCGAGCTCGGCATAGTCCCCGGTCCGCGCGAAGTTGGCGGCGAAGGCTTCGCGCACCGGCTCGAAGCCGGCGGCGACCGTCCCCTGGATGGTCATCGCGCGCTCAGCCCCCCCGCCAGCAGCCGGACATGTTCGGCCACCACGGCCTTGGGGTCGGCGAGCTCGGGGCGGAACCACTTGTGCAGCCAGCCGAACGCCCCGGCCATCGCCTGGGCCACCGCGGTCAGGTCCACGTCGCGCACCGAGCCGTCGGCCAGGCCCTCGGCGGCCACCTTGGGATAGCCCTGCTCCAGGGCCCGCACCCGGGCCACGATCTCGTGGCGCGCGTCGGCCGGCAGGGCCTCGACGCCAGCCAGCGGCGCCAGCGGGCAGAACGCGTCGTCGAGGTTGGCCTCCACCAGCAGCGCCGTGCCCGCCAGCGTGCGCTGGATCGCCGTGCCGCCGGAGAGCTCCACCGCCTGCAGGATGCGATCGGACATGGCGAAGGCCCGCCGGAAGCAGCGCGCCACCAGGTCCGGCTTGTCGGCCAGGTAGTGGTAGACGACGCCCTTGGTGGCCCCCACCTCCGCGGCGATCTCGTCGATCGAGGTGCTCTCCACGCCCTTGCGGTTGAAGAGCCGCGAGGCGGCGCGCAGCAGCTCCTCCAGTTTCAGGGCGGCGGCGGCGTCGCGGTCGAAGGCGTTGCCCCGCGCCGGGCGCAGGATGGCGATGTCGAGGGGCTGGTAGGCCAGGGCGGCCTGCGGATCGGTCGCCACACCGTGGCGCACCAGGGTGAGCGCCCCGGCCCGGGCGCGGGCCCTGAAGTCGGCCTCCGGCTCGCCGGTCCAGCGCGGGACCAGCGGGATCCACGAGACGACCCCCACCAGCGCCTGGGCCACGATCAGGGGGTCACAGGCGCGGATCGAGCCGTCCGCCATGCCCGCCTCGACCAGGTCGATGAGCTGGGCCAGGTTGCCATGGTGCAGGGCCTCGATGGTCTCGCGCTGCGGCGAGCCGAGCGCCGCCACCTCGGCCAGGACCGCCGGCTCCGGCCGCTCCGCATCGAGCGCCAGGGCGACGAACGCCGCCAGCCGGTCCAGGCCCGATCCCGGCGCCCGGGCCGCGGCATCCAGGTCGCGCGCCATGGCCTCGCAGGCCCGGCGGTAGCACTGGAAGACCAGGTCCTCGCGATCCTCCACATAGTAGTAGAGGGCCGCCCGGGAGACGCCGAGGCCGGCGGCGATCTCCGACAGCGAGGTCTGGGAGACGCCGCGGGCGTTCAGCTGGCGCGCGGCGGCATCCAGCACGGCGTCGCGCTTGGAGCGCCGCCCGCCCTGCCCTGCCCGCGCTTGCCCCGCCCTCGCCACCCGCATCTCCTGACGCTTCGATCAGCGATCATACGCGGATGTCAAATTCATTGACAAGGCATGTTTGACGTGTCGTTCTGACTTCATACTCGAATGTCAAATCGGACGCAGTTCCGCAGATCGAGGGGGAGGATCGGATGACGACCACGACGCAAAGCACCTTGGGGCGGGCGGCGGCCCTGGCCGGGACCAGCCTGCTGGCGCTCTCGATCGCGGCCCCGGCGCACGCCCAGGCGACTCAGATCGAGGAGCTGGTGGTCACCGCCCAGAAGCGCGAGCAGCGCCTGATCGACGTGGGCGCCTCGGTGGCCAGCCTGGATGCGGAGACCCTGCGCACCGCCCGGATCGCCGGCGCCACCGACCTCACGACCCAGGTCCCGAACGTGGACGTGAAGGAGAACATCCCCGGCGCCCAGGCCATCGTCACGGTCCGTGGGGTGGGCCTCAACGATTTCTCGTCCACCAACAACTCGACCGTCGGGCTCTATGTGGACGAGGTGTTCCTGGCCTCCTTCGCCCAGATGGACTTCAACTTCTTCGACCTGGACCGGATCGAGGTGCTGAAGGGGCCGCAAGGCACCCTCTATGGCCGCAACTCCACCGCCGGCGCCATCAACATCCTCTCCGCTGCGCCGTCGCTCTCGGGCACGAGCGGCTACCTGACCGCCACGGCCGCCAACTACAGCCGCTTCGAGGGCGAAGGCGCCGCGAACCTGGCGGTGAACGACACCCTGGCCTTCCGGTTCAGCGGCAAGGCGATCAACCAGGACCAGGGCTACTGGTACTCGCGCACCCTGAAGCACGACCTGGGCGACCAGGACATCCTGCTGGGCCGCGCCCAGATGCTGTGGAAGCCGGACGAGCGCCTCTCGGTGCGGCTGAAGTTCGAGACCGAGCGCAACCGCTCCTCCATCGGGGTCGGCAAGTTCTTCGGCACGATCCCCACCGCCGCCGGAGTGAGCTGCCCGGACTTCTCGAACCCGTCGCACTGCGTGAACTCCCACGGCTACACCGATGTAACCTCTGACAAATTCGCAGGCGACTGGGAGCACGAGGCGCCCTACCGCGTGAACCAGTGGAACGCCACGGGCCGCATCGACGCCGACCTGGGCTTCGCCAAGCTGGCGGCCGTCACCGGCTACATCCGCTTCAAGCGCGAGTTCTACACCGACGCCGACGCCGGCCCCACGGCGGACGCCGAGTTCGACCAGAACGACAAGGTGCGCCAGTTCAGCCAGGAGGTGCGCCTCTCCGGCGAGGCGATGGGCCGGGCCAACTGGATCGTCGGCGCCTACTATTCCTGGGACCGGGTGCAGACCTTCACGCCCGGCACGCTGAAGGACGTCTTCAACACCAACGTCCTGATCACCGCCGACCAGACCACCCGCAGCAAGGCCGCCTTCGCCCAGGTGGACTGGACCCTGGTCCAGCGCCTGACCCTCACCACGGGCGTGCGCTACACCGACGAGGATCGGGACTATACCGGCGGCACCCGCGACCTGAACCCCTTCGGCCTGTCGTTCCTGTGCCTCGCGGTCGGGGCCTGCGCGCCGGGGCCGGGCCAGACCCAGCTGTCGTTCGCCGACGCCTCGATCAGCGACAAGAACTGGTCCTGGCGCGCAGGCCTCAACTACAAGCCCACCGACGACAGCCTGGTCTATGCGGCGATCTCCCGGGGCGTGAAGAGCGGCGGCTTCTTCAACGGCATCACCACCAGCAGCTTCGCCCTTGCGCCCTACAAGCCCGAGCAGCTCACCGACTACGAGGTGGGCGCCAAGGCGCGCCTGTTCGACCGGCGCCTGTCCCTCGACGCCAGCGCCTTCTGGTACGACTACAAGGACCTGCAGACCCAGACCTTCACCAATGTCGGCGCCGTCTCGCTGATCAAGCTCGCCAATGTGGACAAGGCCACCGTGCGCGGCCTGGACGTGCAGGCGGTCTGGCTGCCGGTGACGGGGCTGACGCTGCAGGCGGGCCTGGGCCTGCTGCACACCGAGCTGGGCCGGTTCAACACCGCGGGCGCGGCGGGTGTCATCGCCGTGCCCAAGGGCAACAAGCTGCCGAACGCCCCCGACGTCACCCTGAACCTGCAGGGCCGCTACGAGTGGCAGGTTCGCGAGGGCTGGACCGCGGCGCTGCAGGCGGGCGGCCACTACTCCGACAGCGTCTTCAAGGAGGCGCTCAACACCCCCTACCTCAGCGCCGACAGCTACTGGCTGTTCGACGCCCGCGCCTCGCTGGCCTCGCGCTCGGGCTGGGAGTTGGCGGTGTGGGCCAAGAACCTCGGCGACAAGCGCTACGTGACCCAGGCCACGGACAACGGGATCGGCATGGGCTACCGCGTGTTCAACGCCCCCCGCACCTATGGCGTAACCCTGACCAAGCGGTTCGAGTAGGCCGGGCGCCGCGCGGCGCCCTACGGCCGCGGTTCCTTCGCGAGCCGGCTGATCAGCAGGGCGGCGCGCTTGGCCTGGAGGTCGAGGCTCTTCAGATCGGCCGTCTCGCCCGGGGCGTGGGCGCCCTCCCCGGCCATGCCCAGGCCCACCAGGCCATCGATGAAGGCCACGAAGGAGATGTCGCCGGCGCCGCGGTTGGCGGGATTGCCCTCCGGCATGGCGGGCAGGCCCAGGGTCTCGTTCACGGCGTTCAGCCGGGCCAGCAGCGCGCGGTTGCCCGCCGTCGGCGCCATGGGCGGATAGCCGTCGTCGGAGAAGGCGATCTCGGCCTGTGTCTTGGCCAGGTGGCGGGCCACGATCTCGGCCATCCGGGCGCGCACGCGGGCCTCCTGCGCATTAGAGAGGGTGCGGATGTCGCCGCGCGCCATGGCCTCCGCGGCGATGACATTGGGCTTGCCGGCCGCCTCCCCGCCCGTATCGCCAGGGTTCAGCCTGGCGCTGGAGCCGCCCAGGAGCAGGCCGACGTTGTAGGTCAGGTCCTTCTCCGGCAGCTCGCGGCGGAACTCATCGAGGATGCGCGCCAGCTCGTAGATCGCCCCGCAGCCCACCTCGGCCTTGCAGACACCCGAGGAGTGGCCGGAGCGGGCCTTGGCCGTGATCGTCCAGGAGGTGGAGGAGCGCCGCGCCGTCGAGCCCACGTCCCGGCCGCCTTCGCGGGCCAGGCCTTCGAAGTCGAGGGCGACGTCGCTGGCGTGCCCGGCCGCGATCAGGTCGCGGCGGGCGAGCGACAGCGGCGCGCCGGGCTTTTCCTCATCGCCGGAGAACACCACCGTGATGTCAGCGTCCTTGAGCGTTCCGCCCGCCTGCATGGCGCGCATGGCCTCCAGGATGATGACGTCCCCGCCCTTCATGTCGCCGACGCCGGGCCCTTCGGCGGTGTCGCCGCGGCGCGTCCAGCCCTGGAAGGGACTGTCGAGCTCGAACACGGTGTCGAGGTGGCCGATCAGCAGGATGCGCTTGCCGCGGCCATCGCCCTTGTGGACGCAGATCAGGTGGCCCGCACGGCCTGTTTCCGCCATCGGAATCCAGCGCACCTCGAAACCCAGGGCCTCGAACTGCGGGCGCAGCATGGCGCCGACCTGCTCGACCCCCTGGACGTTCATTGTGCCCGAGTTGACGCGCACCAGCGCTTCCAGCAGCTGAAGGCTGCGCTCATGGTCTGACTCGACCGCGCCGATCATCCGCGTCTCCGCGGGCGTCGGCGGCGCGGCGCGCGCCGAACCGCCGGCGAAGGACGCCGACGTCACGATAATGGCGGCTGCGAGGGCGGCCGTGGAACGTACGAATCTCAGCATGGCGTCAGCCAGGCTGGCGCAGACTCCGCACGAACTCCACCAGCGCCGAGCGCGAGACGCCCCGCGGCAGGTGGGCGTAGGCCTTGAGCAGTTCCAGAGCGCCCGGTTCGGCCAGGAGGGCTGCGACCTCGTCCACCGCACCGCTCGAGGCCGACGCCTCGCCGAACATCTCCGCGACCGGCACGCCAAGGGTCTTGGCGATGCGGGTGATCATGGAGGCGCTGACGCGGTTGGCGCCGCGCTCGTATTTCTGGATCTGCTGGAAGGTGACGCCAGCGGCTTCGGCGAGAGCTTGCTGTGAAAGCCCCCGCACCTTGCGCAGCAACCGGATACGCGCGCCGACGGCGACGTCTACGGGGTCGGCTGCCGCCTCGGGTCTATTTGCCATTGTCCTTTTGGATCTCCTTATGGCGGGACGAGCGCTACCTGGCCCGGTTGGAAGCGTCACCCGCAGGCGGAACTAAGTTCTCTTCTGGGATCGGCTGGTCCGAGATGCAGTAACAAGCCTCGGCGATCGCAATGCCGACGGCCCGCCGCAATGGGCCGAAGGAAGGTGCATCACGTTCGAGTTGGATCAGCTCTTCTTCATAGGGCGCCAATAGCTCAACCAGGTTCTGTGCCAGTCGCCTGGCGTTCTCCGGGTCTTGAATCATCGCGTCCCCTTTTTTTGGAACCTTGACCATCGTTCGGGTGAAAGCAAGCAACCCCAGCGGGCGCTCGGCGTAACAGCGATCATCCGTCGCATGCCAGGACACGTCCCGCCTGTAGCCCCTGAACCAAATAGGCGAGCACGTTCGTCCTGCCTGGGACAGCCTCTAGCGGAACCTGCCCTTTTGCCATGGGTTAGAGCGCTCCGATGGCGCAACCTGACAAGACCGCCGGCCGCGGCCCGATCGCCGCGATCGTGGATTTCGACGAAGCCCTGCTCGACGCCTGCGAACCCCAGGCGCGGGCCGAGCTGCTGATGGAGGCCCAGCTGCTGGCCGGGGTGTTCGCACCGGGCGCCGGCGCGGAGGCCCTGCTGCGCATGGCCGACCAGCTGTCGGCCGGTGAGCGGGACGCCGAAATGGACCGCGCCCACGCGCGCCGGCTGGCGGCGGCCCTGAAACGGCTGGCCAAGGGGATCTGACGCCTATTCAGCGGCCGCGGACGCGCGCTTGCGCGACTTGCGCTCAGGGCGGTCCAGGAGCTTGCGCAGGGTGGAAGCCAGGGCGGCGGTCTCGTAGGGCTTGTCGAGCAGCGGAAACTCGCGGCCCTCGCTCATCCGGTCCTCGCCGACGAAGCCGGAGGTCAGCAGCACCCGCAGGTTCGGCCGCAGCTCCCGCGCCGCCCGCGCCAGGTTCAGCCCGCTGACGCCGCCGGGCATGATCACGTCGGTGAACAGCAGGTCGATCTCCATGTCGGACTGGATCGCCTGCAGCGCCTCGGCGGCGTTGGTGGCGGTGGTGACCTGGTAGCCGAGGCCGGTCAGCACATCGAGGGTCAGCGCCAGGACGGTGGCGTCGTCCTCGACCAGCAGGATCTTCTCGGTGCCACCCACCACGGCGTCGGTGCGCGGGTCGCGCCGCGGCGCCTCGGCGTCCGCCGTGCTCGCCGGGAGCAGCAGGTGGAAGGCGGTGCCCGCCCCAACGGCGCTCTCCAGGCGCACCTCGCCCTCGGACTGCTGGACGAAGCCATATACCTGCGACAGCCCCAGGCCCGAACCCTTGCCCACGTCCTTGGTCGTGAAGAAGGGCTCGAAGACCCGCTCGCGCACCTCCTCGCTCATGCCGACGCCAGTGTCGCGCACCTCGATCGAGACGCGGCCGAGCGGACCCGGGCCCGCCTCGCGGCCGGTGCGGATGGTGAGGGTCCCGCCGTCGGGCATGGCGTCGCGCGCGTTGACCGCCAGGTTGAGCAGCGCCGTCTCCAGCTGGGTGGCGTCCACGTGGGTCTTCAGCGGCTCGGCGGCCAGCTCCAGCTCCAGCGTCACCGCCTCGCCGACCGCCTGGCGCATCAGGGGCGCGAAGTCCCCGATCAGGCGGTTCACGTCGAGGGTGATGGGCGACAGCTGCTGGCGGCGCGAGAAGGCCAGAAGCTGGCCGGTCAGGTCGCGCCCGCGCTCGGCCGCCTGGCGCACGGCGTCGATGCGGCGCATGCGGCGCGCCTCTTCCTCCTGGCGGGTGGCCAGCATGTCGATGTTGCCCAGCACCACGGTCAGCAGGTTGTTGAAGTCGTGGGCCACGCCGCCGGTCAGCTGGCCCACCGCCTCCATCTTCCGCGCCTGGGCCAGCTGTTCTTCCAGGCTCTTGCGGTCGGTGGCGTCCAGGATCACCCCGAAGATCTCGCGCGGCTCGCCCTCCTCGCCGGGCGCCAGCACGCCCTGGTCCTGCAGGATGCGGTACTGGCCGTCCGCACAGAGCCAGCGGAACTCCACGCTGTAGTGGCCGGTGCGCGTCGCCGCCGACACCCGCTCGACCACCAGGGCCAGGTCGTCCGGATGGATGCGGCTGGTGCCGAAGTCCGCCTGCTCGGTGAACCGCTCGGGCGCGAAGCCGGTGATCTGCTCGACGCCGTCGGAGACGAACAGGGTCGCGAACGGCGGCTCCGGCCGGCGGGAGTGGAACACCACCGGCAGGGAGCGCAGGATCGCGTCCTGGCGCGCCTCGGTGCGCCGCAGCGCCTTCTCCGCCCGCGCCTTCTCGGCCTTCACCCGGGCGTGCTCGTCCAGCAGCCACTGCTGGTAGGCCGACTGGCGCTCCACCTCCTTGGTCTTCAGGTAGAGGTCGGTGAAGACCTGCACCTTGGCCTTCAGGATGAACGGGTCGATCGGCTTGAAGACCACGTCCACGGCCCCAGCCGAATAGGCCTGGAAGATGTGCGCCTCGTCGCGGAAGATCGCCGTCAGGAAGACGATCGGCGTGTGCTGGGTGCGCTTGCGCGAGCGGATCAGGGCAGCCGTCTCGTAGCCGTCCATCCCCGGCATGTGCAGGTCGAGGAGGATCAGGGCGAACTCCTCGGCCAGGAGCCGCTTCAGCGCCTCCTCCCCCGACCGCGCCACCACCAGCTCGTGCCCCAGCTCGCTCAGGGCCTCGACGGCGGCGAACGCGTTGCGCTCGTCGTCGTCGACCACCAGGATCCGCGCCTTCAGCGGCGCGTCGAGATTCGGCGGAGCCTTGGGCTCCGCCCGCCAGTTTCGGGGCGGCACGCCGGATCTCGCAGCCTGCATCATCTCAGCCCGCTTGCGGCAGGAGCGAGACCACCGTGTCGCTGGCGAGCTTCATCGCATCGGCCCTCTGCAGCGAGACGCGCAACACCGAGATCAGGTGGTCGATGTCCACCGGTTTGGAGACGTAGTCCGAGGCGCCCGCCTGGATGCATTTCTGCCGATCGCCCTTCATCGCCTTGGCGGTGACCGCGACGATGGGCAGGTCGCCCAGCCCGGGCCGCGCGCGGATCTCCCGGATGGTCTCGTAGCCGTCCATGTCGGGCATCATGATGTCCACCAGCACGACCTCAACCTCCGGATCCGCGTCCAGGGTGTCGAGGCCGGCCCGGCCGCTTTCGGCATAGGCCAGCTCGATCCCGTACTCCTCCAACGCGGAAGCCAGGGAGAAGATGTTGCGGATGTCGTCGTCGATGACCAGCACCTTGCGGCCTGTCAGCACCGCATCGTCGTGCTTGCTCTGGGTGACCTTCGCCTTGGCCGGCGCCGAGAGGGTGTCCAGCGGCGTGTGCAGCAGCAGCGCCGCCTGGTCCACCAGCTGGTCCTGCGTCCGGGCCATGCGCACCAGCCCGCCGAACACCGACAGCCGCAGCCGCCGGTCGTCCTCCGGCTCCAGCTCGACCGGGGCGTAGACCACCACCGGCGTGCAGCGGCCCTCGGCCTGCTTCAGCTGGTCGATCAGCTGGGTCACCGGCAGGGAACCCGCCTCGATCACCACCGCATCGGGCAGCTCGGCCGTCGGCCGGGCGATCACCGCGGCGAAGTCCTCGGCCATCTCCACCTCGCCGAAGCACTGGCGCAGGGTCTCGGCCGCCTCGCCGTCGCCGCCGACCAGCGCGATCCGACGATCGGCCTTGTCGACGAAGCTCTTCACGCCCTGCAGGGTCGAGACCACCACCTCGCGCTCCACCGGCTTGTGGGTGAAGCCCACGGCGCCCATGGAAAGGCCCAGGCCCTTCTGGTCGTCGGCCGAGATCACGTGCACCGGGATGTGCCGCGTCTCCGGGGTGCGCTTCAGGAGGTCCAGCAGGGCCAGGCCGTCCATGTCGGGCAGCCCGATGTCCAGCATGATCGCGTCCGGCCCGAAGCGCCGCGCCAGGGACGGCGCGGCCCCGCCCTCGCCCGTGACCACGCCCTTGAAGCCGGAATCGTGGACGAGGTTGAGCAGGATCGAGGCGAAGCGCGGATCGTCCTCCACGATCAGCACCACCGAGTCGCCGGAGGTGATCAGGTCGCGGTCGTCGGCCACCGCCTCGGCCGGCTCGTCCGAGAAGGAGGAGGCCAGCATCATCGGCCGCGCGCTGGGCATGGCCAGGTTGCGGGTCGCCGGCGCCTGGGCCGGGCTGAAGTTCAGCGGCAGGTAAAGGGTGAAGGTCGAGCCGCGGCCGGGCTTGGACTCCACCCTCAGCTCGCCGCCGAGCAGGCGGGTGATCTCGCGGCTGATCGAGAGCCCCAGGCCCGTGCCGCCGAACTTGCGGCTGATGGAGCCGTCCGCCTGCTGGAAGGACTCGAAGATGATCCGCTGCTTGTCCTCCGGGATGCCGATGCCGGAGTCCTCCACCGAGAAGGCCAGCACCTGGCCGGCGGTGTTGAGGTGGTCGTTGGTGGCGTTCCAGCCGCCGTGCGCGCGGGCCACCTTCAGCTTCACGAAGCCCTTTTCCGTGAACTTGAAGGCGTTGGAGAGCAGGTTCTTGATGATCTGCTGCAGGCGCTTGTCGTCGGTGTACATCGCCCGCGGCAGCGCCGGGTCCAGCTCGACCCGGAAGTCCAGCTTCTTGTCGGCCGCCACCTGGCTGAAGGTGCGGTCGGTCTGGTCGCGCAGGCTGGCGAACGGCATCTCGCTGATGTCCAGCGTGACGGTGCCGCTCTCGATCTTGCTGAGGTCGAGGATGTCGTTGATCAGGCCCAAGAGGTCCGCGCCGGCGGCGTGGATGTTCTGGGCGAACTCCACCTGCTTCTCCGAGAGGTTGCCCTGGGCGTTGTCGGCCAGCAGCTTAGAGAGGATCAGCAGCGAGTTCAGCGGCGTGCGCAGCTCGTGGCTCATGTTGGCCAGGAACTCGGACTTGTACTTCGAGGTCAGGGCCAGCTGTTCGGCCTTGTCCTCCAGGGCCAGCTTCGCCTGCTCCACCTCGCGGTTCTTGGCTTCCACCTGCTGGTTCTGGATCGACAGCAGGTGGGCCTTCTCCTGCAGCTCGGCGTTGGTCTGCTGCAGCTCCTCCTGCTTGGCGCGGAGCAGTTCCTCGGATTGACGCAGCGAGGCGGCCTGCTGTTCCAGCCGGTCGTTGGTCTTCTTCAGCTCCTCCTGCTGGGCCTGCAGCTCGGACGTCAGCAGCTGCGACTGCTTCAGGAGACCCTCGGTCCGCATGTTGGCGGCGATGGTGTTGAGCACGATGCCGATGGATTCCATCAGCTGGTCGAGGAACTGCTGCTGGGTCTCGTTGAAGTCGCCGAAGGTGGCCAGCTCGATCACCGCCTTCACCTCGCCTTCGAACAGAGCAGGCAAGACGATCACATTCAGCGGCGAGGCTTCGCCCAATCCTGAGCTGATCTGGACATAATCCGGCGGCACATTGGTCAACAGAATGCGCGACTTCTCGTACGCGCACTGCCCGATCAGGCCCTCACGCAGCTTGAAGCTGTTCGCCAGGTGCTTGCGGTTGTTGAAGGCGTAGGAAGCCGCGAGGTTGA
>Ga0136846_1237392_pt1 | contig 42957 bp, 42 predicted proteins | sample HopSoiMetagenom2_FD_96841 | JGI IMG/M metagenome (GOLD analysis project Ga0136846, IMG submission 96841) | Grasslands soil microbial communities from Hopland, California, USA - 2 Assembly 2016 (version 4) | ecosystem: Environmental > Terrestrial > Soil > Grasslands | place: USA: Hopland...
ATGAAGCGCATCGCCGCGCCGATGGTGGGCGGCGTGGTCACCTCGGCGCTGCTCGAGCTGATCGTCTATCCGGCGCTGTATCTGATCTGGAAGGGGCGCCGGCTTCCGGCCTCGGCGTAGAGGCGCGGCCTTCATTTCAGCGTGATGGAGAACGCCGACCCCGGAGTCGCGACGGTTCCCGCGGGCGAAAGCCCTCCGGTGGATCCGTCGATGTGGAAGATGGAGACGCTGTTGGACCCGCTGTTCGCGCTGTAGAGGAAGCGGCCGGATTCGTCGATCTCGAGGCCGAGCGGCACAGCGCCGGCGGGCCAGGGCGACCCGGACAACTGCGTGAGCGCGCCGGTCCTCGCATCGATCGAGTACGCGGTGACGTCGTTGGAGACGGTGTTGGCGACGTAGAGGTGGCGGCCGCTGGCATCCACCGCCGCCGAGCGCGGATCCTGTCCGGCGGCGAAGGGCGAGCCGGGCGCCGCGGCCAGCGCGCCGGTCCCGACGTCGACCGCCAGGACCGAGACCTGGCTGGAGAACCGATCGGGAAGGAAAGCGAACTTCCCATCCGGCGAGAACTCGATGGCGCGGGGGCCGCAGGGTGGCCGGGTGCAGCCGATCCGGAACGGCTGGCCGGCAATGGGGCTGAGCGCGCCGGTGGCGGAATCGACGGCGTAGGCGGAAACGTCCTCGGAATCGCGGTTGACGGCATAGGCGAACTTGCCGGACGCGGCGACCTTGACGTCGTACGGTGTGCTGCCGGCCGGAAAAGGCGACCCAGGCACCGGCGTCAGCGTCCCGCTCGCCGCGACCGCGAATCCAGTCACGGTGTTGGAGCTGGTATCCGCGACGTAGAGGAAACGGCCGGATGGGTCGGTCGCCAGATTGTGCGGGTTGAGCCCGGTGGGGACCGCCGAGGCGGCGACCAGGGTGGGCATGCCCGCAGCGTCGAGGGCGTAGGTCGAGAGCAGGTTTCCGAACTGGCCGCTGACGAAGAGGAAGCGGCCGGAGGGAGCGAGCTCGCAGTAGGTGGCGCCTCCTCCCGGCGTATCCACCGTCTTGAGCAGCGTCAGCATCCCGCTGTCCTGCTGGATGTGGAAGACCGAGACGCTGCTGAGATCGTTGTTGCCCACATAGGCGAAGGAGCTGGAGCTGGTCTGGCCACGGCCGCAGGCGGCGAGCACCAGCAGGCCGGCCGCGGCCCCTCGCAGAACAAGTCGGTTCATCTCAGCCTCCCGACTGGATCGAGCGCGGACGCCGGCGAGAGTACGCCTTCCATCCGTCCAAGGCGAGCGGCGCTGATCGCCGCGATCAGTTTGCCGGCCCGTCACGGGCCCGTCACCTGCGTCCGCTATCTACGGCGGACATGGCGAGGCCACAGATCCTGGTCGTCGAAGACGAGCCCGACATCGTCAAGGTGCTCGAGTTCGGGCTGAAGCAGGCAGGGTTCGAGCCCTCTGTGGCGTACGACGGCGAGCAGGCCCGAACGCGCATCGAGCAGCGCGTCCCGGACCTGGTCCTGCTGGATCTCATGTTGCCCGACGTGAGGGGCACCGAGATCTGCAAGCAGCTCAAGACCAGTCCGCGCACCGCGCACGTGCCGGTGATGATGCTGACGGCGCGCGGCGAGGAGATCGACCGCGTGCTGGGATTCGAGCTGGGCGCGGACGACTTCGTCACCAAACCTTTCAGCGTCCGTGAGCTGATCCTGCGGATCCGGGCGGTGCTCCGCCGGCATGCGCCGGACGACCGCGCGCCGGCGAGGACGCAGGCAGGGCCCATCAAGATCGACATCGATTCCCACCGGGCCTACGTGGCGGAGGAGGAGATCGGCCTCACCGCCCTGGAGTTCAAGCTGCTGCTCTCGCTGATCGCGCGCGCCGGCCGCGTCCAGTCGCGCGAGCAGTTGCTCGACGAGGTGTGGGGGCTCTCGCCGGAGACCCAGACCCGCACGGTGGATACGCACGTGAAGCGGCTGCGCGAGAAGCTCGGTCCGGCGCGTGACCTGCTCGAGACGGTGCGGGGCGCCGGATACCGGCTGGTCGATCCCGCGGAGAAGTGATGGCCGCTCGACGGCACTGAATCGCTGCCTCTTCGTCACCGAGCTGTCACACGCAGGACCTACAAGGAGCGCACATGAAGAAGACAATCCTGGCCATTGGAGCCGCCTTCGCCCTGAGCGGCGCCGCGTTCGCCGACAAGCTCTTGATCAACGGTGCGGGCGCGACCTTTCCCTTCCCCATCTATTCGAAGTGGTTCAGCGCCTACAACAAGCTGCACCCGGACGTGCAGATCAACTACCAGTCCATCGGCTCGGGCGGCGGCATCAAGCAGGTGACCGAGAAGACGGTGGACTTCGGCGCCAGCGACGCGCCGCTCACCGACGAGCAGCTGCAGAAGGCGCAGGGCATCCAGCACGTCCCCACGGTGATGGGCGCGGTGGTCATCGTCTGGAACCTGCCCGAGGTGAAGGAGCTGCGCCTCGCTCCCGAGACGCTGGCGGCCATCTACCTGGGCAAGATCACCAAGTGGAACGATCCGGCGATGCAGAAGGAGAACCCGGGCGCGAAGTTGCCGGACATGGCCATCACGGTGGCGCACCGATCCGACGGTTCGGGGACGACGAACATCTTCACCGACTACCTCGCGAAGGTGTCGCCCGAGTGGAAGGCGGGCCCGGGGAAGGGCACCAGCGTCAACTGGCCCGCGGGCCTCGGCGGGAAGGGCAACGAGGGCGTGACCGGCGTGGTCAAGCAGACCGAGGGAGCCATCGGCTACGTGGAGCTGGCCTACGCCAACCAGAACAAGCTGCCCACCGCGGAGCTGCGCAACCACGACGGCCAATGGGTGAAGCCCACGCTGGAAGGAGTCTCGGCGGCGGCGGCGAAGGCCACCATCCCCGACGACTACCGCGTCTCGATCACCGACCAGCCCGGCAAGGACGCCTATCCCATCGCGGCCTTCACCTATCTGCTGGTCTACCGCGACCAGCAAAACGCGCAGAAGGGCGACGCCCTGCTCGAGTTCCTCTGGTGGGCGGAGCACGAGGGTCAGAAAGATGCGGCAGCGCTCGACTACGCGCCGCTGCCCAAGGCCGTGGTGCAGAAAGTGGAGCAGACCCTGAAGGGAATGACCGTGAATGGAAAGCCAATCCTCGCTTCCAGCCACTGAGGTGGCGGTGCGTGAGCCGGGGCGGCCGGAGGTGGACGCCCCCGCTTCCGCCAACCTGCCCGACCGCGCCTGGGCGGTGCTGCTGATCGCGCTCGGCCTCAGCGTCCTGCTGGTCGCCGGGTTGATCCTGGCGGAGCTCTGGCGCATTGGCGGGCCGGCCCTGGCCCACACCGGGGTGAAGGACTTTGTCGCCCGCACCACCTGGGACGCCACGCGGGACCTGTTCGGCGCCGCGCCGTACATCTACGGAACGCTGGTGACGAGCGCGGTGGCGCTGGTGCTGGCGGTGCCGGTCTCGCTGGGCCTGGCGCTCTTCCTCACCGAGATGGCGCCGCCGGCGCTGCGGTCGATCGTCTCCTTTCCCATTTCGCTGCTTGCCGGCATCCCCAGCGTGGTCTACGGACTGTGGGGCCTGTTCGTGCTGGTCCCGCTGTTGCGCAATCCGGTGGAGCCGTTCCTGGCGCGGACGCTGGGCTTCCTGCCACTCTTCCAAGGCGCTCCCATCGGGCTCGGCTACCTGGCCGCCGGCGTGGTGCTGGCGATCATGATCCTGCCCACCATCACCTCCATTTCCATCGAGGTGCTGCAGACCGTCCCCGGCTCGCTGCGGGAGGCAGCGCTGGCTCTTGGCGCCACACGCTGGGAAGCGATCCGCACCGCGGTGTTGCCTTATTCGCGCGCCGGCATTGTCGGGGCCACCATGCTGGGCCTCGGCCGAGCGCTGGGTGAGACCATGGCGGTGACTATGGTGATCGGAAACTCTCCCACCATCCGCGCCTCGCTCTTCGCCCCGGGCTACTCGCTGACGGCGGTCATCGCCAACTAGTTCGCCGAGGCCAGCGGCGATCTGCACACCGGCGCGCTGGCGGCGCTGGGCCTGTTGCTCTTCGCCGTGACGGTGCTGCTCAACGTGGTGGCGCGGCTGCTGGTGCGTCTCTCGCGGCGCGGTCCCGCGCGGGTGGCCGCATGAGGCGCCGGATCACCAACTGGGTGATGACCGGCCTCTGCGGCCTGGCGCTCCTGGTCGCGCTGGTCCCGCTGGGCTCCTTGCTGTGGCTGGTGATCTCGCACGGCCTCGCGGGACTCTCGCCCGATTTCTTCACCGCGCTTCCCGCCCCGGTGGGCGAGACCGGCGGCGGCGTGGGGAACGCCATCGTCGGAACGCTCTACATCGTCGGCATCGCCTGCGCGGTGGGCGTGCCGCTGGGCGTGGGGGCCGGCGTGTACCTGGCCGAGCGCGGCGACACGCGACTCGGGGACGCCGTGCGCTTCACCGCGGAGGTGCTCTCCGGCGTCCCCTCCATCGTGGTGGGGATCGTCGCCTACGGCCTGGTGGTCCTGTCCATGCGGCGCTTTTCCGCGCTGGCCGGTGGGATGGCGCTGGCGGTGCTGATGGTGCCGACGCTGGCGCGCAGCACCGAGGAGTTGGTCCGGCTGGTGCCCGGGACATTGCGCGAGGCATCTCTCGCGCTGGGAGTTTCGCAATGGAGAACTTCGCTGATGGTCGTCCTCCGGACCGCGCTGGGGGGAATCATGACGGCAATCCTCCTGGCGGTGGCCCGGGCGGCGGGAGAGACGGCTCCGCTGCTCTTCACCTCGCTGAACAACCAGTACTGGAACTGGCGCGCCGACCAGCCCACCGCGTCGCTCACGGTCCAGATCTTCAACTACGCGGTCGCGCCCTACCAGGACTGGCACGACAAGGCCTGGAGCGCGGCGCTGGTTCTGTTGTTGCTGGTGGGAGCGCTGTCGCTGGCAGGAAGGCTGGCCTCCCGGAGCCGGCTGCGATGATCGCGGACAACAAGATCGAGGTGCGCGGGCTCGACGCCTGGTTCCGGGGAACGCACGCGCTGCGCGACGTCTCGCTCAGCGTGCCGCGGAACACGGTGCTGGCCATCATCGGTCCCAGCGGCTGCGGCAAGAGCACCTTCGTGCGCTGCATCAATCGCATGCACGAGCTGGTGCCGGGCGCGCGGCAAGCGGGCAAGGTGCTGGTGGACGGGCAGGACCTGCATGCGCGGCGCGTGGACCCGGTGGACCTGCGCCGTCGGGTGGGCATGGTGTTCCAGCGGCCCAATCCCTTCCCCACGCTCTCCATCCAGGACAACGTGGTGGCGGGCCTCAAGCTCAACGGCATCCGCGGCAACTCCGCGGAGCTGGTGGAGAAGAGCCTGCGCCAGGCGGCGCTCTGGGACGAAGTGAAGGACCGCTTGCAGCACAGCGCGCTCTCGCTCTCGGGCGGCCAGCAGCAGCGCCTCTGCATCGCGCGAGCGCTGGCCATCGGGCCGGAGGTGCTCTTGATGGACGAGCCGGCCAGCGCGCTGGACCCCATCGCCACCGCCAAGATCGAGGAGCTGATCCACGAGCTGCGCGCCTCGCTCACCATCGTCATCGTCACCCACAACATGCAGCAGGCGGCGCGCGTCTCCGACGCCACCGCCTTCTTCTACCTCGGGGAGCTGGTCGAGCACGGCTCCACGGAGCAGATCTTCACCAACCCCAAAGAGCCTCGGACCGAGGACTACGTGACCGGGAAGTTCGGATGAAGGCGCATACCGACAAGACGTACGACGCGCAGCTCGACGACCTGCGCAACAAGCTGCTCAGCCTGGGCGGCAAGGTGGAGACCGGGATCGCCACCAGCATGCGCGCGCTCCAGGAACGCGACTCCAAGCTGGCCGAGCAGGTGATCGCCTCCGATCGCGAGGTGAACCGGCTGGAGGTGGAGATCGACGAGGCCTGCAGGCGCCTGCTGGTCTTGCGCCAGCCCGCTGCCAGCGACCTGCGCTTCATCACCACCGCGCTGAAGATCGTGGTGGACCTGGAGCGCATCGGCGATCTGGCGGTGAACGTGGCCGAGCGCGCCATCGATCTCAACCAGAGCCCGCCGCTGCGGCCGGTGCACGACCTCACCAAGCTGGCCCAGCTCTGCCAGCAGCAAGTGCGCGCGGCGCTGGACGCCTTCGTCGACGGCGATCCCACGGGGGCGGAGGCGGTGATCCAGCACGACGAGCTGGTCGATTCCATCTACCACAACCTCTTCAACGAGCTGCTGGCGCTGATGATGGAGGATCCGCGCAACATCCGCCGCGCCAACAGCCTGCTCTTCGTGGCCAAGCACCTGGAGCGGCTGGCCGACCACGCCACCAACGTGGCCGAGATGGTCATCTACATGGTGCGGGGAACCGACGTGCGCCATCCCGGCAGCCGCGCCTCCAAGAGCGTTCCGCCGGCCTGAAGGGTGCGCGCGCGGCGACGTTCGCGTGACGTTTGCGCAACGGCTGAGACGAAGAATTCACAGGCCGGAAACGGCGGCTCCACGCCGCTGCGCGACCATGGACACCCACGGAGGTCCCATGGTTCGCCTGGTGCTCGCGCTCGACGAAGCCATCTTGCTCGGCATCGGACGCTGGCGCTCCGCCGGCGTGACGATGCTGATGAGGCTGTTCACCCGGCTCGGCGACGCGCTGAGCTGGATCTTCGCGGCGCTGGTCCTGATGGCCGCGGGCGGCGACGCCGCGCGCATCGGGCTGCGGCTTGGCATCGCCGCAGGAATGGCAGCGCTGGTCGCGCAGGCGTTGAAGCGCTTGTGGCGGAGGGCGCGTCCCACCGACGGCATCCTGGGATTCACGGCCCTGGCTGAGAACCCGGACGCGTTCTCCTTTCCTTCCGGCCACGCCGCCGCCGCCTTCGCGGTCGCGCTGGCGATGGCGGGGCTGGTCCCGGGCGGGCCTGCGTTCGTGGGGCTCGCCTTCGCCATCGGGCTGTCGCGCGTGTACCTGGGCGCGCACTACCCGCTCGACGTCGCTACCGGCGCCTGCATCGGCCTCCTCTGTGGCGGCGCCGCGCGGATGGTGCTGTGACGGCGGCCGCGCTGCTCTGCCTGGCGGTCGCGGCCCTGCTCCTCGCGGGGCTGCAGGCGGCTTGCTTGCGGCGCTGCCTGCGCGAGACCGGCAGCGAGCCGCGCTCCTTTCCCTTCATCTCCATCTTGAAGCCGCTCTGCGGCATCGACGACGTCCTCTGGAGCAACCTCCGCTCGTTCACGCGCCTGCGCTATCCAGCCTACGAGATCCTGCTCGGCGTGAAGGACAGCCGGGACCCGGCCCATGCGCTGGCCCTCCGCGCGGCGGCACGCTGGCCTGGGCTGGTGCGCATCGTCGTGCAGCGAACCGTGCCCGGGCTCAATCCCAAGGTGAACCAGCTGATCGGCCTGGCAGCGGCGGCGCGCGGCGAGCTGCTGGTGATCAGCGACTCGAACGTGCGCGTGCGGCGCGACTACCTGCGCGGGATCGCCGCGGCCTTCGAGGATCCGCGCGTCGCGCTGGCCACCCATCCGGTGGCCGGTATCGGCGAGCGATCCGCCGGCGCGCTCTTCGACAACCTGACCCTATGCGGGTCGGTGGCGGCAGGGGTGGTGTCCGCCAAGCGGATCGCCGGAAGGGACGTGGTGGTGGGGAAGTCGATGGCGCTGCGGCGGAGCGATCTGTGCGCGCTGGGCGGGTTCGAGCGCCTCAAAGACGTGCTGGCGGAGGACTTCCTCTCCGGCCGCATCGTCACCGAAGAGCTGGGCAAGCGGGTCGCGCTGGTGCCGCAGCCTGTGTTCAACGTCTCGCGATCCCAGAGCGTGAGCGCCTTCTGGTCGCGCTATCTGCGCTGGAGCGTGATGCAGCGGAAGGCGGTGGGCAACCCGACCTACGCGGCGCAGATCCTGCTCCAACCGGTGGCCTTGGCCGCCGCCGCGGTGGCGGCGATGCCAGGCTGGCGGACGGCGCTGGCGCTCGCCGCCGTCGCGCTTGCCCGCGCGGCCGTCCACGAGTCCTGCGCGCGCATGCTCCGCGGCCGTGGATTCCGGGCCTGGGCCCTCTGCGCGCCGATCAGCGATCTGCTGGTGACGGCCGCCTGGGCAGTGGGCTTCTTGCGCAGTGAGATCAACTGGCGCGGGAACCGGCTCCGGGTGTGCGAAGGGACGCGACTCGAGCCCGTGATCCGGCAGCGGTTCGCGGAGATCGAGCCGCAGCCCGAGCCGGGATGACCGAGGAGATTCTCAGCCCACTCCCAGGCGCTGTGCGAGCTGGTTCACGGAGTCGCGGAACCCCTCCAGGCCCTCGGCGGCGTTCGCATCCAGGAGCGCCGACAGCGCGCGGCGCGCCTCGTCCTTGCGCCCCGCCCGGGCGAGCAGCACCGCGCGGCAGCGCTCGCGCATCGCCGAGAAGCCGGGCAGCTCCTCGCCGCTCTCCAGCGCGACGAGGAGCGCGGCCTCGTTGTCGAAGCGCGCCAGGAAGGGGAACACGCGCTGGCGCAGCAGCGACTCCACCTCCGCGGAGATCAGCCTCACGCTGACGTCGGGTTGCAGGCCCCACCAGAGGGGTTCCCCGTCGGGGTTCAGCTTGCCGATCTCCGCCTGCACCACCGGCTCGGCGCTCCCGGCGCTCTTCGGGAAGGGCTTGCCGGCGTAGGCCTCGTGGAAGGCGACCGAGGTGACGAAGACGTTGAAGGTGAAGCTGGCTTCGTCCGGCTTCTTCAGCTGGTTGGACTGGAAGCGGATCACGCGGGCCACGCCCCCGGACTGGGCGACGAAGTTGCGCGCCGACTTCTTGTAGCCGTTCTGCTGGAGCACGGGCGTGACCGCGGCGAGCACGGCGTCGAAGATCTGGGCGGGCGAGCTCACCGCGCCATCCTGCCATGCGCTCGGGCCCGGCGGGCGTGCCCCCGCCGCCCTTCCGTTGATCAGTGAAAGGCTCAGCCCATGCCGCGCAGCACGCGCTCGCGCAGCTGCTGCTCGCGCTTCTTCCCGCGCTCGACGGCTTTGAGGCGCTCGGCCTCGCGCGTCCGCGGCGGCCCGTGCGACTCCACGTGCTCGAAGAGGTGCAGCGTGATGGTGGTGATCTGATCCACGGCCTCCTCGCACAGCTCCCTGTTGGCCTTGGAGAACGATTTCAGCCCGGTGAGCTTGCGCACGTACTGCAGCGCCGAGGCGCGGACCTCCTCCTTGGTGGCGGGAGGCTGGAAATGGTGCAGCGTTTTGATGTTCCGGCACATGCCCCAAGTATAGCCCGGTCAACCCGGCTAGCGCCGCCGCTGCTTCTCTCCCAGCAGCTCGGCCTGCACCTGCGCGCAGCGCTCCTCCAGCGCGGCGATGACCGCGCGCACCCGGCCGGTGCGCTGGACGTCCTGGTGGACCACGAGGAAGAGATCGTCCACCTCCGGCGGGGCCGATGGCCAGACGCGGCGCAGCAAGGGATGCGCGTCGGCGACGCAGCAGATCAAGGTGCCGATGCCCAAGCCCAGCGCGGCGGCCTGGACCAGCGCGGCCAGGTTGTTGGCGCGCACCACCACGCGCCCGCCGGGGAGGCGACTTCGCCAGGAGCGGATTCCTTCCTCCATCTCCACCCTGTCGTGGCCTTCCAGCGACGCGCCTGCCGCCGGGGCCGGCCGCGAGGCCAGGTACTCCGGCGACGCGTAGGCGGCAAACGCCACCCGCGTGAGCCGCCGCGAGATCAGCGCGCCGGACTCCGGCCGGACGTAGCGCAGGGCCAGGTCTGCCTCCCGGCGCGCGATGTCCAGCCGCGCGACGCCCATGAGCACGTGCGCGCGGATGTCGGGATGACGCCCGTGCAGCTTGCTCAGCGCCGGAAGCAACAGCACCTGCGCGATGGTCTCGGTGCAGGCGATCCGGACCACGCCGGAGAGGCGCCGGTCCGCGCCCAGGGCCCGGCGGCCCACTTCCAGCGCCGCGGCTTCCATCTGCTCGGCGGCGGCGCGCAGACCCTCGCCGGTCTCGGTGCAGACATATCCCTCGGGCGTGCGCTCGAACAGCTTGGCCCCGAGTTCCCGCTCCAGCGCCGCGATGCGCCGGCCGACTGTGGTGTAGTCCACGCCCAGCCGCTTCGCCGCCGCCGCCAGCGTGCCCGCCCGCGAGACCTCGAGGAAGAAGCGGACGTCGTCCCACGGTGCCATGGCATGCATTCTTGCATGGATCCCAAGCGACCGCTCCTGCCATCGCTCCTCAGGGCCATGCATCCATGCCAGGCATGAAGGCAACGCCATCCCCCGTGTGGACGCTCGTCGCCACCAGCTTCGGCCTGGGCATGGCGCTCCTCGACGTCACCGCCGGAAACGTCGCCGTCCCCAGCATCCAGGCGAGCCTGCACACCGATCTGCGCGGGCTCTCCTGGGTAATCGACGGATACACCCTGAGCTTCGCCAGCCTTCTTTTGCTCTCGGGCGGTCTGGCCGATCGCCTGGGCGCGAAGCAGCTCTTCGCCGCCGGGCTCGTGCTCTTCACGCTGGCATCGGCGGCCTGTGGCCTGGCCCCGGATGCGCCCTCGCTCATCGCCGCGCGCATCGTGCAAGGTGCGGGTGCAGCGCTGTTCATGCCCTCGTCGCTCTCCATCCTGGGGCGCGCCTATCCCGAGCCGCTGCAGAGGGCACGAGCCATCGGCATCTGGAGCAGCCTGACCGCCATCGCCGGCGCCAGCGGTCCCCTGGTGGGGGGCCTGCTCGTGGCGGTGCTGGGCTGGCGCAGCATCTTTCTGCTCAACGTTCCCATCGGCGTTGCCGGATCGCTGCTCGCGCTCTGGGCGATTCCTCCGACGCCGGCCGCCCAGCGCAAGAGCCTGGACCTGGTCGCACAGGGCGTGGGAGCGCTGGCCCTCGCGGCGTTCACCTGGGCCCTGATCGAGCGCGCTCCCCGCGGCTGGAGCTCGCCCGCGGTGGTGGCCGCTCTCGGCGTGGGCGGAGCCGGGTTCGCCCTCTTCCTCGCGCTGGAGAAGTGGGGCCGGCACCCCATGCTGCCGCTGGCACTCTTCCGGCACCGCACCTTCTCGACCACCGCCGCGGCGGCGCTCCTCTACGCGGCGGGTTTCTTCGGCGGGCTGCTGGTGCTCTCGCTCTACTTCCAGCGCGTGCGCGGCGAGTCGGCGGCCCTGGCGGGGCTCCACCTCACCGCCATCGCCGGCACGTTCGGGCTCACCAGCGTTGTCGCGGGCCGGCTGGTGGGCCGCTACGGCACGCGGCTGCCCATCCTCGCAGGCCTCGCCTTGCTGGCTGCCAGCGCGTTGCTCCTGTCGCGCTCCAGCGCGGAAGCGCCCTTCGCCGTCCTCGGACCCTTGCTGGTGCTGACCGGCCTGGGTGCGGGCCTGGTGGCCCCGCCGATGAACGCCGCCATCCTCGAGAGCGTTCCGTCCTCGCACGCGGGCATGGGCAGCGGCGTGCTCAACGCCAGCCGGCAGATCGGCACCGCCCTCGGCGTCGCCGTGTTCGCCTCCTTCTTCCACGCCGGTTCGGCGCTCGCCGCCGTGCACGTGGCGATGACCTGCGCGGGCGCGCTGTACCTGGGCTCGCTGGCGGTGATGTCGATGGCCGCGCGCGGTGGGGTTGGGAGCGGCGTTCGCCTGGCCGCCGCGCTGCCCGAAGCGTGAGCGCTCAGCGGGCGGAGAAGGTCACGTCTCCGGAGAACGTCTCGCACTCGATCAGCCCGTCGCCCGCCCCGAGCGCTCCTTCCGCGAAATCCCCTTCCGAAGCGCCCGTCTTGCGCCGGAGCTGGAGCCCCAGCTCGTCGCGCACCTTGCCCGAGGTCGAGACGACCCGCGCGCTGAGCGAGCTTTTGCGATCGAGGGCGAAGGAGACCTCGCCGGAGACGGTATCGACGTCGAGCTGGCAACCTGGGCCGCAGGGGCCGCGGAAGTGCACGTTTCCGGAAGCCGTCTCCACGTCGAGGCGCGAGGCAGGCTGCGAGGTCTCCACCACCACGCCGCCGGAGACGGTGTGGATGCGCAGCGGGCCGGACACCGCGGAGGCCGTCACCGTCCCGTCCACTGTCTCGGCGTCAACCTCGGTAGCGCCGGCGATCTTCACGTCGCCCGACATGCCGCGGATGCGCGCGGGCCCGCCCACGTCCGTCACCGAGATCTGGCCGGAGATGGCGCCGGCGTCCAGCGCCGAGCCGCGCGGGAGCTCCACCTTGACCGTGCCGTGGTGGAGCTGGCGCTTGCCGCCGAACTCGACCTCCACGCGATCGCCGCCAGCCACCAGCAGCCGGATCTTCTGCCCGGGAGCGGAGACCGCGAGCGCGCCGGAGGGCGACCGCACCACCTCGACTGCTGCCGCGTTGCTGCGGATCACCAGCGAGACCGGACGGTCCACCGCCATCGAAGCGCGGCCGTCACCGGAGGCGCCGGTCTCGGCCGCGAGCGCGAGGAGCAGCGCGATCACGTGGCCTCGTCCATCAGCGCGCGCCGCAACGACTTGAGGTACGCGGCGTAGCCTTCCAGCAGCCGGACGCGCGCAGCCGGGTCGCGGTGCGCGGCCTCCTTGGCGCGCAGGAGCCCACGCCGCGCGCGGCCCAGCCCGCTGTGCTGTCCGGGGCGCTCGCGCTCCACCCGCGCTTCCAGCGTGGCGATGGCCGTGCCGTACTCGTGCTCGGCGGCGAGGATGGCGCTCTCCGCGGACGGCGTCGCCTCGTCGCCCCCACGCGAGACCGGCAGGAAGGCGATGGCGGCCGCCGCGGCCACCGCGGCCGCAGTTCCCGGCAGCACCCACCGCCGCCGCCGCGCGCGCGGTGTTCGCAGCGCCGCTTCCACTCCCGGCCAGAGGCGCTCCACGTCGCCACCGTCGTCTGCCGCCGCCGCCCGGATCGCTTTGCTCTCACGCCGGAGCCAGGCCAGCCGCTTGCCGCACCGCGGGCAGCGGTCCGCGTGCGCTCCCAGCCGCGCCGCCTCGCCGGCCTCGAGCTCGCCCGCGCAGAGCGCGTCCAGCATCTCGCGCGCCGGGCAGCTCATCGGCGCCCGCGCAGGTAGGAGAGCACGCGGGCGCGGATCTGCAAGCGGCCGCGGTGGATCTCGTTCTTGACCTTCTGCAGCGGCCACCCCATCAGGCCGGCGATTTCCAGGTATCCGAGCTCCTGATCGACGCGCAGCACCAGCGCGGCGCGTCGCGCAGGAGGCAACTGCGCGATCTCGGCAGCGAGCACGGCGTCCGCCTCGCGATCGAGCAGCCGCGCCTCGGGGGTGGGATCGAGCTCGATCACGCCGGCCGCCGCCGCGTCCAGCTCTTCACGGCAGGCGTCCCGCTGTCGGAGGGTGCGCTCGTCGAGCGCCAGGATGCGCGCGATTCCCAACAGCCAGGGCCGGAGGCGCTGCGGGTCGAGCAACGCGTCGAGCCGGGAATGCGCGCGGATGAACGTCTCCTGCGTGCTTTCGTCGGCCGCGTGCGCATCGCGCAGGACGCTGAAGAGGAAGCGGCGCACGGCCGGCGCATGGCGGCGGAAGATGGCGTGGAACGCGCCGTGGTCCCCGGCGCGCGCGGCGTGGACCAGGTCCGGGTCGGAGGGCCCTTCCTGACGCTGTGCCGGAGCCAGCTTCCTCACGGCCCCGCCCTCTGCCCACATGCCTCGCCTCCCGCGCTCCTTGGTGGAGTAGGGGCGGCGGGCGTGCCGGTTTCCCCGGGGCACGAAAAAAAGATCGCGGCGCTGAAACCGCGCGCCGGTTTGCCCCTACTCACTGCAAACCCGGAGTCCACCTGAATGCGAGTCCTTTCCATCTTCGCGGTCGTTCTCGTCGCAGCCGCAGCCCGCGCCCAGGAAGGCACCGCCCCGGAGCCGGTGCGAGGCCAGCCAGACTACTCTGCCACCGTCCGCGGTGAAAAGTCGGTCCTGATGGAGCCGCAGAGCATCGGAGTGCTCGACCGGCCGATGCTGCAGCGGAACGAAGGCCTCTTCCTCGACGATACCCTCAACCTCCTGCCCGGCGTCCGCTTCGAGAGCCGCACGGTGTCCGGGGGCCAGCGCATCACCATCCGCGGGTACGGCAACGGGACCAACTTCAACGGCACCGGCTACAAGGCGTACATGGACGGGATTCCCCTCACCGACGCGGAGGGCACCACCATCCTGGACGACGTGGACATCTCCACGCTGGGCCGCATCGAGGTGATCAAGGGCCCCGCCTCCAGCCTGTACGGAACCGGCATCGGCGGCGTGGTGCAGTTCAGCACGCTGCGGCCCGAACCGGACGGCGCCCACCTCTCCCAGCAGTTCGTCGGCGGCAACCCGGGCCTGTTCCGCAGCAACACGCGCGTCGACTACGGCTCGGATAGTTCGTCCTTCCTGATCAACTACGGACATCAGCAGTCCGACGGCTACCGGGTCCACAGCGAGTCGAACAAGGACTACGTGCTGCTCTCCGGCGACTACCGGCCCGGCCCGAAGCAGACCATCACCTATTCGGCCTCCTACAACCATTCCTTCGACAAGCTGGCCGGCCAGCTCACCGAGCAGCAGTTCGTCGAGCGGCAGAATGTCGCCGAGGCTGCCTACCTGGCCAACGACGGCCACGTGGCCATCGACAGCGTGCGGCTGGGCGTGTCGCACAAGTACGAGTTCACGCGCTGGCTTGGGAACACCACCAGCGTCTTCGGAAGCGGGTACCAGCTCAACCAGCCTTTCGCGGTGGGGCTCTCCGACAACATGGCGCTCAACATGGGCGGCCGCACCGAGTTCACCGCCCGCGCCGGCACCCGCGCGCTGGGCATCGAAGGCATGCTCGGAACGGAGATCGAGCGGACCAATTCATTCAAGAAGAGCTATGGGCTGACCAACGGCGTGACGGGGCCCATCCGGGGCGACCTGCAAGTGGTCGCCTTGCAGTCCAACACCTTCGCCCAGGCCAACGTGCTGCTCCCCTCCGACTTCAAGGTCACGGGCGGCGCCAGCCTGAACATCGTGCGCTACAACATCCACGATCGGCTCGCCAACTCGGGCAATCCCTCGCACCTCGATCAGTCGGGCAACATGGCCTTCGATCCCTTCATCACGCCGCGGCTCGCGGTGCAGAAGGGATTCGGCCACGAGCTCTCGGTCTACGCGCAGGTGAGCCGCGGCTACAGCCCGCCCGTCTCCGGCGCCGTGGTCATTCCCCAGACCGGGCAGGTCAACAAGGACATCCGTCCGGAGACGGGGACGCTCTTCGAACTGGGCTCGAAGGGAAACCTCTTCGAGGATCGCTTCGGTTACGAGGTCGCGCTCTTCGACATGACGGTGAACGACAAGCTGACGCCACAGGCGGTGACCGCCTCCAACGGGTCGACCCTCTACACCATCACCACCAACGCGGGCAGCCAGCACGACCGCGGCATCGAGCTCTCCGCGCGCTATGCGCTGGTCAAGGATCCCGCCGCCATGCTCTCGCTGGTGCAGGTGTTCTCGGCGTACACCTACTCGCATTTCACCTACGACGGCTTCAAGAGCGACGCGAACAACAACGCCTCGACGGTGGACTACTCCGGCAAGAAGGTGGTGGGCGTGCCCGATCATGTTTTCGACCTCGGCGTGGACGTCGGGTTGCGGGCCGGCCTCTACGCGAACGCCACCTTCGAGTACGTCGGGGCTACGCCGCTCACCTACGACAACACGCAGCACGCGTCGTCCTATACCCTGTTCAACGCCAAGCTCGGATATCTCGTCAATCTCCCAGCCGGCTTCCGGCTCGACGCATCGGCGGGGTCCAAGAACCTCTTCGACCGGACCTACTACACGATGGTGTTCCTCAACGCGAACTACAACGGGCCGCCGCCCAACGTGTACCTGCCGGGTCCCGGGACCACCTTCTACGGCATGGTGACGCTGAGCAAGACGCTGTGAAGCGGCGCGCGCTACTCCTCCTGCTCGTTCTCGCGGGGTGCAGGTTCGGCAATGCCGAGACCGGCGACCACCGGGAACGCATCGTCTCGCTGGCCAAACAGTACACCGAGATCCTCTTCGCGCTGGGCGCCCAGCAAGACCTGGTGGCGGTGGATCTCTCCAGCACCTATCCGCCGGAGGCGCAAAAGCTCCCCACCGTGGGTTATCACCGCGCCCTCAGCGCAGAGGGCATCGTCGCGGTCAAGCCGACGCTGATCCTGCACGACGACAACGTCGGGCCCGAGCAGGTGATGCGCCAGCTCGAGCAGCTGCACATCCCCACCAAGGTATTCGCCGCCAAGGGCGAGACCATCGAGTCCACCAAGCAGCTCATCGCCGAGATGGGAGCCTGGTTCCACAAGCAGCAACGGGCGGCGGAGCTGAACCAGAAGCTCGACGCGGACATGTCGCGCGCGCTCTCCGCCGCCGCGCCGGGGAGGCGCCCGCGCGTCCTGGTGGTTCACTTCGGCCGCGCCATGAACGTGTACCTGGTCATGACCAATTCGGGGGTGGCCGGCAAGATGGTCCAGTGGGCCGGCGGCGAGATGGCGGTTTCGGGGGAGCGCGGAATGGTCCAGCTCTCGCCGGAGATTGTGGCCAAGGCCGACCCGGACGTGCTGCTGCTCACCGACTACGGCTACGACCGGCTGGGCTCTCCCGAGAAGATCGGCGAGGCGCTGCCCGGCATCGGCTCCACGCGCGCGGTGAAGGAGGGAAGGGTGTACCGCGTGGAGGAGCACGATCTGGCGTATCTTGGGCCGCGCACGGGCGAGAACGTGTTGGCCCTGCAAGGACTCCTCCGTGCCGGCAAGGCCGCGCGCTGACCCATACGCAGGCGTCATTCCGCTGCTCGTCCTCGCGCTGGTCGCGGTGGCGGTGCTCTCCATCCGGCTGGGCGCCGTCCCCATCGGCTTTGGGGACATGGCGTCCGCGCTGGCCAAGCTGAGGACGGCGCCCGATGCGCTCGACCTGACCGAGCGGGTCTTCCTCGATCTGCGGCTTCCGCGCGCGCTCGCCTGCGTGCTGGTGGGCGCGAGCCTGGGCCTGGGCGGCGTGCTGCTGCAGGCGCTCTTCCGCAATCCCATCGTGGAGCCGGGGTTGGTGGGGACATCCAGCGGAGCGGCCTTCGGCGCGGCGCTCTATTTCGTGCTCGGCGCGGCGTTGAAGTTCCACGCCGGCGAGTGGACGCTGCCGGTAGCGGCCTGCCTGGGCGGCGCCTTGTCCACGGCGGCGGTGCTCGGGCTGGCGTCGGCGGCGGGCGGCTATCGCGAGTCGACCACCGCGGTGCTGCTGGTGGGCATCGCGGTCAACGCGCTCTTCCTCAGCGGAGTCGGGTTCCTCTCGTACATCGCGCGCGATCCGCAGGCGCGGTCGATCACCTTCTGGGGGCTGGGAACACTCTCGGGCGCGAGCTGGCGCGCGGTGGCCCTGCTCGCCGTCTCCACTGGCCTGGGACTCTTCTGGTCGCTGCGCGCGGCGCGTGGTCTGAACGCGCTGATGCTGGGGGAAGGCGAGGCGCTGGCGCTGGGTGTGGACGTGAAGCGGCTCAAGCTGGTGGTGATCGCCGTCAACGTGCTCATCGTCGCGGTGGCCACCGCCATCACCGGGATCATCGGATTCGTGGGGTTGATCGTTCCGCATCTCTTGCGGCTCTTGCGCGGCTCCGACAACCGCTTCCTGCTCATCGGCAGCGCGCTTTTGGGAGGCATCGTCCTCACGCTCGCCGACCTGGGCGCGCGGGTCCTGCTGCGGCCCGCCGAGATGCCCATCGGGATCCTCACCTCCGCGGTGGGGGCGCCGGTGTTCATCGCGCTGTTGCGCGGCCGCAAGAGCCGGATCGAGTGAGCGCGTGCTGATCGCCGACCAGGTCACGCGGCAGGTGAGGGGACGGCGCATCGTCGACTCCGTGTCGGCGCGCTTCGAGCCGGGGCGGCTGCATCTGGTCGTCGGGCCGAACGGCGCGGGGAAGTCGACGTTCTTGAAGATGCTGGGGGGCGAGGTGCGCGCCGATTCCGGCCACGTCCGCTACGGCGAGGCAGACATCCGGAGCTTTTCCTGGCACGCGCTCGCGAAGATGCGCGCGGTCCTTTCCCAGAATGTGGAGATCGCATTTCCGCTGCGCGTGCGAGAAGTGGTGACGATGGGCCGCTATCCGCACTTCCAGGGGCGGCCCTCCGCCGCGGACGAGCGGGTCTGCGACGAGGTGATGGGCTTCTTCGACGTCGAGGCGATGGCCGACCGCGACTACCTGACGCTCAGCGGTGGCGAGCAGCAGCGCGTGCACTTCGCGCGAGTCTTGGCGCAGGTCTGGCTCCCAGGCACGCCACGGTATCTCCTGCTCGACGAGCCGCTCAGCTTCCTCGACATCCACTACCAGCTGGAGTTCATGCGCAAGCTCAAGGCGCTGGCACAGCGCGAGGAGTTGGTGGTGGTGGGTGTGGTGCACGATCTCAACCTGGCCGCGCGGTTCGCCGACCGGCTGCTCTTGTTGCACGAAGGGAGGTTGGTCGCCCAAGGCTCCAGGGAGGACGTCCTCACCAGGGAGAATGTCGAGGCGGTGTTCCGCGTGTCACCCAGGCTGGTCGGCAACGCCGGCGGCCCCGCGATGCTCTGGTTCGACGAGGCCCGGGAGTTTCGGGGACACCATACGTAAGTCTCCATGAGACCCCGAAACTCTGGCCAGGAAGGGCGCGGTTCGGCTCCGGGGTGACTCCGCGACTTCCTCGGGCGTGCCTTGGGCCACCACGCGGCCGCCTCCCTCGCCGGCGCCCGGGCCGATGTCGATGACCCAGTCGCTGGAGGCGGCGACGCGCATGTCGTGCTCGACCACGATGACGGTGTTGCCGGCGTCGACCAGGCCATCGAGCTGGGAGAGGAGCTTCTCCACGTCGGCGGGGTGCAGGCCCGTGGTGGGTTCGTCGAGCACGTAGAGGGTATCGCCGCGCTGCGGGCGCTGCAGCTCGGTGGCGAGCTTGATGCGCTGGGCCTCTCCCCCAGAAAGCTCGGTGGCGGGTTGTCCCAGCCGGAGATACCCGAGCCCGACCTCGCGCAGGACGCCGAGCGAGCGGCGCAGGTGCGCCTCGTCGGCGAAGAAGTCGAAGGCCTCGTCCACCGTCATTCCCAGCACGTCGGCGATGTTCCTGCCGCGCCAGGCGATCTCCAGCGTCTGCGCGTTGTACCGAGCGCCCTTGCAGGTGGGGCAGGGCGCGAACACGCTGGGCAGGAAGATCAGCTCCACGCTGACGAAGCCCTCGCCTTGGCAGGTCTCGCAGCGGCCCTTCGCCACGTTGAAGGAGAAACGCCCCGCGTCGTACCTGCGCGCGCGCGCCGCCTTCGTCGCGGCGAAGAGCTTGCGCACGTCGTCGAACAGGCCGGTATAGGTGGCGAGGTTCGAGCGCGGCGTCCGCCCGATGGGCTTCTGGTCCACCCGCACCAGCCGGCGGATGCCTTCGAGGCCGGAGGCGATGTGCCCGGCGGTTGGCGCGAGCGCGCCGCGCTCCAGCTCCTCGCCTTCCTCTTCGTCGGGAGGCACCTCGTGCCCGAGGTGCCGGGAGACCAGCTCCACCAGCGCCTGGCTCACCAGGCTCGACTTCCCGGAGCCCGAGACGCCGGTCACGGTGGTGAACGTCCCCGAGGGGAAGTCCACGTCCAGGCCATCGAGGTTGTTGCGGCGCACGCCGCGGAGCCGCAGCCAGGCACGAGGAGTGCGCGGTGCGCGGCGCGGCGCCGTGGACCCTTCAGCGAGATACCGGCGCGTCTGCGATGCGGCCACCGAGGCGAGCCCCTCCAGAGGCCCGCTGTAGAGGATGCGCCCTCCGTGCTGCCCCGCCGCGGGGCCAACGTCCACGATCCAGTCCGCATGCCGGATCACGTCCACCTCGTGCTCGACGACGAAGAGCGAATTCCCCGCCCCTTTCAGCTGATCGAGCGCGCCCAGCAGCGCCTCCGTGTCCGCGGGATGGAGACCGGCAGACGGCTCGTCGAGCACGTAGACCACGCCGAAGAGGTTGGAACGGATCTGCGTCGCCAGCCGCAGCCGCTGCAGCTCGCCGGGCGACAGCGTCGGCGTGCTTCGATCCAGCGACAGATACCCGAGACCGAGGCCGATAAGGATGGCGATTCGCGCGCGCAGGTCCTGTGCGAGGCGGGCGACGACCAGCGCCTTTTCCGGATGCTCGCGCGCCAGCTTCTTTGGACCGCTCCCGTTCGAGCGCAGCACCTCGTCCACCCGGTTCAGCGGGAGCCGCGCCAGCCCGGCGATGTCGTAGCCCGCGAACGTCACCGAGAGCGGCTCGGGCTTCAGCCGCTTGCCGCCGCACGCGGGGCATTCCGTGCTCAGCATGTAGCGCGCCACCCTCCGCTTCATCATCTCGCTCTGCGTGTTGGCGAAAGTCTCCATCACGTAGCGCCGCGCGCTGGTGAAGGTGCCCATGTAGCTGGGCTCCTCCTTGCGCTTGAGGGCGCGGCGCACCTCCGCCCGCGTGTACCCGGCGTACACCGGCACGGTGGGCTGCTCCTCGGTGAAGAGGATCCAGTCGCGTTCTTTCTGCGGCAGCTCCCGCCAGGGACGATCGATGTCGTAGCCCAGCGTGGTGAGGATGTCGCGCAGGTTCTGTCCATGCCATGCCGGCGGCCAGGCCGCGATGGCGCGTTCCGCGATGCTGAGCGAATCGTCCGGCACCATCGACTTCCCGGTGACCTCGTAGACGCGGCCCAACCCGTGGCATCTGGGGCATGCGCCCGCGGGGGTATTGGGCGAGAAGGCCTCGGCTTCGAGGTGCTCCTGACCCTCCGGATACGTGCCAGCGCGGGAATAGAGGAGGCGGAGCGAATTGGAGATGGTGGTCACGCTTCCCACCGACGAGCGCGAGGTGGGCGAGCCACGCTGCTGCTGCAGCGCCACCGCCGGCGGAAGACCCTCGATGGAATCGACCTCCGGCACCGCCACCTGCTCGATCAGCCGGCGTGCATACGGCGCCACCGACTCGAAATAACGCCGCTGCGCCTCCGCGTAGAGCGTGCCGAAGGCCAGCGACGACTTGCCGGATCCGGAGATGCCCGTGAAGACCACCAGGGCGTCGCGGGGGATGTCCACGTCGACGTTCTTGAGGTTGTGCACGCGCGCCCCGTGGACGCGGACGAAGTCGCCCCGTCTGGAGTCGCGGCGTTTCGCGCGCTTCACTTCAGGCGCTTCACCAGCGCGCCCTGGTGCCAGTAGTAGACCGCGGTGTCGTCCACCAGAGGGCCGGCCCAGTCGTTGTCGGACGCGGTGTCCACGGCGGTGAACCCGCTGCCGTCGGCGTTGCCACGGAAGAGGCCGTGGGGATCGGAGTTCGGCCCGGTCCACATCCACCAGACGACGGAGGCGTTGACATCGAAGTCGATGCGGAAAGCGCGGCCCGCGTTGCCCGAGACGACATGGCGGCCCGAGCCGTCCTTGTTCAGGGCGAAGATCACGCCGTTGTCGTCGCGGTAATAGACGTTGCGGAAGTCGGCGCGCAGCGTGATCGGCACGGCGTCGGCGGTGACCAGCGTGGTCACCGGGCCGCCTGACTTGTCCATGCGCTTGATCCCGCGATCGCTGCCATTCAGCGAGACGTAGGTGAAGTACACCGAGCCGGAGTCGACCGCGAGGCCGGCGTTGGCCGGTTGTCCCGCCGCGAGCACCCGATCGACGCGGTTCTCCATCCGGTGGATGGAGCCGGGCTCCGAAAGCGTCTGCAGTACCGGGAAGAAGAGAGCGCCGTTGTCGAGCACGAGGTTTCCGATGGGATGCCCCGCGACCGAGAAGATGGTGGAAGCCGTTCCTCCGCCCACCGGCACCGAGAAGACGCTTTGGCCTCCGACGGTTCCCGAGGAGACGAAGTAGAGGAAGGCGTCGTCCGCCACCATCTCGACGCCGACGCTGGAACTCACGCGCCTTGCCGCTCCGCCGGATTTCGGAACCGCCCAGGTGGAGGCGCCGTCGGAGAGGGACCTGACAAAGAAGACGTCTTTGGAGTTGATGGCCAGCGCGTTGGTGCTGGTGGAGCCGTCATTCGCGAAGAGCGTCTGCACCGCAGCGCCAAAGCTGGCGCTGACCCGTACCTCTCCCCGGACCGCGATCGAGCAGGTGGCGGAGGCGCCGCTGCAGGCTCCGCCCCAACCGAGGAACCTCGCATCGGCGGCGGGCATGGCCGTCAAGGTCACGGTGGGATTGCCGGCGGGGAAGGTGACATCGCAGGTGGTGGCCCCGTTGCCGCAATCGATGCCACCGCCGGTGACACGGCCGGGTCCGGCCGTCGATACGATCAAGTGCCCCTGCTGCGGCAGGGTTGGATCGAAATGGGCGAAGACTTGCGCGTCGGCACGGAGTGCGATCGCGCATGTGCCCGGGCCGCTGCAGCCGCCACCCCATCCCGCGAAGCTGGAGTTCGCCGAGGCGCTGGATGCGAGCGAGACCGTGGTCCCGTCGGGGAAGTCTGAGCTGCAAGTAGCGGAGTCGCAGTCGATGCCGGGCGGGCTGGAGACGACGCGGCCGGATCCCTCGACGATGACGGTGAGTCGATGCGAGCCGGACGGCGGCGCTTGCCGTGCGAAGGTCGCGGCGACGGACGTCTCCGCGTTCAGGGTGAGCTGGCAGGACCCGGTGCCGGCGCAGGCGCCGGACCAACCCGTGAAGGTGGCGCCGGCATCGGGCACCGCCTGCAATTGCAGCTGCGATCCGGTCGCCAAGGGCGTGGTGCACGCGCCGCGGCAGTCGTTGCCGGCGCCGCGGATCAGCCCGTCGCCGGTGGTGGCGAGATGGAGCGCCACCTGGGCGCCGCCTCCCGTACCGCCGCTGCCGTTCGGATTGCCGCTGCCACACGCGATGGCCAGGACCACGACCGACGACAAAGCAGCGCGCATACATCATCCTCCGGATGTGCGCTAAGGGTTTGGAGCAGTTCGCGATATGACAATCGGAAAAGATCTTCCGTGGCTGCCAGGCAACCGCTCGACGACATGACCATCCGCGCCCATCTCCTGCTGCTCGCCCTCGCGGCCGTCGTTCCCGTCCTGGGGTTCGCGCTGGTCGCCTCCGTCCTGCTGGTCGCCCATGACCGGGAGACGCGCCGGGCGGGCGCCGTGGACAGCGCGCGGGCGATGATGACCGCGGTCGATGCCGAGCTGAGCGGCTCCATCGCCACGCTACGGAGCCTGTCAGCTTCGCGTGCGCTGGCCGCCGACGATCTGGCCGGGTTCTACGCCGCCGCCGGCCGCGTGCTCGCCACCCAGCCGGGCTGGCTGAACGTCACCCTGGCGCGTCCCACCGGCGAGGTGCTGGTGAATGTGGCGGCCGCTCCCGGCGCGACGCTTGGGGTCACCCCCGACAAGCCCAGCCTGGAACGCGTGGCGAAGACGGCGGAGCCCACCGTCGGCGACCTGATCACCGACGAGGTCACGGGCGCTCCCGGCGTTCCCGTCCGCGTTCCGGTGGTGCGCGGAGGCGCCGCAACCTACGTGCTCTCGGCCATCGTGAGGCCCGACGCCATCGCCCGGATCATCCAGAACCAGGACCTGCCGGCGGACTGGTACAGCGGCGTCGTCGATCGGCAGCTGCGATTCGTTGCCCGGGTTCCGCGCGTGCCCGCGGGCAGCCCGGCTTCCGCGAGCTTCCAGGCGGCCATCTCGAGGTCGAAGGAAGGCTGGTATCGCGGCCTGACCGTGGAAGGCACCGACACCTTCACCGCGCACAAGACATCCAGCTTCAGCGGCTGGTCCATCGGCGTGGCCATTCCCACCGCCACGGTGGAGGCCGCGGCGCGCCGCAGCGCCTGGCTGATGGTGGCGGGCGCGCTGGTTTCCATCGCCCTGGCCTTCCTGGCCACGCTGGTGGTGGGACGCCGCATCGCCTCGCCCATCCGCGCGCTGGCTTCCGCGGCCCATGCCCTCGATCGCGGAGAGGAGCCGCACATCCAGGATGGCGGTGTCGTGCAAGAGGTGTCGCAGGTGGCGGCCGCGCTGCGCGAGGCGGCCTCGGCGGTGCGCGAGCGCGAGTTGCTGATGAACCGCGAGAAGGAGGCGCTGCAGGCGGCAGATCTGGCGAAGGACGAGTTCCTCGCCATGCTCAGCCACGAGCTGCGCAATCCGCTGGCCGCGCTGAGCTCCGCCGCGCACCTGCTCAAGGTGGTCGACGCCGGCCACCCGGCCGCGGCAAGGGCGCGCGCGGTGATCGATCGGCAGACGCGCCACATGACGCGCCTGATCGAAGACCTGCTGGACGTGAGCCGCATCCGCATGGGCAAGGCCAGCCTCGAGCGCAAGCACTTCGACCTCGCCGAGGCCGTCTTCCGCGTGGTGGAGGGATGGCGCAGCGGCGGCCGGCTGGGGCGCCACCCGGTGGAGCTGGTCCGGGCGCCGGTGTGGATCGACGGCGACCGCGAGCGGGTGGAGCAGATCGTCTCCAACCTGCTCGACAACGCGGTCAAGTTCACCCCCGCCGGCGGGACCATCGCGGTGAGCGTCGGCCGCGAGGGTGATTCCGCTGTGCTCCGCGTGGCCGATCGCGGCGAAGGCATCGCGCCGGAGCTGATCGGGCGCGTCTTCGACCTCTTCGTCCAGGGTGAGCAACTCATCGACCGCGGGAAGGGCGGCATGGGCATTGGCCTTTCGCTGGTGAAGCGGCTCTCCGAGATGCACGGTGGCACGGTCTCCGCGTCGAGCGGCGGCCGCGGCCAGGGCGCCACTTTCACCGTTCGCATTCCGGCGGTGCAGCCCGTGGAAGCGCCGGAAGCGCGCCCGGTCGCTCCGGCTGCAAAGACCGCGCGGCGCGTCCTGATCATCGAGGACAACGACGACGCGCGCGAGATGCTGCGCACCGCCCTGGCCGTGAACGGGCATCAGGTGCAGGACGCGCGCGACGGCGCCAGCGGGCTGGCCGCCGCCGCGGAGGCGAGGTTCGACGTCGCGCTCATCGACATCGGGCTGCCGGACATGAACGGCTATGAGGTGGCGCGCCGGCTGCGCGCCTCGGCGGACGGGCGGGTGCGGCTCATCGCCCTGACCGGGTACGGGCAGAGCGAGGATCGCCGCCGGGCGGAGGAGGCGGGATTCGACCTGCACCTCACCAAGCCCGTGGACAGCGAGCGACTGGAAGCCGTCTTCGCGTCGCTCACTGCGAGTTGACCTGTCCGGCGGGGAGCGGCGGCGCGCTGGGCGGCGGCTGCCGGTGGTGCGTGGCCTGCTCGAATGCGTAGGCGTATCCGATCAGCCTGGGCTCGCTGAATGCCGGGCCCGAGAAGGTCACGCCGTAAGGCGCGGGCCTGGCGTCGAATCCCTCGGGAAACGGCGTGGGTGGCGCGAACGGCGGCGGGGAGGCCGCGGGGTTGTCGACGAACCCTCCCGGGACCACCACGCTGGGATAGCCGGCCCGGGCGGCGATGTTCGCGCCGCGGTTGGAAGGAAAGAGAACCGCGTCGAAGCTCCGGTAGAGGACGTCGAGGCCGCGGGTGCGGCAGATGTCGAGGTCCTTGGCGCGGTCGGCGAGGTACCGCCGCGTGTCGGCGCTGCCCGCGGCGGTGTCCAGCGAGTCGGCGGCGATGGCCAGCGCCTGTCCGTACTTGAGCGCGGCCTTGGTGCCGTCGACGAGGAAGCGGTCGTTGAAGGCGATCACCTCCGCGAGCGTGCGCGCCGGGGCGCCTGGACCCAGCCCTGCCAGGTACGCGTTGAGGTCGCGCTTGAAGCCGTAGAGCAGCACGGTGGAACATCCCTGGGAGATGGGCAGGCCGCCGCATCCGGGAAAGGCGTTGAGGTCCGCCTGGTCGGGGATCTCGCGGAAGTCCTCGACGCGGGCGCCCTCCGCACGCAGCACGGCGATGGCGTCGGTCATGATCTTTTTCTGCGCGGCGCTCAGCGCTGGGCGGCCGAGGGAATCGGTCCAGTAGCTGAAGTGCGGAACCGCGATGCGCGCGCCGCGAAGGGCACGGCGGTCGAGAAACTTCGTGTAGTCGCTGAAGCAGCGTCCGCGCTTGAGACAGGCGGCGGTGGCGGGATCCTTGGGGTCATGGCCTGCCATCGCGCCGAGCAGCACCGCAGCATCGGTGACGGTACGTGCCAGTGGACCGGCGGTGTCCTGATCGGCGGTGATGGGGACGATGCCCGTGCGGCTCACCAGCCCCACGGTGGGCTTGATGCCGACGAGGAGGTTCTGCGAGGCGGGGCTGAGGATCGATCCCGACGTCTCGGTGCCGACGCCCACCATGGCCAAATTCGCCGAAACGGCGATCGCCGGCCCCGAGCTGGAGCCGCCGGTGGCCAGCGCAGGGCGGCCGTCGTCCAGGCCGTTGCGCGGGTCGGGCCGCGGATCGAACGGATTGAACCCGTACCCGGCGCGGGCCAGATCGCCGCCGCTTTGGAAGAGCCGGAAGCGGAGCAGGGAGCTATAGCCCGTGGGCATGGCCAGGGCGATGAAGTTGGCGAACTCGGTCAGCGTGCCCTTTCCCAGGATGACCGCGCCCGCCGCGCGCAGCTTCTGCGCGATGAAAGCGTCCTGTAGCGGCATCGATCCTGCCAGCGCCACGGAGCCGGCCGTGGTGGGCATGTCTCTGGTGTCGACGTTGTCCTTGAGGACGACGGGAACGCCGAAGAGGGGCCCGGCGCCTGGCGCGCGCGCGGCTTCGAGCGCGTGCTCGTTGAGGTGCGCGAAGGCGTTCAGGCGGCGGTCGTACGCGGCGATGCGCTGCAAGTACATGCGCGTCAGCGCCTCCGGGGTGAGCCTGCCCGAACGCATCTCGCGCTGGACGTCCGCGATGGTCGCCTCGACCAGCTGGAATTCGTCGGCGCGGGCGGCGTGCGGCAGGACCACCGCGCAGAAGGCGAGCAGACCGGCAAGCCGGGAGCGGTTCATCGGAAGATTGTCGCCTCCCTCGCGACGGCCGGGCAACTGGGATGCCATGCCCGGGCCGTGAATCATCGCGGCGGCCCGGGCATCTGCACCGGCATCCATCCGCGAGGAGGCGACCGTGGCGAAGATGAGAGCGGTACAGGTGTCGAAGGCTGGAGGGCCGTTCGAGGTGGTGGAGCGGGACGTACCCGAGGTGGGCCCCAACCAGGTCCGGATCAAGGTGGAGGCCTGCGGCATCTGTCACAGCGACGCGTTCGTCAAGGCGGGCGCCTTTCCCGGTCTCCAGCTGCCGCGCGTGCCGGGCCACGAGATCGCGGGGCGGATCGACGCGGTGGGCGCGCAAGTGACTGAGTGGAAGAAGGGCGACCGCGCGGGCGCCGGCTGGCACGGGGGCAACTGCTTCGTCTGCAACGCATGCCGCAAGGGCCAGTTCATCAACTGCGAGCGCGCGCGCATCACCGGCATCAGCTTCGACGGCGGCTACGCCGAACACGTGGTGGTGCCGCGCGAAGCGGTGGCGCGGATTCCCGAGAAGCTGGAGCCGGCCGAGGCGGCGCCGCTGCTCTGCGCCGGAATCACCACCTACAACTCGCTGCGCAACAGCGGCGCCCGGCCCGGCGACACGGTGGCAGTGGTGGGCATCGGCGGGCTCGGTCACCTCGCCATCCAGTATGCGGCGCGGATGGGCTTCCGCACGGTGGCGATCTCGCGCGGCAAGGACAAGGAGGAACTGGCCCGCAAGCTCGGCGCGCACGAGTACGTGGATACCGACGCGGGGCCGGCCGCGGAGGCGCTCAAGCGGTTGGGCGGGGCCGATCTCGTCCTGGCCACGGCCCCCAACAGCGGCGCCATCACCGCCACCGTGGGAGGTCTGAAGGCGCGCGGCAAGCTGCTGATCGTCGCCGCGCCGCACGAGCCGCTCAGCCTCTCCGCCTTCGATCTCCTCAGCGGCAGGACCGTGGCGGGATGGCCCAGCGGCAGCGCCATCGACTCCGAGGAGACCATGGCCTTCAGCGTCCTGACCGGCGTGCGCCCGCGCATCGAGACGTTCAAGCTGGATCAGGCCGAAGAGGCGCTGGCCAAGGTGCTGCAGAACCGCGTTCGCTTCCGCGCGGTGCTGGTGCCGTAGGCAGGCTGTAGCGCGGCGAGGCTTGAAGTGAGCAGGGGCCCGAGAAGAAGATGGAGCACCAGCCCGGAGCCACCATGGCCAGCAGTCCACAGCGGCGCGACACGCCCAAGGTCCCGCCCGTCGAAGGGGCGCCCTCGCGGTTGCGCCTGAATCTGGTGGGCGGGCTGCTGCTGGCGACGCTCGCCGGTGCGGTGGCGCTCTCGATCTCGCTCTGGATCCGGCTGGAGCGGACGCGAGCCGAGCTGGCCGAGGAGGCGGCTCCCGCCGCGACGGCACCGGTCGCGCACAGCGTTCCCGCGCCGATCGAGACGCCGGCCGAGCCGGTCGAGGCCGCCGCGACGCCGCCGCCTGCCCCACCTGCCGCCGCACCGGCGGTGGAGGAGAGGCTCGTGTTGTTGCTCACCGTGGGGACGCGCCACTATGCCGAGAAGCAGCTCCGGCTCTTGAAGCAGAAGTGCCGCGCCCCCCTGGCCGTCTACCAGCAGCGTCGCGGCCGCTGCGCCTGGTCCACCTGCTACGCCGTGGCGGCGCGCGAGGAAGACGCCGAGCTGGCGCGCCCCTGCGGCGAGACCAAGGGGCAAGTGGTCCGCGACCGGAAAGATTTCGCCGCGCTCCAAGGCGGTTGACGGCCGTCACATACAGGCTTTTCGCCGCACGATAATCTGGGGTCGGGTTCCGGGGCCGCTCGACGGCCGGGACGAAAGGACGCCGCAATGGCTCCGCTGGTGGTTGCGCTGCAGACGATGGTAGCGATCCAGGCCCTCCAGGCGGTGGCCCTGGTCCTCGCGGTGGCCTATCTGGTGCGGCGGCTCCGTTTCGAGGCCGCGCAGAACCGGCGTCACGAGAGCGCGCAACTGCAGCTGCTGGCGGCCGAGCTGGCAAAGCTGGGCGTCACCGTCGGAGCGGCGCGGGCCGAGTCGGCCACCTTCCTGGAGGCGGTCTTCTCCGGCGTCCGCGGCATGGCGCGCAACCTCGACGCGGCGCGCGCCACCTCCGCGCAGACCCTGGAGGAGATGCGGCGCCGGTTCGATCCCCTCGGTTCCGATCCGTCGCCGCAGCCGGCGGAGGCGCCCGCGGAGGTTGGGCGGCTCGAGCTTGACTCCCTCCGCCCGGGGCGCTCGCTGCAAGAGTCGCGGCTGGCGGAGATGGTGCGGCTGCGCGAGACCCAGGCGCGCCGCCGGCTGCGCGGCCAGGCAGGATAGTCGCCGCCTTGATCCCGATCTGAGCTTGCAGCAAACATGCAGGGGTCCGGCCGCGCCCGGGAGGGCCTCGCCATGTTCACGCAGGTCGCGATCGTGGGAGCGGGTCCGGCCGGGCTCTTCCTCTCCCACCTTTTGCACCGCCAGGGCATCGGCTCGGTGGTGCTGGAGGCGCGCACCCGCCAGGAGATCGAATCCACCATCCGCGCCGGCGTGCTGGAGCAGGGCACGGTGGATCTGCTCGACAAGACCGGCGTCGGCGCCCGCATGCACCGCGAGGGCGCGCTCCACCACGGCATCAACCTCCGCTTCGGCGGCGTCACGCACCGCATCGATCTGCGGGGGCTGACGGGCCGCTCGATCATGCTCTACGCGCAGCACGAGGTGATCCGGGACCTGGTCCGGGCGCGGCTGGACGCGGGCGGCGAGATGCTCTTCGAGGTGGAGGAAGTGGGCATCCAGGACGCCGCGGGTCCGCGGCCGCGCGTCCGCTTCCGCCAGGGCGGCGAGGCGCGCGAGATCTCCTGCGACTTCGTGGCCGGCTGCGACGGCTTCCACGGCGTCAGCCGCTGGGCCATCCCGGAGGCGGCGCGCACCGAGTACCAGCACGTCTACCCGTTCGGCTGGTTCGGCATCCTGGTCCGCGCGCCCCGCTCCTCGGAGGAGTTGATCTACGCGCGGCACGACCGCGGCTTTGCCCTGGTCAGCACCCGGTCGGCGGAGATCCAGCGCCTCTACTTCCAGTGCGACCCCTCAGAGGACGCGGAGCGCTGGTCCGACGAGCGCATCTGGGAGGAGCTGCACGCCCGCCTTGCGACCGGCGAGGGCTGGAAGCTGATCGAGGGCGAGATCCTCCAGAAGGGCGTCATCGCCATGCGCTCCTTCGTGGTGGAGCCGATGCAGCACGGCCGGCTCTTCCTGGCCGGCGACGCGGCGCACATCGTCCCCGCCACCGGGGCCAAGGGCATGAACCTCGCCATCTCCGACGTGTACGTGCTCTCGCGCGCGCTGAACGAGTTCTTCCGCAACGGCAGCACGGCGCTCCTCGATGGCTACACCGCCACGTGCCTTCGCCGCGTGTGGCAAGCCCAGCGCTTCTCTCGCTGGATGACCGCGCTCACCCACCGCGACGAGCGGGACGACGCCTTCAGCCGCCGGCTGCAGCTGGCGGAGCTCGAGCAGGTCACCAGCTCGCAAGCCGCCGCCACCGCGCTGGCCGAGAACTACACCGGCCTGCCCATCGAGTAACGCCTTCCCGGAGGCCGCCTTTGACGGCAAGAGGGGGCTGTCCTACGGTCGGCGCCGTGAGCGATCTCCTCTCGCCGCTCTTCCGCGCCCCGCGCGCCACCATCCTCTTCGGCGACCAGGCCCGGTTGCAGGGGATGCTCGACTTCGAGGCGGCGCTGGCGCGGGCGGAGGCGCAGGCGGGGATGATCCCTGCCGCGGCCGCTGAGGCCATCGCGGGGCACTGCCGCGCGGAGCTGCTGGACGCCGGCGCGCTGGCGGAGGCCACCGGACGCGCCGGCAACCCGGTCATTCCCCTCGTGGCCGCCTTGACCCGATCGGTGGCGGCGGTCGACGCCGCGGCGGCGGCCCACGTGCATCGGGGCGCCACCAGCCAGGACGCCATGGACACCGGCCTGGTCCTGCAGCTCCGTGCGTTCATCGAGGTGTTGGCAGCGGATCTGGAGCGGCTCTCCGCGGCGCTGGCCAGGCTGGCGAACGCCCATCGCGCTACGCCCATCTGCGGACGCACCTGGCTGCAGCAGGCAGCGCCGACCGTGTTCGGTCTCAAGGCGGCGGGCTTCCTCGACGCCCTCGAGCGCCATCTGGAGCGGCTGCGCGAGCTGCGGCCGAGGCTTCTGGTGTTGCAGTTCGGCGGTGCGGTCGGCACGCTCGGATCGCTGGAATCGCGCGGGCCCCAGGTGGCCGAAGCGCTCTCCCGCGAGCTGCAGCTGGGCCTGCCCGAGATGCCCTGGCACGCCCACCGCGATCGGCTGGTGGAACTGGCCGCGTGGTTGGGCCTGCTCGTGGGCACGCTGGGGAAGATGGCGCGCGACCTCGCCTTGCTGGCGCAGGGGGAAGTCGCCGAGGCCTTCGAGGCGGGCGGCGAGGGGCGCGGAGGTTCTTCCGCCATGCCGCAGAAGCGCAATCCCGTCAGCGCCGCGGTGGTGCTGGCGGCTGCCGCGCGCGCTCCGGGGCTGGTGGCGACGCTGCTCTCAGCCATGGTGCAGGAACACGAGCGGGGACTGGGCGGGTGGCACGCGGAGTGGGAGACGCTTCCCGAGCTGAGCCTGCTGGCGGCGGGCGCGGCGCATCAGAGCGCGGCCATGGTGGAGACGCTGGAAGTGGATCCGGCGCGCATGCGCGAGAATCTGACGAACACCCGGGGTCTGGTCTTCGCCGAGGCCGTAGCCAGCCGCCTGGCGCCGCGCGCCGGCCGCACGGAGGCGCACGAGCTGGTCGCGCGCGCCTCGCGCAAGGCGCTGGCGGGCGGCAGGCAACTGCGCGCGGTCCTCGAAGAGGATCCGGAGGTTGCCCGACATCTCTCCGCCGGCGACCTTTCCGCCATCTTCGATTCCGGCGATTCGCCCGGCTCGGCAGGGCTGTTCATCGATCGGGTGCTGGATCGGCGGCGCCGCCGCCTGGGGGTGCCGTGATGCCGTCGATCGACGTGAAGGGCGTCGCCATCTCCTACCGGCTCGAGGGCGCCGCAGACAAGCCGGTGCTGATGCTCTCGCATTCGCTCGGCGCCGATGTGTCCATGTGGGACGGACAGGTCGACGCGCTCGGCGCGCGCTTCCGGCTGCTGCGGTACGACGGGCGCGGCCACGGCGGCTCGGCGGTCCCCGCTGGAGACTGCACCATCGACGATCTGGGGAACGACGCCCTGGGACTCCTGGACGCCCTGCAGATCGAGCGCGTCCATTTCTGCGGCCTCTCCATGGGGGGCATGGTGGGGATGTGGCTGGGCCTCCACGCCGGAGACCGCCTGGCCAACCTGGTCCTCGCCAATACCGCCGCCGCCATCGGCGCGCCCGACATCTGGAACGCGCGCATCGAGGCGGTGCGCAGGGCGGGCATGCAGGCGGTGGTTTCCGGCGTGCTCGAGCGCTGGTTCAGCCACGGCTTCGAGGCGCGCAGCCCGGAGACGGTGGAAGAGGCGCGACGGATGGTGCTGCGCACCCCGCCGGACGGGTACGCCGCCTGCTGCGCCGCCATCCGCGACATGGACCAGCGGGCCCGGCTCTCCTCCATCCAGGCGAGGACGCTGGTGATCACCGGCCGCAACGACGTGGCCACGCCGCCCGCGCGCGGCGCCGAGATCGCGGCGGCCGTTCCCGGCTCGGCGTTGGTGCAGCTGGACACGGCGCACCTGTCCAACCTCGAGGCGCCGCAGGCCTTCAACGCAGCGGTGCTCGGATTTCTCGCCGGCTGAGAGAGAGGAGACGCGATGGCGAAGATCCCGGAGCTGTTCGAGCGCGGCCTGGCAGTCCGCCGCGAGGTGCTGGGCGCCGCGCACGTGGACGCGGCCCTGGAGCGCGCCACCGAGCTCACCGACGACTTCCAGACCTTCCTCACCGAGACGGCGTGGGGAAGCGTCTGGAGCCGCCCCGGGCTCGACCGCAAGACGCGCAGCATGCTCGCCATCGGGATGCTCGCCGTCCTCGGCCACTCCGAGGAGCTGGGGCTCCACATCCGCTCCACGCGCAGGACCGGCGTCTCGGCCGACGAGGTGAAGGAGATCCTCCTCCAGGCTGCCGTCTACGGCGGAGTGCCGGCAGCCAACGCTGCGTTCCGCCAGGCCGAGGCCGCCCTGCAGCAGTTGGCGGGCGAGGAGAAGCCGTGACCCGCGTGCTCCTGCCGCTCGCGCCGGACGAGCCCGGCGCGCAGCCGCCGTTGCTGCACGCGCCGTACCGCAGCACCCTCAAGCGCGCGCCGCGTCGCCCGCCGCTGCGCATCGAGCAGGGCCTTTCCGAAATCACCGGGCCCCGGTTCTCGCCGGCGCAGGCGGGCCCGCCGGTGGTCGATCTCAGCCGCGTGGGAAAGGGAGAGGCGCTGGGCCAGCGCATCATCGTCACCGGCCGACTGCTCGACGGCGACGGCCGGCCCGTGCCGCAGGCGCTGATCGAGGTGTGGCAATGCAATGCTGCAGGGCGCTACCTGCACGACGCCGACCAGCACGACGCGCCGCTCGATCCCCACTTCACCGGCGTGGGACAGATGCTCACCGGCCAGGACGGCGAATATCGCTTCCTCACCATCAAGCCGGGCGCCTATCCGTGGCGGAACACGGACAACGCATGGCGTCCGGCGCACATCCATTTCTCGTTGTTCGGGTCTGCCTCCGCCACGCGCCTGATCACCCAGATGTACTTCCCCGGCGACCCGCTGCTCGCGACCGATCCCATCTTCCACGGCGTGCCCGACGAGGCGGCGCGCAACCGGATGATCTCCACCTACGATCCGGGCCTGAGCGAGGCGGAGTTCGCGCTCGGGTACCGGTTCGACATCGTGCTCCGAGGCCGCGGCTCGACGCCGCTGGGGATGTGAGATGGCCGCGCGACCCGTCACGCCTTCGCAGACGGTAGGGCCGTTCTTCCACTTCGCGCTCGAGCGGGCGGGTTGGAACGACCTGACGCGCGGCGACCCGCGGGGCGAACGCATCGTCATCGAGGGCCGCGTGCTGGACGGGGAGCAGGCGCCCTGCGACGACGCGCTGCTCGAGATCTGGCAGGCGAACGCCGCCGGCAGGTATGCGCATCCCGACGACCCGCAACCCGAGGAGTTGCTCGACCCGGGGTTCACCGGTTTCGGCCGCGCCCTGACCGACGCTTCGGGCCGGTACCGCTTCGTCACCATCCGTCCGGGCCGCGTCCCGGGCCCTGGCCGCGCACTGCAGGCCCCGCACGTGAGCCTCACCGTGTTCGCGAGGGGCCTGTTGCGGGGGCTGGCCACGCGCATCTACTTCGCCGACGAGCCGTCGAACGCCGACGATCCGGTGCTGTCGTCGATCGCCGATCCCGCTGCGCGCCGGACGCTCCTGGCCCTGCGCCAACCCGGGCCGGAGGCGATCTACCGCTTCGACCTCGTGCTGCAAGGCGAGGGCGAAACGGCTTTCTTCGAGCTGTGATTTCACCAGTGAGGAATGCACGAATGAACGTTCCCCGAATCGCTTTCGCCTTTGCGCTCGCCGCGACGCTGATCGCTGCGCGTGGCGCGCCCGCGGCAGAGCCGCTGAAGATCGGCGTCATCGCCGAATTCTCCGGCCCGTTCGCCGGGTACGGCAAGCAGATGCACAACGGCATCAAGGCTTTCATCCGGCAGCACGGCGACACCGTCGCCGGCCGCAAGGTGGAGATCATCCTCAAGGACACCACCGGGCCCGCTCCCGAGGTTGCCAAGCGGCTGGCGCAGGATCTGGTCACGCAGGACAAGGTGGATTTCCTCGCCGGCTTCGGGCTCACGCCCAACGCCCTGGCGGTGGCACCGCTGGCCACGCAGGCGAAAACGCCGATGATCGTGATGAACGCCGCCTCCTCGGTGATCACCACCAGGTCTCCCTACGTGGCCCGCCTCTCCATGACGCTGCCGCAAGTGACCGCGCCGATGGCGCAGTGGGCCGCGAAAAACGGCATCCGCAGGGTCTACAGCATCGTCTCCGACTACGCGCCCGGCATCGACGCGGAGACCACCTTCGCGAAGACTTTCCAGGCGCAGGGGGGCGAGGTGGTGGGGTCGGTGCGCGTTCCCCTCAAGAACCCCGACTTCGCGCCGTTCGTGCAGCGTGCCAAGGACGCGCGGCCGCAGGCGGTCTTCATCTTCGTGCCGGCGGGAGAGCAGGGCATCGCCTTCGTCAAGGCCTTCACCGAGCGCGGCCTGCGAGAGGCGGGCATCAAGCTGATCGGCTCCGGGGACGTGGTGGACGACGACGTGCTCGAGGCGATGGGCGACGCGACGCTGGGGGTGATCACCACCCATCACTACTCGGCCGCGCACGATTCGCCCGAGAACGCCGCCTTCAAGAAGGCGTATGCCGAAGCGAACGGAACGGGCTCGCGTCCCAACTTCATGGCGGTGGCGGGCTACGACGGCATGGCCGCCATCTACGCGGTGGCGAAGAAGCTGGACGGGAAGATCGACGCCGACCAGGCGATGGCTGCGCTCAAGGGACTTGCGCTGCAGAGCCCGCGCGGGCCCATCCACATCGATCCGGAGACGCGCGACATCGTGCAGACGGTGTACGTGCGCAAGGTCGAGCGCACCAAGGCGGGCCTCTACAACGTCGAGTTCGACCGGTTCGCCGACGTGAAGGATCCCGGCAAGTAGATGCCCGGCTCCCTCCCGGGCGTGCTCTTCGACGGCGTCGCCTACGGCAGCCTGCTCTTCCTCATCAGCGTGGGCCTCTCGGTCACCATGGGATTGATGAACTTCATCAATCTCGCCCACGGCGCCTTTGCCATGGCCGGCGGCTACGTCTGCGCGGTGGCGATGAACCGCCTGGGAATTCCCTTCGTGGCCACGCTGCCGCTCGCCTTTCTCGCCGGCGCCGTCGCGGGAGGGATTCTGGAATCGCTGCTCTACCGCAGGCTCTACCGGCGCAGCCCGCTGGACCAGGTGCTCTTCTCGCTGGGGCTCACGCTCATGTCGGTAGCGGCGGCGACCTGGGTGTTCGGACCGGGGAGCCAGCCCGTGCACCTGCCCGATTTCCTGCTCGGGCAGGTGCGGGTTGCTGGCGTCGATCTGGGCGCCTACAGGCTGTTCCTGGTCGCCGTGGTCTCGCTGATCGCGCTCGCGCTCATCGCTTCCCTCAGGATGACGAAGGCCGGCGCGCGCATCCGCGCCTCGGTGGACGATGCGCAGGCGGCCGCCGGCCTCGGGATCGACGTCGGCCGCGTCTTTGCCCTCACCTTCACGCTCGGATCGGCCCTCTCCGCGCTGGGCGGCGCGCTCTCCATCGACGTGTTCGGGCTCGATCCGACGTTTCCGCTCAAGTACCTCGTCTATTTCCTGCTGGTGGTGGTCGTGGGAGGGTCCGGCTCCATCGCCGGATCGCTCCTGGCCTCGATGGTGCTGGGCGTGCTCGACGTGGTGGGCAAGTACTACGTCCCGCAGATCGGCGCCTTCGTCATCTACGGGCTGATGATCGCGCTCTTGCTGCTTTCTCCCGGCGGCCTGCGGCGGATGGCGCGATGAGCGCCGCCGGCCGGGTTCCGGACGCGCGCTGGCGGCCCGCCGAACTGGTCTTCTGGGCAGCGGCGGTCGCCGTCTACTTCGTCTTTCCCCACCACCTGGTGCTGGCCAGCCAGATCCTGATCACCGGCCTGTTCGCCCTTTCGCTCGACCTGATCCTCGGCTACGCCGGCATCGTTTCTCTCGGCCATGCCGCGATGTTCGGAAGCGGCGCGTACGCCGCCGGGTTGCTCGCGCACCACGGATGGGGCGAACCCGTCAGCGGCCTGCTCGCCGGCGGCGCGGCGGGCGCCGCCCTCGCTTTCGCCACCAGCTTCGTGGCCCTGCGCGGCGGGGACCTCACGCGGCTGATGGTGACGCTGGGCATCGGCCTGATGGCTTACGAGGTGGCGAACCAGGCGGCCTCCATCACCGGGGGCGTGGACGGGCTCAGCGACGTGGCGATGGGAAAGCTGCTCGGCCTCTTCGCCTTCGACCTGGGAGGACGGACCGCGTACGTCTACAGCCTGGCGGTCCTCTTCGCCGTGTTCTGCCTCTCCAGACGCATCGTCAACTCGCCGTTCGGTCTTTCGCTGCGCGGCATCCGCGATCGGTCCGCGCGCATGCCCGCGCTGGGCGCTCCTGTGTCCCTGCGGCTGACTGCCGTCTACACCGTGGCCGGCGGCATCGCCGGCATCGCCGGAGCGCTCCTCGCCCAGACCACGCAGTTCGTGGGACTGGAGACGCTGGGCTTCTCCCGTTCGGCGGATCTCCTGATCATGCTGGTGCTGGGCGGGGCAGGGTGGCTCTACGGCGGCATGGTGGGGGCGGCGGCGTTCCTCGTCGCGCAGGACCTGCTCTCGGGCATGAACCCCGTCTATTGGCAGTTCTGGCTGGGCCTGCTGCTCGTCCTCGCCGTCTTCTTCGTGCCCGGCGGAATCGTCGGCACGCTGGCCGGCGCGCAGCTGCGGCGCCTGGAAGCGCGCCGATGACCGCCGTGCTGCGCACCGAGAAGCTGTCGCGCAGCTGGGGCGCGCTGGCGGCGGTGCGCGAGGTGAGCTTCGCATTGGAGGCCGGCGCGCGGCACGCGCTGATCGGCCCGAACGGCGCGGGCAAGACCACGCTGGTCAATCTTTTGACCGGGGCGCTCTCGCCGAGCGGCGGCGAGGTGTTCCTCGACGGCGACCGCATCACGCGGGTGCCGCAGCACGTCCGCGTCCGGCGCGGCATGGCGCGCACCTTCCAGATCACCGCGCTCTTCCCCAACCTCACCGTGCTGGAGACGGTGCTGCTCGCCGCCTGCGAGCAGGGGGGGCTCTGCTGGAGCTGGCTGTCGCCGGTGGCGCGGCACGCGCGCGAGATCGCCGAGGCGCGGCGGATCGTGCGCGAGCTGCACCTGGAAGACGAGATGGACGTGCGGACGCGCATCCTGCCCTACGGCAAGCAGCGCCTGCTGGAGATCGCCGTGGCGCTGGCCTCGCGGCCGCGCGTGCTGCTGCTCGACGAGCCGGCCGCGGGAATTCCCAAGAGCGAGAGCGCGGAGATCTTCGAGGTGCTCGCGCGCCTGCCCAAGGACGTCGCCATCCTCTTCATCGAGCACGACATGGATCTGGTGTTCCGCTTCGCCGACCGCGTCACGGTGCTGGCGGCGGGATCGATGCTCGCCGAGGGCACGCCGGCGGAGATCGCCGCGAACGCGCGCGTCCGCGAGGTCTACCTGGGCGAGGCCGCCCATGCCTGAGCTGCTCTCGGTGCAGGGGCTGGTGGCGGGTTACGGCGAGTCGGTGGTCCTCGACGACGTTTCCTTCAGCCTGGAGGAGGGCGGCAGCCTGTCGCTGCTGGGCCGCAACGGCGTGGGCAAGTCCACGCTGCTGCTCTCGCTGATGGGTCTGGCGCGGCTGCAGAGGGGCCGCATCTTCTTCGGGGGCGCCGACCTCGCCACCCTGCCGACCCACCGCCGCGCCCGCGCCGGAATCGGCTGGGTGCCGCAGGAGCGCTGCATCTTCCCTTCGCTGACGGTTGCGGAGCACCTGGAAGTGGTGGCACGTCCCGGCCCCTGGGACCTGCGCCGCGTCTACGGCCTCTTTCCCCGGCTGGAGGAGCGCCGCGAGCACTCCGGCAACCAGCTCTCCGGCGGCGAGCAGCAGATGCTGGCCATCGGCCGCGCTCTGATGGTGAACCCGCGGCTGCTGCTGCTCGACGAGCCCATGGAGGGCCTGGCGCCGGTCATCGTGCAGGAACTGGCCTCGCTCATCCGCACCCTGACTTCGCAAGGCGCCATGGCGGTGATCCTCGTGGAGCACCACGCGCGGCTCGCGCTCGATCTCACCCGCGACGCGCTGGTGATCGAGCGCGGCCGCGTCATCCACCGGTCCGGCAGCCGGGAATTGCTCGCCGATCCGGTGGCGCTCGGACAGCTGGTCGGGGTGGCCTGACCTCAACCGCTGATTGGAACCCCGCTCAGCCGCCGCAGCTCCTCCAGCGACAGGCCGTCTACCATCTCGCGCACCCGCAGCCCGCGGGGCGTCACGTCGATCACCGCCAGATCCGTGTAGATCCGATCCACGCATCCCACCGCCGTCAGCGGGCAGCTGCACCGCTCCACCAGCTTGCTGCGGCCTTCGCGCGTCCGATGCTCCATCATCACGAACACCTGCCTCGCGCCCACCGCCAGATCCATGGCACCGCCCACGGCGGGAATGGCGTCGGCGGCGCCGGTGTGCCAGTTGGCCAGATCGCCGGCGGTCGAGACCTCGAAAGCGCCCAGCACGCAGATGTCCAGGTGGCCGCCGCGCATCATCGCGAAGGAGTCGGCGTGATGGAAGAAGCTGCCGCCGGGCAACAGCGTCACCGGCTGCTTGCCGGCATTGATCAGGTCGGGATCCTCCTGGCCCGGGACGGGGGCCGGACCCATGCCGAGAATCCCGTTCTCGCTGTGCAGGAAGATCTCGCGACCCGCCGGCAGGTGGTTGGCCACCAGGGTGGGCAACCCGATGCCCAGGTTGACGTACGCGCCCTCGGGAATGTCGCGGGCCACGCGCTCCGCAAGCTCGTCTCGCGTCAGGCTCTTCATGCCGCCCTCTCCCGGACCGCGACCACCCGCCGCACGAAGATGCCGGGCGTGGCGATGACCTCCGGATCGAGCGCGCCCACCTCCACCAGCTCGCCGACCTGCGCGATGGTGCACTTCGCGGCGGTGGCCATGATGGGGCAGAAGTTGCGCGCCGCCTTCCGGTAGACCAGGTTGCCCAGCCGGTCGCCGCGGTGCGCTTTGATCAACGCGTAATCGGCCGGGAGCGCGTACTCGAGGACCTGGGGACGGCCGCCGATCAGACGCGTCTCCTTTCCCTCCGCGAGGAGCGTGCCGTGCCCGGTGGGCGTGAAGAAGGCGCCGATGCCGGCGCCGGCGGCGCGGATGCGCTCGGCCAGGTTGCCCTGCGGCGAGACCTCCAGCTCGATCTCCCCCGCGCGGTAGAGCGCGTCGAAGACCCAGGAGTCCACCTGGCGCGGAAAGGAACAGACGATCTTCCGCACCCGCCGCGCCTTGAGCAGCGCCGCCAGCCCGACCTCACCGTTGCCGGCGTTGTTGTTGATCACGGTCAGATCTCGCGCGCCCTGGGCGATGAGCGCGTCGATGAGCGCGGCCGGCTGCCCGGCAGGGCCGAAGCCGCCGATCATGATGGTCGAGCCGTCGGCGATTCCGGCGACGGCAGCATCGAGCGAGGCGACGGTCTTGTTTACCATTCCGGACGAAACCGTAGGACCGCGCGCCTGGGGAGGTCAACCGCCGGATCGCGCCGGTCCGGCGCGTGGCCGTGAGGTATGATCGCGCCGATGGGGCGACGCGCGGGTCGAGGATCTCCGCTTGACTGAACCTGCCGAGCCCCTGCTGCCGGCGCGGCAGATGCCCGGCCCGCGTTCGCCCCCGGGCAGCCGCTTCGTCGCCTTGCGTTCGCGCGACTTCCGGCTCCTCCTCGCCGGCCAGACCATCTCGCTGACCGGCTCGCAGATGCAGCAGGTCGCCGTGGTCTGGCAGCTCTATCTCTTGACCGGCTCGCCTCTGGCGCTGGGGATGATGGGGCTGTTCCGCATCGTCCCCATCGTCGCCTTCGCGCTGGGCGGCGGCGTGATGGCGGACGCGCTCGACCGCCGGCGCCTGATGCTCTTCACCCAGGCCGCTCTGGCGCTGGTCTCGGTGGCGCTGGCGATCCTGGCGTTCACGCACCGCACCACTCCCGCCGCCATCTACGCCCTGTCCTTCCTGGCCGGCGCCGCCACCGCCTTCGACAATCCGGCGCGGCAGGCGCTGGTCCCGCGCCTGGTGGATCGGGAGCAGCTGCCCAACGCGCTGAGCCTCTACACCACCGTCTGGCAGGTGGCCACCATCGCCGGCCCGGCCATCGGCGGAGCGCTGCTGGCCTGGATCGGACCCGGCGCCATCTACGTGGCGGACGTGCTCTCGTTCGGCGCGGTGATCGTCGCGCTCCTGGCGATGGAGCACCGCCACGTCGGCGCGGGCCGCTCGCTGATCAACGCCAAGGCGGCGCTGGAGGGGCTCCGCTTCATCCGCCGCACGCCGCTGATCTGGTCCACCATGCTGGTGGACTTCGCGGCCACCTTCTTCGCCGGATCGATGTTGCTCTTGCCCATCTTCGCCGACCAGCTGCTCCACGTTGGCCCGCGCGGGCTGGGCCTGCTCTATTCCGCCCAGCCGGCGGGCGCGGTGTTGGCGGGCGCGGTGCTGTCCACGACGCCGCTGCCGCGGAAGAGGGGAGCGGCCATCCTCTGGTCGGTGGCGATCTACGGAGCGTCGATCGCCGTCTTCGGCATCTCCCGCTGGTTCTGGCTGAGCCTGCTCATGCTGGGCGTCTCCGGCGCTGCCGACACCGTGAGCATGGTGATCCGCCAGACCGCGCGGCAGACGATCACGCCCGACGAGCTGCGCGGCCGCATGAGCTCGGTGAACATGATCTTCTTCATGGGCGGCCCACAACTCGGCGAGGTGGAGGCGGGCGTGGTGGCCAAGCTGATCGGCGTGCGCGCGTCGGTGGCCTCGGGCGGCCTCGTCTGCCTCGCGACCGCGGCGCTGGTAGCGCTGCTGGTGCCAGCGCTCGCGCGGTACGAGGAATGACCCGGATCTGGCCATAGGACGACAGTCCTAGGGCGTTCGTCTCTCTTGAAAAACTCCGGCCAAGGTACCCCTGATCGGGGGATGGCAAACGAGCGCGCGGGCGACCAGGGCCTCCTCCGCAACCGCTGGGTGATCCTCTTCTTCAGCATCCTCAGCATGGTGGCGGTCGCGAACTTCCAGTACGGGTGGACGCTGTTCGTACCTTCCCTGCAGAAGCATCTGCAGAAGGGCCAGCCACTCATCCAGATCACCTTCACGGTCTTCGTGCTGCTGGAGACCTGGCTGGTGCCCTTCGAGGGCTGGCTGGTGGACAAGTTCGGGCCTCGCCTGCTGGTGATGATCGGTGGGGCTTGCGCGGGCCTTGGCTGGGTGGCCAGCGGCAACGCCAACACGCTGACCGCGCTCTACCTCTCCTACGGACTGTGCGGCCTGGGCGCGGGCGTGGTGTACGGCACCGCCATCGGCAGCGCGCTGAAGTGGTTCCCCGACCACCGCGGCCTCGCAGCCGGGCTGACGGCGGCAGGCTTCGGGGCCGGCTCCGCGCTCACCGTCGCGCCCATCGACAACCTGATCCACTCGGCCGGATTCCAGACCGCGTTCATCCGCTGGGGCCTCATCCAGGGAGCGGTGGTGATCGCCGCGGCCTTCTTCCTCAGGGCGCCTCCCGAGGGTTGGCTGCCCAGCCATTGGGACCAGGCGGCCGGCCAGGATCGCAAGAGGCGCCAGAGCGGGCTCGACTTCTCCCCCGGCCAGATGTCGGCGACGCATCAGTTCTGGGTGCTCTATCTGATGATGACGCTGGTCGCGACCGGCGGCCTGATGGCCACGGCGCAGCTCAATCCCATGGCCGTGGACTTCAAGGTCGACAAGATGCCGGTCCAGTTCCTTTGGCTGACCTTGCCGGCGCTGCAGTTCGCGCTCTCCGCCGACCGCGCCCTCAACGGCATCTGCCGCCCGTTCTGGGGATGGGTCTCCGACCACATCGGGCGCGAGAACACCATGACGCTGGCCTTCGGGCTGGAGGCGCTGGCCATCTTCCTGCTCATCAAGTTCGCGCACGACCCCAAGCTCTTCGTCTTCTTCAGCGCCTTCACCTTCTTTGGATGGGGCGAGATCTACTCGCTGATGCCGGCCGTGTGCGGGGACTTCTTCGGACGCAAGCACGCCACCGCCAACTACGGCTTCCTCTACACCGCCAAGGGCACGGCCTCGGTGTTCGTGCCCATCGGATCGGCCCTGGCCGCCGGCAGTGCCTTCGACTTCCGCGCCGACCTCCTGCTCCTCGTCGGCGGCGGGCTGGCATTCGCCAGCCACTTCCTCCTCCCCACCGTATTCCGCGTCCCGCTGCGCCCGAAGACGCACAACACGCTCTTCGCCATCGGCCTCGCGCTGGTGGCCTACGGGCTGGTGCTGACCGTGGTGCCTACCGTCTGGACACCCTTCGCGGCCCGGTTCCCGCTCCCGAAGATCGGTTGGGCGGGCGTCTTTGCCATCGCCATCGTCTTCGATCTGGCCGCCGCTGCGCTCGCCTGGCTCGTGCTGCGCAGGATGAAGGTGCCCTCCTTCGGGGACGCCATGGCGCCGGAGGCGCAGGCGACAGGCGTTCCTGCCCTCAAGGTCTAGCCG
>Ga0136846_1219427_pt1 | contig 42924 bp, 37 predicted proteins | sample HopSoiMetagenom2_FD_96841 | JGI IMG/M metagenome (GOLD analysis project Ga0136846, IMG submission 96841) | Grasslands soil microbial communities from Hopland, California, USA - 2 Assembly 2016 (version 4) | ecosystem: Environmental > Terrestrial > Soil > Grasslands | place: USA: Hopland...
ACGCCTGTTACCAGGCGCGCGGTGGGCTCTTACCCCACCTTTTCACCCTTACCCTTTGGATACAAGGGCGGTCTGTTCTCTGTGGCCCTGTTCCGTCGCCTCACGGCGCCCAGGCGTTACCTGGCGGTCTGCCCTGTGGAGCTCGGACTTTCCTCGATGGGCCCAGAACGACCCACCGCGACCATCGGTCCCACCACTTCCAAGGCACCAAATTACCAGCCCGCCGGGGCTTCCGGCAAGCCTTCAGCGCGTCACACGCCTGATCATGCGGGCCACGCTGTCCGGCACCGCCCGATCGAGCCAGAAACCATCGTGGGCACCGAACACGAGCGGTCGCAGTCGATTCCACTCGTTGGCCCCGAACGTGTTGCGATCGGGTTCGAGACGGATCGCCGAGAGCGCGTAGAGGTCACGGTGCCGGTAGACCGCTAATGAGTCGCCGGCGCGTCCGGCGCGCAGCCACAAGAGCACCGGTGCGTCAGCGCTCGAAAAGCCCTGCAACAGGCCGATCGAGAACCAGTCCGCCGGCATCGCATCGGCGCGAAACGCAATGCGCAGGTCCGGACGCATCCGGCGCAGCTCGGCGCGCAACGCGCGCGCGCGCTCGCTGGTTGCCGTTTGCAGCGTGTCGAAGTAACGGCCCAGGAGGCCGCGTTCGAGCAGCGTGTCGTAGCGCTCCGTAGGGGGCAGCATCGCCAGGCGCTCGGTTTCTGCGCGATCGAGTCCGAGCGCGGCCAGCCCGATACGATAATCGACATCACAGAATCCCGCGCCGCCGTAATACATCGTCGCGCTATCCAGATCGACCGCGACCCCGGCGACCACTTCGGCTCGCGCGGGAGCGCCGCCGAGACGCGCGAGGGTACGGTACGTCGCCCGCAACGGGCCGCGCCAGAAGAGCGAGTCGAGACCACAGGGAACTGGTTGGAGCTCGCCGTGGCGATCCACTTCATCTGCTCCCGGTGTCGGGATGTCGATGAGCCTGACCGCGGGGAACCAGTGCACGCTCGTCGTCTGGAGCCGCTCGACGGCATTGCGCCAGAAATTGCGCGTGGTCACTGTATCGGCGATCGCCTGGACTGGAATCACCGTGGCGAGCGCGTTCAGTGCCGCGACATCCACGAAGCCGAGCACCGAATCGAACGATTGCGGCGTGAAGCGCGTCCAGAAGCCGCGCATGCCTTGCCGCGCGATCCAGGTCGGTGCAATGGGACTCGCGCTGTCGGTCGGCATGACTGGCTGCGGCAGGACGGTCACAGTCGCGCCCGGCGGCGGGGCGAGCGGTGGCGGATGCGGCGCGACCGGTCGGGGAGCACTGGCCAACCGCAGTGGCGCCCTGCGCGCCGCCGCGCGCACGCCGGCCCATTCGGCTGGCCGCCGCGTCCAGCGCGCCAGCGCGACCAGATAATCGCGGGTACGCGGATCCGCGCCGGCAGATGCGAGCAGGTCTTTGCCGGCGACCACGATCAATCCCGCATTCACCCGGGTCGCGGCGACGAAGGCGCCTCCCGGCGCCCGCGCGAGAATCTGGGACGGATCACGTACCTGGAGCGGCTGGTTGAGGCCGGCGGGGAACGGCGCGAAGCCGCCATTGTCGAGCGACGAGCGCGGCAGCGGGACGGCAGGCGCATCGAGCGACTGTGCCGCGATCGTGATGCCGGCGCCCTGCCAGGCGAGCCACTGATTCATGATCCAGCGATCGAGACTGCCCGCGGGATTCCTCCCGTCGCTCGTATAGGCGAGCACGACCACGCCGTCGGGGCGCTGCTCTCCATTGACCCATTCGTTCAGGATCGCGAGGTCGCCCAGCGTCACTGCCTCAGACAGCGCCTGCGGCTCGGATCCGCCGAGTATGATGACGGTCCGGTAGCGCGTGAGATCCGCGCGCGTGAGGTGTGGATAGAAGCGACGGTATTCGACGTGGTAGCCGGCAGCATGCCAAGGTGCCGCCGTGGCCTCGAGCGCGGCGGGATCGGAGAGATTCAGATCGAGCAGCAGCAGCCGGCGCGACGCAGGCTGGCATGCGGCGACCATCGCCAGCATGACGAGACACGTTCCCCGCCACTTCACTGCCGTGACTCGACCAGCCGATTGTACTTGCGCAGCGCTGCGCGCAGCCGCTCGCGCGGCAGGGCGTAAACTTTCAAACCGTCGGCGCCGGTCATCGTTTCGGCCGCGACCATGGCATTGACGATCGCTTCTTCGGTGGCCTGAATCGTGGCCTCGAAGAGCGGCGAAATCCGCTCGTTCGGAAGCATCGTGACGGTAACGTTGGCGTCGGGTTTTGCCGCGCCGGGATTGGCGGTCGAGAAGGCCACGAAGATGTCGCCCGAGGGATTGCCGCCAGTTCCGCCGATGCGGCCGACGCCGAGCGCGGCGCGTTTCGCGATGCGCTTGAGCTGATGCGGCAGGAGCGGCGCGTCGGTCGCGATCACGATGATGATCGAGCCGGTCTCGCCACCCGCGCAACGACGGCCCTGTGTACTCGCATTAGAAAGCGAGTCGTAACACGGCAGCAAGTCGGGAATTTCCTGCCCGACCGGCACACCAGCGATCGAGAGTCGCCCGCGTAATCCGTAGTTGCATTGCACCAGCACGCCGACGGTATACCCGCCACGGTCCGCCGGGAGCCGGCGCGAGGATGTGCCGATGCCGCCTTTGAACTGGTTGCAGATCATGCCGGTGCCGCCGCCCACGTTCCCTTCGGCGACGCGGCCGCCGCGCGCGCTATCGAGCGCGGCGAAGGCGTGCTGCTTCGTGACGTGAAAGCCGTTGATGTCGTTGAGCGAGCCGTCCCACGTCTCGGCGACAACCGGCAGTGACCAGTCGAATTCGAAGCCCTTCTTCACCAGCCACTCGATCACCGCGTCGCGCACGATGCCCACACTGTGCGTGTTGGTGATCATCACCGGGCCGGCGAGAAAGCCCGATTCGTCGAGCCAGGTGGTTCCGGTCATCTCGCCGTTGCCGTTCAGCGTGAACCAGCCGCCGAACACGGGATCGCCGTCCATGGCGCCGCGCGGGAAGATGGCGGTGACGCCCGTACGCACGGGTCCTTGGCCGACGACGAGCTTGCCCTGCCCCCGGATGATCGTACTGTGACCGACCGTGACGCCGGCGATATCGGTGATGGCATTCAGGGGCCCGGGTGTGCCGTCGAAGGGGACGCCGAGGTCGCGCGCGCGAGGGCGGGCTTGGGCGCCGAGCGTCGCACCTGCGAGAGGTAGTATCATTGCGAAACGTAGGACGCCATTCGTCACGGTTCTGTAAGCCTCCAATCTTTTCAGCAACTCTCTTCCTCCTTTACACGTCTCACTCTCAGAGCAACGAATACCGCCGTTTCTAACTTGAACGGCCAACTCCAACCCAGCAACCATCGCCGTCGAGAGCCCCAGCAACAGGGAGGTGTTTATGAAGACGGTACTGACTCTTGTCGCAGTCGCAGCAATCCTCATCGCGCCCGACCTTTCCGCCCGGCAAGCAGCGCTGCAAGCAGCTCCCGAACTGGCGAATCCGGCAGTCCGCGCGGGTATCCAGGAGTCCGACAACGAGCTGAGCGCCGAGGTGCAGCTGCATGTCAGTCGCGGCGACGCGCTGCGCAGTCAGCTGCGCTTCGTCGATGCGGCAGCAGAGTATCGGCGCGCCACGGAGATCGCGCGCCGCGAGGGACACTTGGCCAGCGGCACCAGCTGGATGTTGGCAAATGCATACTTCAACGCCGGCAACCTGGTCAGCGCAGCGACGGTATTGGACCAGCTGGCGACGGACGCCTCGCACGTGGGCGATCTGGCAGTCGAAGCACTCGCGGTCTTCAACTCCGCCTGGCTGAACGGCAAGGCGGGCCGCAAGACTGAAACGGCAGCACGCGTGGCGCGGCTCGAGGGTCTGCTGCGCTCGCCCTACATGCCGCTCGCGATCCGCGATCGCCTCAGCACCTGGCTCAAGACATCGAAAGAGCTGGCCGCGGCGGCCGAAGCCAGCTAACCGGCCGACGCAAACGGCAGCAGCGCCGCTCGCATTTCGGACGCTGATTGCCACCGTGCTTCGCGCGCTTTGGCGAGTGACTTCATCACTGCATCGCTGAGCGCGCGCGGCACGTCGCGCCGCAATTTCCGCAAATCGGGGGGCGCCGCGTGTTGCTGCATATCGAGCACCGCCGCGGCGCTCGCTGCCGAGAACGGCGGCCGTCCCGAGAGCGCTTCGAACAGTACCACCCCGAGCGAGTAGATGTCCGTGCGGCCATCGATTTCCGATGATCCGCTGGCCTGTTCGGGGCTCATGTATTCCTCCGTGCCGACCACGAAGCCGCTGCGGGTCACGCGGTCTTCCCCCGACGTAGCGATGGCGCGCGCAATCCCGAAATCGACCAGGATGGCGCCGCTCTCGGGCGAGCACACGATGTTGTCCGGTTTGATGTCGCGATGCGCGAGTCCACGCTCATGCGCATGTCCGAGCGCTGCCAGTACTTCCGTCGCAACGCGGACTGCCCGGTCGATCGGCAACGTATGCTCGCGTCGCATGACCTGACGCAGCGTATCTCCCGGCACGAACGGCATTACGAACCAGAGTAGGTAGTCCGTCTCGCCCGAATCGACGAGCGGCGCGATGTGGGGGTGTTGGAGCTGCGAGGCGTATCGGATCTCCCGCAGGAAGCGATCGGCGGCGACCGAGACGGTAAGCTCGGGGTGGAGCACTTTGATCGCGACCTTCTGCCCCTGCGGGTCGAACGCGCCGAACAACGTCCCGTTGCCGCCGCGTCCGATGGCCGTGATCACCGTGTAGCGCCCTCCTAATGCCTCCTGCACGCGCTTGATGAGATCACGGGCCATGATCGTCAATAGGCGGGACGGGCTGAGAAAAAGGAAGGGCGGCTCAGCGTCGAGCCGCCCTTTCGTGGATGCAGGAATGTGATTTACGGAATCACGGGTCCCAGGTAAATCGAGTTCAAGCTGCCGTTCTTGTACTGCGCGTCTTCGGTCCCGGAACGCAGGAAGTACAGCGTCTGCGTGGCGGCGTCGTAGCGGGCGGCGTTGATTTGGCCCGCTCCGCTGAAAAGCGTGACTTCGGCGCCGGTCTGGAGATTGCGCCGGCGCAGATTCCCGGCGAGATCCCCGTAATAAAGGAACGTGCCGTCATACGTCAGGGTCAGAACCTGCGGGCCGCTGAACACGACCTGATCCGCTCCATCGCTGATACTGTGCACCTCGCCCGCACCGAGGACGGAATAATAGAGATCACCATTGACGCCGGTGATGCTCTGCGCGCCCCCCAATCCAGTCGCGAATACCGACGGCGTGCCGTAATGATCTGAGGCGAGCAGATACAGGCTCGATGCCGTCGGACTGCTGCTCGAGCCGATCAGATAGATGTCTTGGTTGGCTTCCATGAACATGTCGTGCGCCGCAATGGCCACGTCCGTCACCGGCGTCTCGAACCAACCGAGTTCCGGATCGTGAGTGACGACACTCACATGGCCCGACTCGCCTGGCGATGTCCCGTCATATGAAGCCAGGTAGATGCTGCTGCCCTCGGGACTCACGACGACCGCATCTGCATTGTGCGGATTATCGAGAAGCGTTTCCAGCGAGTTGCCATCCAGAATCATGCGCGACAGCCGGCTGCGGCCGCCGAACGACGTATTGTGATCGGCGCTCTCCGTGAAATACACGTCCCCATTGGCGATCCACAGACCGGTGGGATACTCGAGGGCGGTCTTCAGGGGAACGACAATGAAGTCGCCTGCCGTCGTACCCGTTGCAGTAAACGTCACCTTGCCGATGCCCAAAGCGACCGGACTCTGTTGGCTCACGGGGAACGAGATATCCGGCATGAACGGCTTCACCGTCGCGTTCGGATAGTTGTTCTGTGCCGCGATGCCGCGTCCGCTTGCAACGGCCGTATTGGAGCCGGCGACGATCGTCCATGGGATCTGGGCAACGCCATTCACGTCGCTGATTACCGTGCCGATGACCGTGGGTATGCCCTCGATAATTGGCGCGGTAAATGTCACGCGCGCACCGAGAACGGGGGTGCCATCCCAATCGGTGACCTTCACGGCGGTCGGCAGAACGCTGCCCGGAGTCGCGGTGCGCTGTGCGTCATCCGGATTCAGGTAGTCCATCTTCGCTGGCAACGCGAATTGAAAGTCGCTGACCGTCTTGGGCGGCGTGACGGTGGCCATCGCCGAGGGCTGTGGCCCGCTCCGGTAGATCGGACTCGACGGAGGACATGCCACCGTGAGCTGGATCCCGCTCCCAATCGGCGCGCTTCCCGAGGGCGAGCACTTTGCACCGACCGTGCCGGTCTCGCCACCGGCCCCGACGTGCAGTACGGCGGTGCGGATGGCCGCGTGCGCCGCCGTGGGTGTGATCAGACGCGCCGCGAAATTCTTCAGCCGATCCCAGACGCCGTTACCCGATCCAATCACGTTGCAATTCGGTGCCGCGTGCGGCAGCGCCCGGATCAGCGTGCCGTCCTGCTGATGCAGCGTGACGAGGCCCTCCTGGCGCGTCTCGTTCGGATTGTGGACTTCGGAATTCAGGACGCACAGCGAGATCAGCACCGGTTTCGAGAACTCGAGCTCGCCGTCCCCGGCCGCGTCGAAATAGGTCGAGAGGCGCAGGCACGCGCCGACTTTCGGCAGATCGACGTCGATACCGGCGCAGACTTCGGCGTTGACGGTTACGTTCGCGACGGCCTGGCCTTTGAACGTCGCTGCAGTGCCGGACGGAATGTCGATCTTGAAATCCTCCCCGCCGCCGAGGAGCTCGATGCCGCCGCCCTGCGCCAGGTTGATCGTCTTGCTGGCACACGGGGTGCCGTCGACCGCGCACAGCGCGCCGCTCTCGATCCGGAACTTGATGGGGAGCGTGCGGCCGTCCTGCAGCCCGATGTACTCGTTGGTTTGCACATTCTTGAGCTGGCTGCCGTTCGATACAGGATCGACGTCCGCGAATCCGAGCAGCGACGTCCCGACGAGCACGCGAATGCGGTAGAACTTGTTGACGTCGAGGTGGCTCTCATCCGTCTTCCAGTTCACCTGATACTGCTGGTCGGCGATGGCGATCGCGCTGGGATCGAACCGTTTGATCAGCGCGACGCATTCCCGCGATCCATCCGTCGCCGGTGCTCCCAACTCGCAGATCTCGACCGTCGGCTTGAGACTCACGTTGGCGGCCAGAGGCTCGTAGTTGGGATCGGTGGTGGGGCTTTTGAAGAGCGGCGGGAGGAAGAAGAAATCGGGGTTGCCATTGTGTGCACCATCGGAGACAGCGAACAGCGGTGTTTCGATTTTCGGGCTCGCCGTCTCGCCGCGACACCCGAAAATCAGGATACACGCGGCGCCGGTGAGCGGCAGGCGGATGAGGCGATTCATAGGGCTAGGCTCCTGGGCTGACTGCGAACGTTGCGGGCGCGGCGCAGATTCTACTCGTGTAGGGAAACCCCGCAAGTGTTCTGACGTGCAATGTGTGTGACAGCCATCACACAGCGCGATTTGGTCAAACTATCGGTTTTAGCGATTGCGTGCGGAAATCAGTGACCAGTTGCGGCGCTTGTGGTGAATGCGCTGCTCGCGCCACCGGTTCGGGACAGGCCAGGCAGGGTCACGGCCACCACTGTCAACGGGGTGCTGACGTAGTTGTTCGTCTCGTTCGACTCAACTTGCGCATTCGTCACATCGGTGAGGATCCCGATGTAGTACAACCCCGGCGGCGTGGTTGCCGGGATCTTGATATTCGACGTGCTCCACGTGTAGCCGTTTCCGGCCTTCAGCGCCGCCGCGTCGCTCACGGTGCTCGCGAGGAGCACATCACTCGGCGTAATCACCGGGTCCTTCGACAAATACACGCCGTTCGTGACCGGGCCCGTCGCGTCACTGCTGCCCCGGTTGAAGATCGTCGCTGGTGAAAGCACGACGCCTCCGCCGGCCAGCAGCGTGCTCAGTGATAGCGTCGGCGTGCCGGTCGAAATCACCAGGTCCACGTCCAGTCCCGTGGCCAGGAAGGCAATCAACCCGTTGCGCACGCTGACGGACTGCTGCTGCGCCGTCGGCAGGGTGATGTCCGGCATGAACGGCTGCACGGTACCGCCCGGATAGTTGTTCTGCGCCGCGATGCCGCGACCGCTCGCCAGCACGGTATTGGCGCCGGTTCCGACGGTCCAGGAAAACTCGGCAATGCCCGCGTCGTTACTCAGCACGCTGGCGATTTCGATGCCCGGCCCGTCGACCGCAGGCCTGATGAACCGTACGCGGGCGCCCCGCACTGGATCACCGTACCAATCCGTGACCTTCACGCGGGTGGGCAAAGCAGTGCCGGGCACGGTAGTGCGGCTGGCGTCACTGGGATCGACGTACTCCATCTTCGCGGGCAAAGCGAATTGGAAGTCCGTGCTGGTGCGCGGCAGCTCGACCAGCGCGGCGAGCGTGGGCGAAGTTGGTGCAGCCTGGATCGCCGGGCTGGAGGCGCAGCTCGCCCGCTGCACATCTGGCGTCGCCGGGGGCGAGGAGCTGGAGCAATCGTAACCCAGACTGCCCGACTCGCCGCCGGCCCCGACATGGAGTAGCGCCGTCCGTCTTACGCGCGTCTCGGCATACAAAGGTTTGGGCGCGACGATCCCAATCGCAAAACTCTTCAACCATTCCCATGCGCTCGAGCCGCCCGGGCTGGGACTGATGCTTGCGCAGTTCGGTTCGGCGTGCGGTAGGGCACGAATGAACGGACCATCCTGTTGATGCAGCGTAATCAGCCCTTCCTGGCGCGTCTCATCTGCCGTGTGGTACTCGGCGTTCAGCGTGCACATCGAAATCAGCAGCGGTTTGGAGAACTGCAGCGCTTGCACACCCGCGAGGCCAAAGAAAGTCGAGACGCGGAGACACTGACCAACCGTGGGCAGATCGACATCGATCCCGTCGCACACCGCCAGGTTGACCGTTAGATCGGTGATGAGTTGGCCGCCGATGCTCAGCTCGGTATTGGGCGCAACGTCGAACCGAAAGTCCTCGCCCGCGGCGATGAGGTGGATCCCACCGCCCTGCGCGAGATTGATCGTCGACGCCGCGCAGGCGGTCGCGTCGCCGAGTGCCGGGTTCTCGGGACACAACGCCCCGGATTCGATGCGGAACTTGATGGGCAGGGTCCGGCCATCGACGAGCGGAATATTCTCACCGGTCTGGAGGTTCTTCATCTCTTTCCCGGACTGCACGGGGTCGACATCCGCAAATCCGAGCAGCTTGCTGCCAATGAGCACGCTGACTCGATAGAACTTCTGGAGATCGAGATTGGATTCGTCGGTATGCCAGTTGACCTGATACGACTCTTCGGTACGACTCACGCTGATGTCACCCGGCGCGAAGCGCTTGACCGGGTCCCCGGCCGTGCACTCCCGCGACCCATCCTCCGCCGGCGACCCTAACTCGCAGATTTCTATCCTGGGCTTCAATGTCGGATTGAAGGCGGCTGGCTCGAAGTAGGGGCTGGCGTCGGCATTCTTGAACAGCGGGGCCAGGAAGAAGAAATCGTGGTTACCCTCGTGCGCCCCGTCCGACACTGCGAACATCGGACCTGTCGGCGACTTCAGCTTCAGCGGCTCCCCCTGACATCCGCTCAATACGAGGATGGCGATGACGGCGAGCCTGAGGTGGGTACAGCTGTTCGGCAGACAACGCTCCTGGCGATGGCGCGGACTACTCCGAGCTAACCCTTTATCCTGATAGTCCTTTGCAGTTTGAGTCCGCAATTCTCATGCACCTGTGGCGAGCGGTCATCACTGCTATACGACGGTGCAACGCCGTTGCAGTGACGCCACAGCAGGAGGGGAGTATGGCGCGCGTGTTGTAGCACGCACGCGACGCGCCTTAGTGAGAGGAGCGCAACAATGCGGCGAACTGCGGGTCTCGTTCCAGGCCGCGCCACCACCAGTGCAGCACGCCACCGCGCTGGAACGTATGGCCGGGATGCGTGGCGACATAGCGGCGCAGCAGCACGATCGCGCCCTGATTGTCCCCCATTTGCGCGCGCGCGACCGCTTCATATCCAGGCAAATCCTGTTCCGCGTCGATCGTCTGGTTCGTTGTGCGCGCGCGCGCAAACACATGCTCGGCGCTGTCGCGTTGACCCGCGCGTCCAATCGCGCCGCCCACGAGGATGCTGCGCAGCCGCGAGCGGAACGGGCGCTGCGCCGGCGGCGTCAGGGAATCGGCCCGCGCAACGAGACTCCACGCGCGGGCGACGTCGAGATCCGAGACCCCCGGCGTGATGAGCATCCAGAGCTGGCAATCGATGAAGCGGGCGGTATTCGGGAATCGCCTCCCGCCTTCGTCGCACCAGCGACGCGCTTCCTGGAATTGCGCGAGATCGTACGATGCGTAGAACAACCGATCGAGCACGGTCTCCGCGTCGCGCAGGTAGGCGTCGGCCTCGTACGCGGCGCGCGCTTCGAGGATCACAGCCACGAGGTCTTCGCGCGGGGGCGCATAATGCAGCTGGCTCAACACTGCGTGCGCGCTGGCGAGCGAGGGGTCGGCACGGACCGCGGTTTCGAGGTCGGTCTGCGCGCTGTCGAGCAATGCCGCGTGGCGCGTCGAGTCGGATTCGAGGTTCAGCCGCCAGAGCTGATAACGCAGCGTGCCGCGCAGGCCGAGCGCGGCCGCGTCGCTGGGATTGATCTGCAGCGCCTGTTCCGCATGCGTGAGCCCCTCCCGCAGGTGCGTGGCGCGCTCGGCGCGTTCCGTTCCCGCGCGCGACGCCAGCAGCGACACGTAGCCGTGTAGCACGTGCGCATCGCCCCAGCGCCGGTCGGCGCGCTCGGCGTCGTCGAGCAGCGAATCGGCTTGGTGCGCGGCGGTCAGCGCGCCCGCCGCGTCGCCGCGGGACAACGCCTGCTCGCCGCGCTGGCGGACGTCGCTGGCGCGCTGCACGAGCGCCCACGCTTCCGGGCTCGTGGTCTCCGCCTGCAGCTCGCGCAGCCGCACCTCCGCGCCAAGCCGCGCGCGCAGCAGCCGCGCCGTCTCCTGGATCACGGAGTCGCGCACCTGTAGCAGAGCGTTGCCGGGCAGCGTGAAGCTGACGCGCTCCCCGACGTCCGCGCCGCTGGTGCCGTCGACGAGACGGACGGTCGCGCGCACGCGATCGCCGACGGGCTCGACACTTCCCGCGACCAGGGTACTCGCCTTGAGCGCGCGCGCGATGCTGTCGCGTGATACCACGTCCTCCTTGCCGCGAAACGGCGCCACCCCGTTGGCGGAGACGACGGAGAGCGCACGCACTTTCTGGAGCTCCGCAATCAGGCCCTCGGTGAGTCCCGAAGCGACGTGGCCGAGTGAGGAATCGCGGCTGAGATCGGCGAAGTAGAGGACGGCAACGCGGTTCGCATCGAGCCCGCCGTGCGACACGATGCGAGTCTTGCCGCCGCCACCCACGATGAGCCAGGCTGCGAGGCCGAGCGCGAGGATGCTGGCGCCGATAATCAGGGCGGGTCGCCTGCGGCGGCGTGCGGGACGCGGCTGCAACACACGCGATACACGACCAGTGCTCGCCGCGGTGAGCGCCTTCGCGAATTCACCCGACGTCTGATAACGGTCCGCGGGCACTTTTTCGAGCGCGCGTTCGATCACCGTTTCGAGCTCATCCGGAATCGCATCGCGCACGATCTTGAGTCGCGGAACGGCATCGAGCGAATGGCGGGCCATGATGGCCTGCGCCGTCGGTCCGGTGAATGGGGGCTGCCCGGCGAGGGTCTCGTACAACACGCACGCGAGGCTGTAGATGTCGCTGCGCCGATCCACCTGCCCCGTCCCCGCCGACTGCTCCGGAGGCATGTATGCCGGCGTGCCGATGGCGAGTCCCGTCTGGGTCAGCTTGTCGCCCCCAGCGGCGCTGACGGCGCGCGCGATGCCGAAGTCGGTGACGATCGCATGACCACCCGAGAGCATGATGTTCTCGGGCTTGATGTCGCGATGCACTACGTCATGGCTGTGCGCGTACGAGAGCGCCTCGGCGACTTCCTTCGCGATCTGCAGAGCGTCGTCCACCGGCAGCTGCGGCTCCCGCTCGAGCCGGTCGCGGAGGGATTCGCCTTCGACGAAGGGCATGACGTAGTACAGCGTACCGGCGGCATCGCCGGAATCGTAGACGGGGAGGATGTTGGGATGCTGCAGGCGGGCCGCGAGCTTGATCTCGCGCAGGAACCGCTCCCGCCCGAGTGCCAACGCGATCTCCGGCCGCAATGTCTTCAGCGCGACGAACCGCTCGTGCCTTGCGTCGCGCGCGAGATAGACGAGCGCCATCCCCCCACGGCCGAGCTCTCGGTCGACGATGTAATGACCGGCGAGCGCGGCGTTCAGTTCGGCAAACGAGTCCTCGGGGGGAGGCGAAGTTGGTTCAGTCACCTCGATAACGATAGTTCTGCCGCACCTGCTCGGCGAGCGCCCGCGCCAGGATGGGGAGCTGCGCCGTGGCCCAGCGACGATCGACGCTGATGAGAACCTGTCCGGTCCCCGCGTCGATCACGATCATCTGCACGCGCAGCGAATCGTTGCGGTTCGTAACTGGATCGAGCCGTCCGTAGATCGCGAGACCCGCGCTCGTACGCCGTGCGAGATCGAGGGCGGCGAGCGCGGGACGATCCTGGCCACGCCAGCGCTCGCGTACCACGGCCTGCGATATCGCGGAGAGCGGCTGCATGCTGTCGAGCTGCGCTGTCATGCCTTCGGCCAGCCGAACACGCCATGACTCGAGACCCGGCACGTAGACGTCGAATGGCGCCACGGCGGCGACGCGCGGATTGGGCTGATGGCGGCGCGCGTACCGCACGAAGCTGATGGCGCCCCCGGCCATGAGGCCCACCACAAGGAACGAAAATGCGATGAGGATGCGGCGTGATCGTGTCGCGCGCGAATTGTCAGGTGCAGTCATGGACGAGCCGAATATCGCCCCAATGCGGCTTTTTGGGCATGCGTCGGCGATAAATCGTTATCCGCAATGTGATTTCTCGCGTGCGGGCGATGACCATGCGTTGAGAAGGGATCACTACCGTACTGGCGCATGGTCACCGTCTGCACGGTTCTTCCCGCCCCCGAGCGCACGCGCGTCGATGCCGCCGGGGATGGCTGCTTCCAGACACTCCACGCCGATTCGTTGCGTGAGGCCCTGCATGTGGCGCGCCGGCGCCGCGTCGACGCCGTCGTCATCTCGGTTCATCGCTGTCAGGGAGAAGCGCTGCCGGCCGTTGCCCGCTTTGTGCGGGAATTCCCCGCGATCCCCGCCGTCGCCCTCGTTTCCCGGCACGACTGGGAATCGACCGAAACATTGCTGCGCCTCGGTGCCACCGGCGTGCGCACGGCGGTGGACTGCACGTTGCCAGACGGCTGGCGGCGTCTCCGTGATCTTGTCGGTCATCCGGCGTCGCCCGTCGCCGCGCGCATTCTGGAGCGGCTCGTCCCTGCCCTGCGTGACGCCACGGAAGAGACGCGGCTCTTCTTCGAGGCCATCGCGCGGCTCGCTCCTGCCCTCAGCACCGTGCGGGGTCTCGCGCGTCATCTGCGCGTGCGCCCGAGCACACTGATGTCGCGTTTCAGCCGCGCGGGTATCCCGTCACCCAAGAGCTATCTGGCGGGCATGCGTCTGCTGCACGCCGCGTTCCTGTTTCAAAATCCCGGGCTGTCTGTGTCGGACGTGGCCTACCGCATGGATTACTCGTCGCCGCAGAGCTTCGGGCGGCACTTGCGTGCGGTCTTGGGAGTGACCGCCGGCGAGTTCCGCCGCCGCTTTCCTTTTGATGTTGCGCTGGTGCGTTACGTCGACCTGCTTATCACTCCGTATCGGGAGACCCTGCGCGCGTTTCACCCCTTCAATGCGGGGTCATGGGACCAAGGCCCGGACGGCGCAGTGGTCTCCCGGACGGGGTGAGGTCAGTCGGCTGCCGGCCTCGCCTCGCGCTCGATCGCCCCTGGATCGCGCGCGAGCATCGAGAAACGCGCCATGCCCGCGCGGAGCCGCTCCGCGAGCTGCGCGAGCTGCTGGGATGTCGCCGTCAGCTCGCCCATCGACGTAATCTGCGCCTCAGTCGCCGCAGCCGTACTATTGGCGCTTTCTGAGGAAGCTGTCGAGATACTGGCGACTTGCTGTAGTGATTGTGCCAGCTGAACCAGCCGGGCAGCTTGGCTCCGAGATACCTCAGCCGTGGCGTTGACGAGGTCTCCCATCAATTGCACACCCTGATGGAGCTCCTGCAGTGCCGTGTCGGCTTCGGCGGCCACGGCGCCAATGTCGCGCACCTTTGCTTCGCCCGACTGCATCGCGCGCGCCGCCGCGTCAATGCCCGTCCGCAGATCACTGACGAGCTCCGCGACTTCGCGGGCCGATTTTCCGGCCTCAGCGGCGAGCGATCGGACTTCGTCAGCGACGACGGCGAAGCCTTCCCCATGCTCCTCCGCGCGTGCCGCTTCGATCGCGGCGTTGAGCGCCAGCAGGTGGGTCTGACGCGCGATGCGGGCGATCGTTTGCGCAAACACGCCGATACGCTCCGACATGCCGGAGAGTCCTGCGACCGTAGACGCCGTCGCGCGGACCTCCTCACCGACCGCGCGCAACGTCGCGCTCGCGCGCGCCACGCGCTCTCGTCCCCGCTCCGCCGTGCCCGTCAGCCGCGAGGCGTCGACCTGCATCAGCTCGGCGCGCACGCGCAGTGATTCCGCCTGGTCTGCCGCCTTCGCGCTTTCTCCCCGCGCCGTATCGGCGAGCCCGCGTTGACTCCCGAGATCGCCGGCGAGCTGCTGCGAGGTCTGCGTCAGTGCTTCCGTCGTCGCGTGCAATTGCTGGGCGGCGGCCGCCAGCTCCTCTGCGAATGCGGCGACTTCGTCTGCCTCCCGCTGCACCGAAGAAATCGTCGCGCCGATTTCCTCGAGCATGCGATTGAAACTCTTTTCGAGAAATCCCAGCTCGTCCGCCTCGGTGGCGGACGCGCGCACGGCCAGATATCCCTGCTCTGCTTCTCCCATCACCGTGCGCGCGTGACGAATCCGCTGTATCAGCGTCGCGGGAATGCGTTTGAGCGCCATCGCGACGGCGATGAAGACGCCGGTCTCGAGGTATGCGGCCGTGTCGAGGCCGGATCCGCCCGGATAGAGCTGACCGTGCAGCCAGCTCCCGAGCAGATAGCCGAGCGAGGCGACGAGCACGAGGAAGTCACCGACGGCCTGGCCCTGATCGAACGCATACGGCAGTACGGCGATGAACAGCGCCGCGATCACGCCGCCGTGCCCGAACCACACGACGAGCACATTGACGAGCGCGACGTCGAGCAGCGCCAGTACATAGATGAACCACCACCGGTACCAGCCGCGCTCATTGATCATGCCAACCAGCGCATTGGCCACGGCACCGCCGCCCGCGACGAGGACGACGGTGCCGAGACGAACCGGAGCGATGCCGGTGAGCTTGCCGAGCACTCCCAGCACCAACAGCGACGCGGCGATGGCCCAGCGCCGTCGATGACTGCGCTCGAAGGTCTCGAGATCCTTGAAACGTTGCTCGAGCGCCGTCGCTTCGTCGTGCCAGCCGCGGACGCGCGCGGCGAATGAGGGCCGGCTGGTCGGCAGCGTCATGCCCCGACCGTCAGACCGAGATCGGTTACCGAGAGAAAGGCTTCCAGCTGATAACCGGCCCGCTCGATGGCTTCGCGGCCGCCTTCCTGCCGATCAACCACCGCCATCACGCCGAGAACATGCCCGCCCTCACCTTCGACCGCAGTGACGGCGTCGAGCGCCGACCTTCCGGTCGTGAGCACATCTTCGATGACGACTACGGTGTACCCGGCCGCGAAGCACCCTTCGATGCGCTTGCCCGTTCCGTGGTCTTTCGCTTGCTTGCGCACGGTGAAGGCATCGAGCAGCTGGCCCCGGCGGCGGGCCGTCAGGGCGAGGGCGTAGGCGATCGGATCGGCGCCGAGCGTGAGTCCACCCACGGCGCGGGGTGTCCAGCCATGGGCGGCGAAGCGGTCCAGTCCCAAGCCCCCAATGACGGCTAGGCCGTCGCCGGACATGGTGGTGAGGCGGGCATCGATGTAAACGGACGAGCGTCGACCGGACGCGAGCACGAAATCCCCGCGCCGTACCGAGCGCGTCAGGAGCAAATCCTTGAGCGTATCTCGTAGGTAGTAGTAGTCGCTACTACTATTCACTGGTACGCTTGCCCACGATGTTTTTCAAAGCGCCCAGCCAGCCACGGGACTTAGCGTCCTGGCTGGCGGCCAGGGCTGCCTCCAGCTCCTCGGCGAAGGCGGTCACAGTCGGCTGCCGCTCCGATGGGTTGCGCGCGAGTCCCTTCATGACAGCGGCTTCCAGCGGGGGTGCGAACGTGAGGTCCTTGCGTGCGTCGGACAGGGACGTCGCCTTGCCGCTCAGGAGCTGCTGGAATAGCTCGCGCGGACTGCGCCCATCGTGCGGGTTCTTTCCGGTCAGCATGTAGTAGGTGATTTTCGCGAGGCTGTAGATGTCCGCTCGGCCGTCCACCAGCTCGCCCGACAACGCTTCCGGAGCCACATACTGCAATGTCCCGACGAAGAAGCCGGTGCGCGTCAGACGCTCCTCCAGCGGCTGGTCAGCGTCCCGCGCGATGCCGAAGTCGAGCAGTTTTACGGTGCGCGTCTCGGGATCGTACATGATGTTTTCGGGCTTCAGATCGCGGTGGATGATGCCGGCGCTATGCGCGACGGCAAGCGCGTCAGCGAGCTGCCGCACCAGTGGCACTGCGTCCGCCGGCGCGAGTGGACCGTCGCGATGCAGGAAGTCCGCGAGCGGCTCCCCTTGCGCCCACTCGAGCGCCAGATAGTACAGCCCGTCGGACTCGCCGAAATCGTAGGTGCGCACTACGCCGGGATGCACCACCCGCGAGCCGTAGCCGGCCTCGCGCAGAAAGCGCTTCACCACGGTGGGGTCGCCCCTGAGGCGCTCCCGCAATACCTTGAACGCACAGGCGCCACGCGCCTCGTGCTCGGCGCGGTACACTTCGGCCGTCCCTCCCTCGCCCACACGCTCGAGGAGGCGGTAGCCGGCAATGGACCTGCCGGCCAGGTTCTCGTTAGCCATTGGGATTGGCGCGAAACTAACTTCCCGTTTTGAGGCTCGGCAAGTGATCCAACGCAGGACAGCGCTTTCAATATCCATCGTCCTGGCGAGCGGATGCGGCTCGTGGCAGCGGGTAGGCCAGCCGGAGAACAGCCCGCATCCGGCGACGACTGTGGCCCGCTTGTTCGACGCGACTACGGCCTATCGTTCGATGGGTTCGCTCGTCGGGAGCGGCGCGCTGCCGTTCGTGGCGTCGGTCCGCTATCTCGCCGGCCCGTCGCCTGATTCGACGCTGGCACTCTTCGGTCTGTCGCTCACGAACCAAACACTGAGCTTTGCTCATCGCGGTAGCGACTTCGTTGCAGAATATCACGTCGAAGCGACCTTCCGCACCGACAGCGTCGGCGCCGCTCCCGTGCGGCAAATCGCCAGCGACGAGGAAATCCGGGTGCGGCATTTTCGCGAGACGCTGCGTACCGATGAAAGTGTGATATATAAGAAGTTCGTAACACTCTCACCGGGCAGCTATCTGGTCTCCGTCACGGTGCGCGACCGCAACAGCCCGGCGTTCTCGCGTGCCGAGCGTCTGGATACGGCCCCGCGGTTTTCGGGCCCCTCACTGTCCAGGCCGGTTGCGGTGTACACCTCCGAGGGAAGAACCCGGCGCAGCGACACTCCCCGGCTCGTCGCGAATCCTCGGGCTACGCTCCCGTACGGATCCGATTCGATGCGATTCTACATCGAGCGCTACGAGACCGGTCCTGGAGTGCTCATCGCGCGCGTAGTGGACGGCACGGATAAAGAGCTGTGGCGCGATTCCGTTCACCTGACGGGCGACAGTGGGATCGCCGCTGCGACGTTGATCGTCGCACCCGGTAACCTTCCTGTGGGCCAGGCGGAGCTCCAAACCGTGGCCGCCGGGGGTGGTGATACGACGCGGACGCGATTCCTTGTGAGTTTCTCGAATCAATGGGTGATTACGAACTTCGAGGAAATGGCCGGTCTACTGCGTTACTTTGACCGTCAGGACTGGGTCGATTCGTTGAAACGCGCAGCGCCGGATCGCCGCCCCGAGATATGGCGGGAGTTCTGGAAAGCGACCGATCCCAACCCAATCACGCCGGAAAATGAGGCGCTGGACGAGTATTTCCGCCGTGTGCAGGAAGCGAACGTGCGATTTCAGGACGAGGGTGAGCCGGGATGGCTGACCGAACGGGGTGAAGTGCTGATTACGCTTGGTGAACCCGATGAAATGCTCGACATGTCGAACGGCGTAGATCGCAGCGGCCTGAGGGTGCTGCGTTGGACCTATACGCAGGACCGGCTGGTCCTCTTTTTCGAGGATCAGAATGGCTTCGGTCGCTTCCGCCTCACGCCGTCTTCCCGCGCAGAATACCAGCGAGTTCTGGCGCGAGTGAGGCGAATAAACCAGTGACGCGGACTGCGGCGCTCTGCGTCGCGGCGACGCTCGTGGTGGCTGTACGTGTTTCAACCCAAACTGTTCAGCCCGATCACACGGCGACCGTGCGCGCGGATTCGCTGCGCCTCTCCGGGCGCCCCTGGCACGCGGCCGAGACGTTACTGGCCGCCGCGCGCCGCGACCCCAATCCCAATGCATTCCTCATAGTCGAAGGCGCGAAGGCGGAGGTCCACGTCCGGCGCTTTGAATACGCGCGCACGCTGCTCGTCAACCAGCCGTGGCTGCTCGATTACGCGGACGGCGAAGCACTCGCCGTGCTGGCACAGGCGGAGTATGGACTTGGCCGGTATGCCGAGGCGGCAACGCACTTCGAGCTCGCGCGCGCGCGCGCGCCGGAAACCCGCGCGGCCCTGCTCGCGGCCCGCGCGGGCGTTGCCTATGAGGCGGCGGGCCAACCAGACAGCGCGGCGGCCGCCTACACGGCCGCCCGGTCCGGCGGACGGCTCGCCGCGATCGATCAATGGCTGCGGATCCGCCTGGCGCGGGTGACTCGCGACAGCGCGAACGCTCGGGTCTTGCTGTCCGATGTCGTTGCTCCTGCGGCGCGCCAGGCTCCTGTTGCGCGTGCACGCTCATTGCTCCTGGCCGGGGACACTGCGCGGGCACTCGATGCTTTGGAAGCAGCGGGGAAGGGACTCGACGTGGCGCGAGTGGCGCTCGCGAGAAGCGACACGGCGCGCAGCCGAACGGCACTATACGCGCTGCTCGCGCGCGAGCCACTGAGCGATGACGCCGCGGCAGGAGTGGCGCTCGCGCTCGGCCCGCTTCCGCCACGTGAGCCCGCCGAGCACGTTGCCCTGGCGCGCGCCCTGAACCGTCGCAATACCGGCAAGGATGCGCGCATTCATGTAGAGCGCGCGATGCGGGGAGGTGACTCGAGCGCCACGACGCTTCTGTTCTATGGAGAGGTGCTGGTTGCAACCGGTAGCGCGCGCGAAGCTGCGCGCGCGTACGCCGCCGCGGCGCGCGATTCCGCATATCGACCGCTCGCGCTGTATCGTCGCGCGCGCGTACTCGTTCGCCTCGGCGACTCGACTGCCGTGGGCGCGCTGGCCGGCTTCGCAGAGCGCTATCCGAGCGACACTGCAGCGGCGGGCGCTCTGTTCATTCTGGCCGACTTGTATGACGGGCGGAACGACTGGGGGAATGCGACGCGCTGGTACCGCACCCTGATCAATCGCTATCCGGGCGATGCGCGAGCGTCTCTCGCGCGCTTCCGACTGGCCACGCGCGCCGAGGATGCGGGACAGCTCGACAGCGCCGCTGCGTTGTATCAATCAGAAATCGATGCCGCGGGGCCGCAGCGCACCGCCGCGCGGTTCTGGCTCGGGAAGGCCGCGCTCGAGCGGGGCGATTCGACGCAGGCCCGAACTATCTGGCTGGCGCTCGCGCGCGAAGACTCCCTTGGCTACTACGGCATGCGGGCGCGGCGCGAGACTGGGCTGCCGCCATTGGCATTCGCTCCGACCGGCATCCCGATCTCTGCGCCCCCAGCACCCGTCGCAGCGGGGCTCGCGCGCATCGACACGCTGGTGCTCGCGGGGCTGGACAGCGAAGCGCAGGCCGAGGTCCGCTTCGTCCTGTCGCGTCCGCCCCAGGCGCTCGACGCACTGCTCGGTTGGAGCGAGGGACTCAGCGTGCGCGGCTACGGGTCCGCGGCGGTGCGCCTCGGGTGGCAAGCGGCGCTCCAGGCGCCGGGCGACGTGCGGGTGCTGCGGGCGATCTTCCCCTGGCCCAACCGGTCGGCGGTCGAAGCGGAAGCGGAGGAGTTCGGTGTCGACGCGCTGCTGCTCGCGGCGCTCGTGCGGCAGGAGAGTGTCTTCGACGTCGAGGCGCTGTCTCCCGCGGGCGCGCGGGGCCTCGCCCAGCTGCTGCCCAGTACCGCCGCGCTCATGGCACGAGGGCTGGACGTCGCGTTCTATCCGGACTGGATCACCGTACCGGATCTCAATCTGCACCTCGGCGCCGCGCATCTCGCGGAGCTGCTCAAGCGCTTCGGCCGGGTGGACGCCGCGATCGCCGCGTACAACGCCGGGCCGGTGCCGGTGCGGCGCTGGCTCGAGCGCGATCGCGCGAGCGATCCGGACAAATTCATCGAGCTGATTCCCTATCCGGAAACGCGCGGCTATGTGCGGAGTCTCCTGCGTAATCGCGAGTTGTATCGCGCATTGTACGGCCCGTAGAAACCCCGGTTGACAGTTTTACGGCCGGCCGGTCATTTCTACCGCGCTCGACAACAGGGCCGGGCAGGCATCCCGCGGAGCGGGGGCCCAGGATCAGACTCTGCAGGAGGCGGATTGTGATCAAGGGAAAGGTGAAGTGGTTCAATGATGCCAAAGGCTATGGCTTCATTGAGCAAGACGGTGGCGAAGACGTGTTCGTGCATTTCTCAGCGATTCAGATGGACGGCTTCAAGACACTCGCTGAGGGCCAGGTAGTGGAGTTCGAAGTGAAGCAGGGGGACAAAGGGCTCCACGCGATGAACGTCGTGCGCGTCTAGCGCGACACCCGCGCCCACCACTTCACCAATCGACCCCGGGGCCCCCCTTGGCCCCGGGGTTTAGTTTTCCCGCCATGCCGCCGCGCCCCGCGCCACCCATCCCCGCTTCCGCCGCCGGCCGGAAATGCGTCTTTCTCGTCGATGGCTATGCGTTGATCTACCGCGCCTTTTTCGCGATGATCGCCCGGCCCCTCACGACCAAGCGGGGGGAGAACACGTCGGCGGTCTGGGGGATCACGAACTTCCTGTTGCGGCTGTACGAGAACTATCACCCCGAATACGTCGGGTGGGTGCACGACCGCGGTGTCTCGTTCCGCCAGGAGCAGTACCCCGAGTACAAGGCGACGCGCGAGAAGTTGGGCGAGGAGATGCAGCAGGACTTCGATCGCTCCCTCGAGCGCGTGTGCCAGATCCTCGATGCGTTCCACATTCCGGTCATCGCCATAAACGGCTATGAAGCCGACGATGTGGTCGCCACACTGGCGGAACGCGTCGCGACACGCGGGCTGCAGGCGGTCATCGTCTCGGGCGACAAGGATTTCTATCAGTTGATCGGACCGGGCATCGAGCTGCTCAATCCGGGACGGGGTGGCCAGGCGGCGGTGGAAGAGCAGTGGGTCGATCAGTCCAATGCGAACGAGCGGCTCGGCGTCCCGCCCGAGCGTGTCGTCGACTTTCTCGCGCTCGTGGGTGATACCTCCGACAACATCCCCGGCGTCCGGGGCATCGGCGATAAGACGGCATCGCAGCTGCTCCAAACCTACGGAGATCTCGATACGATTCTCGCGCGCGCGGCGGATATACCGGGCAAGCGCCCGCGGGAGGCGCTCCTGCAGCAGGCCGATAATGCCCGACTCTCCCGCCAGCTCGTGACGCTGCGGCGCGACGTGCCCGTGGAGCTCGATCTCGAGCAACTCCACGTCCAGACGCCCGACACCGATCGTCTGGCTGCCCTCTTCACCGAGCTCGAATTCCGCACCCTGATCCCCAAACTCTCGGATCTGACGTCGGTCGGCACGGAACGCACAGGTGCAGAGCAGGCCGGACCCCCGCCGACACCGGCGAGCCGGGTGCCGCTGCTGGCCGACCCGCAAATCGTGGATGATCCTGCGAGCCTGCCGGCCATGGTCGACGAGCTGCGCGCGGCGCGGTTGGTTGCGATTCAGACCGAGCCTGGTCTTGCCGGCATCTCGTTTGCCGTGGCACCCGGCCGTTCCTGGTATCTGCCGCTGGGTCATCGCGCGCCGGAGGGCGAATTCGACGGAGCAACCCCGCCCCGCAACCTTCCGCCCATCGCGAGCGACGCCATGATCGATGTGCGCGCGCTCCTCACCGATTCAGCCGTGAAAAAAGCCGGGCACGACATCAAAGCGGCGTGGGTCGCCCTCGCGCGCGCCGGTATCGCGCTTGAGGGCGTCACGTACGACTCCATGGTCGCGAGCTTCGTGCTGGATCCCGGAAATCGTTCGCACGCGCTCGGCGATCTGGCGCGCGAACGTCTGTCTATCGAGCTCCCGACGACGGCGCAGTTACTCGGCAAAGAGGGACAGTTTCCCGACGTGTCACCCGCAGACGCGGCGCGCGTCTCCGCGGCACAGGCCGAGATGGTGCTCCGCCTGGAAGAGGCTTTTCGGTCCGAGATCGAAGAGCATCACCTGACCCGCTTGCTCGACGAAATCGAGATCCCGCTCATTCCGGTCCTCGTCGATATGGAAGCGACAGGCATTCTCGTCGACCGCGCGTTCTTGGGCGAGATGTCGCGAGGTTTCAACAAGGAGCTGCGCGGCCTGGAAATGGACATCTATCGCGCCGCCGGTGGTGAATTCAACCTGGGTTCGACCCCCCAGCTGCGTACCGTCCTGTTCGAGCGACTCAAGTTGCCGGTGCTGAAGCGAACCAAGACCGGACCGTCGACGGACGTGGAGGTCCTGGAGCAGCTCGCCACATTGGGGCACGAAGTGCCGCGACTCATGATGGAATACCGCGAGCTGTCCAAGCTCCAATCCACGTATGTGGATGCGCTACCTGGGTACATTCGGGCCAATACCGGTCGCGTGCACACGACCTTCAACCAGACCGGCGCCGCCACCGGCCGGTTGTCCTCGTCGGACCCCAACCTGCAGAACATTCCCGTGCGCACCAAGCGCGGCGGAGAGATTCGGCGCGCGTTCGTCGCCCCGCCCGGGCGTCTGCTCCTGACGGTCGATTACTCGCAGGTCGAGCTGCGCCTGCTGGCGCATCTGTCGGGCGATCCGGCATTCGTCGCGGCATTCCAGCGCGGCGGCGACATCCACCGGCAGACGGCCGCGGTGATCTTCGGTGTGCCGGAGAACAGCGTGACGGGGGACATGCGGGCGCGGGCCAAGACCATCAACTTCGCGACGATTTACGGACAGGGCGCCCTCGCGCTGTCCCGCCAGCTCGGGATCACGCTCGAGGAGGCGAAGTCCTTCATCAAACATTACTTCGAGCGGTTCGCCGGAGTGCGCGCGTGGCTCGATCGGACAATCGATGAAGCGCGGCAGCGGGGATTCGTCGAGACGCTATTCGGAAGACGGCGCTACATCTCGGAATTGCGGGACCGAAACTTCAGCATTCGGGCGTTTGGCGAGCGCACGGCGACCAACTCGCCACTGCAGGGATCGGCGGCGGACTTGATCAAGATCGCCATGATCCGGATTCATGCCGCGCTCCAGCAGTCGGGCTTGGACGCCAAAATGCTGTTGCAAGTGCATGACGAGCTGGTTCTGGAGGTCGCCGCGGACCAGAGTGCCGATGCCGGAGCTCTTGTAAAACGCGAGATGGAAGGAGTTGCTGAATTGCGTGTCCCGCTCGTCGTAACTGTCGGTGCTGGAAAGAATTGGCTCGACGCGAAGGGTTAAGCACGCCTCTTGCATGAACGGGGGGTAAGGCCCACAATAGGGGCGTCAATCCGGCGATTCCGGATCGACGCCCTTTCGCGCCCGGAGGGAGTTGCGGTGAAGGCACGCGGATTCACGCTGATCGAGCTGCTGATTGTGGTGGTGATCATCGGGTTGCTCGCGGCTATCGCGATCCCGAAGCTCGCTAACACGAAGCAGAAGGCGTACGTCGCCCAGATGAAATCCGACCTCAAGAATCTCGCGACGGCCGAAGAGGCCTTCTTCTATGACAGTACCTATTACACGAGCAGCCTCGCGTCACTGAACAACTTCCGCAGCTCTACCGGCGTCACGTTGACCGTGCTGCAAGCGACGCCGGGCGGGTGGGCCGCGCGCGCAGACCACTCGCAGACCGCACGTCTCTGCGTCCTGTTTCAGGGGAACGCGACGCCTGTGGCTCCCGCAACGGTCGAGGGCAAGATTACCTGCACCTAGAGCCACCGTACCGGGAATTCCAACGCCGCCGCGAGGGGATGCGATTCGCCCTCGACGGCGGCGTTTGGCTTCATCGCCACATCTTCAAGGACGAGCCGATGATCCACCTGGTAAGCTCCGACAAGGAGCGCTTGCTGGAGCTGGGGCGGTCACTCGGTTTTCATGCCCGTTGGCTGCAATACAAGCCGCTCAAGGATCCGGATACGGGCATTCGGGTTCCGGCATGGCATTGGGACGTGTGGGGGGAAAAGTTGAAACTGCTGGCGCCTAGGTAACCTCTTCGACCTCGATCTCGCGCCGGGGCGCCCGTACTCCTGGCCACCAATTCCACCTTCCCGCGATGTGCATGATTGCCGGCACCAGCACCATGCGGATCAACGTCGCATCGAGCAGCACGGCCAGCGCCAATCCGAAGCCGATGAACTGCACCGCCAGCACCCGGGAGAACGCGAAATTGCCGAACACGATGATCATGATCAATGCCGCGAACGTAATGGTCGACGCCGTGGCGGAGAGCCCTTCCATCGTTGCGTGATCGTTGCGGCCGGTTTTGTCGAAGACTTCCTTGATGCGCGTGAGCAGGAAGACCTCGTAATCCATCGACAGGCCGAACACGGTCGCAAAGACGAGCACCGGTACGACGACGAAAATCGCTTCCGTCGGTCCCGCCACCCCGAAGATTTCGCTGCCATACCCGTGCTGGAACACGAGCACCGTGATGCCGAATGCCGCGCCGACGGACACGCAATTGAGGACGACCGCCTTGAGGGGGACGAGGATCGAGCGAAACGCGATCAGGAGCATGATCGCGGTGACACCCAGAATCATCGCGACGATCCCGGGAAAGCGCTGCAGCAGGTTTTCCTGCAGATCGAGGCTCGATGCGGCGAAGCCGCCCACGACGATCTCGGCACCGCGCAGTCGCTGCCCGCTCGCAATCGTGCGGCGCACGTGCCGCGTGAGATCCATCATACCGGTCAGCGACACGCTGTCAGCGGCGATCACGTCGATGAGCGTCGTGCGCCGATCCGCGCTCAAGTACGCATTGAAGAACGCCGGATACCGCAGGCGCACGGAGTCCGCGTCGCTGTAGAACATTGCGAGCTGCAGGGTCGATAGTCCGGGCCGTACCGTCGCGACCCCGCGGACCTCCCGTACCCGCGGATCCTGCTCGATCGAATCGCTCAACGCCTTGAGGCCCGACAGTCGACGCCCCGACAAGGCCGATTCCCCCGCGGGCAGCTGCACCACGACGCGCAACGGCTGGATCACACCGCTCGCGCCCATTTCACGCAGCGCCTCGAGTCCCTGACCCGACTCGGCATCGGGCGGAAACCAGTTGCGCGCGGGAAGACCGATCTTGATCTGTGTGAGGGGAAAGGTCAGAAACGCCGCCGCGAGGCCGCCGCCCAGAATCGCGCGCCACGGGTGATGGCCCAGCGAGCGGGCCCACCGTTCCCACCCGGTGGGCGCGTGAATCCACGCGAGCATGCGCGCGAGCCATCGCGGCCGGTCGATATTGCGACCGAGAATGGCGAGCAACGCGGGCAGAAAAGTCGTTGCGAGGGCGACCGCGATCGCGACGACGATGAGGCCGCCGATGCCGACCGACCGGGTCTCGGTGAGCGGCGTGAGGATCAGGGCGCCGAATCCGACGACCACCGTCAATCCCGAGGTCACGACGGCGCTGCCGGCAGTCTGGATCGTCCGCACGGCGGCATCGAGAGGCGCGAGCCCGCGGTTCAGCTCCTCGCGAAAGCGCGTCACAATCAGGAGTGAATAGTCGATGCCCACCCCGAGGCCGACCATCGTGGTGATGTTGAGCACGAACACCGACATCGGCTGGAATTGCGCAGCGACGGCGACGACGCCCAGCGCGATGGTCATGGCCAGGATGCCCACGATGATGGGCAGCGTGGCGGCCACCAGCGCCCCGAAGGCGAGAACGAGCACCACTAGCGTCAGCGGCAGCGCCCGCCGCTCGGCGTTCCGTGTATCGGCCGTGCTGATCGTGCGGACGTCGTAATCCAGCGCGGGGTTCCCGGTCACCTTGACGTCGAAACCGTCAGCGCGCGGCAACTGGCCGAGCATGCCGCTGACGGCCTCGCGCAGATCGGGCACCACCGTTCGGCTGATGTCGGTGATGCTCGAGGCGGTCAGCGCGGCGATCAGGAAGGTGGTGCGGCGGTCCGAGCTCACAAAGGTCGATTCGCCGATCGTGCGCACCGAGACGACCTGGCTGATGTACGGCTGGCGCGTCAGTACCGCCGATATCGAATCGAGGACGGCCACGAAACGTGGATTGGTATAGCGCACGGGACCGTGAACGACGATCGCGACGTAATCGGCAATGGGGCTGGGAAATGCGTCGCGAATCAGCTGCGCCGCGCGAGCCGATTCGCTCCGTTCGACCGCGCCGCCGCGAAGCGCAAGCACGCGCTGGACGTGGGCCGCCTTCGGCGCGAATAGCACCGCCAGCGCCGCCCAGGCGGCGAGGATCCACACGCGCCAGCGGATGACGTGCTTTCCCGGTAACGCGATCACCTATCGTCCAAACACATGCGGGCCACAATCATAGAGACGCGCGCAGCCCAAAGCTAGCGTGGCGACCTGCGATTTCCCCATATTGCGCGCATGGTGGAACGTCGCCTCACTGGAATGATCGCCGCAGCGGCCGTGTTGATCATCCTGTTCATTTTTTGGGATGCGTTTCGTCCCAAAGCGCGTCCGGTCGATGCCGAACGGCTGACGGTCACTCCCGTGGCGGCGGATTCGCCAATGGTGCAGCCACCGCCATCCGCTGCACAACCGGTCGCGCCTCCGCCGAGTGCGTCACAGGGCAGCGCGGTCAGCGCGGCACGTGAGCCATCGTACTTCGACCTCCTGGCACGTTCGGAGACGCGGCGTCGCATTCGCTCGAGCGGCACCACGACCTATCTGGGCGAGATGCTGGAGCAATCGGGCGATTCGATACTGCGCCGCTGGGAAAACCGGACGACAAATCCGATTCACGTCTGGTTCGCGCCGACGTTCGCCGCCAATTTCAAGCCCCAATTTCTCGACGCGATCCGCGCCGCCTTCGGGCAGTGGACCGGCGTGGGGGTGCCGGTTCGCTTCGACTTCGCCGGGGACTCGACGAACGCCGAGGTGACGGTGAAATGGCGGATTCAATTCGAGATCGAGCGGACGGGCCAGACGGACGTCACATGGGATGAGAACGGGCACATTCAGTCCGCGGTCGTTACCCTGGCAACATTCGACCCCAAAGGCCGGCCGATGGAATCCGACGACATTCGGGTGGTGGCCGTCCACGAAGTGGGCCACGTGCTGGGCCTCGATCACTCGAAAGATTCGACGGACATCATGTTTCCGACGGCAAAGGTCCGCGATCTGTCGGACCGCGACGTCCGCACCGTGATGTTGCTCTACCAACTCACGCCGGGAAGCCTGCGATAGGGGTTATGCCGGAGCGCCTTAATAATGAAGGCAGCCCGCGCGTTTGGTCCTAGCCGCGCTTTTGTTGCTCCTGCAATCGGTTACCGAGCAGCCCCTACACGGCGGCGCGGTCGACACAACGGTGTTCGACGAGGCGGTAGAGGACGGGATCCGCGGAGGAGTGTACCCCGGCGCCGCGCTCGTCGTCGGCTCGCACGACCGCATCCTGCTGGCGAAGGGCTATGGCCGGCTGACGTGGAGTACCCGGAGTCCGGGGGTCAGCGTCGATAGCACGTTCTGGGATCTCGCGTCCCTTACCAAGGTCGTTGCGACAACACCGTCCCTCATGCTACTTGTCGAGCGTGGGCAGGTTGGTCTGGATACTCCCGTCGTACGCTATGTCCCCGAATTCAACAGTCCGGGAACGGCGCCCATCACGGTCCGCCAGCTCCTGACGCACACCTCGGGCCTCCGCGGCACGCTGCCGTTGAAAGACGCCCCGGACAGTGCCACCGCCTTGATGATGGTGCTGACCACCGTGCCGGTCGCGCCCCCCGGATCCAGGATGGTGTACTCGGACCTCAACGCCATTCTGCTCGGTGAAATCGTGCGCCGCGTCAGTGGGCTGCCGCTCGACGCGTTTGTCACACGGGAGGTATACAAGCCGCTCGGGCTCGATCAGACGTTGCTGTTCCGGCCGCCCAAGAGGCTCGAGCCGCGCACGGCGCCGACGGGACTCTGGCACGGCCATCCGATCGCCGGCATCGTAAACGATCCGAATGCCGCGCGACTGGGCGGTGTCGCAGGACACGCGGGACTGTTCGCGACAGCCCAGGGTCTTGCTCGTTACGCTCAATTCATGCTCGACAAAGGCACGGCACCGGGCAACCGGCGCATCATACAGAAGGAGACCATAGAGCAGTTCACACAGATTGCGGTCCCTGCGCGACGCGGCGTCAGTGCACGCACACTCGGTTGGGAAGCGCTACCGACCGGCGAAGAGACGTCCAGTGCTGGGACCATGTTTGGGCCGCGCAGTTACGGGCATACAGGGTGGACCGGCACATCACTCTGGATCGATCCCGATCGGGACGTGTTCGTGCTGCTTCTGACCAATCGCGCCTTCGACCCGCGCACGCGCGGGTCATTTACGAAGCTCAAGCAGATTCGTGGACGCGTGGCCGACGCCGCGGTCCGTTCCATCGATGCCGGTCGCTGATCGCGTTCACCCGACGCACCCGACGCTGATCTTCGATGGCGAGTGTGGACTGTGCCAGCAGGCCGTCACGCAGCTGAAACGCTGGGACCGGGAACACATCCTGCGATACGTGCCGTTTCAGGACGCCGCTGTGTCCCGATTCGGCATCGCAGTACCGGCGCTTGCGGCGGCCATGCATCTGGTGTTTCCAGACGGTCGTGTCTATCCCGGAGCAGATGCTGTCCCCGAGCTGATGCGGTTGCTTCCGGGCAAGCGGTGGGTGGCGTCGCTGTTCCGGATCCCCGGCATGCTTCCGCTCGCTCGAAAGATTTACGCCCGCATCGCGATGCGACGCCATTGTCTGGTGCGCGGTTTGGAGGGTCGCTAGGTTGCTAGACGTGACGACTGCCGTGCTCAATGCCGAGATGGCTCGCCAGGCCTTGCGTCAGGTCAAGGATCCCGAGCTCGACATGAACATTGTCGACCTGGGACTCGTGTACGATGTCGAGGTGGATGAGGGCCTCGTCCGCATTACCATGACGTTGACGTCGCCCGGGTGTCCCGCCGGTCCGATGATCACCAACGACATCTATAAGGTCGTGCGCGCGCTCGACGGCGTGAAAGACGTGGACATCGACATCGTATGGGAGCCGTACTGGACGCCGGAGCGCATCGATCCGAAGATCCGCGCGATGATGGGGTTCTAGCGCAGCGTCGCGAGGAACGCTTCTCCCAGCACGTCGATCTGCCAGCGCCGTAATTCCGGAATTTGCTCGAGCGCCCCACGGGTGGTCGGTCGGGCGCGCGCGACCGCTTCCAATGTCGTTCTGCCACACAGCACACCGGGGTCTAACCCTAGCTCGAGCGCGATACGGTTCCGTGCCGCCTTCAGCGCTTCCAGGCGCACGTCAAATCCCGGGTCCTTGGCCGGACGCGCGCGGCGCTCGAGACGTGGGAGCTCGGCGTCGGGCAGTCGCTTGGCCTGTGCGACCGCATCCAGCAAGGCGTCGCCGTAGCGACGCGCGAGCGATGCCGGCACGTCGCGAAGACTTTCCATCTCGGCAGTCGTGGCGGGAAGGGCGCGACTCACGGCCAGCAGCACGTCATTCCCAACGATGCGGAACGGCGCTTTGTCGTCTCGCTCAGCGACAGTATCCCGCCAGCGATGCAACAAGCGTAGCGCCGCGAGGTTGCGTGGTGGCAGCGCCTTGGCGCCTTTGAGCCGGAGATACGTGTCCTCATCGCCTCCGACGGGTCCGCCGGTCCAGCGTAGCGACTCGAGCTGTTTGAACTCCTCGTGGGCCCAGGCGAGGCGGCCCAGACTCGAGAGTCGTTGCTCCAGCGCTTCACGCAGCGCGAGCAGGTGCTGCGTATCGGCGGCGGCGTAGGCCAGCATCGGTGGAGGAAGGGGACGGCGTGACCAATCGGCTTTTTGGTGCTCCTTGTCGAGCTTGATGCCGAGGTACTTCTCTACCAGGGCGCCCAGGCCGATCGCCGGCTCACCGGCCAGCTGCGCGGCAATCCGCGTGTCGAACAGATGGACGGCGTGAAATCCGTAATCGCGATCGAGCACGCGGAGATCGTAGTCGGCGTCATGAAAGGTTTTTTCGATGTTCGGATTGAGCAGCAGCGCGCCAAAAGGCGCCAGGTCCGAGACGGCGAGGGGATCGATCAGCGCAGTCTCGGTCCGGCCGGAAACCTGGAGTAGGTAGATACGATCGCGGTAGCGGTGGAAGCTGGCGGCTTCGGTGTCGACTGCGAGACGCGGTTCCTGACGCAGCGCGGCGGCGACCTCGGCGAGTGCCTGCGGCGTCGCGACGTAGCGGGGGGAGGGGGAGGGTTGTGCCGTCACTCCTCCTTCCCTAACGCCTCCAGGCCGGCCGCGATCTCCTCCAGCGCCTTCGCCAGCGTCTTGTAGAATTCGGGATCGGGAGCCTGAGCGGCTCCGCCGAATGGATCGCCCGCGCATTTGCGGGCGGCGCGCGCCGCATGACGAATGTAATCGGTGGCAACTCGCATGGATCGCTCCGCAGTGTTGGCCACAAAGATACGCCACGCCCTCGCGCCGTGCAGTCTCGCGACGTGGCCGACGCCGCTCGAGGAGCACCCGGCGTTGGCGCGCGCTCTGGATTTGCAGGCGTTGTGGCTCAAGCGCGAGGATCTCATGGGCGGCAACAAGGTGCGCGGGCTGGAATTTTTGTTGTCGACCGCGCCCGCCCGCTCCGTTGTCGTCACGATCGGCGGGACGGGATCGACACATTGCCTTGCGACCGCGCGGCATGCCAGAGCGCGAGGACTGCGTACGGCCGTCGCGCTATTCCCGCAGGCCGAGACGGACGCCAGCCGGACGGTGGAGTCGGCGACGGCGGCGACGGCAGATCGAATGTTTCGCGCTTCGCGTCTTTGGACATTTCCGTGGACTGTGGTTCGAGCCTGGCGCGCCGCGCATCACCTGGGTCCCGGTAAGCCGCGCTGGATCGCCGGCGGCGGCGCTGAGCCGCGCGCCGTGATTGGTCATCTCCTCGCTGCGCTCGAGTTAGCCCATCAGCTCCCTGCGCCTCCCGACACGATTGTCGTCCCACTCGGCACCGGTGGGACCGCGGCGGGCGTCGCACTCGGTATCGCGTGGCTCGGGTGGAGCACGCAGGTCATCGGTGTGCGCGTCGCGCCGCGCATCGCAGCCAACCGCTGGAGGACGCTCCGCCTGGCTCGGGGAGCGGCGGCGCTGCTCCGGCGCGCGGGCGTGGAGTTCAGCGTGCCGCACGCGGCAATCAAGCTGCAAGTTGTGGATGCGATGGGACGAGGCTACGGTCATCCGACCCCAGCGGGGGAGTCGGCGCGTGCGCTCGCGGCCGAGCACGGTTTACATCTCGATCCGACATACGGGGCGAAGGCGTTCAGCTTTTTCATGCGACGTGCCGACGTGACCGTGCAACGTGCAGTGTTCTGGCACACGTTTGCATGGCCATGACCGCGATTCTGTTCATTCACGGCTTTCCGTTCGACCACACGATGTGGCACCACCAGGTCTCGGCGCTGACCAGCTGGCGTTGTGTTGCGCCTGATTTGCGCGGCGCCGGCTCATCGCCCGGGCCGGCTGCCGTCGGGGAATACTCGGTCGCGTCCTACGCGAACGACCTGATCGAGCTGCTCGACAGCTTGGAGATTCATGAAGCGGTAGTCTGCGGGTTGTCGCTGGGTGGCTATGTCACGTTCGAGCTGCTGCGCAATCATGCCACGCGGGTACGCGCCGCGATCCTATGTAATACGAAAGCGGCTGCGGATAGCGCGGCGGCGAAGCACGATCGTGACGCGATGGCGCTACTTGCGCAGCAACGTGGCGCGGGCGCGATCGCCGAGGAGCTGCTACCGAAGTTGCTGTCACGGGACACGGTGCAGAGTCAGCCAGAGGTGGTTCGGGCAGTCCGTGACATGATGACTCGCGCGCCGTTGCGGGGCATTGTGGGGGCCCTGCACGCCCTGCGCGAACGACCCGACTCGACGCCCCTACTGGCGACGATTCACGTCCCGGTTCTGGTGGTCGCCGGCGCAGAAGACGTGAGCACACCCGCCGAGGGCATGCGGGAGATGGCGAGCGCTATTCCGGGGGCTGAGTTTGTGGTGGTTCCTCGCGCGGGACATCTTGCTCCGCTGGAGCAACCGGATGCAGTCAATGCCGCAATAACTGCGTTTCTGGCCGAGCTGGGCTAGGCGCCCTTGCGCTGCGGCTTCCCGGGCGGGTTTTCGCCCTGGAAGACGTCGCGGTTCTTCGCGATGTAATCCTTCCACTGTGGTGGTACATCTTCTTCGGGGAAGATCGCGGTGACAGGGCATTCCGGCTCGCACGCGCCGCAGTCGATGCATTCGTCGGGATGGATGTAGAGCATGTCCGCGCCTTCGTAGATGCAGTCCACTGGACATACATCCACGCAGGATCGATCCTTGACGTTGATGCAGGGCTCTGCGATGACGTACGGCATTCCGTCTCCCGAGAGGCGAAAACCAAACCTAGACGCAGGTTTACCTCAGTCAAGGGACTGTGGAGTATCGAAGATACTAGCTGGTATCTACTAACACTGTATTACCATGCCTGAGTCTTGCGGAGATGGTGCTCGCTAGTATCGTAGATACCCGTGGGGATCATTCACCAGCGACGCAAAACAGAAACCCGATCGCTTCTCGTTGCCGCGGGCCTCGAGCTGTTCGCGGAGCGCGGCTTCGAGCTGGCCACGCTCGATGAGGTCGCGCTCGCGGCGGGGTTTACCAAAGGCGCCATTTACCGGCACTTCCCATCCAAAGGGGCTTTCCTGTTGGCCCTTTTCGAGCAATATGCTGCGGTCGCGCGGGCCGGCTCAGGCGCTCGGCAGGCTCCCTGGTTCATTCCGCTCACCCTGCAATTCGCGTCGCAGGCCGTGCGCGATCCGCTGTTGCGCCGGCGGTTTGCCCTCGTGCTCTCCGAAGCGCCCGACGGTGCGTCTGCCGAGAGCCAGCTCCTGAAATCGCTCGCGCGCGTATGGCCCGCCTGATCGACCTCAGTCACGAAATCGAGAACGGCATGGTTACCTACCGTGGCCTGCCTGCCCCAGCGATCAGCGACTGGCTGACGCGCGAGGCATCCCGGGCGCGCTACGGGCCCGGCACGACCTTCCAGATCGGCAAGATCGAACTGTTGCCAAACACCGGTACCTACATCGATGCCCCCTTTCATCGGTACGCCGACCAGGCCGACATCGCGGGCTACTCCCTCGAAGCGGTCGCGGATCTTCCGGGGATCGTGGTGCGTGTGAGCGGTACAGGCCGGCCGATCGATCGCGCACGTTTCACCGCGCACACGGTGAAAGGAAAGGCGGTCATCATTCATACCGGCTGGGACGCGCATTGGAGGACCGACACCTATTCGGCGGGCCAGCACCCCTTCGTCACGAAACAGGCGGCGGAGTACCTGGCCGAGTCGGGCGCCGCCCTGGTGGGGATCGATTCTTTGAATATCGATGACGACAAGGACGGCAGCCGGCCGGCGCACACAACTCTGCTCGGCGTTGGAATCGCGATCGTCGAGCATATGACGAATCTCAGCGCGTTACCGGATGGCAACTTTCGCTTCTTTGCCGTGCCGCCGCGAGTAAAAGGCATGGGCAGTTTCCCGGTGCGGGCGTTCGCTCTGTGCCCCTAGCGTCGCCGTTCTACCAGTTCGCAGCCGCGGTAACGACGTGTCTCAGCCCGTCCACAACGCGGGCCATGCGATCGTAGTTCAGTTTGTCCGGCGTATCCTGCGGCGTATGGTAAAAGGGATACCGATACGGCGCGGTGTCCGTGATCATGATGGCCGGATATCCCTCGCGCCAGAACGACCAGTGATCGGACCACCACACGCCCGGTACCCAGGAGGGCGCCGCGGCGCCTTGGGTAGGAAAAGTGGCGTGCGCGCGAAACGCAGCGATCGCGCGGTGGAGCAGGGGACGTGATTTCAGGTTCGAGACAAAGCCGATGAAGTCGCCGACATCCGGGTAGGCGAGGTTGAGCGGAAACGGATAGCGTTGGCTGCCCTTCTCGGTGTCGTAGTATCCGATCGATTCAATGGACATCATCGCCACGATCTGATCGTTCCGCATGCGAGCGGCGGTCGCGTAATGCCGGCTGCCCATCGCTGCGCTCGGGAACGATGGCGGTTCTTCGTTGGGAAAGAACACAAACCGGATGCTGCGCGACTGCGGTGAGCCCGCGAAGTAGCGCGCGAGCTCGAGCACGCCCGCTACGCCGCTCGCATTGTCGTCGGCGCCAGGCGCTTCCTCGGCAGTGTCGTAGTGCGCGCCGACGACGACGACCTGCTGAAAGCGGTTCGCTCCTCGCAACGTCGCTTCAATGTTGCGCCAGACCAGCCCGCGGGCGCTGTACTCCTGAATCTCCACGGTGTAACCGAGCGCTCGCAGCGCGCTTTCGATGTACGACGCCGCGCGCTCCACGTTCCGGTACTCCCGGTCGCTGCGGACGCCGATGTTCTGGGCAAGCGCGCGCACGTGCTGCTCCAGCGCGGTGCGTAGACGCGTCTGGTCGGGCGTGAGCGGCCGAAGCGTGCCCGTGAATGCGGGCCCCGGCATTTTCACCGTGAATACCCAGATGAACAGAAAAAACAGTGGCAGGATCGCAGCGATCGCGAGCATGCGAATGCGCCCCCAGCGTGTGCGTGGAACGATGGCCATGCGCATGGCGGTAAAGATACCGATCTGAACCCTTGACACCTTTCAGCCCGCAGGGGTATATCCTCGTTATGACGCGCACGTCTTTGCACCGGCATCACCACGGTCACTCGGTCCACGGGGGATAGCCGGAGGCGCGTAGCAGTTCGAGTTCATCACCGACGCCGGCCCCCCTGAGGGCCGGCGTCGTGCTTTATAGGCGTCGTCGCGCACCTCGGGGCTCCGGTTCGACAACACGGAGTCGCTCGATGTCCACAATTGTCTCTCGCGCAGTGCCGTTCCGACTCGGCCTCCCCAAAGGCCGAATGGAAAACGCCGTGCTGACACTGCTCGCCGAAGCAGGAATTCGCGTGCGACCCAGCGCGCGCGGCTACCGTCCCGACGTGTCTCTTCCCGGCGCGGAAGCCAAGCTGCTGAAGCCGCAGAACATCGTGGAGATGCTGGCGCTCGGCAGCCGCGATGTCGGTTTCGCCGGCGCGGATTGGGTCGCTGAGCTCGAGGCGGACGTCGTGGAGCTGCTCGATACGGGACTCGATCCGGTCCAGCTCGTCGCAGCGGCGCCAGCAGCGCTCCTCGAGGGTGGCCGGCTGCCCCGACTGCCCGAGCGGCGGCTCGTCGTGGCTTCCGAGTATGAGCGGCTCGCACGTGGATGGATCCGCGCGAACGGCGTGTGCGCGGAATTCGTGCGGTCGTACGGCGCCACTGAGGTTTTTCCGCCTGAGGATGCCGACGTCATCGTCGACAACACGGCCACGGGCGCAACGCTCGAGGCCAATGGCCTGACCATCGTCGACGTGTTGATGCGCTCTTCCACGCGATTGTACGCGCACCGCGCGGCACTCGATGATCCCGGGCGTCGCCGGTACATCGACGATCTTGTTCTGCTGATCACGTCGGTGCTCGAGGCGCGCCGCCGAGTGATGCTCGAGGTGAACGCGTCGGCCGCGTGTCTCGACGCCGTCGTTGCGGTGTTGCCGTCCATGCGCCAGGCGACAGTCGCCCCGCTCTTCGGCAACGGTGGCTATGCCGTCAAAGCGGCGGTGCCGCGCGATCTCCTACCACAGCTGATTCCGGCGGTTAAGGCGGCCGGCGGCACCGACGTTGTCGTCTCCACTTTTTCTCAGATCGTGCCATGACCGTTCTGCGCCTGAACAGCAACGAAGGGCCTCGGGCGCCCCATGCGCTACTCGCGGAGCTGGCATCCCTGGATCCGGAGCTGCTGCGCCGATACCCCGATGCCAGGGCAGTCGAGACGGCGCTCGCTGCCCGCCTTGGTGTGAGTCCAGACCGCGTTGTCGTGACAGCCGGGGCAGACGAGGCACTCGATCGCATCTATCGAGCGTACGCGGGGCCCAATCGTCCGGTGCTGCTGCCTCAGCCGACCTTCGATATGCTCGAGCGTTTCGCTGCGCTTGCGGGCGCGCCGCTCGTGCGCGTGCCCTGGCTGACGGATGCGTTTCCGCTCGAAGAGATCCTCGCCGTCCTCGACAGCCGGATCGCAATCGTGGTCATTGTGTCTCCCAACAACCCGACCGGCGGCGTCGCGTCGCGGGATGATGTGCGACGCATCGCAGCGGCTGCGCCGCGGTCCCTGGTGTTACTCGATCAGGCATACGTCGAATACGCCGACGAGGATATGGGCCCTGCCGCCCTCGACCTCGCGAACGTGGTCGTCGTCCGCACGATGTCCAAGGCCTGGGGGCTGGCGGGGTGTCGGGTGGGCTACGCCGTCGGAAGTTCGGAGGTGATCGCGGCGATCCGCGCCGCTGGAGCACCATATCCCGTCGCGGGGCCCTCACTCGCGCTCGCGCTCTCCCAATTGCAAGACGGCGAGCCGGCATTACGCGCTCACGTGACGCAGGTCCGCGCAGAGCGGAACAACCTGCGACAACTGCTCTGCACGCGTGGTGTGGATGCACGCGCATCGCAGGCAAACTTTGTACTCGGCGATTTCGGCCGGCGGGCGGCGTTCGTCCGTGCCGGACTCGACGCGCAAGGCATTCTCGTCCGCGACTTCCCCGGCCGGCCCGGTCTCGAGTCGAGTCTGCGAATTACGCTGCCGGGTGATCCGGTCGACTTCGGGCGGCTCACGAGCGTGCTCGATACCGTGCTCGCCCCGGAGGCGATCGTTTTCGATCTGGACGGTGTGCTCGCTGACGTGCGGGATTCGCAGCGCGCGGCGATGATCGCGACGGCCGCGTGCTTTGGTGTGACGGTCACCATGGAAGACATCGAGCGGGCGCTGCGCTCGGGCGATGCGGCGAATGATTGGATCGTGACGCAGCGCCTGATTGCCGCGGGCGGTGTGGAAGTCAATCTGAAAGCGGTCACCTCGCAGTACCAATCGCTGTATCTCGGGACCACCGGTTCACCCGGCCTGCGCGCGCGGGAACGCGCGATCGTGCCGCGCCTGGCGCTCGAGCGCCTGGCCGCACGGCTGTCGCTGGCTGTCGTGACTGGACGGCCGCGCGACGAGGCCCGCTGGTTTCTCGATCGCGCAGGACTCAGCGGGCTTTTCCGGGCGGTGATCTGCATGGAGGATGCGCCGCGCAAGCCTGACCCTGCTCCCGTCCGACTCGCGCTCGCGCGCCTGGGAGTGCGTCGGGCATGGATGGTGGGGAATACCCCCGACGACATCCGTGCGGCCGCGGGCGCGTCCGTGGTGCCGCTCGGCGTCGTCGCGCCGGGGGATGATCTCGATGCGACTACCGCCGCGCTGCGCGACGCCGGCGCGGCAGCCGTGCTCGATCACGTCGTCGATCTCGAGGAGCTGCTGCCATGACTCGTACCGCCGCAGTTACGCGAACCACGCGTGAGACATCGATTCGTCTGAGCCTCGATCTGGACGGCACGGGGGCGACGACGATCAAAACGGGAATCGGATTCCTGGATCATCTCCTCGATGCGCTCGGCCGCCATGCCCGGTTCGATCTGAAGCTCACGTGTGAGGGTGACCTTCACGTGGATGATCATCACACCGCCGAAGACTGTGGACTCGCGTTGGGAGAGGCGATCGATCGCGCGTTGGGCGAGCGACGCGGCATCAACCGCTTCGGCTGGGCACTCGCTCCTCTCGATGAAGCCCTGGCGCGAGCCGCTGTGGATCTCTCCGGTAGGCCGTTCGCGGATGTCAACTTCGGTCTTGAGCGCGATGCAATCGGTGAACTCGCGTGCGAGAACATCCCGCATGTCCTGCAATCACTTGCGACAGCCGCCCGCATTACGCTGCACGTCGATGTCCTCAAGGGCGAGAACGATCATCATCGCGCGGAAGCGGCGTTCAAGGCGACTGCGCTGGCGCTCCGCCAGGCGGTCGCGCGCTCGGGATTCGACGACGTGCCCTCGACCAAAGGCACCCTGCAAGGAGCTCGACGTGACTGACGTCGTCATCGTGGACTCCGGCGTCGCCAACCTCGCGTCGATCGCCGGCGCGTTTCGGCGTCTGGGCATCACCGCGTCCGTCACGGCTGACGCGAGCGCGGTGCGGGTTGCGTCACGCGTCGTGCTTCCCGGCGTCGGGGCATTCGGGGCCGGCATGACGGCGCTCAGGCAGCGCGGTCTCGATACCACGATTCGCGAGGCTGCATCGGAAGGAAAGCCGGTAATCGGTATCTGTCTCGGCATGCAGATGCTCTGCGATGCGAGTGAAGAGGCGCCCGGCGTTGCAGGACTCGGTGCGATCGCCGGCATCTGCCGGCGGCTGCCGAGTGATGTGCGCGTTCCCCATCTCGGCTGGAATCAGGTCGAGCCGGACCCAGGCGCTCGCTTGATCGCGTCGGGCTTCGCGGCGTTTGCGAACTCCTATGCGCTGCGCGAGAGGCCGGAAGGTTGGTCGGCCGCGTGGGTGACGCATGGTGTTCCGTTCGTGGCCGGTCTCGAGCGTGGGTCGGTCCTCGCTTGTCAGTTTCATCCAGAGCTGTCGGGCGCCTGGGGCGCTGCCCTGCTCGAGCGTTGGTTGACGGGGGGAGCGGCTCCGACCAGTACGATCAGCGCCCAGAATCCCGGCCTGCGACGGCGGCTCATCCCGTGCCTCGACGTGCGAGACGGGCGCGTCGTGAAAGGGATTCGATTCCAGAATCTTCGCGATGCCGGCGATCCTGCCGAGCAGGCGGCGCGCTACGAAGCGCAAGGCGCTGACGAAATCGTGATCCTCGATGTCGCCGCTTCAGCCGCGGGCCGCGGCACGCAGATCGATACTGTGCGGCGAGTGCGCGAAGCGATCCGGATTCCTCTCACGGTTGGCGGGGGAATTCGCAGCGTCGACGATGCTCGGCGGCTGCTCGCAGCAGGCGCGGACAAAGTCAGCGTCAATACCGCTGCCGTGCGCAGGCCTGAACTACTTACCGAGCTCGCGCAGGCATTCGGCCGCCAATGCGTCGTACTCGCAATAGACGCTCGCCGAGCTGCAATGGGTTGGGTCGTGTTGGTGCTGGGTGGCCGCGAGCGCGCGCGGCCGGACGCAGTCGCCTGGGCGCGCGAAGGCGAGAGGCTGGGCGCCGGGGAAATTCTGCTCACCAGCTGGGACCAGGACGGGACACGCGGCGGCCATGACCTCGAGCTGGTGCGTGCGGTGGGGGACGCCGTGCGCGTTCCGGTGATTGCGTCAGGCGGCGTGGGAACGCGCGAGCACGTCGCGGCGGCCTTTGCGGCAGGTGCGGACGCCGTTCTTGCCGCGTCGGTTTTTCACGACGGTAACGACACGGTGAGCGGCATCAAGGCCGACCTCGCCGGACATGGAATTCGGGTGCGCCAATGATCGTCCCCAGCATCGACATCATGAATGGCCGTGCTGTGCAGCTGCGGCGTGGCAGAGAGTTCGTTCTCGATGGCGGGGATCCGCAGGAACGCCTCGAGCAGTTCTCCGTCGCCGGCGCAGTGGCCGTTATCGATCTCGATGCGGCGCTCGGCAGCGGCTCGAACGCGGCGCTGATTCACGATCTGGTCCGGCGCGCGCCGTGCCGCGTGGGTGGTGGCATTCGCGATCTCGACACAGCGCGCCGCTGGCTTGATGCCGGGGCGACGCAGGTCATGATCGGCACCGCGGCGACTCCGGAATTCTGCGGCGCGCTGCCGCGCGACAGGGTCATCGCGGCGGTTGACGCCGAGCGCGGCGCCGTGGTCGTCGATGGTTGGCGGGCGGCCACGGGCATACCGGTAGCCGTCCGCGTCCGCGAGCTGGCTCCCGTCGTTGGCGGCTTCCTCTTCACGCAAGTGGAGAGGGAAGGAGCCATGGCAGGGTTTGACCTCGCGGCAGTCGAAACGGTCGTGCGCGCCGCGGCGGGCGCTCGCGTGACGGCGGCGGGAGGAATCACCTCCGCGCGTGACATCGCCCAGCTCGATTCGGTGGGTGCCGATGCGCAAGTCGGCATGGCGCTGTATACCGGCAAGCTGTCACTCGGCGACGCCGTCGCCGCGCCGCTGGCGAAGCCGCTTGGTGGCGATGTATGGCCGACCGTCGTCTGCGACGAAGCAGGCCGCACGCTCGGTCTCGTTTGGAGCACGAAAGAATCGCTCGCCCGCGCCGTGGCGGAGCGACGGGGCATTTATTGGTCGCGCTCACGCCATGCGCTGTGGGTCAAGGGGGAAACATCGGGTAACACGCAGGAGTTGCTGCGCGTGGACCTGGACTGCGATCGTGACGCGGTGCGCTTCACGGTGCGTCAGCGCGGCGTGGGGTTCTGCCACCTGCATCGGCGTTCCTGCTGGCATTCGGAGTTCGATTTCACGGATCTCGAGCGCACTGTGGCCGAGAGAATCGCGCACCCAATCGCGCGATCGGGAACGACGCAGTTGCTCGAGGAGCCTGGGCTCCTCGCCGCGAAATTGCGGGAAGAGGCGGAGGAGTTGGCGAGTGCGGAGTCTTCGGAAGACGTTGTACGCGAAACCGCCGATGTGCTCTACATGGCGCTGGTGGCGTTGATCAGGGGAGGCGGCACCATTGCCGAAGTCCGCGCCGAGCTCGCCCGCCGTCACGGAGCCGTGAGTCGTCGACCGATGACCAGGAAGGCGCCCGCATGTTGATGCCACGCTCGGTCGCCGACCTGGTGAGCCGTCGCGCCGCCGCGTTGCCGGCTGAGGCGTTCGCGGTCGCCGGCCCCATCGTTGAAGCGGTTCGCACTCGCGGCGAAGCGGCGCTGCGGGAGTACGCCGAACGTTTCGGCGATGTAGCGGTCGGCGGGCCGCTATTCCTGGAGCGGCCTGCGCTCGATCGGGCGCTCGGGGCGTTGCCGGCTGGAGACCGTGCACGGCTCGAGCGGGTCGCCGGGCGCATCCGGACGTTCGCCGAAGCACAGAAGTACGCACTTGAAGCCGTCACGGTCAGTGTGCCGGGTGGTTCGGTGGGACAGTGGATCGCGCCGCTCGAGCGCGCGGGGTGTTATGCCCCCGGTGGCCGCTACCCTCTGCCTTCTTCTGTTCTCATGACCGCGGTGACCGCCCGGGTCGCAGGCGTGAAGGAGATCTGGGTTGCGAGTCCCAAGCCAGGACCGATGACCCTGGCAGCGGCAGCCGTGGCCGGCGCGGACGCCGTCCTGGCGGCCGGCGGAGCGCATGCGATCGCGGCGCTTGCATACGGCGCCGGCAGCCTGCGTCCCTGCGACGTCGTCGCCGGTCCGGGCAATCGCTACGTCACCGCCGCCAAACAGCTGGTCTCAGCGCGAGTGTTCATCGACATGCTCGCGGGCCCGTCGGAGTTGGTCGTCTTCGCCGATCGCACCGCCGCTCCCGCGGTCGTCGCCGCCGACCTGCTCGCGCAGGCGGAGCATGACCCTGATGCGTTGCCGATTTTGGTTACCCTCGATGCTGCGCTGCCCGATCGTGTCGCGTCCGAGCTAAAGCGTCAGCTGGTGGGCCTCTCTACCGCTGCGATCGCTCGTACCGCGCTCGCGAACGGGGGAGCGGTCGTGGTCGGGAGCGTCGAGGAAGGCATCGCTGCATGTGACGCGCTCGCGCCCGAGCACCTCGAGTTGTGTCTGGAGAACGCCGCCGCCGTCGCACCGCGTCTCGCGCATTACGGTGCGCTGTTCATTGGCGCGGGATCGGCGGAAGTGCTCGGGGACTACGGCGCGGGACCGAATCACGTCCTACCGACGGCTGGTAGGGCGCGATCAACGGGCGGGCTATCGGTCTACACATTTCTGCGGGTCCGGACCTGGCTCTGCATCGATGACGCGGCGGCAGCGCGCCCACTGGTCGAGGATGCCGCGTGGTTCGGGCGCGTCGAAGGCCTGGAGGCGCACGCGCGGTCGGCGGAGCGTCGCTTGGACTAGTCCGCGCCGACCGGCTCGCGCTTCCCCAACGACCGCTCGATCTCGCGCGTGATATGCATCGAGCAGAACTTCGGCCCGCACATCGCACAAAACTCCGCGCTCTTGAAGTACTCGGCGGGCAGCGCTTCGTCGTGCAGCTCGCGCGCCCGCGCCGGATCGAGCGCCAGCCGGAACTGCTCGTTCCAGTCGAACGCATAGCGCGCGCGTGACAGCGCGTCGTCCCGCTCCGTCGCGCCGGGACGGCGACGAGCGATGTTCGCGGCATGCGCCGCGATTTTGTACGCAATGACTCCCTCACGCACTTCTTCGGCATTCGGGAGTCCTAGATGCTCTTTGCGCGTCACATAGCAGAGCATGTCGGCGCCGAACCATCCGATCATCGCCGCACCGATGGCCGACGTGATGTGGTCGTAGCCAGGGGCGAC
>Ga0136846_1237490_pt1 | contig 42813 bp, 37 predicted proteins | sample HopSoiMetagenom2_FD_96841 | JGI IMG/M metagenome (GOLD analysis project Ga0136846, IMG submission 96841) | Grasslands soil microbial communities from Hopland, California, USA - 2 Assembly 2016 (version 4) | ecosystem: Environmental > Terrestrial > Soil > Grasslands | place: USA: Hopland...
GAGAGCGAACTTCCTCGTCCGGCAGGGCTGCAAATCAGCGCGAAATGAGATCCCCACAGTCGAAGAGTTCAAGAACCGCTTCATCTCGGGCTACTGCGAGGCCAACCGCCAGAAGCCGAGCGGCATCGAGCACAAGAAGACCTATCTGCGGCTCTGGGTCGAGCCGTTGATGGGCAAGAAGCCGCTCGACAGGATCACCGACGAGGACGTCCAGCAGCTCAAGGCGAACATGCAGCACCTCTCGCCCAAGACCGCCAACAACGCGTTGACGGTGCTGGCGAAGATGCTACGCGTGGCGGTCGAGTGGAAAGTCATCGACCGCATGCCCGCGTCGGTGCGGCTGCTCAAGGTCACACACAAGGAGATGGAGTTCTACGAAGAGCACGACCTCGAGCGCCTGGTCGAGGCCGCGCAGAAGACAGACCCGCTCTCGCACCTGGCCGTGCTGCTGGGTGCCGACGCGGGCCTGCGGATGGGAGAGATGATCGCGCTGGAGTGGAGCGACATCGACTTCCGCCGGAACCTGCTCACCGTCGCGCTCAACGACTGGCACGGCAAGGTGGGCCTGCCCAAGGGCCGCAGGAGTCGCAAGGTGCCCATGACCCGCAGGCTCGCCGCGGCGCTCTCCGCCGCGCGACACCTGCGAGGACCCAGCGTGCTGTACCGGCATGATGGACGGCCGCTCAGCGTGGGGACAGTCCGCTACTACATGGCGAAGGCGCAGAAGCGCGCCGGCCTGCGCGTGGTCGACGGCCGCGCGCTCGGCGAGCTGCATATCCTCCGCCACACGTTCTGCTCGCGGCTTGCGATGCGCGGCGCCACGGTGAAGTCCATCCAGGAGATCGCCGGGCACCAGCACCTGAGCACGACGCAGAGGTACATGCACCTGTCGCCGGCGGCACGCGAGTCGGCGATCAGGCTGCTCGACGCGCCCGCAGAGACCGCAGAGAAGTTTGGAGACGGACTGGAGACGGGCGCGAAAGAAGCACCACAGCAGTAGCAATTCCGCGAGGTTGGTGGCGGTAGCGCATGGGAATCGAACCCACCGAGGACGACTCTCATCGCCCGCCACCGGTTTTGAAGACCGGGCCGGTCACCAGATCCGGACGCGCTACCGCGGCGGAATCTAGCAGGAGTTCGCCGGCCGTCTAAGGATGAACGCGACCTGGGATCAGAGGCCCAGCTTGCCCATGTACCAGCGAGGTGGTCCGACCCATGACGGGCGCGCCCTTGGCAGCGCCGCCCCGTGGATCCAGGATGCGCCGGCTCCGCAGAGGGGCCAGGGAGGCAAGTCATGGCCGACCAGATCCGCCGCGTGGACTACTTCTACGTCGAGGTTCCCGACAAGCCGGGCGAAGGTGCGCGCGTGCTGGCTGGGCTCAAAGAAAGCGGGGTCGACCTGCTCAACTTCACCGCCTTCCCTGGCGTCGGTGGGAAGACGCAGATCGATCTGGTGCCGCAGGACGCCGAGGCGCTGACGCGCGCGGCGGACAAGGCGGGCCTGAAGCTCTCGGCGCGCAAGCAGGCGCTCTTCGTCCAAGGACAGAACCGCGCCGGCGCCGCTGCTGACGTGCTGCGCAAGCTCGCCGAGGCGAAGGTGAACGTGCGCGCGGCCAACGGCTGCGCGGGGCAGGGCGGCTTCGGGCTGATCCTCTGGGTGGCTCCGTCCGACCTGACCGCTGCGGCCAAGGCGCTGGGAGCCTGACCCGCTCCGTCCGGATGCGCGCCGGCGCGTCCGTGACGTTCAATCATTGGATATCAAACGGGATTTGCTCCCGTGTGAGGCAACGTATTGACAAAAATCACAAACCGTGCGAATCTGGATTACGCAGGATGAATAATCAAAATTTCCAACATCGTTCTCGACGCCCGCGGGCGTCGAATGGAGGGGGACATGCGTGTCTTCGCAGCACTCGTGTGCTCGGCATTGGTGCCGGGCGCCGCGCTCGCAGGCGGATCGTTCCCGGCCCATCGGGGCGATTCACCCTGGAGCTTCACCATCGTCGCCGAGCCGTCGGACACCTTCGTGGTCAACGACACCGACTCGGGCACCATCGATACCTTTCTCTTCCGCTCCGAGGGCCCCATCGTCATCGAGGTGCCCATCCACCGCTACGTCGGCCGGACCGACGCCGACGGGCACCTGCTCGACGTCGACGACTTGGTGAAGCGGGGCATCGTCTCGGAGAAGGCAACGCTGCGGCTGCCCGCCTTCGACGTGGACGAGAAGACCTTTCCCGTCTTCGATTGCGACGGCGACGGCGTCGACGACCAGCTGATGAACGAGGTGGACGAGATCTTCCTCAACGACGAGAAGCTGGGCACGCTCAAGGGCGACAACGGGATCTGGACGTCGCAGAACCTCACCGTCCCCATCTCCAAGCTGAAGTTCCCCTCCAGCCCGGGGGCGACCGCGATCAATCGCTTCCGCGTGGACATCGACACCGCCAACAAGGACGTGGTCCTCTCCAGCGGCGCGGTCGGCTGCGAGGTGTGGGGCGTCGCCATCGACTGGGTGGGCATCAAATTCAAGGCAAGCTCGCCGGTGGCGCTGGTGCACGGGATCCGCTCGTCGGGAGCGGTGTGGGGCGACTTCAAGGCCGGCCTCGCCGACGACAAGGTCGAGTCGGACAACACCATCACGCTGGCCGATCCCCCCGCGCCGGACCCGGCGCCGGTCGGCTGCGGCGCGGATCCCTACAACGACACCATCCAGAACAACGTGGCGCAGCTGCAGGCGTTCATCCCCGCCATCGCCGAGCGGTACGGGACCAGCAGCCTGCACTTCGGCACGCACAGCAAGGGCGGTCTCGATTCGCTGGGGTTCATCAGCGGGCTCGCGGCGAGCCCCATCCAGGTGACGGTCGGCACCATGGGCGGGCAGCCTGTGAAGCGCGACCTCGAGGCGCATTCCATCGTCACGCTCGACACGCCGCACGCCGGCTCGGTGCTGGCCAAGTATGGCGTCGAGGCGCGCCAGCTCACCGCGCTGCAGTCGTTGCGCGCCGGGCTCAACGTCGCTGCCGCCAAGGCCTTCGAGGGCGCCTACTATTGCGATCTGACGCCCGCGCGCGCCTCGGCCTTCGTCGCCTCGCATCCGCTCACTTCCGGGACGCAGGGCGGCTCGGTGGCCGCGGACGCGGACATCAACGGAAACGGGCAGATCGACTCGGCGGAGGCGGCAGGCTTTCCCCTCACCTCGGTGGCGAACCGGCTCTACCAGTTGATCGGGACCGTCGCCGACGTGACCATCACCGTGGAGCGGCGCACGCTGCTGCCCGACCGGATCACCGTGGCCGAGGTGCCCAACGGCGCCTTCCGACCCAACGACGTGATCGTGACGCGGGCCAGCGCCGCGCGCTACCCGACCTATGACATCACCGGCTGGAACCACCTCAACGTGCACGCGCGCGTCAACGCCGACACCATCGCTGCCGACGCGCAGTCTTCGGGAACCGTGGATTGGAGGGAACGCTGATGCTGCGCGCAATCATCGCCGGAATGCTGATCGCGGTTGCCGCCCGGGCACAGTCCGCCGAGAAGGTGCCGCTGGGAAACCGCGCCTACGACGTCTTCGAACTGACGGCGGCGGCGCCCGAGCACGTCTACACGCTACAAGTGAGCCACGCCGCGCGGCTGGTGCTCGACGTGCGGACGCCGGCGGTCCCGGTGGATCTGCAGCTCCTCGCCCCTGACGGGACGCCGGTCGACCCGGCGACCTTCACCCGGCTCACCCTGGCGGACGCCGACGTTCCTCCGCTCGGGGTGATGCTGTTCGAGCAGGGTGCCCACGTGCAAGCCACGGTGGCCAACCCCGCCGCGGGCGCGTGGACTGTGCGCATCTCGTTGCCGGCAGGGCAGTCCGCGACCCTGGGGTCGGCCACGGCCCTCATGACCGGCGGCCTGGGCGTGAGCGCCTTCACCTCGCGGCCCGAGTATGCGGTGGGCGATCCCGCGGTCATCGCGCTCGCCGCCTTCGACGGCAGCGCGCCGGTGGCCGGCGCCACCGCCTTCGCCAACGTGTACCAGGCGGGGGCGGAGGACACTCCCACGGTGGTGGCGCTGCGCGACGACGGCGTGGCGCCTGACAGCGTCGCCGGCGACGGCCTCTACACCGGCCAGATCGCGAGCGCGGCGCCGGGCACGTACCTGGTCGAGGGCGTGCTGCAGGGCGCCGCGGCGCGCGCCACGGCGGGCGCTACCTTCCAGGTGACGCCGCCCCTGGCGCGCTTCACAGGGAACGTCCGCGACAGCGGCGTCGATCTCGACTTCGACGGGCTCTTCGACCAGATCGCAATCGCCCTGGATCTCGCCGTGGACAGCGCCGGGTCGTACGCGGTCACGGTGGTGCTCCGCAAGGACGCGCGCACGCTGGTGGGGGGCGCCAACGCCACGCTTGCCCCGGGGGCGCGCACCATCTCCGCCCGCTTCGCCGCCGCCGACGTGAAATCGTTCCTGGCCGCGGACGGGCCGTACGAGATCGCGGAGGCCACGTTGATCCGCCGTGCCGACGGCGCTTCGCCCGAGCACGTGGCCGATCGGCGGACGGGACTGGGGTCGACCGCGGCGTACACGCTTGCCCAGCTGCAGCGCCCGCTCACGCTGATCCGCCCGGGCCTGCAGGCGCAGGGCGTGGACACCGACGCCAACGGCCTCTTCGACCTGCTGCACGTGACCTTCGAAGTGGACACGCGCCGCGCCGGCTTCTACATCTGGTCGGGCGATCTGCGCGCGGCGGACGGAACGGTGCTCGGGATCGGCAGCGGCAGCGGCTTCCTCGCCGCGGGAGTGACCACGGTGGCGCTGGACTTCGAAGGCAGGCCCGTCGGCGTCTCGGGCCTCGACGGGCCCTACCTGGTCGGAAACGTCGCCATCTACGGTCCGCCGGAGTCGGCGGCTGTCAGCGACGAGCTGGGAAGGACGCAGGCGCTCTCCTCCGCGCAGTTCGAGGGAGGCGCGATCACCTTCGCGCGGCTGATCGCCGAGGTGTCTCGGGTTCCCATCACGGGGCGCGGGGGCATCCCGCGAGCGCAGGGGATCCGCACCAGCCTGCTGCAGAAGCTGGGCAACGCACAGGCGGCGTCGCTGCGTGGCAACGCGAAGGCGAGCAGGAGCGTGCTGGAAGCGTTCGTGAGCGAGCTTGACGCGCAGGCCGGCCAGCACGTGGCCGCGGCCGACGCGGCCCGGCTCGCGGATCTGGCGCGCCGGCTGGAGACGCAGCTCTGAGCCGCGGGGCGAGGGCGACGGGTTGGATCGCGCTGGCCGCGTCCGGCGCCGTCGCCCTCGTGTTCTTCTTTTGTCGATGGGGAATCAACGCGGAGCGCCTGGGGGGACACGACGCGGGCGTCGCGCTCTCCCTGGCCTTCGCCGCTTCCGCGCTGGCGTACTTGTCGGTGGCGCTGGCGGCTGCCGACGTGACGCTGCTGCTGTTCCGCAAGGGCGGGCGGCCGCAGGTCGCGGTGGCGCTCTTGCTGTCCCTCGTTCCGCTCGGGTTTTTGGCGCTGCGCCGCTGAGTCAGCGCCGCCCGTCGTCCTGACGCAGCAATGCCGCCGCGTAGACCACCGCGACGACCGCAAGGCAGACGCACCCGAGCGCGACGTACCGGTGCACCAGCTGCGTCGCGCTCCAGCCATACGTCTCGCTGAGCACGCTGGGGTCGCTCAGCCCCGCGCCCTCGTTCATGCCGAAGGGAATGAGGTCCGGATCGGTTCGCGCTTTCCACCACTGCGCGAAGACGTCGGCGAACGCGGCGGCGCCGATTACCAAGAAGCCCCAGCGGAGCCAGCCGCGGCGGAGGGCGCCGCCTTCGGGGGCGTACATGGTCAGCATCAGCAGCGATCCGATCACCAGACAGCTGCCGTCGCCCATGAAGACGATGAGCTGGCGCGCGCCGCCTTGGTGGAGGGCAGCGCTGCAGAAGAGCTGGAGGGGGGCCAGCGCGACGAACGCGCGGAAGAGGAGCGGTCGTTCGCTCCGGTATGCCCACGCGCAGGTGCCGGCGATGGCGGCGAAGACCGCGATGGCGAAGAGCGGCGATCGCGACGCCGCCATCGGGGTCAGCCAGGGACCTGGAAAGGCGGGAAACCCGCACAACCACGCGGCCGTCGCGTGTCCCAGCTCGTGCACCCACATGCTGAAGAAGACCCGCTGCAGGAAATGGCCGGCGCCGGTGGCGGCGAAGAGGAAGGCCAGCGCGAGCGCGCCCGGGATGGCCCAGGTGCGCACGCGCCGCTCGAGCTGAGCGTCCTCGACCTCCCACTCCGTCTCCAGGCCCACCGCTACCAGACCGTACAGCGGTTCTGCGGCACCATCGGTGCGCCCGCCTTGCACGAATAGGCCTTGGCGAATTCGGGGTTGTCCGAGACCGGCCCGTTCACGCGCCACTGCGCCGTGGAGTGCGGGTTGGTCTGGGCCTGCAGCCGCGCCGCCTCGGGGCGATAGTTGGTGCACCACACCTGGGCAAAGGCCACGAAGAAGTCCTGCTCGACCTTGGGCGCCACTTGGCCCCCATTCTTCTGGCGCAGGGCCAATAGCGCCATCTTGAGCCCGCCGATGTCGGCGATGTTCTCGCCCAGGGTCAGGTGCCCGTTGAGGTGCACGTCCTCCACTGCGGCGTAACCGTCGTACTGCTTGGCCACGCACTCCGCGCGCTCCTTGAACGCGTCGTTGACCGGCTTGGACCACCACTCGTGCAGGTTGCCGTTGCCGTCGAACTGGCGCCCCTCGTCATCGAACCCATGGGTCAGCTCGTGGCCCATCACCATGCCCAGGCCGCCGTAGTTGACGCGCTCGGGCGCGTCGGGCTTGAAGAACGGGGATTGCATGATGCCGGCCGGGAAGACCATCTCGTTCATCGAGGGATCGTAGTAGGCGTTGACGGTGGGCGGCGACATGCCGAACTCGTTGCGGTCCACCGGCTTGCCGATCTTGTCGAGATCCCGCTTGGTCTCGAACCGCGCCGCCTCGGCCACGTTGGCGAGCAGCGAGTCGCGGCCGATCTCCATGCTGGAGTAGTCGCGCCACTTGTCGGGATAGCCGACCTTGTTGTTGATCTTCGACAGCTTCTCCTTGCTGGCCGCGCGCGCGGCGTCGTCCATCCAGTCCACGTTGGCGAGGTTGCGCTCGAAGGCGCCCTCGATGCCCTGGATGAGATCCTTGGCCATCCGCTTGCCTTCGTCGCCGATGGTGGTGGTGACGAACGAGCGGCCCAGCGCCTCGCCCAGCGCGCGGTCGGTCATCTGCACGCACCGCTTCCAGCGCGGGAGGATGGCCTTGGCGCCGGTGAGCGCGCGGGTGAGCCGGAAGCGCTCCTCGACGAAGCCTTTGCCCAGCGAGTTGGCCGACGTCTCCAGCGCCTTCCAGCGCAGGTAGTTCTTGAGATCCGCCCCGTTGGTGGAACCGAGGGTCTTGCTCAGGTTCTTGAAGAAGCTGGGCACCAGCACGTTGATCTGCTTCACCGAGGGTGCGCCCAGCTCTGCGAAGTACAGGTCCCAGGCGAAGTAGGGCGCCATCTTCTTGAGCGCCGCGCGATCCATGGGGTGGTAGATCTTGTTCGGATCGCGGCGTTCCACCTTGTCCATGGAAGCGCGGGCCATCTGCGTCTCCATCTGCATGACCGCCTGTGCCTGCTTGCCGGCGGCCGCTTCCGGCGTTCCCGCCAGAGCGAGCATCTTCGCCACGTGCTCCTGGTAGAGCGCGCGCAGGTCCTTGGATCGCTGGTCGTCCTTCAAGTAGTAGTCGCGGTCCGGCAGCCCCAGGCCGCCCTGATCCAGGCCGCCGATCACCTGCGTTGCGTCCTTGAAATCCTGCTGCGAGCCGAACCCGAAGAAGGCGCGGGCGCCGTGCGCCTGCAAGAATGCCGTCTCCTTCGCGAGCGCCTTGCCGTCGCGGAGGCCGTCGATGTCCTTGAGCCAGGACTGGAGCGTGGCCAGAGAAGCCGTCTCCGCCTTCTGCTCGTCCATGCAGGTGGCATAGAAGTCGCCCACCTTCTTTGCGAACGGGTCGACGCCGTCAGGCTCGCCGCGGGCGTCCTTCTCCACGATCTCGTGGAGCAGCGCTTCGTTGCGCTGGAAGATCTCGCTGAAGCCGCGGCCCCACTGCGAGCGGTCCTCGGGAATGGGCGTGGTCTTCATCCAGTTGCCGCAGGCGTACTGGTAGAAGTCGGTGCAGGGATCCACCGTCTTGTCCATTGCCTTCTCGTCGATGGCGGGCGGCTCCGGCTTGGCCTGCGCAACGGCGCTCCCCGCGGCTGCCGGCGCGGTGGGCGCTGGCGGTTGTCCGGCGGCGGGCGGCGCGGCGCCAGGCGTCTGCGCGGTGGCGGCGCCGGGCGGATTGGCGGGGGAGGACCCCGTCTGGGAGGCGGGCACGGCGGTGGGCTTCGACTGCGGGCCGGAGCTGCATGCGGCCGCGGCGAGGAGGACGGCGAGGAGCGTTCGCTTCATTCGGTCTCCTGGTGCATTGAAAGTGAAACTCCCGCCTTACGGACGAGAGGCCTGCTTGTTTCCAGGTCTTGCGTGGGCGTCCACCCAATCGAGGACGGTGTGGTACCAGAGCTGGCTGTTCTTCGGCTTCAGGACCCAGTGGCCCTCGTCGGGGAAGTAGAGGAACTTCGATTCCACCCCGCGCCGCTGCAGCGCCGTGAACATGCCGAGGCCTTGCTCCACCGGGACGCGGAAATCCAGCTCGCCCTGGACCACGAGCGTAGGCGTCTTGAAGTTCTGCACGTAGCTGCTGGGCGAGAGGCGCCGGTACAGGTCCGCGTTCTCCCACGGCGGCCCGCGGAACTCGAACTCCGGGAACCAAAGCTCCTCGGTGGAGCCGTACATGCTCACGAGGTCGAAGACACCGTCGTGGCTGACCAGGCACTTGAAGCGATCGCTGTGTCCGGCGATCCAGTCGATCATGTACCCGCCGAAGCTGGCGCCGGCGGCGCAGGTGTGGGCGGGGTCCACGGAGGCCAGCTTCTCGGCCGCGTCGGTGGCGCGCATCACGTCGTCGTAGGCCAGCCCGCCCCAGTCGCCGCTGATCTCCTCCTTGAACTTCTGGCCGTAGCCCACCGAGCCGTGGAAGTCGGTCTGCAGCACCACGTAACCGCGGGCAGCGAAGACGGCGGCGTTCCAGCGCATGGTCCAGGAGTCCTCCCAGGAACCCTGCGGGCCGCCATGGATGAGCACCAGCAGCGGCAGCTTGGCGGGCGCATGGGCGGGGCGCACTACCCAGGAGTGGACCTTGCTGCCGTCCTTCGCGTCGACCCAGAGCTCTTCGGCCGTGCCCAGGTCCAGATCCTTGTACTGCGCGTCGTTGAAGTGGGAGAGGCGCGAGGGTTGCCCACCCGCCTTCATGCTGAACACCTCGGGCGGGCGGGTGAGGCCGGCGGCCGCGATCACCGCCGTGCCGTCAAACGCGAGATCGAAGTCGCCGCCCGCCGGCGCCTCGGAGAAGCGGCGGAACTTGCCGTCGAGCGAGACGGCGTAGAGCCAGAAGCGCGCCTTCTGCACCACCGAGGCCACCAGGCCCTTGGAGTCGCGCCGCCAGACGAACGAGCCCACGTCGTCGCTGTCGATGTCGACCGCGACCACGCGGCCGCTCTTGCGGTCCTGGATCTTCAGCTTCCAGAGGTCGGCTTCGTATCCGTCCCGCGCCTGCGATGTCCAGGCGAGGTAGCGGCCGTCAGGCGAGGGGCGCGGCTGCGCGTCGTCGCCGTGGTTGTCGGCGGTGAGGTTGCGCGGCGCGCCGCCGTCGCGGCCGATGACCCAGAGATCGCCGTTGGTGCTCCAGGCCTCGCGCTGGGCGGGCTTGCTGCTGACGATCAGCTCGCCGTCGGGCGTGAACTGGAAGTCGTCTCCGCCGCCAAGGCGGAAGCTGGGCCAGTCGGAGTCCAGCGGGGTCACGTCGCGGGCGGCGCCGCCGCTCGAGGGCATGACCAGGACGTGGGTGCGCTTGCCTTCCTTCCACTCCGTCCAGTGCCGGGCGAAGAGGTGGTTGACGATGCGGGCCTGCACGCCGGACTTCTCGCGCTTCTCCGCGTGCTCCTTGTTGCACGCCTCGTTGCCGCCGCAGTCCGGGTAGACCTCGCTGGTGAAGGCGATCCAGCGGCCGTCGGGTGAGAAGACGCCCGCGTCGGCGCCGCCGGACAGCGAGGTGATCTCATGGCCGTCGCCTCCCGCCAGGTCATAGAGCCAGAGCTGGCCCTCGCGCACGATCAGCAATTGTTTGCCGTCGGGCGACCAGCGCGCGTGCTCGCTGCGCAGGTTGCGGGTGAACTGGCGCGGCTCGCCACCGTGGACCGGGAGCAGCCAGATGTCCTTGTCGTCCTTGTTGGACTCGAGGTTCTTCTGCCGCACCGTCACCGACGCCCACTTCCCGTCGGGCGAGACCTGCACGTCGTCGGCCCGGCGGGTGGCGAGCAGCTCTTCGGGGGTGAAGGGTCGGGCGGCCAGCAGCAGGGCGAGCAGCAGCGTGTGCATGGGAGGCGCTGTCTACCACGGCCGTCCGCCTCCGGCGCAATCTTCCGCCGGCCGTCTGCCTCCCGTAGAACCGCGTGATGCGGTCTCCGTGGATGCGATGGCGGCGCCTGAGCGGCCAGGCAGGTCAAGGACAATGTCCGCCTTTTCAAGTTGGAGCCGGGCCGGTGAATGCTGCGGCCGCGACAGGGTCGGAGATCATAGCACCGGTTCAGCCCGCGTCGTGGAAGCGCGATTCGATCCGGCGGTCGGGAATCAGCCAGATGAGCGCCACGGTCACGTAGAGCGCATCCGCGATCCATTCCCGCACGAAGGAGAGCGGGATGGCCGCCGCGTAGATGAGGGGAGAGATCTTTCCCTTCAGATCCCGTCCCAGGGCGGTCGCCAGCTTCGATTCATGACCCTGCTCGGCGACGATGGCTTGCTGCAGGATGAAGTACGCGATGCCGGCCGCCAGCAACACCGCCCCGTAGACGGCCGTGGGCAGCGAGGAGAAGTGGTTCTGGCCCATCCAGCCGGTGGTGAAGGGAACCAGAGACAGCCAGAAGAGCAGGTGGAGGTTCGCCCAGAGGATCTTGCCGTTGATCCGGATGCAGGCCTGCAGCATGTGGTGGTGGTTGTTCCAGTAGATGCCCAGGTAGATGAAGCTGAGGACGTAGGTGAGGAACACAGGCAAGAGCGGCGCCAGCGCGGCCAGGTCGTCCCCGTGCGGGATCTTCAGCTCCAGCACCAGGATGGTGATGAGGATGGCGAAGACGCCGTCGCTGAAGGCCTCGAGGCGAGCCTTGTTCATCCGGTCACGCTACCGGTTCGCCGCGCCTATCTCCAGCGAGGCCGCGCGCGGGGCGCGGTCCGCGAGAGGAGGCAGGGATGAAGGCGAAGTGGGTCGCGTTGATCGCCGCGCTGGCGTTGCCGGCGCTGGCCTGGGCCGCCACTGGGAAGAGCTTGCAGGGCATGCTGTCGGGTGGGAAGAATTGCCCGATCCCGTGCGGAGACTGCCCGCTCAGCAAGAGATAGCCGGCGGCGTGGAAAGCCGCGAGCGCGCGGAGTTGGGGCGCCTGATGGGGCGCCTCGCGGACGGGGATCGCACAGCCTTCGGGCCGGTGTTCGCCCTGCTCTGGCCAAAGCTCCGCGCGTTCGCGGTGCGCTATGTGGGTCCGATCGACGGCGAGGATGCGGCGCAGGCCGCGCTGCTGCGCGTGTTCTCGCGCGCCAGCGAGTACGATCCCTCGCGGGACGCGCTGGGCTGGGCGCTGGGCATCGCTGCCTGGGAATGCAGGACGCTGCTGCGCAAGCGCCAGCGCCGCAAGGAGAGCACGCTCGAGGCCGCAGGCCGGAGCGAGGCGGAGATGGGGGCGCAGCCGGCTGCCGGGCCCAGCCCCGAGGAAGCGGCCATCGACCGGCACCTGCGCGAGGCGGCGGCGCAGGTGCTGGGGACGCTCCGGCCGCTGGACGTCGAAACCATCGTGGCCGCCGCAGGCGCTGACGGGCGCGGGGCCACGTTCCGCAAGCGGCTGGAGCGCGCGCTGGCGCGGTTCCGGCTGGCGTGGAGGACAAAGCATGGCCACGACTGAGCCGCTTGTGGCGCTGGAGACGCGCGCGCGCAGGGCCTACGAGCTGGGCCGGTTGCGCAGGGCGCTTCGCCTCGTGCCCCTGGTGCTGGCCGGGGCCGCGGCGGCGCTGGCCTGCGGACGCTCGCTTTCGCTGACCTGCGCGCTGTGCGCGGTGCTGCTGGCGCTGGCGGTCGGCCTCTCCCATGCCGGCGGTTCGCCGGGCCGCGCCGTGATCCCCGGGCTTTTGGCGGGCGCGCTGGCCCTGGCGTTCCCGGTGCTGCTGCACGTCTTCGGAGACGCCTGCGTGGGCCCCGCCTGCAGGCTCCTGGGAGTCCCGTCGTGCATCGTCGGAGGCGCCTCGGGGGGCGTGTTCATCGCCTCCCGGCTTGCGCGCGACCAGGAAGGCGCGAGCTTCGCCGTGGCAGCCCTGACCATCGCCTTCCTGATGGGCGCCTTCGGCTGCTCCATCGCTGGAGTCGGCGGCGTTCTTGGAATGATCGCCGGCATTCTCGCCGCCGGCGCCCCGGCCCTGCTGGCCTTTCGCCGATAGTTTCGCCCTCCATGCCAGCCCGGATTTCGCTTGGTCGAAGCCCACGGGCGCCGATAGGCTTTTCATCATGCGTTCATCGCTCCAACTCGCCTTCCTCGCCGCCCTCGGCAGTTCGCTGGCCTGCGCGCACCTCGGCCCGGTGCAGGCCGATGAGCTGCATCCACGCTATGCGCGCCCCGTCCTGGCCGCGCTGCCGGACACTTCGGTGGCCATCATCTACGACCCGCGCGAATTGCCGGACGACGTGCGCCTCACGGTTCCCAGCGGATTCCCGACTTCGACCGTTCATCACGCGCGCGCGCTCGTGACCAAGCACCTGCGCGAGGCGCTGGAGGCGGTGTTCGAACGCGTCGTGGTCGTCGAGGACCCCTCGCTCGCCCCTGCCGGGGCGACGCTGGCCACGGTGCACTTCGTCGAAGTGGGCGTCACCGTTTCCAGCAACATGGTGGTGGGGACCCTGGAGTGGTCGGTGTCCCTGCGGCGCGCCGGGGATTCCCAGGCCATCTACAGCTGGGCAGAGCGGACGGTCGGGACGCGCGGAGGGTATGGCCGTGGGGGTTACCTGGACGCCGGGCCGCTCGTGCAGGGCGCGCTGGAAGCTTCTTTTCGAGCGCTCCTCAAGGACATGCAGGCGCACGATCTCGCGCACCAGCTCGCGGCCCCCGTGAGCCGCGGCTGATCGCTCGCCCAGGCCGCAACCCGGGCCCGTTCCCCGCCACTCCTACTTCAGCAGCTTGATCAGCCTGAGCAGGAAGGGCGGGTCAGCCTTGCGGACCAGTTTCTTGAGGCCGCGGCCCTGGGCGAGGCACTCGATGCCCTCGTGCGCCGAGAAGAGGCCGGGCCCCGACACCAGCAGCGCGCCGGCGATGCACATCAGCGCGACGTTGTACTCGAACCCGCCCTTGGTGATGTCGTAGCCGTTCTTGCGGTGCACCTTGGCCAGCGCCACCGCCTGCGTCACCAGCACCGCCAGGGCCGCCGGACGCGTCCACAGGCCGGCGATGGCGGCAGCGCCCGCGAACACCTCGGCGATGCCCGTGGCCTGCGCGAGCTTCTTGCCCGGCTTGAGGCCGATGCTCTCGAACCAGCCGCCCACTTGCTGCGGGCCCTCGCCGCGCAGCTTGCCCAGCCCATGGTAGACCATGCTGGCGCCCAGCGCCGCGCGCGGCGGAATCAGCGCCACTTCCTTGCGCAACCTCGCTCCATTCCACTCCACTGCCAGCGCCATGCGTGCCTCCCGGATGGCGGAAGGTTCGGCACGGAGCGTCAGCTTTTCAACTTCCGGCCGGTTGGGCGCCCGGCCGCTCGTGGATCTCTCAGAAGTACACGTAATGCAACGAGATGTTGGGTACCCAAGTGGGGTTGCCGTTGGAGTCCTGCTGCGGCACCAGCCCGCCGATGTCGAGGCCGTGCGCGAACTGCACGCGCAGCTCGAACGGGCCCAGGCCGAGGTTGACGCCCAGCACGTAGTTGGCGGTGCGGTTGGCCCAGGCGTCGGTGAACGCCGCGTTGAGCTTGCTCATGCGGGGATGGTTCTGCGCTGCCCGGTTGGAGTCGACCACGCCGCCGAAATCGAAGCCCACCACGCCGGTGATGTTGCTGAAGAAGGCGAAGCGGATGAGCACGTCGAGGGGGAAGTTCAGCTCCGCCTGCCCGACGTAGTAGCCGTCGCCCAGGAGCCGCGAGTCGCCCCACTGGAAGCCGCGCAGGTTGTCGAAGCTGGAGAGGAAGAACTTCCTCCCGAAGCGGCTGCCCTGCGCCAGGCCCACCGCGGCGCGCGCGCTGATCTTGCTGCGTCCGATGATCTTGATGGTGTGGATGGCGTCGGTCTGGACGTAGGTGTAGAGGCCGTCGCCGCCGCGGGTGGGAATGGCACCCGCGCCGAACTGCGTGAGGATGGAGCTGCCCCCGTTGGCGCCGCCCAGGCCGTAGCGCGTGGTGTCCCAGCCGTAGGCGAGGTTGATCTCGCCCTGGGGATCGGTGCCGGCGATCTCGGCGAGATCAGAGGTGGGAACGTTGGCGATGGGGCTGCCGAAGCGGTCGAAGGCGAAGGTGGACTGGAACGTGCGCGTCACCCCCATCAGCCGGAGGCTGGCGTCCACCCGGCTGAAGGTGGAGACCGGATACGAGAGCAACCCTTCCGCGCCGTACATGCGCTCGAGGTACAGCACCTCGCACGCGGCGTTCAGGTTCTGCTGGGTGGGCGGCTGGTAACATTGGGCCGCGCTGGGGAACTGCGTGTCGCGCCCCTGTTGGAAGGTGTGGAAGGCGCCCACGCCCCAGATCATCCGCTGCGACTTGTCCACGTAGAAGGCGAGGAAGTCGGTCAGGTCGAAGGACCCGTAGATGGCCAGGTTCACCAGCGCGGTGCGGTCGCGCATGATGTCCGCGAAGAGCACGCCGCCAGACCCCACCGGCGCGAAGCCCACTCCGGCGCCGCCGATGGCCGCGCCGCCGCCTTCCACCTTCCAGTTCTTGGAGACGTCGTAGGGATCGTAGGCCGGGACGGCGGGGGGAATGGGCTCGTCGCCGAACGGCTGCGGCTTGTCCACCGTGGCCATGTAGCTGGGCGGGATGGCGTCCTGCTCGTCCACCGAGAGCATGTCGGCGCTGTGCACCTCGAAGAGCCGATAGCGCGCGCCGTAGAAGGCCACGCCGTAGAGTCCCTGCGGCGCCAGGCCGGGATGCGAGAGGCCGGTGGAGAAGTCGGTCACCCGCTTGATGCGGCCGTTCTGCAGGAACCAGAGGTCGGACTTGCCGCCCGCGTCGCTGGAGAACACCACCGCGCCGCCCGCCAGCGCGATGGGATGGCGTTGATCCACCGGCGAATCGGTCAGGCGGGTGCGCGCGCCGGTCACGGGATCGATGCGGAAGAGGTTGTACTTGCCGCTCTCGGTGGCGTCGGAGGCGTAGACGATGCCGTCCTCGCCCCAGGACAGGTCGCGCTCGCTGTAGAGATCGTCGGTCAGCCGCCGGACGTGCGCGTCCGCTTCCACGGTGCTGACGGTGTAGATGTCGATCTTGCCGTCGCGGTCGAGGCCGTAGAAGGCCACCTGGGTGCCGTCGGGGCTGAAGGAGGGATCGCGCGCCTCGATCACGCCGTCGCGGATGACGCGGAGCTCGTTCGTCCCCCCGAGGTCGATGTCGATCCGCATCCGTCCGCTCTTGTCGTCGCGCCGCTCGCGCCGCCGGTACGGGGTGATGTGCAGCACGTCGGAGTCGCCGCTCTGGGAGAACCAGGCCAGCGCCTCGTCGCTCACCGCCATCACGTTCCAGAGCACGATGTGCAGGCTCTCCACGCCGGGGTGTTGATCGATGGCGATCTGGTGCGCGGAGGAGGGATCGCGACGATCGAGCACGATCAGCTTGGCGCGGCCCGTCTCGCGCTCGACGCCGCGGTAGAAGATGAGGTTGCCGTCCTTGGAGCTGACGAAGGCGTCCAGCTCGTCGCCCAATTTGAGCTCGGTGAAGTCAGGCAGGTCCTGCTTGGCGTCCAGGTACTCGCGGTAGACGCGCTTGCGCGCCCAGGTGTTCCAGCGCGCGTTCATCTGCGCGGGCGTCTCGCCGGCCACGCGGCCGAGCAGCTGCATGAACCCTTCGCGGGGCTCGCCGCGCTGGCGCCCGCCGCCCACCAGGCGCGGGCTCTGGTCGAGCACGCCCTGGATGACGCGCTCGCCGTAGACTTCGCTGAGGAAGACGAGCCGGGCCTGCCCGTACTTGTAGACCCAGAGGTAGTTCTGCCGGTCGTCGTCGAGGTTGGGGAAGTCGTAGCCCAGCTCGCCCTGCGGATTGAGCACGATGTCGCGGAGGAACATCTCCGTCTCGCTGTCCATCTGCTGGTTGTGCGCGTAGTACTCGGCGAGGCCCTCGGTGAACCAGAGCGGGATGGCGCCGATGGGGCTCTCCAGCCCCGCGCTGGCGGCGCGCTCGGCCACCTTCTGGATCTCGAACTGGTGCGTCATCTCGTGCGTGGAGACCATCTTGAAGAACTCGCGCTCGCCCGCGTACGCGAGCGACATGCGCAGGTCTTGTGGGCTGGTGACGCCGAGGACGCCTTCCTGCACTTCGAAGACGTTGGTTTCGAGGAACTCGCCGTAGGTGTTGTAGAGGATGTAGGGAACCCGCAGCGACGGCCTGTACTGGAAGCGGTCCACCAGGTACCGCCAGCTGTCGCGGATGATGGAGGCGGCAATGCGCGCCACCGGGTACTCGCGGTCGTAGAAGTAGAGCCGCAGGCCGGCCGACCCGTCGTCGTCCAGGTAGTCGAAGTCGCGCCAGTGGAAGTCGAAGTACCGCACCGCGTTCTTGCCGGGGCGTTGCGGCACTACGTACGCCTCCGCCGTGAACCCGGTGGGCGACCGCCCCGTCACTTCCGAGAGTCGGCCGTGTTCGGCCCAGGGCAGGTGGAGGGTGGGGCTGGGCGGCAGGATCATCACCGGCGCGACCGGCGCCGCCCCGAAGGCGGGAGCGCACACGAGCAGGGGGAGCAGCAGAAGGCGAAGCTTCATACCGGGCATGGTGGCCTCGGGGCGGGGCAGCCGCACGTCGGACGAACAAGACTTGTCGGAATTCAAGCGCGACGCAACAGGGCACGCTCGTGCGGCATGGTGGCGCGGGGTGAACGGAACATCTGCATCGGGGAGTAGTAGAGGAAATTCGACACCCTGGACGTGTAGAGGTCGGCGTAGTCCTCCACCTGCTCGCCGAACCGCGAGTTCTCGTTCCCTTCCTTGAAGACCAGGCCCCAGTACGCGTTGGCCCCGGTTTCGAAGCGGGACTCCAGCTCCGAGCCCTCCAGGAGGGTTGCGCGGAAGGCCCGCCGCAGCTTCTCCAGATCCTGCTTCTCCCGGTGCCGCCGCGAGTCCAGATCGGCGGGCAGCGGACCGCCGCGCTCCATGCGCCGGTCCAGCGCGTTGAGCAGGAGCTTGTGGTGGTTGATCATGTCGTCGAGCCGCGTGCGCATCGCGTCCAGCTCGTTGAGCCGCTGCACGTCGGCGGCGTGCTGCTCCACGTACTCGATCTCCCGCTCGAGCTCCTGGACGATGAAGCAGGTGCGCCACTGGCTGGCCTTGCGGTTGCGGATGATGTCGCCGTAGATGTGGTCGCCGACGTAGAGCACCTGCTCGCCGGCAAAGCCGCTCATCCGCTCGAAATCAAAGAGGTTTCCGCCCTCGTAGATGCGGCCTCGCTCCAGGGTTTCGGCCTGGGGCCGCGCCACGCTGCCGTTGGGGTTCAGCTCCACGAAGGGCCGGTGCTCGGCGAAGAAGGCCGGCTTCTGCGCCCCCACCACCACGTAGTCGAAGTAGTTGCGCCAGGAGGGGTATTCGGCCAGCCGCCCGTCGAGCAAGAAGCCCATCACCGCGTCGGTGTAGTCCCACAGCGAATTGGTGAGGACGAAGAGCTTCTTGCCGCCGGACCGCAGCTTGTGCAGCGCCTGCGCCAGCTCCGGGTCGGGCTTGATGAAGCGGCCCAGGTCCTTGCGCAGCTCTGACTTGAGCGAGCCGTCCCGGTGCCCCTCGTCGATGCTCTCGCGGGTGCCGTCGTAGAGCTTGTGGTAGTCCACCCTCTCGCCGCGCGCCTCCTGCGCCTCGATGATCTCGGCGTAGAGGCAGGCCTCGGGCAGGCTGAAGAGCGTGTCGATCCAGGCGAAGCGCGGCAGGCTGAGGCGGATCTTCTCGTTGGTCTGGTAGCGGGCGCGGCGCTCGTCGAGTGAGAGCGGGCGGCGGCCGTGGTAGCAGCGGCCCACGTGGTTATGCCGGTCCATCTTGAAGATGTTGCCGAAGTCCTTGTCCACCACCAGGCCGCGGATCACGTACTCGTGGTCGTACTTGAGGTTGCGCAGCCAGGCCGGGTATCCGCGGCCCGACACCATCCGGTCGAGGGTCATGTGGAACGCCAGCTCCTCGATCTGCCGCATGGAGTACACCGCCAGCGTGTAGTCCATGTCGAAGCCCACCAGCGCGATCTCGTCCATCTTGAGCGCGCGGTTGGTGTAGACCTGCCGGCTGCGCGACAGCTCCAGGCCCTGGTGCTCGGGGCTCTGGATCAGGCGCGTCAGCTCGGGATCCCGCAGGACGTCCTGGATGGAGTCGGCGGGCGATTTCGGGATCGCCATGAAGGTCGATCGATGATCCTGCTGTCCCGCGACCCGCGCAAGTCTCCGCATGGCCCTGCCGCCGGCCGGACGCCTACTGGCACGCCGGCTCGTACTTCGCGGAGACGTGCGAGCCGGCGGCCGGCACCGCAGAGGGCGGGAAGACGATGCGGTTGGAGGCCGCGTCGTAGCTCCAGTTGGTCACCACCGCGCCGTCCACGGTCACCACGATGGCCGCGGGATCCTTGGGGTGCGCCGAGAGCGGGAAGCTGGTCAGCGGCAGGAGCAGGTTCCCCAGCGAGCTCTCCAGCATCGCGCCGAAGTTGTTCAGGTCGCAGATGTCCTCGAGATGGCCGCCCAGCTGCCGCGCGATCTCCATGTAGCGCGTGCCGATCCCTTCCACCGTGGAGCAGTTGTGCAGGGGCACGATGCCGGCGAAGGAGATGAGGTCGAGCGCGCCGTGCTTCACCTTCTTGAGGCGCGCGACGTAGTCGCTCACCGGCGCGGGGTTGACCACGTCGTTGGCGTCGTCGGCGTCGCTCACCGCCAGCAATGCGAGCCGCGCGTCGTCGCGGAGGAAGCCGGCGTTCCCGTCGTTGGGGAAGGGCGTGCCGGGAGCCTTGGTGCTGCTGATCAGCGGATCGGTGAGCGCTGCCACCACCGGGTCGAGGAAGCGCTCGTCGTAGTGGCAGATGCCCACGTTGGTGTTGGCGAAGAGCACGTTCTTCACGTCGGGCGTCTGCGGCGTCAAGAGCCGCGGGCGCGAGGCGTCCACCGGGAAGAAGCGGCCGGCTTCGCCCCCGCTGGCGCCACCGGGGCACTGCGAGAGTCCGGAGGTGTAGGGCGCCATGCCGGTGCTGGTGACGGCGATGTGGAAGTCGGCCTTGGCCCGGGCGATGCGATCCCAGAGGTGGTTGAGGTTCGCCGCCAGCGCCTGCTGCTCCTCCTTCATCGAGCCGCTGTTGTCGATGACGATCAACATGTCGACCTTGGGCGTGCTCTGGTCCCACTGGTCGAGGATGGTGGCGGAAGGCTGCGCGCCCCCGGTCAGGCCGGCCTGGAACGGCTCCGCGCGCATGTCGGTGTAGACGCGCGCCGCGCCGACGTCGTCGCCGTTGGAGGGCGGCGCATAGCCGATGGTGATGCCGGCGTTGGCGTTGGGCAGGATGCGGATGGGCACCGTTGCCGAGGCGGAGAAGGGCGCGCCCGAGGACTCCACCGCGGTGACGGTGACGGGGAAGCCGCACTGGTTGACGGCGAAGAGGAACTCGTTGGGGACGCGGCAGCTGAGCGTGGTGGCGCCGAAGTCCACCGTGGCGGGAGAGACGAAGAAGCAGCTCGGGTCGCCTGCCGCGATCACGTCCACCGTCTTGGCGGGCGCCGCCTTGTTGCTGACGTAGAACTGGACGGCGCCGGAGTACGTCTCCGCCTTCTCGGCCACGAACTCCAGCCGCACCGACATGCGGCCGCCCGGGGGCAGCGTCCGTCCGGCGGGAACGACCCCGCCTGGCCAGCGGAACTGCGGGCCGCCGGAGACCAGCACCGGGTCGCCCACGATGCAGTCGTCGGCGGTGGTGTTGATCAGCTCGAAGCCTTGCACCGCCGGCGTGAAGAGCTTCTGCGTGCCGAAGTTCACCGGCGCGCCCGGCTGCGTGTCGAGCGTGCAGGGCAAGAGCTCGCGGCCAGTGGCCGCCAGCGGCACCTCGAGGTGTGGGTGCAGCGCGTCGTTGGAGTCGATCACCAGTTTGGCCTGGGAGAGCCCCACGTGCTGTGGCGTGAAGGAGATGCGGATGGCGGCGCCGGCGCCCGGCTCGCCCACCGTCAGGGGCGTGGCCGTGCCCAGGGTCCAGGCGGGATCGCTTGCGACGACCGAGACGTTGTTGATGACCAGCGGCGCCACCGCCTGCGGATCGAGGCCCACGTTGGTGGCGGTGACGAAGCTGTTCCTGGTCGTTCCCAGCGCTGCCGGGCCCACGAAGAGCGACCTGGGCGTGACTTGCAGCACGGGCCCATAGGCGAATCCGGCCAGCGCGAGCAGCCCCGGTCCGCCGTCGGATGCGGCCATGCTGGCCAGGGCCGACTGCGCCCCCAGCGTCTGCGGCCGGAACCGGGCGGTGCCGCCCACCGTCTGCCCGGGTCCCAGCGTCAGCGGAAAGCCCGCGTTGTCGATGGCGGCGGTGAGCTCCGGGCTGCCGGACAGGGTCAAAGAGGCCACCGTGAGCGGCCCCTTGCTGGTGTTGGTGACGGTAAAGGGCTGCGAGACCTCCGCGCCCAGCTTCACGTTGCCGAAGTCGATGCTCTCCGGCCGCACCACGAGCAGCTTGTCCACGCCGCGGCCGGTGACGGCGATGCGCCGGGCCGAGCAGGTGGGGCAGGGAGTGACCATCACGGCCGAGGAGTACTCACCCAGGTGGTCGGGACGGAAATCGATGGTGACCACCATCGACTGCTCGGCCGGCAGCGCCTGGTCGTCGCCGGGCGGGTGCACCGTGAAGGCGGCGTCGGCGGGAGGAGCGATGGAGACCGCCGTCTCCGCATGACCGTCGTTGTTGGTCAATTGCAGATCTTGCCGCGCCGTCTCGTTGACCACCACGTCGCCGAAGTCGAAGGAGTCGCCGGAGAGCTGCGCCAGGCCGCGCACGGCGTGGCCGCGCAGGTCCACTGGCATCTGCGCGGTCTCGGGTGAGTCGGTGACCAGCTGCAGGGTCCGGGAATGCGATCCGAGCGCGGGCGGCCGGTAGCGCACGCGGAGCGCGGCTTTTTCGCCCGCGCCCAGCGTCACGGGCAGGCCGGTGACCTCGAAGGTCTCGTCCCCGAACGACGAGTTGGACTCGACGGTCATGGGGACGATGCCGTCGTTGCGCAGCGCCACCTCGTGCACCTGCTCCTTGCCCAGGGCCACGTCGCCGAAATCGAGGTTTGCGGGGGTGACGGACAGGCTTCCGCCGAGCTGGCGCACTTTCGAGCCGCTCGCGCCGCCGCACCCCATGACACAAAGGACGCATGCCGCCGCCCACGCCACCCGCATAGCCGCCCCATTCTCTGGGGACCCCAATCAGGTGTCCCCGTAGTGCCGCCATCTGGGGACACCCAATAGGGTCCCCCCATCTGGGGACACCCAATAGGGTGTCCCCGTCGTGCCCCATGTCCCACCCGTTGTCCCCATCTACGAGTACACGCCGCGTGCCAAGGGGCGGGCAGGGGAGCGGGCGCACGGAGCTGGGAAAGGCGGTTCCCATCCGTGGAAGCTTCCGCCCCGGCGGGTTACAAGGCATGCCAGCCATGGAGAACTGGTACGACCTCGACGCGGACCCGGCGCACATCGCCCGGGAACGCGAAAAGGCGCGCGCCCTGCGCAAGACGGCCTGGTGGCAGCGCCGCCTCCAGCGGGGGGTCTGCGCCTATTGCGGGAGGCCCACAGCCGCGCGGGAGCTCACCCTGGATCACGTGGTGCCGGTGGCGCGCGGGGGGCGGAGCGTGAAGGGCAACGTCGTGCCGGCGTGCAAGGAATGCAACAACCGCAAGAAGCTGATGACGCCGGCCGAGCAGCTCATGATCAAGCCTCTGGAACCCCCCAGCGAGGACTGATGGCGCTTCTGCCCGAGGATTTTCCCGTCGAGGAGCGATCACTCCCGAACGGGCTGCAGATCCGCCTGCTCACCGACAGGTCGCTCCCGGTCTGCACCCTCTACAGCTTCTTCCGCGTGGGCTCGCGCAACGAGAGGCCCGGGATCACCGGCATCTCCCACCTCTTCGAGCACATGATGTTCAACGGCTCGCGCAAGTACGGGCCCAAGGAGTTCGATCGCCGGCTGGAGTCGGCCGGCGGCACCTCCAACGCCTACACCTCCAACGACCTGACCGCCTACTACGAGGACTTCGCCTCCGAGGCGCTGCCGCTGGTGCTGGATCTCGAGTCGGACCGGATGGCGTCCTTGACCATCGACGACGTCTCGCTGGCCCGCGAGCGCGAGGTGGTGAAGGAGGAGCGGCGCTTCCGCACCGACAACGACATCGACGGGATGATGGACGAAGCGATGGGAGCGCTGGCCTTCCTCGCCCATCCCTACCGGTGGCCGGTGATCGGCTGGATGAGCGACATCGAGGCGATCACGCGGCAGGACTGCGAGCGTTACTTCCGGACCTGGTACGCGCCCAACAACTGCACGGCGGTGCTGGTGGGCGACTTCGAGCCGGAGGCCGCGTTCGCGCAGATGGAGCGGCTCTATGGACCCATTCCGGCAGGCGAGGCCTTGCCGTCCGTGCCCACCGGCGAGCCGCCGCAGAAGGGCGAGCGCCGCGCCGAGATCCGCTACCCCTCCCAGGCGCCGGCGGTGCTGGTGGGATTTCGCGGCCCCGGCGGCAGCGATCCCGACTCGCTGGTGCTCGACCTGATCGAGACGGCCCTCAGCTCCGGCGAAGGCGCGCGGCTGAAGCGGGCGCTGGTGTACGAGCAGGAGCTGTGCGTGGACGCGCACGTCTATTTCAGCTGGCGCATGGATCCGGGGCTCTTCGAGATCTCGCTCAAGCTCAACCCCGGAGTCGATCCGGCGCGGGCCGAGAGCTCGCTCTTCGCCGAGCTGTCCAGGCTCTGCGACGAGGAGCTGCCGGAGCGCGAGCTGCAGCGGGCCAAGAACATGGTGCGCGCGCAGCTCTTGCGCGGCCTCTCCACCACCAACGGCCGCGCGCACACCGTCGGCCAGATGGAGGTGATGTTGGGGACCTGGCGGGCGATGCTGGACCTGCCCGATCGTTACGCCGCCATCACCGCCGCGGACGTCCGCCGGGTGGCGCAGAAGACCTTCCCCGCCCACCGGCGGAATGTGGTGACGCTCATCCCTGGCGAGGTGGAAGCGTGAGCTGGACCGACGTCGCGCTGCCACCGCTGCTCATCGAGAAGCTGCCCTCCGGTCTCACGCTGCTGGCCATCCAGCGGCGCGGGCTGCCGCTCTTCCATGCGCGCCTCTCGCTGCCCGCCGGAGCGTGCGAGGACCCGAAGGGGAAGGCCGGGCTGGCGCAATTCACGGTGGATCTGCTGCGCCGCGGGACGCGCCGCCGGCCGGCGCATGACGTGGACGACCTGATCGAATCGATGGGCGCGCAGCTGGCCGCGGAGGTCTCCAGCGAGGAGGCGGCGCTGGCGCTGACCGTCCCGGCGGAGCTGCGCGAGCAGGCCCTGGACGCGCTCCTGGAGGTGGCGCTGGAGCCGGCCTTCGAGCAGTCCGAGGTGGCGGCGGCCCGGCGGCGGACGGTGGCGGGGCTGCAGAGCGATCTCGACGAGCCGGCGGCGGTGGCGGGGCGGGCGGTGGTGACGCTGGGGTACGGGCCGGGGCATCCGTATGCGCATCCCGCGGCGGGCTTCCGGCGCGAGGTGGAGACCTTCCAGCGCGAGGACGCGGCGGGGTTCCACGCCACGCGCTACCAGCAGCAGGGAGCGGTGCTGGCCGTGGTGGGGCAGTCCCCGCCCGAGGAATTGATCGAGGTCTCGAAGAAAAAGCTCGGGCAGTGGCAGGCGTCGTGGCCGGGGCACAGCCAGCGCGCCGCGCTGCACTTCTCGGCGCTTCTGCCGGGCCAGGGGCTGCGGGCGGTGGTGGTGCACAAGCCGGACGCGACGCAGGCGCAGGTGCGCATCGTGGCGCCGGGCCTGCCGCGCACCACGTCGCGCTACGCCGAGGCGGTGGTGACCAACACGGCGCTGGGCGGCGGCTTCACCTCGCTCCTGGTGGACGCCATCCGCGTCGACCGCGGCCTCAGCTACTCGGTGAACACGCGGCTGTACATGAACCGGCGCGCTGGCTTGAGCGTGTTCTCCAGCTTCACCAGGAACGAGACGCTGCGCGAGCTGGTGGACGTGGCGCTGGAAAAGATGAGCGCGTACGCGAAGGCCGGCCCCGCCGAGGACGCGCTGGAAAAGGCGCGGCGCTATCTCGCCGGTCTGTTCCCGCTGGGGCTGGAGAGCCACGAGGCGTTGGCGGAGCAGGTGGCGGACGTGCTGCTGGACGGGCTCGGACTGGATCACTTGAGGATGTACCGCAGCCGCATCGCCGCAGTGAAGGCCGAGCAGGCGCGCGAAGTCGCCGCCGAGCTGTCGCCGGCGCGGGATGGGGCGCAGATCATCGTGGTGGGGGAGGCGGACATCGCGCGGCGCGCGCTGAATGGGCTGTGTCCGGTGGATGTGAGGCAGCTCGAGGAGTTCGGGTAGGCACCACGGTTCGCGTTCAGGTTCAGGTTCAGGTTCTGGAGTTTGGGTACTGGATCTTGGGCTCTGTGGGGCCGAGCCCCCCGCTCATGTCGGCCACTTCGCCGCCAGGGGTCATCGTAAGTCGGAGGGCGTTGTGCGTAGCGCTCAAGGACGCGCTGAAAGGCCAGCCAGGGCGGTGCCCGGCGCCGGTTGAAGCGAAAGACGAACTCGTCGAGATAGCGCTGCAAGTGCTTGTGAGAGACCCCGCCCTGGTGGTCTCGTAGCGCAGCCCATACTGGCGAGAGATCGTCACCACCGAACAGCCCGCTTTCGGTCCCGTGAGCTGGGCGATGATGCGGAACCAGATCCGCAACGGCGTGCGCGTCTTGATGACGAAGGCAGTCGGCCTCGCTCGCGAACTCCGCCTCGAACTGAAGCTGTGAAGGGAATATCTGCTCCTCCTCGAGACGGAGCGCAGCGAACGGGAAAGCGCTACGCCCGACGCCGCGGTGGCTCAGTCGCCGATGGCTGGCCACCAGACTCCGTACCAGACTCCACGGTTGTGCGCCCAATCAAGATGAATGGGCGTCCGTGCTCGCCACGGGTGCGATGCATCCTCTCAGTGGACGTCTCGGCCATCGTGGAGCGGATGACGGCGCCCCCCTTTGTACGTCGGTCCTCGGGCCGCATCATCGACCAGTAGCCACCTCGCCGCCCGGGCCATTGTCCGCCCCAATCGAGATGAATGAGCGCACATCCGCAGCGATGTCAGACCCCCTCTGTAGGCTGGCTCCATGAATCCAAGGCAGCAGGAGCTTCCCTTGAAGAGTTGGGGCGGTAAGCGTCGTGGTGCAGGTCGCAAGCCGAAGGGCAGGCGAAAGAATGTCCCGCACAGGCCGCGCCGGCCTTTCCGCCGTGGCGCCCTGCACATCACCACCAGGCTCCGGCCAGAGGTCTGGAACCTCCGCTCGCACCGCTGTTTCCGCGCCCTGCGCCGCGCCTTTGCCGGCGGGTGCGCGCGCTTCGGTGTCCACCTCGTCCACTTCTCGGTTCAGGGCAACCATCTGCACATGATCGTCGAGGCGCCCGACGCCGAATCACTGGCCCGCGCCATGAAAGGGCTCGAGGTCCGCATGGCCCGCGCGCTGAACAGGGTGATGCGCCGCCGCGGCCCGGTCTTCGCGGACCGCTATCACGCGCACTTGTTGAGGTCGCCCCGCGAGGCGGCCAACGCCATCCGCTACGTCCTGGAGAACTGGCGCGTGCACAAGCTCTGCGCGCCTGGCGTCGAACAGCACGTGGTGGATCCCTATTGCTCCACCGCCTGGCGCGACACGTATCCGGCGCTGACAATGCCGCCTGAGGGATGGTTACTCAGCGTCGGAATCAGATCAACCGAGCAACGAATGCGCCCAACGGGATGAGCCCGAACACCCGAACTCGAACCCTCACATCTTGTGCGTGAACCCAAACCCCAACACCACATCCGGCGCATTCGACACGTACGCCCACTGCAACACGCTCCTCGAATTGTGTCCCGGCGTGAAATCCTCGCTCAGCCACATCGAGAACGGCCCCCGCCGGAACCCGAAGCTGATCTGATTATGCGGTCTGAACCCCGCATACAGCCCGCTCGCCAGCAACGCGTCGTCCGTTCCGCCGGTGTCCACCCAATGCCACCCCTTCTCGAGCAGCGGCGACAGCCAGCGATCCTCGACCAGGAACGTGTTTCCAAGGAGCTCCAGCTCCACCGACATCTCGACGGAGTAGTGCCACTCCTTGGGCTGCAGCTCGGTTGGCGCCGCCAGATGCGAGAAGCGGCTCACCGCAGCCATCCCATGCACGGTCAGCCATTCCAGCGCGGGCCAGGTAGCCATCAGTCCGATCCCCGCGTCGAACCCGCCGGATCCGCCGGCGGCTCCGAGCGATCCGATCGGCGCCTTCAGATCGAGCCGCGCCGCCAGCGCCACCGGCCCTTCGAACAGCGCCATCTGCGTCCGCGCCGTCAGATCGCCCGGAGCCAGGGTGGGCGAGGTGATGTTGAAGGCGCGCCCGCCGCTGTCCGCGTAGAGAAGCTGCACCTGGTTTCGCGGGAAGGACGCGCGCTGGTAGTTGAAGGCGCCGACCAGGGAGTGCCAGCCCTCGATGGGCCGGTCGCTCCAGCCACCCCAGTGCTCGGTGAGCCTCCACTCCACTGCGGTCCACGCGCGCGGCAGCCATGGCCACGGCCATGGCGCCCGCGCGCGCAGCGACAGCGAGTCGGCCTGCTCGTCCAGCCACTGCGTCGCCTGCGCCGGCCCGCGCTGCACCGTCATCGGCTCGTTCCAGGTGTTGGCGATGCTGTAGCGCACCTCGAAGTCGGGGCGGTCGATGGGCCTCGCGTCCGCCGCCGTCATGTCGAGGAAGAGCTCGCGCAGCGGCCCCTGCGTGCGCAGCCCCAGCGGGCCGCCGGTGGCGAGGATGAGTCCGAGCGCGAAGAGCACCGACGCGAGCGTACCCGAACCCCGCTCCGGGCGCGCCCCATGCAGCGCAAGGCCAGCGGGGGCGCGCAGGTTTTTCGCGTTTTTGTGGCTCCCGCGCAAAAAATGACGGGCGCAGTTGTCGCCAGTCGGCGAGGCACCCTGGCGCTCTCGCGTCGATTGTGCCCGCGCTGGTTGTCGCGGCGCATCACTGCGGACGCCACCGATCTCCGGCCACATTCCAGCCGGAGACGCCTTCACCTCGCCGTCTCGATTCCCTCACCTCACGCTCGCCGTCCCGCTGCAATCCGATCGTTCGCCGAGCCGGTCCAGGTGCAGGGAATTCGTATGGCATGGAACTTCCAATACCCGACACGCGGAGGCGCACATGATGCGCATTCGCGGGCTGATCTTCGCAGTTCTCGCCGTCGGTTGCGCAACCCGTTCGGGCGCGCGCCGCGACGTGTTGTGGCCCGCGCCGCCCGCCACCGCGCGCATCCGTTTCGTCGCCACGCTGGGCAGCGAGGAGGACCTCGAGGGCTCGATGCGGTCGTTCTGGCGCGCCCTCGCGGGCAGCAGCGCCGCGCACCACCTCTACCATCCGGTCGGCGTCGCGGTGGCGCGCGACGGGAGCCGCCTCTACGTCACCGATCAGGCGCTGGGCGAGCTCTTCGCCTTCGACCTCACAGGCCACGTGGTGACCGTGGTTTCCAAGGAGCGGCTGGGGGGCGTGGCCATCGGCGTCTGCGTCGACGACGAGGGCGACGTCTGGACGGTGGTCCCCGAGCGCAAGACGGTGGTGCGCCTCTCGGGCGATCTGAGCAGCCTCTCCGGCTTCGAAATCAAGGACGCCGACCGCCCCACAACGGTCGCCGTGGACCGCGCCGCGGGCCGCGTCTTCGTCGGCGACACCTCGGGCACGCAGGGCGAAGGGCACGCCGTGCGCGTCTACGATCTCGCCGGCAAGCCGGTGGCGACGTGGGGCAGGAAGGGCGCGGGCCCCGGCGAGTTCTTCTTCCCCACCTTCGTGGCGGTCCGCGACGGCAAGCTCTACGTCGCCGACACGCTCAACGCGCGCGTGCAGGTGCTGGACGCCGGAACCGGCGAGCCGGTGGCCGTGGTCGGCGAGCGCGGCGACCGCATCGGCAACTTCGACAAGCCCAAGGGGTTGGCGTTCGACACCTTCGGCAACCTGTATGTCGCCGATTCCTTCTGGAGCAACGTCCAGATCTTCAACGCGCGCGGGCAGGTGCTGCTCTTCTTCGGGGGACGCGGCGACTCGCCTGGCTTCCTCTCCAATCCCGCGGGGATCGCCATCGACGCCAAGAACCGCATCTACGTCGCCAATCCGCTCAACTTCCGCATCGAGATCTACCAGCTGGTCAACACCAGCGCTGCCGACAGCGACGCGCAGTCGCCCCTGGCGGCGGGCACCCAAGGAGCAAACCGATGAAGCTGCATGCCGCCGCCGCCGCCACTGCGCTCCTCTCCGCGGGCGCTTCCTTCGCCCAGGCAGCGCCGCCGGTCAACCTCACCGAGAGCAAGCACAACTTCCAGCTCCAGACCAACAACGTGCGCGTCGCCGCCGGCCAGACCGAAGACGGCAAGTGCGTCTTCTGCCACACGCCGCACAAGGGCGCGTCCTCGCTCCTGCTCTGGAACCACACCTTCTCCACCAGCGACTACGCCTGGACCGACGCCACCCGCACCACCGGCGGCACCACCTACCCGACGAACCTACGGACCTGGAGCGGCTCCACCGCCAAGTGCCTCTCCTGCCACGACGGAACCGTCTCGGTGGGATCGATCTACTGGAGCAACGCGCAGCTCCCGCCCGAGATCGTGATGGCCGGCCCGGATCAGACCGGCGGCAAGATCAGCAACCCTTCCTACGTGATCACGGGGGCCGGCGCGGGCGGCGGCGACATGAAGGGCAACCACCCGGTGGGGGTGCCGTTCCCGTACAACAACCAGGCCTCCACCTACAACGGCATCAGCAGCGGGCCTGACGTGCGCCTCAACCAGTGGGTGGCCACGCCCGCCGGCGTGAAGATCTTCGGCGCCGGCGGCGCGGGTGGCCCCGTCGCGGGCGCAGCCGGCATCGAGTGCGCGAGTTGCCATGATCCCCACGCGACCGGCAACGCCTTCTTCCTGCGCGTGACCAAGAGCCAGAGCCAGCTCTGCCTCTCCTGCCACCAGAAGTAACCAGGCCAACTTGAGGACGCCCCCCCGATGCGCCCCCGGTTCCACGCCACCAGTGTCGCCCTCCTTGCGCTCGCCACCGCGGCGCAAGGAGGAGTGACGGGCTCGATCACCGTGCGCGGCCACGCAGCACAGGGCGGCGGCCGGTTCGGGATGCCGGACGAGCGCGCGCTGGACGAGCTCTTGCAGATCAACGCCGCCGGCTTTCCCTTCGGCGACGACGCGATGCTGCTGAGCGGCTCGATCAACGCTTTGAACTCCAACGCGTTCGGGGCGCGGCCCTACCGCAGCAGCGGCCTGGGGTGGAGCGTCTCCACGGGCCTCTTGCCGCTGCGCGGCTACCCGCTCACGCTCTTCGCCAACGGCGGCAACTTCTCGGGGGACGCCGGCTCGGGGATCTGCTGCGGCTCGCAGCAGCAGTTGCTCGGGTTCGGCGGCCGGCTCAACCTGCCGGCGGAGCGCGCCCGGCCGGCCATCCGCGCCTCCTACGAGCAGCGGGAATCCGACGTCCTGTTGGGCGCGCTTCCTGTCCACGAGCAGCGGCGGACCGTGGCCAGCGGCGTGTCGTGGTTCAGCGGCCAGGATCGTCTGGACGTGGACGCGCGGCGCGAGGAGCTGCGCTCGAGCGCAGGCGACAGCCTGCAGCACACGCTGGTGGCCGCCACGGGCACGGCGGACCGGCAGACCACGCTCAGCGGCATCGACGTGCGTGCAGCCGCCCCGGAGGCCGAGCAGCGTTCCGAGGACGACGTCTCGCTGGTCCACCGCCAGCGTTGGTCGGATTTGCTCTCCAGCCAGCACGGCGCCTCGTTCACCCAGACCCGCTTCGCCGGCGTCACCGGGCGGCGCGAGGAGCTCACCAGCGCCGTGACCGTGCGCCCGATGCGGGCCCGCGACTTCACCATCGACGCCGACGCGGAGGGCTCGCGGCAGGAAGTGCGCGGCGGCGTGCGGCAGGACGACGGCGTGGGATACGGCGGCGGGGCGCGCGCGGCCTACGGCTTCCTCTTCGGACCCGACCGCCTGCTCGTCGGCACCGGCGCGCACTGGGACCGGATGGAGGGCGGCCTGGGTCTCACCGGCGACCGGACCGCGCTCTTCACCAGCCTGGGATACGCGCTGGCGCGGATCCAGGACTTTCGCGCCGAAGGGCGCTACACGCTCACCGGGGTGCTGGCGCCGGCCAGCCGCGGAGGCCGCCGCGTCGAGAACGCCGCGCAGCTCATCGCCACGCTGCAGGCCACCGAACGGCTGCAGTTGGAGGCGCAAGCCGGCTTCATCGACCAGGTGCAGCAGATCTTCGTGGTCTCCGACGCGGCTTCCGGCATCCAGAAGGACCGGAACTGGAACGCGCTCTTTCGCGTCACGCGCTCGCTGTACCTGGGCTCGCTGCGCGCCGACGCCAGCTACACGCGCGGCCGATCCTTCCGCGAAGGCGACGTGTTCGTCGCGCTGCTGCCGGTCTCCCGCGAGATCGTGGCCGCCGGAGGCGGCATCAGCCTGCCGCTCAGCTACCGCGCCGGCTTCGACGCCCGCGTGCAGGCCTCGCGCACCTCGCTGGAGGCGGGGCCGCCCATCGCCAGCGTGACCGGCGGCGGATCGCTGACCTATCGCTTCGGCAAGATCAGCCTGCGCGGCGAGTATTCGTTCGAGGCAGGCTCCCTCGCCGGCGCCACCACCTTCCGACATCAGATCGACGTGGCTTTCGTGCGCGCCTTCGAGGTATTGCGATGACGGGCCGCCTGCTGCTTTGCGCGGCGCTGCTCGCCGCCTGCGCCCACCGCCCCGAGCCGCGCCGCCTCGGTACCTGGGCCGCATCCGACCCATCCTGGCCGGAGCGCGATCAGCAGCCGCGCGTCCGTTACGTCGGCGAGCTGCGCATGCCGGAGAACCTGGGCATCGAGCGCTCGCGCTGGAGCCGCTTCTGGGCCATCTTCGCCGGCGATCCCGAGAGCGACGAGATGGTGCGGCCGGTGGCGGTGGCCGCCGCGGCCGACGGGCGCATCGCCGTCTCCGACTCGGGGCGGCGCGCCGTGCACGTCTACGATCCGGTCCGCGGCGAGTACCACCGCATCTTCGGCCACCTGGCCGCTCCCGCCGGCGTGGCCTTCGCTCCCGACGGCACGCTCTGGGTCTCGGACCCCGAAGCGAGGCGCGTGTACGGGCACGATCGCCAGGGCAACGTCACGCGCGTCCTCCAGGACTACGCCCGCCCCACCGGCCTGGCCATCTCCGGGGACGGCAAGTCGCTCCTGGTGGTCGACACGGGATCGCACGCGGTGGTGGCCGAGCCGCTGGTCGGGGGCGAGCGCTGGTACTTCGGCGGTCGCGGTGGCGCTGCCGGCAAGATGAACTACCCCACCTGGATCGCGGTGGGGCGGGCCGGCGAGATCTACGTCTGCGACGCGCTCAACTTCCGCATCCAGCAGTTCGACGCGCGCGGCGCATTCCTGCGCGCGGTCGGGCAGCTCGGCGACGGGCCGGGCGATCTCTCGCGGCCCAAGGGAATCGGGCTCGATGGCCGCGGCGACCTCTACGTGATCGAGGCGGACGCCGACGTGGTGCAGGTCTTCGAGCCGGGCGGCGCCCTGGCGCTGATCTTCGGCGGCCGCGGCGTGACGGAGGGGAAGTTCTGGCTGCCGCAGGGCGCCGCCGTGGACGGCAGCGACCGGCTCTTCGTCGCCGACGCGTACAACCACCGCGTGCAGGTGTTCGAGCTGCTGCCGGGGCCGGGAGCGAAGCCGTGACCTTCCTCCTCGCCATCCTGCTGGCGCAGGCCGTCTCCAACATCCGCGCCACCAAGCACAACCTCTCCGCGCAGGGGGGCAACGCCGTCCGCGCCGAGAGCGAGGATCAGGTCTGCGTCTTCTGCCACACGCCGCACGGCGCCTATCAGTCGAAGCCCATCTGGAACCGCAACCTCGACTACCAGGCGTCCGCGCTCTACACGCTCTACTCGTCGAGCACGCTGGACGCGGTCCCCAGCCGGCCCAACGGCGCCACGCGCCTCTGCCTCTCCTGCCACGACGGCGTGCTGGCGCTGGGCGCGGTGATGAACCTGAACGCGCAGCACAACGCCAACATCACCATGGCCAACGGCGTGACCACCATGCCGCAGGGCAACACGCTTCTGGGCCTGGACCTGCACAACGATCATCCCGTCTCCATCGTGCCGGACACGTCCGATCCGGAGATCCAGCTCCCGCCGGTGGGCGACCCGATTCTCCTCCAGGAAGGCGCGACGCCGGGAGTGAAGAATACGGTGCAGTGCACCAGCTGCCATGAGCCGCACCTCCAGACCTTCAAGTTCCTGCGCAAGGACAACCTGCGCGGCGCGGTCTGCACCACCTGCCACACCAAGCAGGGATGGATCGGCAGCCGCCACGAGGCCTCGCTGGCGCCCTATCCCGCCAGCGGCAGCACCACGGTGGGCGATCGCGCCTGCCTCAACTGCCACACGCCGCACAACGCCGTCTCCCCGGCGCGCTTGCACACCACCGCCAACCTCTCCGGCGGCCCGCTGCCCTGGGCCGAGGAGAACGTGTGTCTGCAATGCCACCGGCTGGGCGGAACCGGCGTCGATCCTTCGCGCGGGAAGCCCGCGCCGGATCTGCAGACGCAGTTCAGCAAGTTCACCCACCATCCGGTGGAGCTGACCACCGACACGCACCAGCCCGAGTTCACCGCGCGCCAGCCGGCTCCGGAGCCGGTGCTGAACACGGTGGCCAAGCACGTGGAGTGCGCCGACTGCCACAACCCCCATCAAGTGCAGGCGCTGCCTCAGCTCCCCTCGAGCGACACGCGCAACGTCCACACCGGCATGCGCGGCATCGCCAAGGACGGCAGCGAAGCGATCGACTCGGCGAGCCGGCCCGTCCAGCAGTGGGAGATCTGCTTCCGCTGCCACGGCGACAGCTTCGCCTTGACCATCCCGCCGTCCGCGACCCGGCCGCCCTCGGGCTCCAACAAGCGGCTCGAGTTCCAGCCCACCAACCGCTCCTTCCACCCCGTGGGCGATCCAGGCAAGAACCAGTCGGCCTTCCTCAACAACTTCAACGTCGGCGGGCAACTTCAGGGCAACGCCTGGGACGGCACGCCGCTCGACCGCACCAAGACCCTGCTCTGCACCGACTGCCACAACAACGAGTCCACCTCCGACGTGCAGGGCAGCGCGCGCAACTCGTCCGCGGGACCCAAGGGGCCGCACGGCAGCAGCAACGCGCGCCTGTTGCGCGCCAACCTCTCCTTCGCCGTCGGCTCGGACGCCGGCCCTCCCTTCGGCGGCTTCAATGCCAACAACTTCGCGCTCTGCTTCCGCTGCCATGACGTCAACCGCCTCACCGGCCAGAGCGGTAGCCGCACCAACTTCTTCCAGAACGGCGGCGTGGGCGCGGGCCGGGGCAACCTGCACTGGGTGCATCTGATCGACAAGACCAACGCCAACTGCATCGAGTGCCACTACAACATCCACTCCAACGTCGAGGCGGCGAACACCGAGTACGTGAACGTGCCGCCCTCCGGCAGCACGCACCTGATCAACTTCGCGCCCACCGTCCTGCCGTTCCCCGGGAACGATCCCAACACGGGGCGCAGGTACACGCGGCCGGCCTGGGGCTTCACCGCCTCGGGCGATCCGTACTGCTTCCTGCGCTGCCACGGGCAGAACGCGATGGACGGCAGCAAGTCCGTCTACAGGCCGCCGTCGCCATGAAGCGTCCCCTCGCCATCGCCGCCGCCTTGCTGGCCGCGGGCGCGCGCGGCGACATCTACCAGACGCCGCACAACTTGCTGGGGGCCGTGCCGCCGATGCGTGGGGCACCGGCGCCGGCCACCCAGCCGCTGTGCATCATCTGCCACGTGCCCAACCGCATGCCGTACGAGGTGCGCCTCGCGGTGTGGGGTGGGCCGGGGCAGAACGGCGCCCTGGACGTGCGCGCCGATCCGGCCGGCCCGCCGCGGTCGCTGCGCTGGGCGGGATCTACCTTGCGCTGCCTCTCCTGCCACGATGGAACCGTCTCCTCCATCAACATCACCTTCCGGCCCAGCTCCACCTCGCTGCTCAACGAGCCCGCCAGCGGTCCCGCCCGCGCGCTTTCGCTCCCCTCCAGGGATGCGCTCGATCCTGCCGGGCCGGTGATGGGCAACCATCCCGTCGGGGTGCCCTATCCGCTGGAGTTCAAGGGCGGGACCTTCCGCGCCATCGGGCCTCGTTCGGCGGCGCTGGGCGCCGACTGGAACCCCGACCCGCGCGAGCACGGTCTCAAGCTGGTGGCCGACAAGTCCGGCTTCACCGTGGGGCCGGGCAGCGCGGGCGTGGAGTGCGCCACCTGCCACGATCCCCACGGGACCCCCAACGCCTACTTCCTCCGCCTGCCCTTGACCGGGAGCCAGCTATGCCTTGGTTGCCACCGCAAGTGATCGCGTTGGCGCTGCTGGCAGCGGCGCCGGCCACGCCTCCGCAAGGACCCGGCGACGATTGCCTCGCCTGCCACGGCGCGCTCGCGGTGAAGAAGATCGTGCACCCGCCGGTGAAGAACGGGCTCTGCGTCGCCTGCCACGAGCCCGCCGACGAGCACTCCCACCGCTTCGTCATGCGCCAGGAGGACAAGCGGCTCTGCACGCAGTGCCACGCGGGGCGCAGCAACGAGGCCGTGCTGCACAACCCGGTGGTGCAGGGGCTCTGTCTCGCCTGCCACGATCCGCACCAGTCCGACAATCTGGCCCGCCTGCGCAAGCCGGTGAAGGACACTTGCACCACCTGTCATCCCTCCAAGCGGCTGGAGGACGCGCACGCCGCCACCAAGCACGGCGCCCTGGATCCCGAGCAGAACCCCAAGGTGTGCGTGGCCTGCCACGATCCGCACCAGAGCCCTTACGCCAAGCGGCTGAAGGCCGACCCGCCCATGGAGGTCTGCCTCACCTGCCACGACAAGCCGCTGCAATCGCCCACCGGGCCCTTGCTCAACATGAAGGCCTGGCTGGATCAGCACCCGGAGACGTGGATGCGGCACGGGCCGGTGCGCGAGGGGCAGTGCCAGCTGTGCCACAACCCCCACGGCACCGACAACCTGCGCATGCTGCGCGCGCCGTTCCCACGCGACTTCTACGCGCCGCTCGAGGCGCCGGAGGAGACCTACGCGCTGTGCATGGGCTGCCATGACCGCCGCCTGCTTCAAGAGAGATATCTCAAAGACAAAGCGGGGCCGCACCGCGAGGTGGAGTGGACCGAGCGCGAAGAGGGCAAGCGCCTCACGCGCGAGGGCATCACCGGCTTCCGCAACGGCGACGAGAACCTGCACTGGCGGCACGTGAACAAGCCCGACAAGGGGCGCACCTGCCGCGCCTGCCACGACTTCCACGCCAGCAACAACCCCAAGCACATCCGCGAGACCACCAAGTTCGGCAACTGGGAGTTCAAGCTCAACTATCGCAAGACCGAGACGGGCGGCGGGTGCAGCCCCGGCTGCCACGTGGAGCGGCACTACGACCGCGTCACCAAGCAGGAGAACCCCAGGTGAACCTGGCCGCGCTCATCGCCGCCTCGCTGGTGGTGCCCGGGCAGGGCGCGCAGACCACGCGCGCCTCGATGCGCGTGATCGTCGAGGCGCAGGGAACGGTTGCGCTGCAACCCGGCGGGCAATGCAGCAGCGCCTTCGGGTTCGCGCACTGCAAGGTGGATCTGGCGCCGGGCGTGAACCTGATGACGCTGGTGCGCGGCGGCGCGCCGGAGCCGCTCACGCTGCTGCGGCAGGTGACCACCTCGCAGCAAGTCCCCGGCGTGGATCAGGCAGGGTTCGGCGTGGCGAGCGTGCACCGGCCCGAGGTGGAACAGGTGTGCGCGAAGTGCCACCCCATGGACGAGGCGAAGGGCCGCGCCCCTGGCGACTCGATGCTCGGGACGGAGTGCACGCGCTGCCATGCCGACGTGAGCTTCCGCCCGCGGCAGCACGGCCCGGTGGCGCAGGGCGCGTGCCTGATGTGCCACGACGCGGCCTCCACGCCGCAGCGCTACGCGGTGCGCTGGCCCATCCAGGAGACCTGCTTCCGCTGCCACCAGGACATCCAGGGGCAGATGCTGCGCAAGGCCTACCGCCACGGACCGGCGGCGGCGGGACGCTGCACCACCTGCCACGACCCGCACGGCTCGGACAACGAGTTCTGGCTGAAGAAGCCGGTCTTCGATCTCTGCACCAATTGCCACACGGAAAAGGCGGACGGCCGACACGTGCTGGTGGGCTTCGTCTACGGCGACACCCACCCGCTGCGCGGGCGCGATCACCCGCTCAAGCCGGCGCCTTTCTACTGCTCGTCCTGCCACAACCCGCATGCAGCGCAGTCGCGGTTCCTCTGGCAGTTCGACGCCACCGAACGGGAGCAGCTATGCGAAACCTGCCACCGAAAATGACCACCAATGCTCCGGGCAGAGCGGGGAGCCTCCTCCTCGCCCTGCTGGCGGTGGGGGGGCCCGCCCTGGGCTCCGGGCGTCCGCCGAAGACCGGCTCGGCCGAGCCGGGCATGCGTACATATAGTCCGCCCGACCATCCGCCCCCGGAGCCGGCCGCTACCCCAGAGCTGATGCAGATGGGCGAGCGCGTGTACAAGGGCGCCTGCCTCGGGTGTCACGGCGAAAAGGGCGACGGAGAGGGCCGGGAGGGCAAGTACCTGCCCATCCCGCCGCGCAACTTCACCGTCGGCCAGTTCACGCTGCGCACCACGCCCTCGGGTTCGCTGCCGCGGGGCACCGATCTCTTCCGCACCATCCGCCGCGGCATCCGCCCCGACATCGACATGGCGTCCTTCACCTTCCTCTCCGACCGCGAGGTCTGGGCGGTGATCGCGTACGTGCGGACCTTCTCCCCGCGCTGGAAGGAGGAGAAGCCGGGCGAGCCCGTGGTCATCGCCGAGCCGCCTCCGCAGACGCGCCCGATGGTGGAGGCCGGCCGCAAGGTCTTCATGGACACGGGCTGCTTCGCCTGCCACGGCGAGCAGGGTCGCGGCGACGGGCCGGCGGCGGCTGCGCTGACCTACGACAGCGGGTTGCCGGTGAAGCCCGCCAATCTCACCCGCCCCGACTGGTTCAAGGGCGGCCCGACGGCGACGGACGTCTACCGCACCTTCATCACCGGCATGGACGGCACGCCCATGCCGTCGTTCGCGGACTCGCTGTCGGAGGAGCAGCGCTGGCAGCTGGTCTACTTCGTGCTCTCGCTGGGCAAGCCGGAGACGAGCGCGCAGAAGTAGTAGCTTGCCTTCCCGTGAGGGTCCTGCACCGCGACGCCGTCCTGATCGCCGTCGACAAGCCGGCGGGCGTGCTGACCGTCCCAGGCCGCGGGGACGACGCGGTTCCGCTCTCCGCGGCCATCCGTGAGCTTGCGCCGGAAGCGATGCCCGTCCATCGCCTCGATCGCGACACCTCCGGCGTGGTCGTGTTCGCGCTTGGTCCGTCCTCGCATCGCGCGCTCAGCGCAGCGTTCGAGGGGCGGCGCGCGGAGAAGAAATACGCGGCGCTGGTGCGCGGCGACCTGGCGGCGGCGCGCCAGATCGACCTGCCGCTGATCGAGGGGCGCAAGGGAAGCATGCGCGCTGCGAGGGCTGCAGAGACCGGCTTGCAGTCGTCGACCGACGTCGAGCCCGAGGAGCGCTTCGGCGCGTTCACGTACTGCATCTGCTCCCCGCGCACCGGACGCACGCATCAGATCCGCGTGCACCTCGCCGCCATCGGACATCCGCTGGCGGTCGATCCGCGCTACGGCGAGCCCGGGCCGCTGCGCGCCAGAGAGCTGTGGAGCGGGGCGCCGGATGCCGTCGCGCTCAACCGCACGCCGCTGCACGCCCTCTCGCTGCGTATCCCGCATCCGGCGGGCGGCTGGCTCCTGCTCGAGTCGCCCCTCCCGGAGGACATGTCGCGCTGCCTGGATCTCCTACGGGCGGCGCGGCGTGCCTGACTACTTCCCGTGCACCAGCGTCTTCACGTCGGCCTTGAACGCCACCTGGATCTTGTCGCCCCGCACTTCCTGCACCAGCCCGATGCCGAAGGTCGGGTGCTGGATCACCTCGTCCGCCGTGAACTTGTCCTTCGCGGAATACTTGCGCGCGCGGGTCAGGTCCTTCCCGGCGAGCAGCGCGTCCCAGCTGGTCACCGCCGGCCGCGCCTCGCGCCGCTCGCGCTCCTCGCGGGGTTCCCAGCCGCTCTTGCGCGAGGCCACTGCCGCCGCGCCGCGATAGTTGTGCTCGCCCTGGCAGGTGTTGCACCGCACCCGCGCGGGGCGCGACCCCACCATCGCCAGGATGGTGTGTCCCAATGTCATCTTGCAGCGGGTGCACCAGGAGTCGATGTCGCCGCCGACCTTCGTTGCGTTGGCCATGAATGGCCCGACATTAGATCACAACGCGGCGGATGTGCGCGCTGATTCGCGTGACGACCTCATAGTTGATGGTCTGGGCCCAGACCGCCAGCTGGTCGGCCGACACCTGCTCCTCGCCGTCGCGCCCCAGAAGCGTGGCGGTGAGCGACCCCTCGCCGCGCGCGCGGGTCACGTCGATGACCACGTGGTTCATCATCACCCGGCCCAGCACCGGACAGCGCTGCCCCTCCACCAGAGCGTGCGCGCGCGAGGAGAGCAGCCGCGGATATCCGTCGAAGTACCCCATGGGCAAGACGGCGATGCGCGTGTCCACCGGGCACCGATATGTACAGCCGTAGCCCACGTAGCTGCCCGCCGGCAGCCACTTGGTGAGCTGGCTGCGGCACCGCCAGGAGAGCACCGGCCGCAGCTCGGGCACGTGGCCGGTGAGGGCGCGCATGGAGAGGCGCGTCTCGCTGGACGGCCACAGGCCGTACAGGGCGATGCCGACACGCACCGCGTCGTAGCGGGCGTGGGGCAAGAGCAGGGCCGCGGCGCTGGCCGCCACATGCCGCTCCAGCCGCGCGGTGAGCCCCAATCCCTCCCGCACGCGCCGCGTGCCCTCGTCGAATGCCGCCAGCTGCTGGGCCGCGTAGGTCTGCTCGGTGACGTCCTCGGTGTTGGCGAAGTGCGAGAGCACGCCGGCCACCTCGATCGCGTCCCGGGCCTGCGCCAGGAACTCCACGCCGGCAGTCAGCTCACCCAGCGTGAAGCCTTCCCGGCCCAGCCCGGTGTCGACGTGGACGTGCACCCGCAGCCGGAGGGCGGCAGAACGCAGCGCGCTCACGAAGCGGGCCTGTCCGGCGTCGGTGAGCACGAGATCCACGCCGGCGCGGGCCAGCTCCACGGCCTCTTCCGTCTCCACCGCGCCGAGCACCAGCACCTGCCGCCGCGCCACGCCCTCGCGCTCCTCCCACGCACGCACCGCCAGGCCGTCGCGCGGATCGATGACGTAGAGCGCGTCGCAGGCCGCGTGGGCGGCCGGCAGCACCTGCGCGAACCCGTGCCCGTACGCGTTTCCCTTGAGCACGCCGCCGAGCCTCACGCCCTGGCCCAGCACCTCGCGGAGCAGTCGCGCGTTGTGGGCCAGCGCCTGCGCGTCGATCTCCAGCCAGGGCGCCTGCGCTGCGAACCGCGGATCGGGGGGCGGCGGCATGCGCCGCAGACTACCGCAAGCGCGCCTGCTGTTCCGCCGGATCCGCGAACGCCCCGCGAAGTGCAGAGAGCACCGCTTCGCGATCCTCGGCGGTCAGCGCGCTCCGCCCGAGGAGGGCGCGCAGGTGGTCGTCGCTGCGCACGGCGAGCTGCAGCCAGTCCGGCCTGCGCGGGAAGGTGCGCAGGATCGATTCGCCCCGGCCCCGCTCAGCGGCGGGATGGGCGAAGAGCAGGGCCGCGTAGGCGATGTCCCAGCGGTCCGTCTCGTCGAGCGCCTCCCCGAAGGCGGGCATGGCCGTGCCCGGCACGCCGAACGTGACGGCGTTGAAGATCCGCTGCGGGCTCAGCCGCGCCACTTCGGCCTTCGACGAGAAGGCGGTGGGCCGCGTGGGCAGCTCCAGCGCCGCTACTTGTGGAGTCCCGTCCACGCCGTGGCAGGCGGCGCAGGCCTGCCCGTACAGGCGCGCGCCGCGCTTCAGATGGGGCGCCTGCGCGGGCAGCACTTCCAGCCGGAAGCGTTGCGCGATGCGCGTCGACAGCGCGGCGGCGCGCGGCACCACCGCGCCGGGATTGCCGCGGGCCGTGATCCGCGCGCCCAGCTCTTCGGCCTGCGCCGCCAAGTCGGGCGCCCCCGCGGTCCGCAGGTCGGCGGCGGCTTCAGAGGCGAAGATCCGCTGCTCCTCCAGCTCTTGCGGGGTGAGCACCTCGCCGCCAGGGCCCACGGCCGAGGCGTAGTCGTCCGCCACGTAGCGGAGCAGCGCATGCGCGCGCTGCGCCTCGACGGGGGCCGCGGCCAACAGCAAGGCGAGGAGCATGTGGCCACGCTGTCCATCGGCGCGCCGCCGCGCAACGCACCCTCGTTCAGCAGCGGACACAAGCTCGCGCCCGCGTGCGTCTCGGGGTACAACGCCGCGCAATGGCAGAGCAGAGCGCCGTGGCGCCCCGCAGGCCGCCGGAATGGCTCAAGCCGCTGCAGCGCCCCATCGAGGTGCTGGGCGAGCTGTCCATCTTCGTCGGGCAGTCGGTCCTGGCCATCTTCCGCCGGCCCTGGCGCATCGGGCTGCTCATGGCGCAGCTCGAGTTCATGGCCTACGGCTCGATGTTCGTGGTGGGCCTGACCGGCCTCTTCACCGGCATGGTGCTGGCCCTGCAGACCGTCTACGCCTTCGGCCTCTTCAACGCCCAGTCGCTGGTGGGCGCCACGGTGGAGATCTCGCTGGCCCGCGAGCTGGCGCCCATCTTCACCTGCATCGTGCTGGTGGCCCGGGTGGGCTCCGCCGCCGCCACCGAGCTCGGCACCATGCGCGTCACCGAGCAGATCGACGCGCTCGAGACCATGGCGGTGGACCCGCTCAACTACCTGGTGGTGCCGCGCATCGTCGCCGCCGCCCTGGCCGCACCCGTGCTCACCATGCTCTTCAACGCCATCGCGCTCTTCGGCGCCTACGGCATCGCGGTGTGGCTCAAGGACCTCTCGCCCGGCACCTTCCTCAACCGCATCCAGGCGCTGGTGGAGGTGAAGGACATCACCAATGGGCTGGGCAAGGCGTCGGTGATCGGCTTCGTGGTCACGGTCATCGCCTGCTACCGCGGCTACCGGGCCGAGGGCGGCGCGCGCGGTGTGGGCATCGCAACCACCCAGGCGGTGGTGGGCGGCCTGGTGGCCATCTTCGCCATCGACTACATCTACACCGCCATCTCGCTCAGTGGCCCGCAGCAGCCCGGCGGAGGTCTGGGAGGATGAGTCCTCCGCGGTCCCCGGAGCCGATGATCGACGTACAGGATTTGTACAAGAGTTTCAGCGGGTTCCCGGTCCTCAAAGGCATCACCCTGCGCATGATGGAAGGCACCACCACCGTGGTGCTGGGCGGCTCCGGCAGCGGCAAGACCGTGCTGATGAAGCACATCATGGGCCTCTTCAAGCCGGACCGCGGCCAGGTCATCGTTGACGGACAGAACGTCTCCACCATGGGGCGACAGGATCTGTCCGTATTCCGCGAGCGCATGGGCATGGTCTTCCAGAGCTCCGCGCTCTTCGACTCCATGACCGTGGGCGACAACGTCGCCTTTCCGCTGCGCGAGCACAACCCCGGCCTCTCCGAGGCCGAAATCATGGAAAAGGTGAAGGAAAAGCTGGCGGTCGTCGATCTGCACGATGTCGAACTGAAGTTCCCGGCCGAGTTGTCCGGAGGCATGCGCAAGCGCGTGGGCCTGGCGCGCGCCATCATCCGCGAGCCCAAGATCGTGCTCTATGACGAGCCCACCACCGGCCTGGACCCTCTCACCACCGAGAGCGTGGACGAGATGATCTTGCACGCCCGCGAGCGCCTGTCCGTCACCAGCGTGGTCATTTCCCACGACGTCGGGTCTGCATTCCACATCGCAGACCGCATCGCGGTCATCAACGAGGGACACATCGTGGAAGAGGGTACGCCCGCGGAAGTCCGCAGAACTACCGAACCATTCACGCGCCAATTTCTCGCCACCTGGTTCGGCAGGACTTAGGGTAGCAGCGCGTGCAATCCTTCTGGACCCCCCTGAAAGTCGGTCTGGTGGTCGCCCTGGCGGTGGCCGCCTTCGGCTTCGGCCTCTTCCTCATCGGCAGCAACTTCGGCCGCGGCAGCACGTATCGCGTCTACGCGGTCTTCGACGACGCCACCGGCCTGGGGGTCCGCTCGCGCGTTCAGATCGCCGGCATCCCCATCGGCCAGGTCGACATGATCGAGCTGGATCAGCGCACCGCGCGCGCCAA